>Ga0070730_10002822_pt1 | contig 15754 bp, 15 predicted proteins | sample Coa_R1_3_FD_66447 | JGI IMG/M metagenome (GOLD analysis project Ga0070730, IMG submission 66447) | Surface soil microbial communities from Centralia Pennsylvania, which are recovering from an underground coalmine fire - Coalmine... | ecosystem: Environmental > Terrestrial > Soil > Unclassified ...
GTGGGAGCAAAACCTATCAGTATCATCAAAGGAGCGCTGAGGTACTGTACAGTGGTGACGAGACGTAACTTGCTCCAACGTTTGACAAACAAGGGTGCGGTAAGCGAGAAGATACCGCCAGCGAGGCCCGAAATGGTAAAAATGATGCCCAATGGTCCGGGGAGCAATTGAAAGCGCAACACAAAGTAGATTTGTATTAACGCCACAACTGCCCCTTCACCCATCGTAAACACCAAGTCAGGTATCAACAATTGGAGGAAAAGCAAGCCAGGCCATTGGACTTTCGGCTTCGGCAGTGCTACTATCTCCCGTGTTTTCCCCTTCTCTCGCGCAAGGCGTGGGCGCTTCTCTTCTTTCAGAAACCAGAGAGGCAAGCCAAAGACGAAAGTAAAAAGAGCAGCAGAGAACACTCCCCAACGCAATGCTAACGTACTAGCAGCAGAAATATGTAATATACCTGCCACAATCTCAGGAATAGCACCACCTAAGAGATTGCCAAGAGCACCAACACCAAGTAAGAGAAAACTATTCATCGCCAACACACCGACGCGTTGTTTCTCCGTTGTGCTCTCCACCAGGAGCGGGAGATTTGTTACCCAATAGGCAGTTGAAACCAATCCTTGAATAAAGCTGGCAATAAGCAGAAGCGGGGTTGATGTAACGAGCGCACAGACCGCAAGGAAAAGGGGGGTAAGAACAGAGGTCAGCAACAGTACTGGCTTACGTCCAATTCGATCTGCAAGCAGTCCGGTAGGTACTGCGGAAATGAGCGCTCCAATTGCAGGCATAGCGCTAAAGACACCGATAAAATCGGGACGATAGCCCAAACTATGCACATAATAATTAAGAGTCAACGCGGAGATACTAAGTTGAAAGCCTTTACCTGTAGTAAATAGCAACAAAAGATAGACATTTCTCGGTAGAGATAAAAAGAAAGGTATGAAGAACCGTTTTTGTAATATTCCTTCGTCTTGAATAGCTGACTCGTGGGCGTCGGGTACCAAAGGCATAATAGAGTTACTCCTGACTAGATTAGCGCTTAACCATAATAAATTAGCATATGCTTCTGTAGCAAGGCAACGGCCAATCGTACAGGTGGCCGTTATTTTTCATTGGCAAAAAACAAACAAAAGAGCTAGATCGCTGACCTAGCTCTGAAAGTGAAAATAACGCTCTATGGCCTCCGCTTCTTGAGAAGAAGACGAAGAGCGGCCACGAGGGTTTTCAGTTTTTCAGGGTTAGATGCTGGCAGATATTCACAACTGAAATCCTTTGCCCAACGTGAAAAAGAGGAGCAGGTAGACGTTCCTGGGCAGATGGAAAAGAGATGAGAGCAGGGGGCGTTTTGGCGCTGGACTCATCGTTGGCATAGGAGTACCCTCTGGAGGGGTTGACTCAGAGGTATCGGAAAGCGAAGACATAACAGTAATAACTCCTGACAATAGAAATGCATGTCCACAGAGTAACACATAGCTTTGTGACAAGACAATGACCAAAGGGACAGATCACAGTTGACTTTTCGTCCAGTAAGAGGGCGGAAAAGGGCGTAGCTGCGATTTATATTGGAATTTATCTATCATTTATTCATTTCCTTAGAAAAACGTTAATGGTTATTTAAGATAGTGTTAGATTTTTATTGATGACTTGTATTATGCAATATTTCTGGTTATTATATAATCAGCAAATGTGTGGAAAAGAGACTTCCAAGTGTAGGGCATTTGCTGAGGTAGAAACAAGAGACCATGAAAGGAGTAGCATTGTATGGCACTAGCAACACTGATACTAGGAGCATCGCTCAATCCTGGTGGCTTGATCGCATGGATTGTTATCGGCCTGGTGGCCGGTTTTCTAGCGAGCATGATCATGCGTGGGGGCGGCTATGGCGTTATCGGTGACATTATCGTCGGTATTGTGGGGGCCTTCATTGGTGGTTTGCTGATGAACCTGTTGGCGCCAGATGCGAATTTCGGCTTCTGGGGAAGCCTGGTGGTCGCCATTATCGGTGCATGTATTCTGATTGCGATTTTACGAGTGGTTTCGCGTGGTAGGACTCGCGCCTAGTGGGTCAAGGGAGTTGTAGAGTGTAGGGGTGGAAAAGAATACCCGCCTTTTTGAGAGAAGAAGGAGCAGCCTGGTGAGGGTTGCGCCTTCTTTTTTTGCATCTATCCTTTATTCGTAGTATGAGTGGTTATTTAAGAGAGTTATTATTTATATTGTTGACTTGCATTGTAGGATGATTTCTGATTACTATATGACTAGCGAATGCAGAGAGGAAGAGCTGATGCTTATTCAGCTCATGAGGAAGTACATGTAAGGGCATTTGCAGATGTGTAGGTAAAAGAACTCACGAAAGGCAGGGGTACAGCATGCTAGTAGCAACAGTAGCGCTTGGCGCAGCGCTTAATCCCGGTGGATTGATTTCCTGGCTTATCATCGGCCTGGTGGCCGGCTTCCTGGCGAGCGCGATCATGCGAGGAGGAGGATATGGTATCGTCGGTGATTTGATTCTGGGAATTGTGGGGGCCTTTATCGGCGGCCTGTTGATGAACTTTATATTGCCAAATGATAATTTTGGTTTTTGGGGGAGTCTGATTGCCGCCATTATCGGTGCGTGTATTCTGATCGCGCTGTTACGACTCTTCACGCATGGAGCTGAGCGCATTTAGGCGAACCTCGTCGCGTATAGCGAAAAGGAATAAGAGGGAGCGGCCCTGATGGGGCTGCTCCTTTTTGTTGTGGAGATCCCGAGATTCCCAGCCCCCCAGGCAGAGGCGAGGCTCTGTCTCTCCATGCAGGGCCCGGCGAGGCAAGCTCGTATTAGCTAGCGAGGCGGGTCGGGTGAGATGAGAGGGAGCCTTTTCTGTGAGGGGGCATGGCGCAACTCTGGTTTGATCTCTGCGTATTAAGAGGTAGCATTGCCTGATAAGCAGGGGTGCGGTCTTATAATGCAGCGATATGCTAAAGGGAATGAGAGGAGTTTGCGCAAATGCATTTTGTGATTAGAACGATAGATGTTGGTGCAATTCTGCGGCCTGGAGATCTGATCGCGTGGCTACTGGTGGGTCTGATTGCGGGGTATCTGGCAAATGTACTGGTACGAGGGCGAGGAGCGGGTTGTCTTGGGAATATTGTGATCGGGCTGATCGGTTCGGTGATTGGAGCGATTCTTGCGAGCGCTTTAGATGTGGGTCAGCAGTTTCATTTCTGTGGGACCATTTTTGTCTCGTTTATAGGGGCGGCGATATTGCTGGCGGTGCTGAGATTGTTTACGAGTGGAAGGTAGAGTTTCTACAAGTTTTCATGAGGGTAGAAGTCTGCAAGTCTGCAAATGCCTACGGGACTGCAGACTTCTATGAATCGGCTTCTGGAGCTGGTTTATGGCCCAAAGTCTGCAAGTCTGCAAGTCTGCAATTTGGAATCATAGCATTGTTTCATCATAGTTTTCTCCGCTCATGTAATAAAAATTTGATTTCGCAGCGAACGGCGGGAGGGAGTCAGGCTGTGCGCTGGCGGTTCTGCCAGCCCTCAATGAGTAGCAGAGCGATAAGCCCGACTTCTATGAGCTTATCAGTATAGTCGAACATATCCGCGTGACTGGCCTCAATAAAGTACCACAGCACAATCGTGAGGACTGTATACCCGATGAGCAGCCAGCGGATTAGACGCTGAGAACGCTGGAGCCAGGGCATATAGAGTGCGACTACCAGGACCAGGTAGCCAACGAAGTTGAGAAGGAACAAAGTGGCCATCGTCAACAGTCCTCCTGGAGAAGAGCCTGCAGGAGCCGGCCCGTGGGACAGCACCCAGAAGGTGCCGAGGGCAAGGACGAGGTGGACCACTGCAGTAAGAACAGCCAGTACAATGATTCCTATGGGCAAGAAGCGCAGTTGTGAAAGTCTCTTTCTTGTAACGATTTGACTCATCTCTTTCCTATCTCCTTCACATCTATCACGATCGATATAGATTGCTTTATGGATGAGTTTATGTCTTGCTGGGACATAAACTCATCCATAAAGGGTGAATTTACAATAACGGCTCCTTCAACATGAGGGCGACGTGAGTGCCGATCAGGCAGCTTTCGTGGTCGGGGCATGCACCAGGAACCTGGCTCGGTAGTGAAACCATGCAATATCATGGCTCAAAGGGCTTTTCTCGTCAGGCTGATTGGTAGTGGAGGCCAACCACCCCCGCCTGGAATGTCTTTGCTTCTAGCAGCTTCAGCCTCTTCCACTCCTTGATGTCTTGAAAGAGTGGGATGCCACCGCCTAAAACAATCGGATTGAGAAAGAGGCGGTATTCATCGATCAAGCCCAGGTGAATAAACGTATGGGTCAATCTGGGGCTCCCGAAGATCATGAGGTCGAGGCCAGGCTGTTGTTTGAGAGCTGCGATTTCTTCCGCAATATGGTCTTTCACCAACCGTGAATTGTTCCATTCGGCGCTGGAGAGCGTTTTTGAAAACACGATTTTGGAGACATTCTCGACCCAGAGAGCGTGTTTGCGGTCGCGAGGCGAGGCCTCCGGGTCTGTGAGCACGGTGGGCCAATAACTCTGCATTCCCAGGTAGGTGACCCGGCCATAGAGGGCGGTATCAACGGTTTTGAAGAGATCGTCGACATAGGGGTTAAGTTCTTCGTCCACGATGGCCCACTCCAATTCTCCGTTTGGGCCTGTCGTGAAGCCATCGAGGGAGACATGCATAAAGGCAATGACTTTTCTCATAGTTGTTCTCCTTTTGTGGTGAATCGTCAATGTTTCCTATGTGAAACATCAACATCTCCATGATAACCCAGCAAACGGAGAGTGTCTTGAATAAAATGGACAGCTATTTCACAGCAGGCCAAGTTCTCTGGCTTTCAGCGCCGCCTGAGTACGATCGCGCACACCCAGTTTGCCCAGGATGTTGCTGAGGTGGTTCTTGACGGTGCCGCCTGCGATGTAGAGGGTCTCGCTAATCTCGCGATTGGAAGCGCCACGAGCAAGCAAGGCCAGGATCTCGCGCTCGCGCTCGGTTAAGGGCGCTGCGATTGGGCATAGAACCTCCTGAACTGGTATGGGTATTTGAGCGACGACGATCATCTAAACATTCCAGAGTAGCGATATAGAGATTGCCGAGGGAAAGGCAGGCGGTAAGTTGCGCACGAGAGTTTGTGAGGTTGCTAGAGTTTTCCAGAGCTGTCAGGACATCGGCAATTTCCGCCTCTATCCCAAACAAGGGATCTTGTGAGCCTTCCGAGAGGGAGGCATGGTTCGGATGCGAAGAGATTAGCGGCAAAGTGTTGCTCCTATTGCCTTTTGAATGGACGCAATACGAGAAACGGTGTTCTACTACAAATTATACTCGGAAAATGAAGTTTTACAAATGTGGTTGTTTTGAAGTATAGCGAGATTTGTTTTTGGAGTTGAGGAATTATTTGGAGCGTGAAGACTCAAGGGAGGGGAAATAGGGTTGGAGGAAAGGAGTTGCTTTTCAACGACATTGTGAGCCACTTCACAGCATTTCTGTGGAAATAGCCATAGAATTACAAAGCACAGGCGGCGCGAACCAGGCTCGCCTGTGTACGGCGATACGAACGGGGAGCTTCTCTCGGAGATCTGCACTCACAGCTACTCTTGTGCTTGTATTCCTTCACCCTGGACTACTTCTTATCAGGAAGATCCGTATCCAGGGTTCGTTCCAGTGGAGCGTTCTTTCGGTCCGACCAGCTTACGCGGGTTGGAGGAAGTGAGACGCCAGAGAAAGGAGACACCGATGACGGCTGCCCACGAGAGAACCCAGGAGGGCACCCTTGCCCGGATTCACTGGACTGCTGGTGCCAGTTTTGGCTGTGGACTCTTCTTAGTAGCGCTCAGTGCTTTCGGCGCGGTGGTGAATCAGTCAACGCCGATGGGCCGCGACTTCTGGGACAGCGTGTCACGCATGCACCTGGGACCGGTGTTCTCTGTGGTGATCCTGGCAGGGATCGTGTATGCACTGACCGGGTGGATTTTTGGACTGGTTGCCCTTGGTATCGCCCGACGACCTGCCTGGCGCAAAGGGTTCGCTCTTGCGACTGTGGGGTTGGGCTTGGCAGTCCTCTTCTGCGTGGCGCTCTTGATCCTGGTCTTCTTGTATCTTGCAAGTCCCTGCATGTCCGCTGATGCTTGTCATATCTATAACCAGCAACATCATTGATGAGCAATCCATTCTTCCAGCACAGTGACAGAGGAATGGATCGCTCAGCGCACCGCAAAGAAGCGGTTGAAACCAGAGCGGAAGATGTGAGGGGCTGCTGATGGCGAGAGGGGAGAAATAATCGTGGAGGCTACTTACGCCATCTTTTTTATGAGAGGGAAAAGAGCGGTTTAGCTCACACGAGGTGCAAGCAGTTCAGTCGAACACCTTGCACCTCGCGTGAGCTAGCGCTGTTGAACTAGGGAGGCGGTTTCTTCCTGGATCGGCGTATGATCGAGATGATCATACGTCGCTTGAGCGTGCGCGACTTCCTGCAAATGCGCGTATGCCCAGATCTTGAGCGCTTGCATTGGTTCTATCAGAGTCTGTCCCAATGGGGTGAGAGAATATTCTACGATGGGAGGCACGACCGGATAGACAACGCGCTGCACCAGGCCATTGCGTTCCAGCGCCCGCAAGGTCTGCGTCAGCATTTTTTTTGAGATGCCATCGATGCGCTTGAGCAACTGGCCAAAACGCATTGTGCCCTCTTCCAAGGCATAGATGACCAGGGGTGTCCACTGATCGGCGATCAATTCCAGCACGTGCCGCGAGAGGCAGCACGCCTGGAAGATATCAGGGTATGATTGCTGCTTAGTTTCCATATGGTAACTCTATCACTTTTTGGTTCCTTCTTACAAGAGGTAAGTTCTTCGGATATAGTACCTACAAGTGATATGTCACCCACTCATCGAAGACGAAACTCCATGAGAATGATCAATATTCTGTTCATGGAAGCAAATGATGTATAAACGTTTGTCTCTTATTGAAAGAAGAGGTTTCCTTATGCCTAGCGCAGAAAGCTTGCAGATTCGCTCCTACTTATTGGCCCTCAAGGCTGCTCAAGGCGCACCAGCGCCACTGGCAGAGCAGCGCGCTTCCTATGAGAAGCGCATCGAAACCTATGTGGGGCATCCTCTGGCCTTGCCAGAAGGAACACGCATCGAGTCCGTGGACGTCGATGGCATCCCTGCGGAATGGATTAGCCCGGCTGGCGCGGACCAGGAATGCGTGGTTCTGTTCTTCCATGGGGGGGCGTATGTCCTCGGTTCGCTCACCTCACATCGTGAGCTCGTCGCGCGTCTGAGTGCTGCGGCTGGAGTCCGCAGCTTGCAGGTTGGCTATCGTCTCGCACCCGAACACGTCTTTCCCGCCGCGCTCGATGATGCCTTGACGGCTTATCGCTGGCTCCTTGCTCATGGGACCAGACCAGAGCATGTGATACTTGCTGGTGACTCGGCGGGTGGCGGATTGAGCCTTGCCTTGCTGCAAGTCGTGCGTGATCAACACCTTCCCATGCCAGCAGGAGCAGTTCTCCTTTCCCCCTGGACCAATCTCGCTGGCACCGTTGAGAGTCGAACAACTCGCAACGAGGCCGATCCTATCTTTTCTGGAAGCTTAATTAACTTTTTGGCGAATTTCTATGCTGGGACGGAAGAGAAGCTCCATCCGCTGCTTTCACCCGTCTACGCAGATCTACGCGGTTTTCCACCCCTGCTGATCGAGGTGGGCAATGATGAAGTCCTTTTAGATGACGCTCTTCAGCTTGCGGAACACGCCAGAGTTGCGCAGGTTCCGGTCGAACTGACCGTCTGGGATGGCATGTGGCACGTGTTCCAGCAATACGCCTCCGTCTTGCCTGAAGGACGGCAATCCCTTGAGAAGATAGGAAGGTTTATTCGCCGTCAAACAACGCTGTCACAGGGATGAGGGAATGAGATCACATTTACATCCTTAGAGAGGAAAGGTGCGGCAGGATCGTGCGCGCTGAGCCAACCCCCATGGCTCACGCGAGCACGATCCTGCCGCACCAGGGCCGTAGATGACCATCATAACATCGATGGTTTTTGGGGAGGTCGTTCTCCCCGCGGACGCCCGCAAGGGGCCCCACCACATCCACCGCATCCCCCCCCGTCCCTACTATTGGATCAGATTATGAGTTGTCGTTGCCGATGCTGCCCTGGGTGGCGCGGAGGAGGCCGATGTTGATGTTGGCATCCATGCTGAACTCGGGCTGCAGAGGCAGCGGGTTGTCGCCGGTCAGGCGCTCTTTCTGGCCGCGAGCGGTGGTGAAGGCACGCATAACCTCGGACTGCCAGAGAGTGGAAGGCAGGTTACTGGAGGAGAATTCCTCCAGGAGGCGAGCGGCCACCGCGCTAATAATGGGCGTGGCGAAGGAGGTGCCGGACCAGTAGGTCCAACCATTATCGTTGGGCGCCTTATATTCATCGGGACTGTCGTCAATTGAGAGAGCTGGATAGGTGGGGGAGCTATAGAGGCCGATCAGCGCATCGATCTTGCTCCTATCCACGCCAGTCATACAGTTGGGATTGAAGGGCGCAACCTGGCCATCAGGCACAGGAGGACAGGGTGGATGATCGGGGAAGACAGGCATTGGAAAGCCACCGCCATAAGTCGCCACCCCGTTACGCTGCGCTGAACCCGCAGAGACGGGATCGTTGCTATAGACAGAGGCGTGGCCTGTGCTATCAACGGCGCCGACTGAGAGCACCTCGGGGAAGGCGGCGGGGTAGCGCGGCTTCATCGGAGTGCGGTAGACAACGACGGATTGCGGATCAGTGGGTGGAATAAGCTGGTGGTTATCGGAGTCGTTGCCCGCAGCGGCAACGATGACAGCGCCGAGGGCGGTCAGGCTCTGGATTACCGCGTGCAGACTATGGCACAGGGGCTCGGTATCGTCGGTAAGTTGCACACCACCGGGGGCTCTGCCACCTGACCACCACGAAACCATCTCCTCCTGGTGCAGCATCGTCACCAGACTCAGATTGATCACAACCGGTTTGTTGCAGAGGTCGCCCGGTTTGCCAGTCGTGGGGTCGATGGGTGACATACGGTTATGGATCTGTTCGAGCACCTCAATAATCACACTGGTGGATCCCACACCAAAGTTATTCAGGACACGGACAGCCTCAATCTTTGCATCTGGCACAAGATCGCGAATAATGCCGGTCACGAAGAGGCCATGATCGGTCACATCGTAGCCGACCAGACGACCCAGGATGTCGCGGCCTGTAGCTGGCTCCTGGGGGTTCTCCAGATCGAGGATGGCGGGCAACGAAAGTTCAGGGTCATGCACAAGGTAGGAAGGAGAGGAGCCATCCATCTGCGCGACAAGAGTTTGCAATAATGGGTTATGCTTACCAGCCCGGCCAGCGGCACTTTTGATCTGCTCAAGCGATGGACTGGTATCCAGCACAAAGACGGTCACGCCATCGCCTGTCCGCCGCTGCAGAGGAGAGGAGAGTTCGGGCAGAGTAATATGGTTGGTAGAAGAGGCATCCAGCACCGGCACAGGCGGAAGCGGACAGCCATGAGATGAGCACTCGTGAGTTCCCCCGACCAACCAGTTAGGAGTAGCCGCCACAATAGAAATTTTGGCCGACTGCTTCAGAGCAGCGCGACTGGCATTAATCAGATTAACGGCGCCAGAAACCGTGCTGGAGGCGCTGCCCATGCCCGCACTTCCATACATTGACGACATGCCTGGCACTGATCCCATCCCACGGATCACAGGTGTACCCGCCATAGAGTAGTCCCCAGCCTGTTCAACGTGGAAGAAACATTTCACGAGTGATCCATGACCAGAGGGGTGTTGAAATACATGCTTGCCCAGCAAGCTATTCAAATTGCTATCGCCCTTATCATCCTCCAGCAATTTGACTTCATCTGGCTGCATGACATGACGCACATCATGAGCCTGAAAGGAACTCAATTTATAGCCCCAGATAGTTAAGGCGTAATTGAAGTCATCCAAATGTAAGGAGGCGATAATATCCTGTTTGGCAGTCGTGTAGGGAAGATCGGAGTAGAAAGTGATGGCAATCTGGTCATTGAGCCAGTAGACCGTCATTTTGCTCCACCATGGCTGGACCACTGATCCCGGCGCACTCGTTGGACCCGGCATATTTTGCATATATGTACCTCCCTGCTCTGCTACCACTATGTGGGTAGAAAGCGTTTTATACTTGTAACATTACACAAGTTCACCTGATTAACAAACGTCCAGGCAGAGCATTTTTAGGGAACTTATTCTGAGCAGCAGGGGCTAGCTGAAGAAGTGCAGAGGCCCAACATCGCCGACCAGGCGGAAGGCGGCCCAGAAATAGGGGTGGGTGTAGGGGGAGGAGGTTTGGGCCAGCAGACTGCATTGAGCGGCCCGCAGCGCCTGCACCTTGCTATCACCGGCGAGCAAGCGCTGATAGAAAAGCTGCATCAACTCATTGGTGGCAGTATCTTCCACGGGCCAGAGGCTCATGACCAGCGAAGAGGCGCCAGCGGCCAGGAAAGCACGGCCCAGCCCTAATTGTTCGTCGCCGCCACTGCTCAGCGCGAGCCCGGTTTCACAGCCGCTGAGAGTCACCAGCTCGCAGCCATCCAGTTTGAGGCTAAAGGCATCGATGGCGTTGAGTTGCCCATCAGCCAGGCGTACATAGGAGAAATTGGGGGCGTCAAGCCGACACTGGCCATGAGTAGCCAGATGAATGATCGGGCTTCCCTCTGAAGCTTCGATCAGACAGTCAATCGTGGCATCTTCCTCAAGATAACAATGCCCCTTTAACATGGATGCCAGAGACTTCGCCTCGTCGAGAGCGCGCTGTAGTTCTCCATTGCCAGAGTAGCCAAAGATCAGCGGTGATCTGGTAGGAGCAAGAGTATGACGTGTACTTAGATGTGTGAGAAGATTGCTAGCAGGCAGATAGTTGATCTGGAAGTCTTCGATCAGAAAATGCGAACCTGTATGCAGAGCATGAAACGGTAAGCTATGTAACGGCCCATACGGAACCACTGTGATGGCCCCTGCAACAGAAGGTAATAACGAACTGATAGGAGCAATCAACAGGGTATAAAGCTTTTGCAAGACCCGACGAATGGCAAACTGCGGAGGGTTCTCTACATCAGGCCAACCTCCAGGTTCCAGATAGGCAAAGAGGGGAGGCAGGAACCTCTCAAGCTGCATCATCCCATCAGGGTTTTCGTGAATAATCACATCTTCCTGCGTTACAGCAAAAATAACCAGGCGGCCCTGATAGAGGAAATACGCCAACAACAATTGATCAGGGGCAAGATGCTGGCGTAACTGACTGATATCCATACCATGCACAGCATGTGGATTACGCTCTGGCTGGCTTTTTTGCTTTGCCTGTGATGTATTGTCGATCTCAATCTGAGAGAGATGTAAACGTTCAAATAGCTCGCTAATTTTTGCTTCGCAGCGCTGCAATTCAGCCTTGAGCACCTCACGATCAATTTCAGTAGAGACAGCGCTCTCCAGGGCAGCCAATTGGGCACTGTAGCCGCGATACCTACTTTGCCAGTTGCTCAATTCATTCTGCACACGCAAGACAGCAGCATTTCTAGCTTGTAAACTAGAAAGCGCCTCCTCCTGCACCCCCATCTCACGCTGAGGTTGTCGAAACATGTTCAAATATTGCCGCAGCGCCAGGGAGCGGGCACGCTCCAGATAATTAAAAGCCCGCTCCACCTGTCCTTGCTGCAAGCAGAGGGCAATCATATCCTCATAGATGCCCCAGGTTTTATGTAAGAACGCAGGCAACAGATCAAGCACCAGGTCATCCAGCATCTGCTCAACCTGTTCAATAGCAGCAGAATAAGACTTCTCAGCCTCCACAAGATCGCCTTGAAGCAATGTCAGTTGTCCTCGTAGATACAAACTTCTGTATGCTTCTTCCTGTAAATTGTGTTGGCTTGTAAGGGTCGTTACTTGCTCACAGATAGAAGTTGCCTCATGAAGTAATGGAGAATCTTGCGCTAGCTCTTGTGCTAACTTGCTCTTGCGGGCCTGTTTAATCAGAGCCTCCGCCATGATCAAATAAGCGGAAGCCGAGCGAGAAGCCAGACCCTGAGCATCAAAATACTCTTTAAGGGAAGAAGATTGTGCATAAGCAGCCATAAAAGCACCCATCTCAAGCAGCAATTCGGCGCGTTGCAACCTGGTGGTAGTTGCGTAATGAACCAGGCCGCCCTGATTAAATAGTGCGCTGGCTTCGTCAAGCGCAGAGGCAGCATCCTTTGGCCTGCTGGCAGCCATCAACACATTAGCATACTCACGTAAAACGTCCGCAGTATCCACAGAGATCCCAAGCGTCCGGCATAACACAACGGCCTCTGCCCCTATCTGGCAGGCTTCCTGTGTTCGATTGAGCTTCACCAGACAACTGGCAATATGTAACATAATAAAAGCAAAGGTCATCGTATTATCAAGTTTGTGCTGTAGCATCGTATCGCGAACCTGATAATAGCGCCTTAGAGCTGAGCCATAATAGCCTTGAACGTAGTCAAGCATAGCTAAACTGCTTTCAACCCTACTCACAATATTTGTCTGCCCAAGAGCTAGCAGGCTGGAGCGAGCCTTCAGGAGCAGGCGACGAGCCTGTTCAAAATCGCCAAGCCAGGAGCGTATCCTGGCTTGATTCATCTCAACCATAGCAATAGCACGATGAATAAAATTTTCGCCACGATCGGTCAGGGTAGGATAAATAGCCAATAAGCGAGCATACAGCTCCAATGCTTTCTGATATTGCCCAATCTGGGTATAGATTATAGCTGTGTTGTGATCAATGGCACAGACCCAATAGAGTTCGCGATGCTGCTCTAAAAGAGCGCGAGCGCGAGCGGCCATAGCCAATGCTTCCTCGACCCTGCCGAGCAAAAAGCAGGAGAAGATCCAGCCGATCCGTGTGCGGGCCCAATTCACCTCATCGCCGATCTGTAGAAACATCGCGCCAGCCGTATCCATAGAATCCATCGCGGCCTGTTCGAGACCAATAGCGGAGAGGGCAACGCCTTTAGAGTGGAGACCCATAGCATGAGAAGGAGGATGGTGGAGGTATTGGCCGAAGAAGATGAGCAGTTCGGCCAGTTTGAGGGCAGCGAGAGGTTGAATGTCACGCTGGCGGTAGGCTTCTTCGCGGAGGAGGGCACCGATGGGGGCAGGATCGGTAATTTCGGGGGCATGCTGGACAATGTAAATACGACCTGCATCTTCGGGAAGTTCGAGGAGTTGTTGTATGAATAGGTGTGCGTCCATAGGCTAAGTTTGGTTCCTCGGTCAAATAGGGTGTGATGGTAGATAGGCCCTGGTGGGCTGATATGTTTTCTAAAGATAGATGGGCGGGCCGATGGAATTGCGAGCAAGGGCGGTCCATTGGCGGCCGTGGGCTGATAAATCAGCGGGATGTATCGATAAATCGACATGTATACTATGCCACCCACGGTGAAGTGGAGGGATGTGCCGATAAATCGACATCTGGTGTTGGCGTGTGATATTGGGCCCTGGTAGGCAAATATATAGAGTATTATCTATCTAAGAGTAGTCGATAGTCAAGCCGCGGATGAGGAGTTCGGTTTCGGGGAGGCGGACGACCATAATATATTCGCCGGGTGGAATGGATTTGAAGACAATGTTGCCGAGGTCATCTACCTGGCTGGACATGAGGGGATCCTCGACGAGTTCTTCGTACTGGTGGTGACCGTTGCTCTCTGGAGATGGGTTGATGACCCGATAGAGGCCAACCGGAGTACCTTCGAAGTCTTCGGCGCTCTCAGCTGGATTAGTGCTGGTGAGAAGGCCGAGGAGCATAATTTCGCCGCTGCTGGTGCGCGAGAGATGGAGTGAAATATTGAGAGTTTCGGCGCGATACTGGCGGGGCCACCCCGTTTCGCTGGTAGGTCCGCCACGGGTGACGAGTTGTGGGTGCCAGGGGACGAGGGTGGCGATGATACGGCGCAGGGCAATGTGGGGTAAAAATAAGGGTGCAGCAGAGGGAAAGGGATCGAAATCGGCAAGGATCTTACGGATATCCTTCACCTCGGAGACACAAAGCGGACAAATTTCTAGATGATCGGTAATAGCCATAACCTCTTCGACAGCTAACAGGTTGGCGCAATAGAAATTGAGCTGAGTAGCCGAGGGGCATTGACTACGATATAACCTGGCGATGAGAACTTCATCGAAACGCTTGTAGTTAGCAAGACGTTGTTGGCAGACGGGACACTGCTCGAAATGTTCTTTCGCCCCTGGATGTAATGGTTTTCCATCGAGGGCGAGGCTCAAAAGTTCCTCGTCGTTGGGGGCCATTGAGTGTAAACAGTCCATTACTAGCAATTCCTCATGAAACATAATCGTTTTAGCACCCTTTATCAACCGTTTATTTGGAGCGTTACGGACGCTCCATTCGCCCCTGGCAGCGGGCCCGCGGCACCAGGAGGGGCGGCCCTATGGGATGGCGACCCTACCGGAGAGCGACCCCTCCTGGAGGGTAGCTCCAAGGATTTTTTCGTTGGTCGCTTTATAAACGGTGGTTGCGATATTTTTTGTGGCTGCATTTTTAGCTAGAACGATTATGAAATTTGACAGGTTATTGAGTGCCATCGAGTTTCCAGCGAATTTTGCCGATGTTCCGCTGGATGCGCTCCATGATATTACGTTTGAGGCGATAAATTTCTTCTTCGCCACTAAATTCGCCGGGACAGTAGCGTACGATTTCGCGCGGCTTGAGGTTACAATGAAAGAGCAAGTAGGCAACGCGTTGCTCGCGAGCGCCCGGCAGGATGCTTTTGATCGTCTCCCATAGCTCATTTTCATTATATCGATCCTCAACCAGGGGCTCATCAGGATGGCCATAGTCGGGTATACGCTCTTCACGAGGTCGTGAGAAAGCACGTAATGTATCCATGATAGCACAATTTAGGCAAAGGTGTAAGTAGCTCAAGGCTCCAGCGAGCGTTGAGAAGGCAAGCTGCTGGTCGCTGACAGCCTGCCAAAAGCGGCGGAAGGTGTCATCGATATAGTTGTTTTCTGGTTCGTGGCGCAGGGCAGCCTCCCGGTAGGGGTGGCGCGCGATCCAGAGTTTGACACTCTCACTGAAGAGGGCTCGCAAAATGGTCCAGGCCTCGTTATCACGCTGCATCACAGCACGCCGGAAGATCTCCAGGCAATAGATGTCGTTGCTTGGTTCCTTGCGACGGTATTTTGCCAATTCCTGTGTGCAGCATTGAGTGAGCGCAGCCAGGCTCATTTCGCTAAGTGATTTGTCCATTCTGATACCCATTGCTCTTTACCTACTTCCCTTTCAGCTTGCGCTGAAGTCTGGTACAGCATACACTTGACTACCTGCCTCTACGATAGTAGACGTAGTTGAGGGCCGCGCCCCAAAGCCACAAAATTTTATCGGAGGAAGATGAATAGTCATTGTTGTATGATTCGTAGCCCTTCTTATCTATATAAACCAAATTTGAGTCGCTAGAGTTACGTTAAGAATGGTTATTTTTAGCAGCGGACTCGCCGAAGCGATTCCTACGTAATTACGTATAATAAGCAGATGTATTTCACTAGAGTAGCCGAATTACTCATAAAATGTCAAGGTAACCTGAGCCATTTTTGAGAGGTCCGCAAGAGAGCCTCGCACAGAAATTTGGACCCCAAATTTGCTAGCCTTGACGTTAATATAGTGAGTATAGATTATGGGCCTCCTCAGAGAAACGTGTCATCTGTCCTAT
>Ga0070730_10002823_pt1 | contig 15753 bp, 17 predicted proteins | sample Coa_R1_3_FD_66447 | JGI IMG/M metagenome (GOLD analysis project Ga0070730, IMG submission 66447) | Surface soil microbial communities from Centralia Pennsylvania, which are recovering from an underground coalmine fire - Coalmine... | ecosystem: Environmental > Terrestrial > Soil > Unclassified ...
GACGAAAGCAATCGCCATCCGCCTCATTCCCTGGAGCCCTCCTAAACCGAATCCGATCCCTTGCGGCCTGTACAACAATTAACAACCGGTCGAGCGTTCGTTGTCAATCCTGAGATCGAATGGCCGGCTCCAGGACGGGCGGAGGGTCCGAAAAAGGGACGGCTTGTAACCCACGCGGTTAGGTACCAGTGAACCTGGAAGGAGGTGCCTGACATGCATGTGGTCTTGATCGTGAATTACCTCTTCGGCCTCGCCGGCCTGGTGGCCGGGGGCGCCGTCGGCTTCCTCGTCGCCGCGGTGGCCGGGAACGGCCGGCTCGCTGCGCGCGACGCCAGGATGACCGCACCGCTCCTGCTCGCGGCGGCCGGCGCTCATCTTGTCCTGATCCCGTTCGTCGAGCTGGAGCGCCAGGTGCTGTTTGCGCTCTACGTCCTGGCCCTGGTCGTGACCGTCGCGATCGGCCTGGCTGGCGCCAGGATCTGGCTGCTGGGGGCCGTCCTGTTTCCCGCCGGCTCGATCCTTGGGTACGCGTATTTCTCAGTCCTCGTCCATCAGGCGGACTACGCCGGGCTGGCCATCAAGGTCGTGGAGCTCCTCGCGATCGCCTCCGCGCTTGCGTCATTCGTCGCCCGCCGCCACGAACGCACCCCGCATGTCGCGACCGGCTGACCTGCGCTCCGCGCTGGCGGCCGGGCTGGCGGCGCTTGCGCTCGCGGCGGTGGCGTCCTGCTCGACCGCCGCGCCGTCCGCATCGGCGCCCATGGAGTCGCACCCGACCGCCGCGCCTTCGCCCTCGCCTTCGGCGAGCCCTGCCGCTTCGCCAGTCTCGGCCGCGGCGGCCCTCGCGCCGCCGGCGAACTTGGCGGTCGCCTTCTCTGGCCTGCCCGGCGGGAGCTACCCCGTGCACGTCCATTCGCGGTGCAGCGGCAACCAGGCGTTCCACATCGTCGTGGTCGAGAGCCTGAGGCTGAATTCAGGGGGCACCGGCGCGATCGAGGTGCCTCGCGGTTACTTCGGCCGCGGCCTGTGCCTCATCGTCTACGCGAACCCCTCGCTCTCCGCGGTGCTCACCACCCGCCCAATCTAGGTCCGACCTAGGTGGCGGTGAGAGTCCCTTTCATGCCCGCCTGCTCATGTCCCGGCTGGTCGCAGAAGAAGGAGTACGTGCCGGCAGGCAGGTTGTCGATCGTCAGCACTGCGGAGTCGCCGGCCGAAAGCAGCTCGCTGCCCGCGATCCGGTTGCCCGAGCCGTCTCTGACGATCAGGTCGTGGGAGATCGTCCCGCCGTTGACCACGAACAGCACTACCTTGCCGTGGGTCACGGAGATGGTGGAGGGGTCGAACTTGTACTCGGTGAGCGTGACCTTGATCGAGCCCGACGGTTGGCCTCCGCTGCTACCCCCGCATGCCGCCAGCAGCAGGATGGCGACAAAACCGATCGACAGCGCCCTGGAGAAGCCGGCAGTTCGCATCACCCCTCTCGATACAGGCGCTGGATACAGTGGGGGGCCGGCGCCCTGCGGCGCCGGCCCCCCGCGGATTTGCCTAGGTCAGCACCTGGAGCTCAGCTGCGGGTTCGGGATCACCGCCGTGATGATGGTGCCCGCGAACCGGGCGACATCCGGTGTGCCGTACTCGGCGGCGCCGCCGAAGTTGTTCGTGGTGACGTGCTTGATGGTGTTCCCGAAGTTCCACTCGCAGACGTTGGACGTGCCGCCGGCTATGTCCGGCTGGACGCCGATCGTCCAGAACGGATAGAAGGCCGCCCCATGGGGCGGGGCGGTGCAGCCCGCGCCGGTGGCCACGTTGCAGTCGTTCTCAGAGGCCGCCAGGTCGGTTTCGATCTGGACGTTTGGATACGGATTGCCCTGCGCGTCGAACGGCCCCGCGTACTTGAAAGGCGTCGGGAACTTGGTCGATCCGTTGGGCCAGTCGGCGATATAGGAGTTGCCGTCGAAGTCGAGGTCGCCGTTCTGCGTGAAGTCCTGCTGGCAGAATGGCAGCGCCCAGTTCCACGACGTGGGCTGGCCGCTCACCGTTACCGTCCGCGTTCCCGCGGGCGCGCAGATCGCGTCGGAGAACTCACAAAGCCCGGCACCTGCCGGACAGGCCTTGCCGCCCTCGGTCGTGGGATTCTGGCAGACACCGGTGGTGAAGTTGCACGGCCCCTCTCCGGTGGCGCCGGCGCCCTCGATTCCACCGTTGCAGGTCCAGGAGGTCTCCGGGTCGAAGGAGAGTCCCAGCGGGTTGGACACGCTGGCGCACGACTCGCCATGCCCGATCTCCTGCTGCATCAGCACGCCGCCTTCGAGCGCCGCCCAGGGCACCTGATTCTGAGGCGCGGCCGTGTCGTATTCGGGGTGGAAGGCGAAAGGCGAGCCGCCACAGGTCCGGGAGTTGGTGTTCATGAACCCGTTGGCCACGCTGGCCACCATGAAGCCGGTCTGGCCCGTCGTCAGGTCCGTGACGCTCGTCTTGAAGCCGTCCGGAGTGTCCTGCAGGGTCGCCGTCACGCGGTCGCCCGGGTTCATCTTCAGCGTCTTGGCGTTGGGCGCGAACGTGGCATCGGTGGCGAGCTGTGGGCTCGGTGGGCCGGCGGGCACGCCGTCGGTCTGCAGGTAAGCGAAGTTCACGGGCTCGATGCAGTTGTTGTTGCAGAACTTGAAGTTGAAGCTGCACGACAGGCTGTCGATGGTCATCGCAGCGCAGTACTGGGTCTGATCGCAGCTGAACGCGTCCTTGAACGGACCCAGACCGGGCGCATAGAACTGCAGCTCCATGAACGCGGAGCCGGCGTCGGTCTTGGCGCCAAGGCCGGTGTTCGAGTCGCTGTCCGGCGTGCACGGCTGCTGGGGATACGACTTGGGGTCGCATAGAGGCAGCCCAAACCATGGTGCGATCGAAAGCTCAGCGTATTTGGTGACCGATCCGTCCGCGGTCGGCGTGGCGGTCGGGTCCACCGCCAGCTGCATCCGGTAGGTCATGTGATTGCCGCTGCCCGGAGCCGCTGAGATGAACTTGACGCTCGGCTCGTCGTGGCCGATGTACTTGCCATTGTCATAGAAGCGATGTGGCCCGTAGTCCCCTCGCGTGAAGGGATCGGTACACAGCGATTTCATGTTCATCTTCACGGCCTGGTAGACCGGGCTAAGGCCGTTACAGTCGACCATGTTCGCCGGGTTCGGCGAAACCTCCGTGGTCGCCGCCGGGGTCACGACCGCCCCCTGGATCAGAAACGTGAAGACGACGAGTGCGGCCAGGGATCCGAACGAGGCCAGACGACCGACACGTGCTCTCATGTGCCACCGCCCTCCGCAAACAAGAACCCGCCAGCGCAGTTCCCCTGACCTTCGCCCAGAAGGGCGCGGACGTCAAGTCTCGAGTTGGGCCAGGCCTTCGACGACGGCGTCCCACCCGCTCGGGTCTGCGGACACCGGGGCCGGCGGGTCGATCGGCGGCGGCTCGGACTTGAACCCGGCGCCGGTGTCGAACAGCACCACGCGGTCGTTTGGCTCCAGACGCCGGGACTCCAGCAGCTGCGGCAAGGCCGCGACCGCCGCCGCGGTCTCGAGGCTCGCGAACCCGGCGCCCGACCTCGCGAGCCTGGCCTGCGTCGGCCGGAGGTCGGCCTCGGACACCGCCACGGCCGCGCCGCCCGAAGCGCGCAGGCAATCCAGGATGAGGAAGTCTCCGATCGCGCCCGGGACGCGCAGGCCCGCAGCCTCGGTCGCCGCGTCGGACCACGGATCGGCGAATCGCGACCCCTGGTCGAACGCGCGCACGATGGGGGCGCAGCCCTCCGCCTGCACGGCGAACATGCGTGGCCGCGCGGAGCCGATCAAGCCCATCGCCTCGAGCTCGTCGAAGGCCTTCCACATGCCCACGAGCCCGGTGCCGCCCCCGGTGGGATAGACGACGGCGTCCGGCAGGCGCCAGCCAAACTGCTCGGCCAGCTCGAAGCCCATCGTCTTCTTGCCTTCGACCCGGTACGGCTCCTTCAAGGTGCTCAGGTCGAACGCCTCGAGGCGATCGGCGACCACGCGCGCCAGCCGCGCGCAGTCTGAGATGAGACCGTCCATCAGGACCAGGTCCGCGCCGGCGACCAAGACCTCGACCTGGTTGGCCGCGGGGGCGTCGGCGGGCATCACCACCGTCGCCCTCAGGCCGGCGGCCGACGCGTAAGCGGCCATCGCCCCGGCCGCGTTCCCGGCCGAGGGCGCCACCAGCCGCTTCGCCCCGAGCTCGCGGGCGCGACTGACGGCCACCGCCATGCCTCGCGCTTTGAAAGAACCGGTCGGGTTGAGGCTCTCGCGCTTCAGGAACAGGTTGGCCAGGCCGAAGCCGGCGGCGAGGCGGTCGGCACGCTGCAGCGGAGTGGATCCTTCGCCCATGTAGGCGATGAACTCCCAACGTCGAAGCGGGAGCAGCTCCCGCCATCTCCACAACCCGCCCGCGGGGCGCGCCCCAAGGGTGGCCGCGGTCAGGGTCTTGCCGGCGGCTCCAAGGTCGTAGCGCGCGAGCAGCGGTTTGCCGTCGGAGGGGTCGACGCCGATCAGCTCATCGGGCTCGTAGCGGCGGCCGGACAGGCCGCCCTCGAGGTGCGACAGCGCTGAACCTGTGGGCCCAGAGGTGGGCAGCTCGGCGTCTTGGCTCAATGCCGCCACTATTGCAGAGGCTACGGCTGAAGCTTCAGAGTCAGGATCTGGAACGGCGTGAGCTCGAGCTCGATCGCGCCCTCGTTGACGTGGACCTCTGAGGTCTCCCGCTCGAGGAGGTCGCACAGGAACGTGCGCCTGCCGGGTAGCGTCGTCCGCACGCTTGCCCGGCAGCGGCCGCCCCACGCCTCGTAGAGCCGGACGATCGTCGCCTCCGAGTCCTCGGCGCGCTTGATCGCCGCGACCACGACCTGCGGCGTGTCGACCTCGACCAGCGAGCCCCTGGCGCCTGGCGGCAGGCTGCCACGGACCATCCGCAGGGGCGAGTTGAGGTCCTCGCCCGCGGCGATCACGCCCGCCTCGCGAAAGTCGCCGGGGTGCGGCATCAACGCATACGTGAACTGGTGGTGGCCCTGATCGGCGGTCGGGTCGGGGTGAGTCGGCGCCCGCAGCAGGGACAGGCGCATGACCGAGCCGTGGATGTCGTAGCCGTACTTGCAGTCGTTGAGCAGGGCGACGCCGTAGCCCGCCTCGCCGAGGTCGGCCCAGCGGTGGGCGCAGACCTCGAACCGGGCCTGGTCCCAGGACGTGTTGGAATGCGTCGACCGCTCGACGTGCCCGAACTGGATCTCATAGGTCGCGCGCGGCGAATGGACCGCGACCGGAAAGGCGACCTTGAGCAGCTTGTGCTGTTCGTGCCAATCCGCATCGCACTCGAAGCGCAGGACACGCGAACCGGCGTCAAGCACCATCCGCTGAGTCAAACGCGATGATCCGAACTCGCGAGTGAACCTCACAGCGCCGCGCAGTCCGCCGGCCACCTCAACCTGTTGTGAGGACAGCTCGACGAGATCGACCCGGTCCTTCACATAGTCGACGTCGATGTCCCAGGCGTCCCACTGGGCGGGGGTGTCGCCATGCAGCTGGAGCAGGTTGGCTCGAGCGCCCGGGAGCAGCACCTCGCGCCTCGCCTGCTTGTCCCAGATCGAGGTCAAAAGACCCTGCCCATCCCACCGCACCCGCAGGTGCTCGTTCTCCATCTGGCCATCCGCCACCGCGACCTCGGTTCCAGCTGCCTGCGGCGCTTGCACGGCCCAGCCGCAGGCCGGGGCCTCGGCCAGAAGCAGCCGCTCCCCCACCTCGACGACCTCGCGCCGCGGGTGCGAGCTGACGTTGAAAGCGACGAGCTGATCGCCACTGCCCGCCAGGCTGGCCTGGGCGACGGCGGTGATGCCGCCGGCGGCCTCGATCACACCGGCGAGGTCGCGCTCGGCCTCCTCGTACACCCAGTCGATGCTCGATCCCGGCAGGATGTCGTGAAACTGGTTGACGAGGAGCCGCTTCCAGGCCGCCTCCAGCTCCGCCGCGGGGTACGTGCCGGCCGCCGCCGACCAGGCCTCGGCCTCGCGCAGCGCCTGCTCCGCGCGGCGGTTCAACCGCTTGGTCCGGGCCTGCGAGGTGTACGTGCCCCGATGCAGCTCGAAGTACAGCTCGCCCACCCAGGTCGTGAGCTCGTGCGCCTCGGCCCTCGCCGCCTGGAAGAAGTCCGCCGCCCGAGAAAGCTCGACGCGCGGCACGCCGGCCAGATTGTGGAGGCGATGGGCGGACTCGATCATGTCCGACTCCGGCCCGCCACCCCCGTCGCCCCACCCGAACGGGTAGAGGGAGTGCGACGACCGGTCGCCGTCTTTGAAACGCGCCGCGCTCCGCACCACCTCCGTCGCGCTGAAGTCGCCGTTGTACGTGTCGGCCGGCGGGAAGTGCGTGAAGATCCGCGTGCCGTCGATGCCCTCCCACAAGAAGGTGTGGTGGGCCGGCTTGTTGGTGTCGTTCCAGGAGAGCTTCTGGGTCAGGAACGACGTCGCGCCCGAGAGCGCGATGAGCTGGGGCAGCGAGGCCGGATAGCCGAACACGTCCGGCAGCCACACGTCGTGCGTCTCGTAGCCGAATTCCTTCATGAAGTACCGCTTCCCGTGAAGAATCTGGCGGACCAGGGCCTCGCCCGAGGGCAGGTTGCAGTCGGGTTCGACCCACATCGAGCCGACCGGCTCCCACTGGCCCGACGCCACCTTCTGGCGAATGCCCTCGAAGATCGGCGGGTACGACTCCTTCATCCACTGGTAATGGACCGGTTGGGAGCACGCGAACCGGTAGTCGGGGTATTCGTCCATCAGGGCAAGCTGGGTCGAGAAGGTGCGCGCGCACTTGCGGCGCGTCTCGCGCAGCGGCCACAACCAGGCCGTGTCGATGTGCGCGTGTCCCACCGCGTGCACGAGATGCCGCGAGGTGCTCGGCCGCGCCAGCGCCGGCTCGAGCACTCGCGGGTCTTCGGTGCGGGCGAACTCCCCGAGCGCGTGCTGGATCTCGGCCCGGCGCTCGCCGTCGGGCAGCGCCTTCGCGAGCTCGACCAGGATCTCGAGGTCGAAAGCAATCCGGCGGATGCGCTCGTCCTGGATCCCGAGCTCGGCCTGACGGAGCGTGAACGCGGGCTCGGGCGAGTCGCGCAGCGCGATCATCGACGGCGACGGCTCGGAGCCGGCAAAGAACGTGACCGGGTTGGCCGCGGCCTCCAGGTAGAAGTCGACCTCGGTGCCGTGGATGGGCAGCCACCGATGGTTTGGGTCGACCCCGCGCCACGGGCGGGCATCCTTCCAGGCGAGGGCCTCGCAGGTGAATCCCGTCGAGCCGGCGAAGCCGAGGTCGAACTCGGCCACCACCCTCTGACCCGACCAGGAATCCGGCACCCGACCGCTGACATGGAACCAGGTGGTGCTCCAGGGCGGGCCCCAGCGGTGGCCGATCTCGATCGGGATGAACTCACGGCGGAGCGCGTCCGCATACTCAATCGGTTCGCCGCGGACCGACATCGCGCTCAGCTCGAGCTGCATCCGTGTGCTGTCTGCCATCTGGTGCTGTCAATTCTGGCCTGCCCCGTTCGTCGTCAAGAAGAGAAGCCGGCAATGACCGGCGAGGAGGAGAGAGCCATGGCTGAATACGGAACGTCGGTGGAGAGCTCGGCGCCCGCCGAGAAGGTCTGGAAGATCTGGTCGGACATGTCCACGTGGGGTGACTGGAACCCCAACGTCTCGACCATGGACTGGCAGGGCGGTTTCACGTCCGGCACGACCGGGGTCATGAACACGCGAGCCGGCCAGCACCACAAGATGAAGCTGGTCGACGTCGTCCCCGGCCGCAGCTTCGCCCTGGAGACCAGCGTCGTGCCCGGGACCACCTTTCGCTTCAACTGCCGGATCGAGCCGGCGGGCGCCGGGTCGAGGGTCGGTCAGTGGGTCGAGGTCAAGGGTCCGGTGGGCCCGGTGCTCGGCGGCATGCTCGGCCCCCAGGTCTCAAAGGAGTTCGGCACGCTGCTCGCGAACCTGGCCAGGAAGGCGGAGGCCGGTTAGACCTTCGACTGAAGGGCCTCGATGCGGTCCCAGTCGGCGCTCATGAGCCGAGCCCCGGACCGGTCGATGGCGGCGTACAGCTGCAGGGCGCGGCTGAAGCATTCGTGCGCCCGCTCGACCTGCCCGCGAGCCTCCCGGATCAGGCCTTGCTCGCCCAGCAGCGCCGCGTACATCCGCAGCCGGTCCAGCTCGTACTTGCCGAGCAGCTCGACCGCGGAGTTGGCGTCGAGCCGCTCGTAAAGCGCTCGGTTGGGGCCGAGCACGAGATCGCTGGTCTTCTGGATCAGGATCAGGGCCCGATCAAACTCGCCGGTGCGGACCATCGTGGCGATCTGAGCAATCGCCTCGGCGCACTGCTGGATCATCCGCTCGATGTAGTCACGCGGAACAGTGCTCATCGACTGAATCCACGATAGCGACACGTCACCATCTGCTCAAAGAGTCTCGGCCGTCAAATCTGCCGACTCAGGACAAATAAAGCGCACAGCGTCCACGTCGCCCTCCGTGTAGCGGCGGCCTTCAGCTCGAACGTGATAAGTGCCTGACGGCGCATCTATATGGAGGACAGATGCTTCCGCGGTGCCGGCGCTGGATCCCTTCGCCATCGTTACCAAACTACCGTCGAAGATCACATCCCAGTCAGCGGGGGTCGGTCCGGTGTCACCCGACCACACCTCCATCTGAACTTTGCCGCCATCCTCGCATCGCGTCAGGACGGCGACTCCGCCCCGACCTTGTCGTATTGCAGGCATAGGTGCTGGCGGATCAGGTATGCCTCCAATGTCCGTGCCGATTTCGAGAAGCACAAGATGGCATCTGCTTGACAGCAAGTCCGCCCGAAAGAGAAGCTTGGCCACTGTCGGGTTTAGGGCGTCGTGGGAAGCAGTGTCATGACCGCTCCGAGAATCCGGCCGGCCGATGAAGCGTTCGCAAAGAAAATCTGGACGTCGCTAGGGGTGCGCTTCGCCTTTTTGTCGCTTCTTGGCCAATTCAGCGGCTTCATGGAGCCGATTTGCATGAACTTCAGCCTCATCGGCATCGAGGCTCACCCCCTCGGTTCCTCCGTCGTCACGCTCAAGTGACAAACGGACGAAGTCCCCGACGACATCGCCAAAATCCACTCCACAATCGAGCCGTTCAAGCTCAGCGCCATGATTCCATCGACGCGTTCATCGATGCGCCACGACTACACCCGGCCAGCCAGTCTCCAAGGCAGGCCTCAAATAGATCTACAAACTCCTGGTGGGGGCCAACGCCGCCCGAGGCTCGGGTGTCAGTCTCCAGCATCGATCCCTCCTCTCTCGATCGCGGGCGCTGCCAGGCGTGAGGGCGGCCGCAGAGTCGCGCGGAGGGTATGGCCCACCGTGACGTTTGTCGACTAGCGGACGCTTGACGGCCCTCTGACTAGGAGCGGCGGGCGGATCGGCTCAACACGGTGAGCTCGCCGAGCTGGGCGCGCGCCTCGTCGGCGTCGCGATCGCGGATGGCCGCGTGCACCGCCCGGCCGGCCGTGTCCAGATAAATCGTGGCCAGGCGCAGCCGGCGCTGCACCGGCCCCTGCACCAGGCGCAGGCTCTGCACCTTGGTCAGCGGCACCCATGAGGTCACGCGCGCCACGCGTCCAGTGGTCGTCACGGCGCAGCGTTCGTTGTGGCCCCAGGACAGGTAGTGATAGCGGAAGGGCGCCTTCCAGCGCGCGCGCTCCGGAGGCCGGCTGCGTTCGACCGGCGCGTCGGGCAGGATCCTGCCGAGCAGGCGCTGGGCTTCTGCGCGAGTGCCCACCGGCAGCACCTCGCGAAGCTGTTGACGCTCGGGTGAGTTCTCGCCACCCCGGTGCTGGCGTCCGGCTACATCGACCTCGAGCCGGCACCATCCGAAGGGACGCCACAGGAGCGGTTCGACCATCCGCACCGCCTGAACGCGCCCCCTCGGGATGGTCTCGGCGGTGGTGTCGAGAAGGCCGGACCGCACCCTCAGACCGTCGTGGGCCTCGGCGACCGTGAGGTGGTAGCCGCCGTTCAGGCGGCGCCAGAAGAAGGTGACCAGGCCGATCGCGATCGCGCCGCTCGAGCTGAGAATGGCGATGGCGGCTTTGGGCGAGAGCGCCGCCGCGGTCACGAAAACGGAGCCGAGGACGAGAAACGTGACCGTCGGCGAGCCGACGAGGATGGACGCGACGAGGCGCCCGGTCGGCAGCGACAGCAGCAGCCTCTCCGGCGGCTGGTCGGCCTGCGGCGCGGCGCCTCGTGACAGGGCCAGCAGCTGCTCGCGCACTGTGTCCGCCTCGCCGGCAGCCAGGTACGCGAGCCGCGCATGCCCAGCGGTGGCTCCTCCCATTCTCAGCCGCAGCTCGGCCAGGCCGAAGACGCGTGCCAGCATGGGGCGCACGACATCGATCGCCTGAATCTGCGCCAGTGGGAAGCGCAGCGAGTTGCGCCTGACCAGGCCGGTTTCGATGCGCAGGTCGTTGCCCTCAATGCGCCATCGCGTGACGAGCCAGGAGATCCCTCCGAACGCAACGACCAGAACGCCCAGCACGAGCCGGGTGATGACGCCGGTTTCGCTGTCGTGTGAGCCCGGCGTCAGGGTGCCGGCGAAGATGATGACGGCGCCGATGAAGACGCGCCCCGCACGGATCACGGGTGACAGCGGGTGCAGCCGGTGCCAGGAGGAGGCTTCGACGTTCTCCACTTCTACAGGCCGGCCGCCTTGGCCTCGCCGAGACGCGCGAGGTGGTCGCGGAGTCGCGCCGCCTCCTCCTGCGGCAGGCCCGGAATGCGCGCGTCGCTGCTCGCGGCGGCGGTGTGCATCCGGACGGTGGCGAGGCCGAAGGCGCGCTCGATGGGCCCGGCAACAACGTCGATGAACTGCATGCGGCCGTAGGGGATCACCGACAGCCGCGAGATCATCACGCCCCGGCGCACGAGCAGATCGTCCTCGCGCTCGCAGTAGGCCCATGCCCGCACGCGCCGCTGCGCGAACCGGTCGCCAAGGAACCCCGCGAGCGCGATGCCGCCCAGCAGCAGGGCGAGTAGGACGACGTTCACCTGCGCGGCGGCCAAGACCTCGAGCCCGGTTACCGCCAGCACCACCAGCGCGGCTCCTGCGCTCACTGCGAGGATCTCCACCCGGCGCATGGTGCCCAGCCGGGGCGACGGGCGCAGCCAGGCTTCCGCCATTTCGGAGTGGGCCGGCTCGGGATCCGTCGCCACCGGTTCGAGTATGACCTGAGCCGGCCGAGAGCCTTCGTTAAGGGACGCCGACCGCAGGCAACCTGCGATCCAACTCCGGCTCGTCCTCCAACAGGTCGGCCACGGACGCCTTCACGATCTGTTCGATGCTCTTCCCGCGGTCGCGCTCCAGGACCTTCATCCGCTTGTCGAACTGGGTACTCGCATAGTCCAGGTAGGTCTCCATGCGCTGGCCGAACGGGCCGTGCTCGTCGTCGTAGCTCTCCCAGAACTCGCTGATCACGCTCATCGCAGGCCCGAGCAGCTCATTCATGCGGACGTTCATGACCTCCCAACCCGTCGCTGATTGATTGATAAGGCGATTGAGCAGAAAAACGCCGTAGCGGATGTGGCGGCTCTCGTCGCGCGCGGTCATGCGGATGCCGGCGAGCAGCCCCGGGAGCTTGTGGTTGGCCTCCAGCGACTGCCGGAAACCGTGATAACCGGTCTCGGCAAGCACGCCTTCGATGATCATGTTGTAGGTCACCGAGGCTCGGATCTGCGCCTCGACCGAACGGTCGGTCTTGAGCGCATTCAGCGAGGAGGGAAGCTCGACGAGGAACAGCTGCTTGTAGCTCGGGGTCAGGTAGCGCTCGAGAGCCTTTGGAGCGAGCGCGACCTCGTCGAGCCAGCGCCGGAAGAACTCGACGTGCTTGGCCTCCTCCCACAGAAATGACGTGAGGTAGATCTCTTCTTCGAGCCGGCCCTCGTCGGCGACGGCCATGATCAACGGCAGCAGGTCGCTGGTGACGCCCTCCTCGCCGGCCTGGAACAGGGCCAGGGTGCGGAGCAGGAAGTCCCGCTCGATGTCGTCGAACGCGGCCCAGTCGGCGCCATCCGAAGAGAAGTCGAGCGCCTGGGGATCCCACGTGCCCAGTCGCTTCGCCTTCTGGAAAAGGCGCATCGGTACCGATTCCCAGTCCAGGCCTCGACCGGAGATCGTCGCGTAGCGATCGCGCACGAAGTCAGCGGACACGGTGGGCCAAGTCTAGTTCGAGTAAACCGTGCGGCTCATGGAGACGCGGCAACGCCTCCAGTCGTGAGCACGGCCATCAGCCGGCTGCCGTCGGGAGAGCCGAGCCCGGTGCATGGGTCCCAGCCGGCGCCGGCGGAGTAGGCGCCGTTGCTTCCCTGGCTGACGTCGTGGAATCCGCCGGCCGCGACCTTCGCGTAGAGCAGCGGGTTCAGGTAACCGACCGGTGACCCGAGGTGCTGGTTGAACAAAGCGATCAAGCCGGACCACAGCGGCGCGACCGCGCTCGTGCCGCCGAAGACCATCGTGTGCCCGTCCACCTGAACCTGGTAGCCCGTGGCGGGATCCGCATCGCCGGCCACGTCCGGGACCCCGCGGCCAGGCCTTGCCGGCGCCGGAACCTTGACCCGGGACTGCCACGCCGGCAGGGGGAACTGGAGACTGAAGCCGCCGCCCGTGGCGCCACCGCCGGGGCCGTCGTTCCACACCGTCTCCGACGCGATGGCTTTGCCGTTCGCCGTCAAGCGCGTCCCGCCGCAGGCGAGGATGTACGGACTCGACGCCGGAAAGTCCACGTGTGGTTTGCCATCACCGACGCCGTCGTCGGAGCCGTTGTCGCCCGCGGCGGCGCAGATGGTGACTCCCAGAGCGGCTGCGGCCTGGGCCGCCTGGTTGAACGCAGTCATCGCCTGTGTGGTCCAGCTCGACTCGGGACCGCCCCAGCTGATCGAGACCACGGACGGCTTGCGCACGTTGTCGTGCACCGCGGTAGTCAGCGCATCGAGGAAGCCGCGGTCGGTGTTCGGTGCGAAGTAGACGGCGATGCGAGCCCTCGGAGCCACCGCTCCGACGACCTCGATGTCGAGCATCACCTCGCCGTCGGGGCCGTTGGCCGAGCCGGTCGGGTGATTGTGCCCGCCGTCGACGGACACGGCGATGACGGAGGGCTCCGCGATGCCGAGCCGCCTGAAATAAGACTTGAGGTCGGCGACCTTGTACCCGCCGCCGAGCTCGAGGATCGCGATCGTCTGCGACCGCCCGTCGAGGCCCGCGGGAAAGTCGTAGAGGTGGGCGATGTCGACGGGCGTGAACGATCCTGCTCCGGCGGCGGCGAAAGCCGCGGCGCGGAAGTGCGGGGTGGCCTGGGGCCTGTCGTCCAGTCCGAACACCCCGACCACGATTCCGTCCAGCGCGGCCGGGATGTGCACGGGCCCGGTCCGGCCGCGATACGTCCCGCCGGGATGCTCGTACTGCTGAAGGTCGACCTTGAAGGCCTGCCCAAATGCGGCCGCGGTCCCTGAGAGGACCACGGTGCGGCGGGCGGGACTCGCCTCTGTCACGTCCAATCCGTGGGCATGGGCGAATGCCTCGACGGCGGCGACGTCGGCCTCCGTCGCCCCCGCGCGCCGGGCGAACTCCTCCCTGCTGAGGTGGCGCCTGGCCTTCGGCTCGAGTGCTCCGCTGTCGGCCGCCAGCTTCTCCAGGTCGGCGTCGGACTGCTGGCCGCGAAGCAGGAGCGACACCTCGAAGCGCTCGTTGGGATCGACCGGCCCGGTGACGCGCGAATCGGGCAGGGGCTGGCGCTCGCTGCCGGGGACCGGGACGTGGTCTTTGGGCGTGCTCATCGCAAAATCTCCCGAGCTATTCGAATCACGTGTTGGGCGGAGGGCTGGCGTGCGGAGGTATGCAGTCCCGATCCGTCCCGGCTTGAAGAATCTGGCCCTGCGCGCTCACGGGGCAGATCGGCGAGGTCGACCAATAAAAGTGTCCCACCAACAGCCCGAACAGCGCCGCCAGCAGGAAGGCGAGGATCGGGAATCGGCGCGCCCAGGCTTCGACCCAGCGGCCGACCGGCTGCCGAAACGTACGAATGAAGATGGCGTCGGCGAGCGCGAGCAGCACCAGCAATCCAATCCCGAGCCCGGCCACGAACACCACCTGCAAGTTCGGGAACGTCACGCGGTCATCCGTTGAACACCCACATCCAGCGGCCCATGACAAGTGAGTAGCCGATCACGCCGATCAGCGAAACCAGGGCGCCTGCGTCCGTGGAGCAGCGAACGTAGTAGGTGATCGGCCAGGCGCCGTGGTCGAGGGTCCACGCCTCGATCACCATCAGGATCGTGATCAGGAACAGGAAAGCGGCGACTCCGAGGTTGACCGCGACCACGGCGCCTCGGTTCGCCCATGGGCCTTCGCCGAGCTGCATGGGCACACGCCCCTGCCTCCGGACGCCAATTTGCCTCGTGATCGATCCGATGACGAAGGCTCCGATCACACCGAGCACGTACACCCAACTCGGGTAGTCGCCGCGGCGGGCGGGAAAGACCGTGTCGCACACAGGCGTGGTGGCGGTGACGAGGGCATGAACCGCGATCGCAAGCACGATGGCGAGCGCAAGGGCCACGGCGCCAAGCAGCCAGGCCGTCCACGGCGGCGGAAGGGGCTCGCTGTCGTGATCGTCTAGTGCCAGAAGTAGTGACCGAAAACCAGGCCGAAGAAGAGCCCGACGGGAGTCAGCCACCTGAAATACGCCTCGACATCCCCGAGCCAGTCCGGCGGCCGGAGGACCTCGGACTCCGGCTTTCGTGCCTGGCTGACGGCTGCATAGACCGCCAGGCCGCCCAGCACCGCCGTCAACACCGCGATCGCGAGGGAGAACGCAACCTCGAGTGGCCAGACGCCCGTGAACGTGAGCACCGCGAGGACTATCCAGCCGGCGAGAACGAGGCCGACGGCGAATTGGCCCACCGGCCGCTGCTCCAGCGAATCCCACCAGCCTGGCTGTCGAACGCCAGGAATGTCCTACGCCCGGTAGTCGATGTCAAGTCCGAGCCAGCGGCTAGGCGTCCGGGTGCGCCCGGGAACCAAGGCCTTGCCCGGCAGCCAGCTTGCTGAGGAGCTTCACGAGGTTGGCCCGGTCCGCCGCACTCAGGCCCGTGGTGAGCGCGCGCTCGTGCTCATCCGAGATCGCCATGACCCGGTCGAGGAGCTTGCGTCCTTTCGCCGTCAGGTGAATCGTTCGCTCGCGTCGATCGCCGGCGTTCGTCTGGCGCTCCACCACCCCGCGGGCCTCGAGCGCGTCGACCAGGCCGACCACGCGACTCGCCGGCAGCCTCAACATGCCGGCCAGCTCGCGCTGCGACCTGCCCTCGGAAACGGCGACGTTCCAGAACAGCAGGACCTGGCGTGAGTCCAAGCCGGCCGAGCGCAGCCGCTCGTTCCACAAACGCGAGGAGTGCGCGCCCACCTGCGAGGCCAGGAAGGCCACACCCAGCCCGTCGAGCAGCTCGCGCCGCCGGCCCGCGGACGGGGCGCGCCGCGGCGGCTTCCTTTTCAGCGAGGTCCGAATGCGGCCACCTGCGGTATGACGTCGCGGCCCATGATCTGTATCGGCGTGATCTTATCGACGCCGACGACCCATCCGAAGACCGTTTCGATGCCCATGCTCGCAAGCCAGCGCAGCTTGTCGACCACCTCGCCGGCCTTCG
>Ga0070730_10002824_pt1 | contig 15750 bp, 13 predicted proteins | sample Coa_R1_3_FD_66447 | JGI IMG/M metagenome (GOLD analysis project Ga0070730, IMG submission 66447) | Surface soil microbial communities from Centralia Pennsylvania, which are recovering from an underground coalmine fire - Coalmine... | ecosystem: Environmental > Terrestrial > Soil > Unclassified ...
GTGCTCGCGGGTTTGCGGCATCGGGCCGTCGGCAGCAGACACTACCAGAATGGCACCGTCAACCTGCGCAGCGCCGGTGATCATGTTCTTCACATAGTCGGCGTGCCCCGGCATGTCGACGTGCGCGTAGTGACGCTTTTCGCTTTCGTATTCCTGGTGGGAAGTGGCGATGGTGATACCGCGCGCCTTTTCCTCAGGAGCGTTGTCGATGTCTTCGTAGTTCTTCGGAACGTTAATTTTGCTAGGGAGGCGCTTTGCAAGTACGTGGGTAATTGCAGCGGTGAGGGTAGTCTTACCGTGGTCAACGTGGCCCATGGTGCCGATGTTGACGTGAGGCTTGCTACGGTCAAAGTTGTCTGCCATTAATGACTCCTTAAAATGTTACTATTTAGCATCTGCATGAGCTATAGACTCACACGAGTGACCCGCCTATTGTAACCGAAAGTGTTACCGGTGTAAATAGGTGTACGGTCCAATGCTTGCTTTTTTACGAGCCTCCCGGCATACTCACGTATTATGCGTACAACGCGACAGATCATGGCCATTATTATCCTCTCCTCACGGGAGATGTAATGGCGCGCATATAAAAATTAAGCAACCACCACTACATCCCCGACTAACCGGGGATTTTTATATGTGAGAAGGAGTAGCCATGCCACCAATAAGAGAATTATCGCCCGCCGAGGAAGTACTTGGAAATGTGCAGGCCGAGCTGGCCGCCCATTTTGACCTCGCCGGGTATGATGCCTGTTTGCGTAAGTTGCTGGATGGCGGCGGGCAGCGTTCCGTGCCTATAGATATGTCACAGTTTGAGCGGCCGCTCGATTTCCCTGGCTTTCCACCTGGGTTTCAACCCCATTTTTACCAACGGTATCCGGGCGACGTGCAAGGGAACATCCGTCCGACACGCACTGAGCTGCTCGGCACCAGCGACGGACGTCCGTTGTTTGACAAACGCGAAGACAGGCACCCATACGTCCGGTCTTTTAAGGCCCGTGGGGCGCTGCTTGTGGCGCTCGATATACTCAGCCGGCGGCCCGATGTTCGCACATTTGTCACCCACAGCAGCGGCAACCATGCCCGCGGCGTCGTTGCTGCTGTACACATGCTCAATGCCGCGCTGGTAGAAAGCGGTCTGGTCCGCGTGGACGAATATGGCGACGTCGACTCTCGCGATGCGGGAAATTTGTTCCGCGCCGAAATTTACTGCGGGCGCGACATAGACCCCGGCAAGCGGCTGGCGTTGCTTGATAACGGAGCCTCGGTGCATGATGAGTTCGAAACGCTCGAGGCCGCCGGTTTACAAGCAGCCGCCCGCGCCGAGCGGGCCGGGGTCGCAGCTATCCATCCGTTCGACACCGACATTGTCATTGCCGGCCAGGAGACGCTCGGTCTGGAATTGTTACTCGACCTTGCCCAGCAAGGGGTAGATTTGCGAGCAACACCTGTCGCCCTGCGCGTTGCTGTAGGCGGGGGCGGTTTATATGCTGGCCAGCAGGCCGCGTTCGACCATGCGATTCAGGCTGGGCTGCTGCACCCCGAGTCACGGGTCATTGCCGTCGAGGCGGAAAATAACGACTCTACCAATCGCGAACTCTGCGGTCTTGAGCCGCTCACTGCGCGTACGCTGAGCCAAGTGGCTGGCGGCATTGCCACGTTGCAATCGGGGCGACGCGGCGTCGCAGCAGTTGGCGGTTACAGTCCAGGTGGCGTACGAGTGGTAAACGAAGCTTATATGATCCTTGCAGCTGCACAATTGGCGCGAACCAATGGCGGCGTGCCGCCAGAATTTGCCGGGACTTTGTCGCTGGCGAGCCTGCTTATGGACCGCGACGAAGGGCTTATCGATCCGATACAGTCAGGCGTCGATGTGGTAATACGCTGCGGCGGCAATGCATCGCCCGCCGTGCTCTTAGAGCTGGCCACCAAGCATGAGACTCACGAAGACGCACGCGTCGAAGAGGCCGCGCGCTATCTCGGTCCGGCAGCATTCCGCATTCTATCGAGAGACGCACTTGAGCCATCACTCGCACCACTGCGCATCGCAGATAGGCCCGTCCGGGCAAATGTCCGCACACCGCTGCGGGTTATTGCCTGCCCGTTTAGTGGATCGAAGTAAAGACAGGCTATGTGTGCACGCCATTATGGAGTATTCTGGCAATATGCCTGAATATATTGCCCCTAACCCTGCCGATCCTGCATATGATTTCTTGCGTGGTAAGCCGCAAGAAATCGTGACAGCGTACGCTTCCCCCCGCCTATTGGTCGTGGGCGCGCACGGTACAGAACATCTAGCTGCTCGTGTTGCACATCATATAGTCACTGAGCGGCCCGATTTATTGCCACACGTTGATTATATGTGCGGCACTCCTCAGGCTGCGGCGGCCACTCCTCAGCTGCGCTATACAGGCGAGCATGAGGAAGACCCACAAAAAAGAGGTTCCGACTTCAACCGCAGCTTCGGACTGCAGCGCCCGCCCCGAACGCCGGAAGAATTACGGGCGGCTGTATGGCTCGGCCCTATGCGCGAGTATGCGCATGTGCTCGATGTACACACCACGACGACGAGTGCCGGACCTGAAGGCAAACATTTCCTCGTAGCAAGACCTCGGCTGCCGGAAGTTCGTGAAATTGTCGGAGCGTCTAGTATTAGGCGTGTGGTCGTTATGCCGTGGGATATCGCTCGGCCGTCCCTTATCGGACAGGTGGAACGCGCTGCTTCTATAGAATACAACCAACACGTGGCTGCAAGGCCTGAATCCGTGCGGGAAATCATCGCCATTATAGACAATTTGATTGCAGGACGGCGTCATGAAGAAGGGCCTTTAGACCGCAAATTTTACGAGGTAGAACGTGCAGTGCCCGTTCACGAGGACCCGGGCGAAGTTGACAACTTTGTCTGGCACGAAGCAGGCGGCTACTATCCGATAATGTTTGGCGAGAATTCCTACCGAAAGGATCCCACGAAACAGTATTTAGGTTTTGCCGCGGCGCGTAGTGAAATCGTCCGCATTTAACATATTGCGCCTACGAGATTGATATAGTAAGCTGAACCCGAGGAAGATGTATGATGATACAGATAGTGTCTTATAGTCCTGGGGGTCCGTTTTTTGTGGTGTCTCGTAACAAGCATGTTTGGGCGTGAGCCCATTTTTTATAGGAAGCGTTCGGCATTAGTAATCTAAATTGAAGGAAGTGTATGGAAGACTTTAGCCTCTACGACTTAGAAGTATCCGTTGTTGGCGACCCGAAAAAGTTCGTTTGTTCGCACACGCCCGGCGTGGCATTTCGTGTTGTCGGTGAGAATCTTATATTTGGCGCCAGCACGGCGTTTAGCTTGTATGCGCTAGCAGCATTGCTACCCTTTATGCCTGCCAAACAGCGTGAGACCAGCCTAAATGATTGGATGACAACCGACACGCTTTTCGCCTGCCCCGACCCTCACTGTGGAGCAAAATTTAAGATAACACGCTGCGGCCAGACATCGTTTAAACATTCTGAGGTGACACGCGTGCCATTGCCAAAGGGGAATCAAAAGGGGGGAAGATCCTCATGAATCGTGAGCAATTATTTGTAAAGGCGCCCGCTGTCGAACAGCGAGATCCCGAAGCTTTTGGTGACACCGCGGAGCTAGGGCGATCTCCGTTAGAGGATTACGTGGTGCATGAACTGCCCGCCGATCTTCGAGCTGTTGACGAAGGAAGCATGACGCGCCAGCAACTTGCAGAAAAACAAGCGGGCATGCTTACCGATACGTGGCCGCAGATTTCCCAAAATCTTGATCCGCATACCGCCAAAAGTACCCATCTGGACTTTCTCTTTATGCTCGGTGGATATATCCCCGCTGGCGCTGATATGTACCGCAGCGCCCCGCCAATGCTGCTTAGTCTTATAGGCGCACAGTGCGACCGTTTCCGTGGGTTGCGTCCGTACATGACATATGAAATGATCGTCGATTATAATGCTGAGGAGTATCGCCGCACCGGAGCTGTACGCGTGTATGCCGATGGCGATGATGGTTTGCATGAACGTGATTTTTATCTCGGCCACCATGCAGCCGAGCCGTATGCGAAGGCCGCCGCGTACGGACTCCACACTCTAGCCGAGCGTCCCGACCAGGTGAACGCCACAGCGACCCTCCAGACCGTCGTCACAAACCTCAATGAATTCCGACGCTTTATGGGTGCCTATACCCGACTGCCTAGGTCTACCTTTGCCTATTTCCGCCAATATTTAGCAGGCTATGCAGATGGCACACGTAATGCGAGCGGTGCATTTATGCCGAGTGTGCAGTTGCTTGAGCTGGCACTGCTTGCTCCAACCGAAATGTACGGTGTGTATCTGGATGAGTCTAGACCGTACTTCCCCGATTGGTCAGTGCCTGTCATCGAAGATTGGCGAATTGCTTCGGCGAGTGGCATGAACGTGGAGGATAGGGTGGCGACCGGCAGTCTCGCGCTGGATGAACAGGGGCGCACAGCGTTAGCCGATGCAATCAACCAGTTTCTGCATTTCCGAACGACGCACCTCGGCATCACTAAGGCGCAAATTCCCGATGCATTCACCAGCACCGCAGGACTTGACAAAGGGAGTATTGGGCGGAGCCGCGTTGAGCAACAAATTCTCGATCCAGCATACAAGGGCACGGCAGGTTTCGATGTGCGTAATGTGTTAACGAACAGTGTTGTTCGCCTCGCCAATTTGCGTCGTCGACTGGGCTTCGAGAGTGAATTTTAATGGTAATTATTTTGCCTAACCCGCAAAAGGGTTTTCGTACTGGCGTTATTTCGCTACAATATAGCTAAAATAACAAACGAGGGAGAGATTATGAGCACAGCGCTAACGGGTATACGACCGACCGGTGGTCTGACTGTCGCCAACTATGTCGGGGCTATGAGGCCTATGGTGGAATTACAGGATACCTTTCCTGGTCCTGTAAATGTATTTGTGGCGGATCTTCATGCGCTAACCGATCAAGAGCCTGGCGTTGTTGCAGAGAATCGTCTTGATACGGTACGCTCCTACTTAGCTGCCGGCATCGACCCGAGCCGGACCAGTCTTTATCTGCAGAGTCAAATTGGCCGACCGACGGTAGAGCTCGCCTCTTTGCTTGATCGTCACTACAGTTTAGCCGAACTTATGCGTGTGCCGACACTGAAAGATAAGTTGAGAGAAAAATCTACTAGTTCTACCGAAGAGGATTCACTTGTAGCCACTGCCAGTGTAGCGCTTGCAAGGTACCCCATCCTTATGGCGGCAGATATACTTATCGCAGGTGCCGACCATGTGCCAGTGGGCGCTGATCAAATCCCCCACATCGAGATTACTCGCACGCTAGCGCGCCGATTTAATACAGCATATGGTGCCGGTGAAACGGTACTTATTGAACCAGACTTAACGGTTGTAGAGGGCATCAAGATCGCTGCTCTCAATGGTGATCCTAAAATGAGTAAGTCTAAGCCGAATGGGGCCATCTTTTTAAATGACAGCCCTGACGCGGTGGCGGGTAAAATCAAACGCGCCCAGACAGCAGCCGCAGGGGAAATGACAACGGCTTTAGAGAGTCACTTTCTTTTGGCAGAGCGGCTGGCGGGCACGCAAGAGGAACGAGACCGGTTACGAGACCTCAGAAGTGCGCATATGGACGGACAGCCAGTAATGGGGCCGTTCAAACGGCTGTTCACCGAAGTAACTGTGGATTTTCTTAGAGGTTATCAGGCGCGATATGGGGATATTGCCGACGCTGATGTGAAGCATACGCTTACTCGTGGCGGCGAGTCTGCTTCGGAAAAAGCTGAAGAAGTTATGGGCCGCGTCTATGCTGCGCTCGGGCTGGTCTCCGTTCTTAGCTAAGACCTTACGAGCGTACGCTCGGGCCGCATACCATTTAAGTTATACTTCATAATCTGGCCGTGCTTGCTTTCCAAATCGCGTTCGTAAGAGTAAATATCGCCAGCGTGCGCTTTGAGTTGTGTCTCAAGAAGCATACGCAAAGAGTGGTATTCATCCTGTGTAAGCGTGCAGTTCTCAAGCTGCGTAAGTTCCGCGATGTGCTTGGCGTTACGGGGCCCCAAAATGGCACTAGAAACCCCTGGAGTTTGGAGTACAAATGCAGTTGCCACATTTGCATTCGTTGTATGGTGCGCACGTGCGATGGCATGGATTTTTTCCAGCAACAGGCGGTAGTAGTCGCCCCCCATTTCATCAATAATGAGGTTATATTTAATGTGCGAGCGATTTGCTGGCTCGTCACCTGGCCTGGCGTTGCCTAGCAGACCACCAGCAAGTACTCCGTAGCAGAAGATCGCTACATCGTGTTTTATGGCCAGCTCAAGCATGCCATTCAGCGGGCGCGGATCGAGCAACGAAAATTGAATCTGGTTTGACCGTACGGGTACTCCCGCTGAAAGAAGTTCCTCTGTGTGCTGGCAGTCGAAGTTTGTCAGCCCAAGCGTGGCAATTAACCCTTCCCGGCGCAGGTCATCCAGATGCAGAGCGGCCTGGGTGTAATCGCCTTGGCTAAAATCCCACCAGTGAAACTGTACAAGGTGTAGCTGTTCTAGTCCCAGACGTCTCAGCGACCGCTCAATGACCGTGCGTATATCCTGCTTCGTTAAGTCTGCCAGAGCGTTGAGATCGGGTACAAATTTGGTGTGTACCCGCAATTTCTGCATCTCAGCGGCGCCATATCGTCTTCTATACTGCTTCAAAAAATCGCCAAGCAGCTCCTCAGCTCCCGTGTATATATCTCCTACATCGAATGTATTGACTCCAGCCTGTGCATAGGCAAAGAGGTCCTCGATAGCCTGACTATGAGATATATTTCCGTGACCGCCAGCGAGTTGCCAGTTACCTTTAAAAATAGTTGATAACTGATGACCGCCAAAACTAAAATATTGCATATTCACTCTTTTTCTTCGATTTATTGACTAGTTAGAGGCGAGAAGGAGGTATTAACGCCAGGGCCAAACAGGCGTGATGGCGCAGCACGTTATGTCGACAAGATATTTACTCATGACGTTCGGCTCGCAGTATTTTAAATCTACCCTGGGCCAACTCTTTGGATCCGCGCGTGACGGTGGCTATGCCAACGCCTAAATCTTTGGCTAGCCTTGTTTGAGGGACGCCCGCAATAAGTCCTTTTATAATTTCAAGACGCTGGGCAAATTCGGCACGCTCCTTGGGAGTGGTAATGCCTAAGAGAAAGTCCTCGAGTATATCTCGGTCTTGTATGGCGTGGATGATGGTTACAATTTCACCAAAATCGGACATAGTCTATATACTAGCATACTAGTATGGTATGCACAATTACTCTGCGGCTTTTTGCGTATCGAAAATTCCTGGGACTGCTTTGCCGTCATGCATTTCGAGGAGAGTGGCGTCGTTTGCGAGCAACTCTGCATATGCCGCTTCCGGATCTCTATTCGCCATCCCACCTCCAGCAAGTCTGTCGCCTAATTGGGCAGCCCGAGACTTTGATTGGATTATCTCGCTTAGGTCTACTGCGTCGCTGCGTGTCATCGCACTTCCTTCAGGAACAGCATCCATGTAATGCTCCACAACTTGTGCATGGCGTCCTGGTACAAAGACAGGTTCGCCACGTGCTTCCTTCACTCGGCCAATTTCTATAACGGTATCCATGCGTAAAGCGACGAGTTCAACAATTCTCTCATCAAGCGCGTCAATAATGCCTCGTAATATTGCAAGTCGGTCTGGCGACTCGCTAGCAACTTCGTGACGTCCGAGTTCTGCTGACATAAAATTTTCCTTTATCAGTGGTGGCTATTTGGCGTTCTTAGCGATAATTGCCTGGGTGACGTTCGGCGGGACGTCTTCGTAGTGGTCGAGTTCCATGCTGGAGCTGGCGCGGCCTTGGGTCATGCTGCGGAGGTTGGTGGTATAGCCGAACATTTCACCAAGAGGAACGAACGCGGTGATTTCTTTAATGCCCGCGGTCAGATCCTCCATGCTTTCGATGCGGCCGCGCTTGCTGTTGAGGTCGCCAATGACGTCGCCCATGAATTCTTCAGGGGTGACGACCACGACCTTCATAATCGGCTCAAGCAGTACCGGGCTGGCCTTTTTGAAAGCATCCTGGAAGCCCATGCTTCCGGCGATTTTGAAGGCCATTTCGGAAGAGTCAACTTCGTGGTAGCTACCGTCGTACAGTTCGACGCGCAGGTCAACCACCGGATAGCCGGCAATAACGCCGTTGGCCATGGCTTCTTTTACGCCTTCTTCGATCGGCTTAATGTATTCACCGGGGACGACACCACCCTTAATGCTGTTTATGAACTCAAAGCCGGCACCCTTTTCGTTTTGGAACAGGCGGAGCCAGACGTCACCGTATTGGCCACGGCCGCCGCTCTGGCGGACGAACTTGCCTTGGGCTTCGACGCCGTCTTTGCGGATGGTTTCGCGGTAGGCCACCTGCGGCTGGCCAACGTTGGCCTCCACATTAAATTCGCGCTTCATGCGGTCGACGATGATCTCCAGGTGCAACTCGCCCATACCGCTGATGATGGTCTGCCCGGTTTCTTCATCGGTCTTTACCCGGAAGGTCGGATCTTCTTCGGCCAGACGGCTGAGGGCAATGCCCATTTTGTCGTGGTCGGCCTTGGTTTTGGGTTCGATAGCAATGGAAACGGGAGGCTCGGGGAAGGTAATACTTTCGAGCACGATGGGGTTACCCGGGTCGCACAAGGTGTTGCCCGTAGTTGTGCCCTTCAGGCCTACGATGGCGGCGATGTCGCCAGCGGTGACCTCGGTAACATCTTCACGCTTGTCGGCTTGCAGACGCACGATACGCCCGACGCGCTCTTTTTCGCCGGTGGAGCTGTTCAAGACGTACGAACCGGCTACCACCTTGCCGGAATACACGCGGAAGTAGGCCAGCTTGCCCACGAACGGGTCGGTAGTAATCTTGAAGGCCAAAGCCGCAAACGGGTCGCTTTCGGTGTGCTTGCGCTCGATCTCTTCGCCGGTCTTGGGGTGCGTGCCCCAGTTGGTGCTGCGGTCGGTCGGTGCGGGCAGATATTCTACTACCATGTCAAGCACTTTTTCGACGATCACGCCACGGCCGTCGCCGCCGGTTACGGCGTAAAACTTGCCCGACAGCACGGCGCTACGGATTGCCTGCTTAATTTCGTCTTCGCTCAGGCCGTCTTCGCCCACTTCAAAGTATTTTTCGAGCAGCGCTTCGTCTTCGGCAACGGCGTTTTCAATGAGCAGGCTGCGGTATTTCTTCACCTGGTCCATCATGTCGGCCGGAATATCGCCTTCGATAAGTTCGTGGTCGGCATATTCTTTGTAGGTGTAGGCTTTCATGCTTACGAGGTCAACAACCCCGTTAATGCCTTGTTCGAAGCCGATCGGCAAATGCACCGGGAAGGCGCGCTTGCTTAAACGGTTGTGAATACTCTCGAGCGATTTGTAGAAATCGCCGCCGGTTTGGTTGATTTTGTTGATAAAGCAGATGCGCGGCACGCCATACTTGTCTGCCTGGCGCCACACGGTTTCGCTCTGGCTTTCCACGCCCATCTTGCCGTCGAACACTACCACGGCGCCGTCGAGCACGCGCAAAGAACGCTCCACTTCCACGGTAAAGTCGATGTGGCCGGGAGTGTCGATAATGTTAATTTGCTTGCCCTTCCAGTAGCAGGTCACCGCTGCGCTCACGATAGTGATGCCGCGCTCGCGCTCCTGAGCCATGTAGTCGGTGGTGGTGTCGCCGCCGTGCACTTCGCCAATCTTGTGCTTCAGCCCGGTGCGGTACAAAATACCTTCGGTTGTAGTGGTCTTACCCGCATCAATATGCGCGATAATACCAATGTTGCGTAAATCTTCGATTTTGTACTTGCCCGCCATAATGCAATATGTTTCTTCCTTGTTACTTTAATGTTGGTCGGCACTACGAAGAACACCGGCACACTTCCTATATATTATAGCAGAGATTTGCTCATGTGCCTACCGTCTACTCGGCCGGCAGAGTTCCTCGCCATGATGCCCGTCGATCTGCAGCTTGACGCTGTTCGATAAGAGTACGGTACGGCTCTAGGATAGCGAGGACGCCTTTCTCGTATTGAGCGAGCGCCTCCCGGGAACCTGCTACCAGTTCGGCTCGCGTCCTGATTTGGGGGCTCAAAGCATGCCTGTCAACACGCCCTGGTTGCGTTGCATCCACGAGGATTGCTTGGCGGCGTAGTTTAACCTCAGTTGGGGTATTAGGAGCCTCTCCTTTTGCCAGTACTTCTGAAAGGTATGCGACACGCACTGCTTGCTCTGCGCCGGTACGCGAATCATATACTGCGGGGCTTGGCACGGGTGCCTTTTCGGCGCTTAGTCGCCCAGTCATAGTGGGGCGATGCCTGTAGTGGCTAAAGACCCCACTCACAAATGCCCCGCGCGACGGGTGACGCTGGGAGGGCGTCCCTCGGAGATCAATTAGATCGCTCCGCAATTGGTGTAGGGCGCGCACCGTACTCTCGCGGGCTCCTTGAGCAGGTGTAAACGAAGTGTCAGGATCAACATATGTACATAAGATGGCATCAGCTGGAGTGATGTAGCCTTCCTGAATAGCCCCTTGTCTTGCCTTTGCCGAGCTAATCGCAGCGGGTAGAATCCGTGAGCGCAGTCTGTCATACAGCTTTGCAGCCTCAATTTTTCGAAGTTCCCAACGCAATTGTGGAGCGCGCTGCTGCTCGCTCAGCGCAAGACGTATAGCTTCTTCGTCATCAAGGCGTGCCCCCTGGCTGAGTTCGAGTAACGCCATACCCGCTCCGGCTACTTGTCGCGCCTGCTCGTCAACTTTGGTGCTCAATTCGGTGCGTAGCGCTCCCAAACGCTCGCTGGTAATTTGTCCTCTCTGGTATTGGAGCTCGGCCTCCTTTATGCTCGCAGCTGCCTTGGCCCCTGCTTCACGGTACGCCTCATATGCTGTCGCAACTTGTGTGCCTAGCTGAACGGGTGGCAGGACAAGGAGCTTATTATGGTAAGCGCTCTGTGCTGTCTCAAAGCCGGGCAACCGTGCCTGACCTTCCTCCCAAGCACCTTTCGCAGCCTCTTCAGCCCTCTTTTTTTCCCGTATCTTATCGAGCGCAGCTGCAAATTCTCCGAGCGCTCGTTTCGCATACCCGCCAAACAGCGATGGATCTGCCCGCCGAGCTTGAGCCAGCTGATAACGAAGATCGTTTATAGGTTTATAGACATCCTGGGGCAATTCAGTCACGTTTTTGCTGGCCTCCTGAAAAGCCTCTTGGAAACGATTTGCTACCGCCTCAGCCAGCCCCTCAGCAGGCTCGACCAGGGCATCTGAAGAAGGTTGCCTTTCCATTGCCTTTCCGCCCAATTCAGCCGTCAAAGCAGATAATAACAGCCTGCCCAATGGTCCATGTGCATGGGTACCATATCGTGTGTATACTACGCGGTCTGCTGTACGAGCTAAAGCAACTTGACCCTCATCCACTTCCGGACTTCGCATGGTAGCTACCGTTTGCTTAAGATTGTCGAGGGCTTTGAACCGTGACGCGGGCTTCTCCTCTTGTTTGGGGTACAACCTATCCGCCGTGAGCACTGTATTGGCAATAGTTGGATTGTCGTGTAGGCTCCTCCTCAGCTCATACTCGCTCGGCGATTGTACAGGTGGCTCCCCTAAAAGTACACCTGTTGCAGCGTGTACGATGACCTTATCTGTCTCGGAAAGTGACTCATCTTCCTTACCCTCGGCGAAGAAAGCGACAAGGGCAGCGTCGGCGTCACTCGTATGGGAGACCGTTTCGGCTACAGGTGGACCTGCAGAGTCCGGCGCTGCATCATAGTGGTGACTGTCCTCAGACAGCCTCTCACCGGGGGAGCGAGTGGGCGGAGCCGTGGAGCTGTCATCTCCCTCAGGCTTGAGTGCCATCTCGCCAAGTGCTACTTGAGGAGGCGTAGAGGTGCCTGAGAGAACCTCCCTAGGTGCTCCTGCTGTGATATATGTTGATGTCATATCAGCCTCCCTACCAATTGCTGTAAGATGTGATCCGCCGCCAGCAGCAGGTGTGATATGCGAGACCTGCTCTGCCTGCGAGGGAGGGAGTACACGGGGAATATGACCTCCCTGTTCAGCTGCATCATAACTACCATCAACCATACCTACGAGTGGCGTTTAGCCATCCTCCTGCTTATATTTATTATCCTATCTATTCTAAATTTGGCAAGGGCATTCTTATTGCTATTGATGTGGTCTTTACTCAATTCCTGGCTCCAATCCCTCAAGGTTATCTTTTGTCCTTCTCATATATTCGCTCATGACATACGGGTTGCGGAGAATGAGTCGCAACCCCTCGCCAGCCTTTCTAAGCGTAGTAGTGTCAGCGCCGCGCAATAAATTCAAGCGGCCTATAAGAGCTCGCAGAGGGGCGATATACTGAGGGTTGACTCTTAATACGACTCGCGCCCGTTCGCGCCTGTCTGTCGGCTCCAAAGACAACCCACCTATAGTTATGCCTTTGGAGGACGTTCGAACTACTGCAGTCCAAGCGGCAGTACGATCTATAGCCGGGTCAAGCGCATCCAGGAATTCCCGGCCAGTCATTCGCGTATAACCCTGCTGCCGCAAGTCCTTTACTGCCTCCCAAAGCCGACGGGTAAGTGGACTTGCGTCACGCCTTGGCTTCGTATTAATAGGTTGCTCGATGCGCACACTCTGATTTTCCGGGGCGGTGTTGGAAGTACTCTCAAGTATGCCACTATCTACGAGGTTACGGATAGCGGCGGTAACTCGCCCTCTATCCTCCTGTAGGGAGTCAGCCACTTCAAATGGTGACCCGCCGTGCTGGAGTACGTGTTCCACAACAGCCAAACGCAGGCTCGGAACTCCCCGTTCTGCCGCGCTGGGTTCACGACGATAGACCGGCCCGAATACTGCCCGCTGTGGAACCGTAGGGTAATCCATGCCCCACCGCATAATAGTTGCCGCCACCGCTTCGGCCGCTTCGGCCATTTCAGGATTAGCCTGCGCTACGGTAACGCTCGGCCCTCTTAATCCTAGATTTACTAACCTTTCTTCGCTCAGGGCTCGCAAGTGATTGCCGACTGCTGCGGCGTCAGCACCCCCTCCCAGATCCCAGCCGGGTTCATCGGCGTGCTGCAACAGATTAAGGCCAGTCATTATCTGCGCAATCGAAAGCCTATCACCTACGCGAGCGAGGTGAGCCAATATAACCGCACGCAAGGGGTGGGTGGCCATAGCGTTAACCGCTGCCTCAATCAAAGGGTCGCGCACCTGTTCCCCTAATTCGGTAGGGGGGTTACCTTCAGCCGGTTGGTCGGGGCTGTCGGACATCCCGCTGGTTAGGTCGGCAAAATCCGTAACATGGAGGTGCTCGTTGCCCTCTGTGTCGGTGCTAATAATGATCTGGGATGGACTAAGGTCATTCAAGCCAATTTCTGCAAAACGTGGTTCGACGCGATCTTCTAGGTCGGCGATAACCTGGTCTACTCTATCCAGCTCGCTATCAACAGGTGGTTGATATACATCGTCCTGATGCTCTACAGAGGGGTCCTCTACCGTGTGCCCCTCTTGGTAGGGATATACTATTGTTTCTGCACCACTTTCATCTGTAGTAGCCGTGAGCGGTTCCACTATGTCAATGCTCGCGAAGCCGTGCGCCTGGGCAGCTTCTTGTGCCGCGTCGCTTGCAAACAATTGGCGAAGGTCTTTTCCGCGCTCCATCTGGTGTCTGCCTACGCCTGGCGGCGGTTCTGATATGTCGAGCTCTACTGGCAACGTGGGAGGTGTGGTATGTTTGGCGAACAGCCTTACGCCGGTGGTTTCATCTCTGCGAACATAGTATTTCCGGTTGGGGTAGGCTGGCTCTTCCGGGGTGACATCGGTCCAGCTAGTGGGATCAAAGCCACTATTCATCGTCTCCAGAGCTACACCTACCGCTTGCTGGTCAAGGTGTTCACGGTTAACCAGCGTCTCATTTTCGCCGGTAATAACAACCTCAATTCTATAAGGCTCATCCTCCCCATCCGCAGCACTATTGAAGTTAGGGGGTGGGGGATCATCAGGCGGACCACCATCGTCTGCCGGAGGATTTGCATCTGGTGGCACCTCTCCCTCTTGGGGTGATGGTTGGTGGGACTCTGAGTCCGGCGGGGGTGACGGTGCAAAAGAGGGGTCTTTATTTGCCGCAATGATGGGCGTTGCATCTTGGGTTGCAAGCGCACCAACCCTCTCCTGGACTGGAGTGCCGGTAATGCGTGCTACATCCGGCATTGCCACATGATGTGCAGTACTCTCAGGCCTATAAGGAACATTAATTTCCCCGCTTGATGTATCCATTCCCATACGAGTTTACTGAGCGCACCCTAGTCTTCTTCTAGGTCCGCAGGCTGTTGTGGGCCGGGAAACAATTGCTCCATGTCCACAAAATGCAATATATCTCCATCAGGTCCAGATGTTATCCGAAAATCGGTTGCGCCAAGAGGCCCTACGTCAATATTCTTCATAGCAAGCAGCTCTCCTATGGCATCGCCTACTCTGTCTGCCCGGGCAGTTTCTCCGTCTTCCCCTTCTTCTTTTCTTACCTCACGGCCCGGCTGAAATGGATAAATGACTGCTTCGGAGGCCGTCTCTACATCACCTACGGCCACTACAGGCTCAACAACACGGAGTCCCGCAAAACCTTCGGTTCCAGCAATATAGGTACTAACCTCATGGGAAAACATTCCTCGAACTACCCGACCAAGAGTCATTTGATCACCACCTGTACCGGGATGAGGGTCGTCTATATGAGGATCTGACGAAAGTTCTGTGTGCTTTGCATACAATGTGGGGTCGTCTGGTCGGTCAACGAAGTATCGGCGGTTCGGATATTCAACCGGCTTGTCGGGAAATATTTCTACCCAGTCCCTCGGATCAAAGCCATGCTCCCGCACTTTGGCTACTGCAGCGGCTACAAGAGTTTGGTCTGGATGTACGTTATTGACTTCAATGACATCTCTACCATTGTCTCGCTCACTGAGTATGATCTTCGTGGGCATCCCTTCATCCGGGTCACCTTCTCCTGAAAGGTTGCCACCTCCCGGTGGTGGAATGTTAGGAGGGCCTCCCCTGTCCGAGGTGCGAGCGTCGTCCGCAGGAGCTTCACCCCTGACGCTTTCTTCGTAATGGTTATGTTCTCCTGACCCACCACCCTCATTAGCAGGATACGGTTCGTCTCCACCGCTCCCAAGCCGCGCCTCGTAGCCATCTTCAAACCCAACAAATCCACCCCCTGCAGTTATCGGGTTGACATCAACTGGGCCGTCTACAGCATGCCCTCCGCGCTGTATGTCGCCTCCCACCAGGTATTCAACCGGGGGCAGCGGTCTGTTCGGTTGCTGAGTGCCGTCTCTTCTGATGTGGTCGCCTTCACCAAATTCCATATCGTCCTCTTGTTGCCAGCACTAGCCGGCAAAACCCCTACGCATAATTTCGAGCCTTACCGCTAGTGGGGCGAGAGCTTTCAGGGGGGCCGTCACCTCCACGGCTTGCTGCTTACCATCGATATTCACTACTGCACTATATCTTCCTATGCCAATTCGTGTAACGCTCACGACATTGAGCCCGGCGCCTCGCCTTATATTCGGCACGAAGCCACCGAGGAGTCCAGCTACTCCGCTGCCGAACTCTCCGAGGCGTGACGGCTGTGAGGGAACCCTTTCGGGTGGCTGCGGCCGACGTGCGAGGGTAGTTACTGTGTTGGAGTATGTATTGGCGGG
>Ga0070730_10002825_pt1 | contig 15748 bp, 9 predicted proteins | sample Coa_R1_3_FD_66447 | JGI IMG/M metagenome (GOLD analysis project Ga0070730, IMG submission 66447) | Surface soil microbial communities from Centralia Pennsylvania, which are recovering from an underground coalmine fire - Coalmine... | ecosystem: Environmental > Terrestrial > Soil > Unclassified ...
CCCCACCGGCGGCACGGCTGGCACCGGCACCGGCGGCGGCGCGGCTGCCGCCGCGGTGGGCGGGGGTGGGGTGCGGGTGGTGCTGGCCGAGCAGGCGGCGGCCGCGCTGGCCAGCCAGCCGGCCGGGCCGGTGCCGGTGGCGGTGCACCCGCAGATGCTGGCCTATGTCCTGTACACCTCGGGCTCGACCGGGCAGCCCAAGGCGGTCGCGGTCAGCCACGCCGCGATCGTGAACCGGCTGCGCTGGATGCAGCACACCTTCCCGCTCGGCCCCACCGACCGGGTCCTGCACAAAACCCCGGCCACCTTCGACGTGTCGGTCTGGGAACTGTGCTGGCCCCTGCTGGCCGGCGCCGGCCTGATCATCGCCGACCCCGGCGGCCACCGCGACACCAGCTACCTGATCACCCTGGCCGCCCGCCAGCACGTCAGCACCGCCCACTTCGTCCCCTCGATGCTGGCCGCCTTCCTCGACGAAGACCACACCCGCCCCGGCGGGCTCGCCGCCGCACTGCCCACCTTGCGCCAGGTGTTCAGCTCCGGCGAACCCCTGCCCCCCGCCCTGGCCACCCGGTTCACCCACACCCTGCCCACCACCGCCCTGCACAACCTCTACGGCCCCACCGAAGCCGCCATCGACGTCACCTGGCACCCCTGCACCGGCCACGACGACCCCCTGCCCATCGGCACCCCCATCGCCAACACCCACATCCGCATCCTGGACCCCACCGGCCAGCAAACCCCCATCGGCGTCCCCGGCGAACTGTGCATCGCCGGCCCCCAGCTCGCCCACGGCTACCTGCACCGGCCCGCGCTGACCGCCGCCGCCTTCACCCCCGACCCGCACGGCCCCCCCGGCACCCGCCTCTACCACACCGGCGACCACGCCCGCTGGCTGCCCACCGGCACCCTGCAATACCTCGGCCGCCGCGACCACCAAATCAAAATCCGCGGCATGCGCGCCGAACTCGGCGAAATCGAAGCCGCCCTGACCAGCCACCCCCACATCGCCGCCGCCGCCGCCACCACCCACCCCACCCCCACCGGCCCCACCCTCACCGGCTACCTCGTCCCCACCAACCCAGACCACCCCCCCACCCCCACCGACCTGCACGACCACCTCGCCACCACCCTGCCCCCCCACATGATCCCCACCACCTACCAAATCCTCCCCCACCTCCCCACCACCCCCTCCGGCAAACTCCACCGCACCGCCCTCCCCCCACCCCAACCCACCCGGACGGCCGGCTACTCGCCACCGCGCGACCAGGTGGAGGCGCGGCTCGCGTCGATATGGGAGGAACTGCTCGGGCGGCCAGCGGTTGGCATCACCGACGACTTCTTCGCCCTCGGCGGGCACTCACTGCTGGCGCTGCGCCTCGCCGTGCGCATCCGCCAGGAACTCGGCAGGGAACTGCCGGTGGCCACCGTGCTGATGTCGCCAACCATCGGGCAGCTCGCCAGCGAACTCCGGCGGCCCGAGGACATGGGCTCGGCCAGCCTGGTGGTGCCGCTGCGGGCCAGCGGCACCCGGCCCGCGCTGATCCTGTCGCACGCGCTGGGCGGTCAGGTGTTCCGCTACCGGCCGCTGGCGGCGCGGCTCGGCGAGGACCAGCCCGTCTACACGATCCCGGCCCGTGGTCTCCTGCCGGGACAGGACCCACACGAGACCCTGGACGAGATGGCGGACGACTACGTCCGCTACATCCGTTCCGTACGGCCACACGGCCCCTACATACTCGGCGGCTTCTGCATCGGCGGAAACATCGCGCTGGAGGTGGCCCGGCGGCTGCGCGCCGGGGGGGAACAGGTGCCGCTGGTCTTCCCGGTCTGGTCATCGGCGACGGAGCCCGTGGTGCGATCCTCGCTCAACGACGAGACCATGCTGATGATCCATGCCCTGGCCGGGGGCGTGAACGCCCTGCGCACGATAGACCTGGACAAGTTGCGCGAGTTGCCCACCGAAGAGCGGCTGATCTCGATCATCAACGCCTCCGAGCGTGAGCAGCGGCTCCGGCCGGACACCGCCGACCTGGAGCAGGCCCGCCGCTACGTGCGGGTGTTCAAGGCCAATGCCAACGCCGTGGGCTACTACCAGCACGAGCCCTACGACGGCGACGTCGTTCTGCTCCAGCCAGTGGACGATCCCGAGATCACACCAGGAGACGACTTCGGCTGGCGCGACGTCGTCACCGGCAACTTCGCCGTCGCACCGATCCCGGGTACCCGCTTCACCTCTGTATACGAACCGCTGGTCGCCGAGATGGCCGCGCAGATGAGGAGATGGATGGACCGTGGCTTCACAAACGACACCGCAGAGTGAGTCTCCCCAGCCGGCTTCGGGCGGACCGGCCACGACCACGGAGCCAGCCGAGCCCACCGCCACCGCGGAGCCAGCCGAGCCCACCGCCACCGCGGAGCCAGCCGAGCCCGCCGCGGCCGCGCAGCCGGCCGGGCCCGCCGTGGCCGCCGCGTCCGGCGGTACCGGGCCGGATGCCACGGCCGGTAAGACCCCCCAGCCGAGCTTGTGGCACCACCCGGACTTCCTGAAGCTGTGGGGCGGCCAGAGCATCTCCCTCATCGGCACGCAGGTGACCGTGGTCGCCCTGCCGCTGACGGCGGTGCTCCTGCTGCACGCCACGGCGGGTCAGATGGGCCTGCTGGGCGCGCTGGCCCGGGCCCCGTTCGCGCTGTTCCTGTTCGCCGGGGTCTGGGCCGACCGGTTCCGCCGCCGGCCAACCATGATCGTCACCGACCTCGGCCGCGGGCTGCTGATCGCGCTGATCCCCGCGCTGTTCCTGGCCGGTGCGCTGAACATGACCGCGCTCTACCCGATCGTGTTCATCGTCGGGGCGCTCGGGGTCCTCTTCGAGACCGCCAACCAGTCCTTCATCCCCTCGCTGGTCGACCGGGAACTGGTACCGGAGGCGAACGCCAAATTCCAGATCAGCCAGTCGGTCGCCCAGGTGGGTGGCCCTGGGCTGGCCGGCCTGCTGGTCACGGTGTTCTCCGCGGCCAGCATCATCGTGATCGATGCCGTCTCCTACTTCGTCGGGGCGGTGGCCAGCTTCATGATCCGCAAGCCCGAGGCGCGGCCCGGCGGCACCAGCAAGCCACCGAAGGTGTTCGCCGCCATCGGCGCCGGGCTCAAGTGGGTCTGGGTCCAGCCGGTCATCCGGCCGATGATGTTCGCGACCGCCTTCTACATGACGTTCGCGGCCGGTATCCAGGCGCTGTACGCGCTGTACCTGCGGGACAGCCTGCACCTCAGCGGCACGTGGATCGGCCTGACGTTCGCCTTCCTCGGTGTCGGCGCCATCGCCGGATCCCTGCTCTCGCTCCGGATCCTGCGGCGGACCGGTCCCGGGCCCGCCGCCTTCTGGGCGACCGTGATCGGCAATGCGGCGTTCCTGCTCATTCCGTTCGCGGCCGGGCCGACCTGGGTCAAGGTCGCGATGCTCGCCGCGGCCCAGATATTCATCGGTATGTCGGGGCCGATCGCCCAGGTCGGCATGGGTTCGCTGCGGATGGTCCTGACGCCCAACGAAATGCAGGGCCGGGTGGTCGCGACGTTCCGTGGCCTGTCCCTTGGGCTCGCGCCGGTGGGTGCGCTGTTCGGCGGCCTGCTCGCCGAGGCGGTGGGCCTGCGCCCGACCTTGATCGTCTTCGCCGTGGGGGTGCTGGTGCCGATCTTCGTCATGCTCTTCTCCCCGATCCCGGGGACCCGGAGCTTCCCCCAGCCCGCGGGCAAGTAAGGACGGCTGTGATGAACATCGAGACCCTGACATCAGGGCCCACCACGATCGCCATGATCAGTGCTTCGGATGAACGCACACCCGCCACCGGCGCTGCCCGGCGCGAGCTGGCGGAAGAAGTGGCCGGGCAGGCTAACGACCTGGTGCTCAAGCACGGGGCCGTGGCATTTCGCGGGTTCGGGGTGGAGTCGGCGGCCGATTTCCACGACCTGGTCTGTGTCTTCGGCGACCCGCACAGCGAATACCTGCACGGGAACTCACCGCGCCAGGCCGTGCACCAGGGGGTGTGGACGTCCACCGAGTACCCGGCCGAATACGACATCTCACTGCACAATGAGCTTTCCCAGTCCTACCGGTGGCCGGACCGGTTGTTCTTCTGCTGCCTGGTGCCGCCGCAAACCGGAGGTGAGACACCGGTCGGCGATGGCCGCGCGATGCTGGCCAAGATGGACCCCGCCGTCCTGCGCAGGTTCCAGGCACATGGCGTCGCCTACCTGCAGAACATGCACGGCGGCTATGGGCTCGGCCGGTCCTGGCAGGAGACCTACGAAAGCGACGATCCGGCCAAGGTGACGGAATACCTCCGCGCGGCCGATGTCAGCTTCACCTGGACCGAAGACGAGGATCTACGGATCCGGCAGGTACGCCCGGCGACCCGCACGCATCCGGTCACCGGCGAGGAGGTCTGGTTCAACCAGGCGGACCAGTTCCACGTGTCAAGCCTGCCGAAGCAGGACGCGGAGTCTCTGTTCGCTCTGGTCGAGTCGGAAGAGGAACTGCCGCTGTCGGCCACGTTCGGCGACGGCAGCCCGATACCGCTTGACGACCTGGAGCACGTCCGGTCGCTGGCCCGCAGCACCGAGTGCGCTTTCGGCTGGCAGCGGGGCGACGTCCTAATGATCGACAACATGTTGGTGATGCACGGCCGGCATGCCTTCACCGGCCCCCGTCAAGTGCTCGTCGCCATGATCTGACCACGGCAGCCAGGAGAGGGACCGGCGAGATGAGCCACCCGCTGACCGCGTCGCTTGACGGCGCGCTTGAGGAGATCGCCCAGGCATACGCCAGCGTGCCGTTCTTCCGGAAGCTGATGGACGACGCCGGGCTGCACCCGCGCGACATCCATACGGCTTCGGACGTCCGCCGGATTCCCTCGACAAGCAAGGCCGACTATCGCAGGAACTTCCCGGCCGGGGTGCTGATGGCGGGAACCACGCTGAATGACCCGTTCGCGTACCGCAGCCGTAGCTCGGGGACGACCGGTGAGCGGTTACTGACGATCGTGCACAGCTATGCGCTGGCCGAGCGGATGACCGTCACCTCCGCGGCGAACCCCCGGCTCTCGGCCGTGTTCGCGGCGGCCAAACAGCAGCGGATCTGCCGTTACGCGGCACCGAACTGCTCGGATGTCGAGTGCGCCACCCCGGCGACCACCCCGGAGAGCCGGACGCTGCCGGACGGGACGCGGGTGCTTCCGGTGGCCCACGACCTGCTCGCCACGCCGAGCGCGATGATCGACCAGGCCGTGTCGGAGATTGCCGGCTACCAGCCGCACTGGCTTTACACCGACCCGATGCACCTTGCCTTCCTGGCCGGGAACCTGCTGGCCCGCGGCATCACACCGCCGCCGGCCGGCGGGATCGTGCTGACCTACAACGTCGTCACGCAGAGCGCGCGGCGGCAGGTCACCGACGTCTTCGGCGCCGGGGCCGTGATCGTGGAAGTGGTCTCGATGTCGGAACTCGGCTGGATGGGCATGGAATGCCCGCAGGGCCACGTGCACATGAACACCGAGTGCTTCTACCTGGAGCTGCTCGCAGACGGCAGGCCTGCGGAACCGGGCCAGCTCGCGGAACTGTATGTCACCAGCATCGGCGATCAGATGTCACCCCATCTCCGCTACCGGACCGGAGACCTGTACACGCTCACCGATGGCACGTGCCCGTGCGGTCACCCGTCCCCGCGGCTGGAGTTCCATGGCCGGCTCAGCCACGTCGTCACCCGGGATGGCCGGCCCGTGCTCACCCCGAGGCAGCTTGACCGCCTGGTGGGCCCGGCGCCGTGGCTGACCTTCTACAAGCTGCGCCAGCTTGACGAGCACCGGGCCGTCTTCCGCTACATACCCGCCGATGGGCAGGCCGATCACGCCAGCTACGCCGCCAGCCTCGCGCGGCACCTGCAGCCGGTGCTCGGCGAGGACATGAAGATCACCGTCGAGGCGGTCGGCTACATCGAGTGCGAACGATCCGGCAAGTTCCTTCCCTGCGTCAGCGAGGTACCGCGATGAGAACCGCCTTCCGCGACGGCGTAGTGGCAGCGATGCCGGACATCCGGCCGGACTTCCCGGTGCTCGCCCGGACCGTCGACGGTGTTCCGGTCGTCTATCTCGACAGCGCGGCAACCAGCCTCAAGCCACGCTCCGTGACCGACGCCGTGGTGCGCTACTACACCGAGGTCAGCGCCAACATTCACCGGGGCAAGCACATGCTGTCGGAAGAAGCTTCCGACGCCTACGAGCGGGCACGCCAGCGGGTCGCCGAATTCGTGGGCGCCCGCTGCGACCAGGTGGTGTTCACGGCCGGCACCACCGCCGGGATCAACCTGCTCGCCTCCGGGCTCGGCCTCGGCCCCGATGACACGGTGCTGATCAGCGCGGATGCTCACCATTCACAGCAGCTTCCGTGGCGCCGCCGGGCCCGGGCCGGATTCTTCCCGGTTGCCGCCGATGGCACCGTAGATCTCGAGGCCTACGCCGGGCTGCTCCGCAACCGCCCCGCCGTGGTCGCGCTCACCCACTGTTCGAACGTGACCGGCCGCTATGCGCCGGTGGACGTGATGTCCCGGATGGCCAGCGAGCAGGGAGCGCTGACCGTGCTGGATGCCGCCCAGTCGGTACCGCACCGCCGGGTGAACATGGCCGATCTCGGCGTAGACGCGCTCGTGTTCTCGGCACACAAGATGATGGGCCCGACCGGCATCGGTGTGCTCGTCCTGGCTGACCGGATGTCCGCCACCCTGTCCCCGCCCGCGACCGGCGGCGGGACGGTCGACTGGGTCGACCAGGACAACATCGTGCTGCGCCGGCCGCCACACCGGTTCGAGGCGGGTACCCCGCACATCGCCGGCGCGTACGGGCTGCACGCCGCCGTGGACTACCTGGACCGCCTCGGCCTCGACGAGCTCGCCGCGCACGATGTGTCGCTGGGCGAGACGCTGCAGCGCCATGCCGTGGCGCGCGACTACCTGACGGTGATCGGCGCCGGCCCCGGCGACCGGGGCGGCATCGTGAGCGTGGCCGTGCGCGGATGCCCGGATCTGACCGAGCTGGCCAGGATCCTGAGCGATTGCTATGGGGTCATGTGCCGGAGCGGCCACCACTGTGCCCAGCCCTTCGTGGACTCCCGCAGCAACGGCCAGGTGCTGCGGCTGTCCGCCTATGCCTACACCACCGACGACGACATCAAGACGGCGTTCGCCGCCCTCGACGAGGCCTTCCCCCTCGTCAGCAGTTGACCGATCCCCGGCAGACCGGGCCTTGTGGCACTCCGCCAGTGCGCCGGCCCGCCTAGTTAAGGAGTGGCAATGTCCAACAAGAAGAACGATGCGAGCACAGCCGCCGCGGAGCAGATGCTGGACATGATCGACCGCCGCAAGCTGCTGCGCACAGGCCTGGCCGCCGGCGCCGCCGGTGCCGCGCTGCCCTTGCTCGGCGCCGCCGTGCCCGCGTCTGCCAGCACCCGCAAGCGGGCCCCGGCGCACGGCTTCACGCAGGTCTTCGACGTCGCCATGCTGGGCGACACGTTCTCCCTCATCCCCGGGCCCAACGTCAACAACTTCGACCTGCGCGGAACGACGTTCTACGTCGAGGGCCCGATCTACCCGGGGTACACGATCCCCAACGAGCAGACCACCTGGGACCCCTCCCAGCACACCAGCGAGGAAATCGGGCGCTGGTTCGACATCGGCTCGTTCATGTCCTACCCGGGCCGCCCCAACCCGCATCTTTACGGGACGCAGACGCACATTTTCGGCCTCATCACCGCCGAGAACAACTTCCCGCCGGATCAGGTGAGCTCGATCGGCACCGAGTCGTCAGCAACCCAGGACACCAACCCGTCCATCCGGTCCATCGTCGGTGGCGCCGGCCGGTACCTGGGCGCGAGCGGCCAGATCACGCAGTTCGGCAACGGCACGAACGTCACCTTCACGAACGTGCTCGGCATATCCCGGCCCGCTCCCAACTTCCGCTTCTTCTTCGAGTTCGTTCAGAACCAGCAGTGACGCGCGCAGGGCCAGCGCAGGCAAGCCGCGCCGGAGCGAGCCGCCCGGGGCGGGCGGACACCATCGCCGTCATCGGCAGCGGCTCGCTGGCGCGTGCTGTCTGCCGCTGGTTCGCTGCCGCTGCCGGCGCTGACCTGCCAGCCGGGGAGGCGGCCGAGGTGGTCATGATGGCGCGCAGCGCCAGCGCCGCACGGGACGCCTGCCTGATCGCTGGCGGGCTGGCCGGCCTGGCGAGCCGGCCGGTCCGCTTCCGGCACGTGCCTGCCGACCTGGCCAGCCCGTCAGGCCTGGCGGAGGCGCTGCGGGCGGCCCACCCGGCCGGAGTCGTGCTGTGCGCCTCGTATCAGTCCCCGTGGGAGGGGCAGCGTGCCCCCTCCGCATGGACCGAGGCGCTCAGCCGCGCCGGATTCGGGCTGTCGCTGCCGCTGCAGGTGGTGCCCGCGCTGCGGGCCGGCCGGGCCATCGCCGAGGTGTGCCCGCAAGCCTGGCTGGTCAACTCCTGCTTCCCCGACGCGGTCAATCCGGTGCTGGCCCAGCTCGGTGTGCCGGTGACGTGCGGCGGCGGAAACGTCGCCATGCTCGGTGCCGCGCTCCAGCATTCCCTCGGCGTGACCAGAGCGGCGCGGCTCAAGGTCGTGGCACACCACGCCCACCTGCACGCGCCGCCCGATCCGGCCGGCGAGGCCCTGGCGTGGCTGGATGACACGCCGGTCGCCGACGTCACGGCGGCGCTGCGCGAGTTCCGCGCCGCGCCGCGGGAGCAACTGGCCGATCTGGCCGGGGCGAGCACCGCGCAACTGGCGTGGGCGCTGCTGACCGGGACCGAGGTGGAGACGCACGCGCCGGGGCCGCTCGGGTTGCCGGGAGGGTATCCGGTGCGGATCGCGGACCGGACGCTCAGCCTCCGGCTGCCGCCCGGCCTCACGCAGGCGCAGGCGGTCGCCATCAACCAGGACGCGGCGTTGCGCGACGGCGTCATGGTGACCGACGGCATGGTGACCTTCGGCCCGGCCGCACGCGCCGTGCTGGAGAAGGAACTGCCTTGCCTGGCCGGTGGCGTCAAGGCCAGCGACATCACGAGCGCGTGCGACCGCCTGCTCGAGCTGCGTAACCGGCTGCGGAGGCAGCCCCGATTGGAGGTAGACCGTGACCGGTAGTCCAGCGCCCACTGCGGCCTCCGGCAACCTGCTCGCCGACTACTACGAGATGCTGCCGCGGGCGATCGCGCACTGCGTGCCCGACCCGGCACCGGTGACCGAGCCGGCCTCGTTCTCCCCGGGATTCAGCCTGCCGGAACTGACCGGTGAGGTCCGCGAATTCCTCGCCGCCGCCACGGTGGCTTGGCAGCCACTAGGCGAGTACGCCGGCCACCCGGTCACGCTGCTTGACCTGTCCGGCAACCCTGGCACCAACACGACCAAGACCTTTGCCTCGCTGCTGATCGTCGCCCGGGCGGTGGAGTTCATCAACCGCACCGGCGAACCAATCATGATCTTCTCGCCGACATCGGCGAACAAGGGAGTGGCCCTGCGCGACGCCGTACTCCGCGCGATCCAGGCCGGGCTGGCCCGGCCGGACCAGCTCAGAGTCGCCATACTCGTGCCCGAAGGCTCCTGGCCCAAGCTCCGGTCGAGCCCGCTCGCCACCGACCGGCGGCTACGGGCGCTCAATCCGGTCTTTCGTTACGCGGGCCCCGGCCCCGAGCACGTGAAGCAGCTCGGCAAGGACTTCGTCCGCAGCCACGCCGAGGAGCTGTGGCGGACGCTCGGCCTGCACGTCTGGTACACGCTGGAACTCCCCAACTACCTGGTGGCCGACACCGCGCGGGCGTTCTTCGAGCATGCCATCGCACCGGCCGGCCTGGCCGGCCGGCCACGGACGCACGCGCACGCGGTGTCGAGCGCATTCGGGCTGCTCGGATATCACACCGGCCGGGAGGTGCTGGAGCAGGCCGGCCTGGCCAGCGCGACCACCCGCCCGGGCAGCCTGCTCGTCCAGCACCTCGCCACCCCGGACATGGTGCTGCACCTGCTGCACGGGTCGTTCGACCGGGACAACATGCCGGCCTTCGAGCTGGACCGGTCCTCCGGAACCTACCGGCAGTCGGCGGATCCGCACTTCCCGCAGGTGGCAAGCGACCCGGGCGAGGTGCTCGACGCCACGTTCTACAGCCACTGCCCGGCGACCTCACCGGCCATGGACGAGATCATCGGCCGCTACGGTGGCGACGGGGTCGTGGTGTCACGGCACGAATGCCTGGAGCGCTATCCGCTGCTGCGCGACTGGTTCGGCCACACCCAGCGCCCGCTGCCCGCCGCACCCGGCGAGGTGCGGGAGTGGTCGGCGATGATGGCCGTCACCGGCGCCCTGGCCGCCATCGACCGAGATCTCATCAAACCCGATCACGACATCGTGGTGCACGGCTCCGGCTGGTACACGGCCGCGGACTTCACCGAGCTCGATCCGGCCGTGGCCGTCACGGTCGCTGCACCCGGCGACATCATGGCCACGGTGACGGCGTGACCGGTGCGCGCGCCACCAGCATCGCGGAGTGCTTCAGGGACGCGGCCCGCGAGCACCCCGGGCGGGTCGCCGTGCTCGATGATGACGGCCCCCTCCGTTACGGCGAGCTCGCCAGGGCAGCCGGCGGCGTGGCAGCGGCGCTCGTCGCCGCCGGGCTGCGGCCCGGTGAGCGGGCCGGGCTGTTGCTCGGGCACGGCAGGTCGATGATCGCCGCCATCCTGGGGACCCTCGCCGCGGGTGGCTGCTACGTTCCGCTCGACCCGGAGTACCCGGCGCAGCGGCTGGCCGTCATGGCCGCCGACGCGGCGGTGAGCGTCCTGCTGACCGCTCCCGGCCATGCCAGCCTGGCCCGCACCCTGGCCGGTGCCCGGGTGCCCGTGCTGTTCCCGGCCGGCATCCCGCCCGGTGAGCTGGCCCCGGCCGGGGCCGGCCCGGACGGCCTGGCCTACCTGCTGTACACCTCCGGCTCCACCGGCCAGCCCAAGGGCGTCGCCCAGACCCACCGCAACGTGCTGCACGGCATCCGCAACCACCTGGCGAACTTCGCAATCACCCCGGCCGACCGGCTCAGCCTGCTCTCCTCGTTCTGCTTTGACATGGCCGTGACCGACTTGTTCGCCGCGGTGCTGAGCGGTGCGGCCGTGGTCCCGATCGACGTCCGGAGCCGTGGCCTGAGCTACCTCGCGCGGGAACTGGCCGTCCGCGGCGTAACGATCTACCACTCGACGCCCACGCTGTACCAGCATCTGGTGGCGGCGCTGGACGGCCGGCGGCTGACCCGGATAAGGGCGGTGCTGCTGGGCGGCGAGCAGGTCACCCGGGCTCACCTGCGAGCGGCCCGCAGCCACTTCGCGCCGGACTGCGTGTTCGTCAACGGCTACGGGGCCACCGAGGTGAGCTTCGCGGTGCAGTGCTGGATCAGGCCCGGTGAGGATATCGGCGACGCGATCGTGCCGATCGGCCACCCGCTGCCCGGATATGAGGTGCTGCTGCTCGACGACACCGGACGGGCAGCGCAGCGGCGCGGTGAGATAGCGATCAAGAGCAGCTACCTGGCTCCCGGCTACTGGAACGACGCGGCCCTGACCGCTGGGCGGTTCACCACCTGCCCCGACGGCACGCGGCTGTACCGCACCGGGGACCAGGGAATGCTGCTGGCCGATGGCCGCCTCGCCTGTCTTGGCCGGACCGACCGGCAGGTGAAGATCCGCGGCTACCGCGTGGATCTCGGTGAGGTCGAGGCACACCTGGCCGCCCTGCCCGGCGTTACGCAGGCGGTCGTGGTCCCCGGCCGCAACCGGGAGCGGCTCACCGGCTACGTCGTACCGGTCCCTGGCGCCCGGCCTGACCCTGGTGAACTGATCCGTGCGCTGGCCGGACGGCTGCCCGGCTACCTGGTGCCCGCGGCAATCGTCATCATCGGCAACCTGCCGCTCACGCCGACCGGCAAAGTCGACCTGCGCGCACTGCCGGCGGCCCCGGTGCGGATGACGGCCAGCCAGCCGCCGGTCACCGCCACCGAGCGGCTGATCGCGACGGCCTGGTGCGAGCTGACCGGGCTGCCCGAGGTCTGCGCGGACGCCAGCTTCTTCGACACCGGCGGGCACTCACTACTGCTGGGAAGGTTGCAGCAGCGACTGGAGTCGGCACTGGGCCGGGAGGTTCCGCTCAGCGTGATCCTGACCCACCCCACCGCGGGTGGGCTGGCGCGCTGGCTGGACAGTGGGGCCACCGCAGGGGAGGAACTGGACCGCGTCACCGGACGCATGGAGCGCAGGCGCACGGCGCAGGCGACGCGGGGGCGGCGGTGACCACCGGGCCCGGCGGCGTGGCCACGGCCGCCACCGGAGCCGGCGGCGCAGGTCAGGGGGACGCGATCGCGGTTGTCGGCCTGGCCTGCCGGTTCCCGGCAGCGCCGTCGGTGGCCGCGTTCTGGCAGAACCTGCTGAACGCCGTTGATGCGGTCCATGACTACAGTGACGCCGAACTCGCCGCTGCCGGCATCGAGCCCGGACTGCGCGGCGACCCGGCGCACGTCAAGGCCGCGGGGCGGCTGGAGGGCATCGAGGAGTTCGACGCGGATTTCTTCGGCTTCGCCCCGGACGAGGCCGCCCGCACCGACCCACAGCACCGCCTCTTCCTGGAGACCGCCTGGGAGGCCCTGGAGGACGCCGGCTGTGACCCAGTGCGCTACCCCGGCACCATCGGCCTGTTCGCGGGCGCGTCCGTCAACCGCTACTTCCTGTTCCACCTGCTGGGCCGGCAGCAGGCAGGGCCGGGCGACTGGGAGGACGGGCTCATCCCCTACCAGTCGAGCGACTATCTCCCGGCGCAGGCCGCCTACCGGATCGGCCTGACCGGCCCCGCGGTGGCGGTGCAGGCCGCGTGCGCCACGTCGCTGGTGTCGGTGTGCCTGGCCGCGCAGAGCCTGGCCGACTACCGCTGCGACCTCGCCCTGGCGGGCGGGGTGAGCATCTCCTGGCCGCGGCATCGCTGCCTGGCGGGCGGCCTGGTGTCACCGGACGGCCGCTGCCGCGCCTTCGACGCCGCCGCACAGGGGTCCGGGTTCGGCAGCGGCTCCGGCACGGTGGCGCTCAAGCGGCTGGCGGACGCCGAGGCCGACCGCGACCACATCTACGCGGTGCTGCGCGGCTGGGCGGTGACCAACGACGGCAGCGCCCGGGGCGGGTTTTCGGTTCCCGGTGTCGCGGGCCAGGCTGCCGCGGTGACCGAGGCGCTGGCCGCGGCCGGGAGCGGGCCGGAGGAAGTGGGCTTCGTCGAAGCGCACGGAAGCGGCACGCCGCTCGGCGATGCGATCGAGGTGGCCGCGCTCACCCGCGCCTACCGGACGGCCGGTGACCGGCGGCAGGAGGAGTGCGCGCTCGGGGCGGTCAAGACGAACGTCGGCAACCTGGATGCCGCGGCCGGCGTGGCCGGGTTCATCAAGGCCGCCCTCGCCTGCTCCACCGGCATGATCCCGGCGAACCTGCACTTCACTCAGCCGCACCCGGACGTGCCGCTGCCGGGGTCGCCGTTCTTCGTCCCGGCCAAGACCCTGTCCTGGCGTGGGGCGGCCAAGCTGGCGGGGGTCAGTTCGTTCGGGCTCGGCGGCACCAACGCACACGCGATACTGGGTCCACCACCGCCGCGGCACGACGTGCCCGGCCCCGGCCCATGGACGCTGCGGCTGTCGGCCCGGACGCCGGAGGATCTGCGGGCGCTGGCCGGCCTGCTCCGCCGCTGGCTTGCCGGCCACCCCGCTGCCTCCCTGGCCGACGTGGCGTACACGCTGGCCGAGGGCAGGCGGCGGTTCCCCTGTGCCGCCGAGGCCGGCTGCCGGACGCTGGCCGACGCGCTCGGCGCCCTGGCCGGGATCGAGGCCGGGCGCACGGCGGGCGGCCACGGTGGCGAGCCGGCCGGCCAGACGACGGCCCAGCCCGCGCAAGGCCGGCGGATCCCGCTGCCCACCTACCCGTTCCACCGCCGCAGGCACTGGATCGAGCGGTCATGAGCGACGCGGCGGCGGCCCAGCCCGGCCGCGGTGAGCACTGCGTGCCGCTCGGCGGCACCGGGTGGGACGTGTGGCGGGAGGCGGTGCTGCGCACGGCCGGATTCCCCGCCGACGGCCTGTTGCTGTTCGCCAGCCCGGCGCTGGCGGCGCTGGCCGATTCCTGCCTGGCCGGTGATGGCGCTGACACCGGGCGGCTGGCGGACATGCTGGCCGCCCAGTGGGAGGCATGCTTGCGGCAGGCCGCCGATCTGGGCCGGCAGCCACGCTTCCGGGAGGCCGTCACCTGGCAGAACCCGTCCGTCCTCGCCGCACTGGACGGCCTGGGCGAGCAAACCGGGGACGGCCGCAGGCGCCGGGGTGCCAGGCGGCGGGAGCGGGCCCGGGTGGTTGCCCGGTACTGGCAGCGGTACTGCGGCAAGAACGAGACCATCGGGTTCTTCGGCCCCGCCGCGTGGGTGACGCTGGATCCGGCCGGGCCGCCGGTCACGCTGCGTCTCGGCCCGGACGTGCTTCGCGGACGGCGGGTCTACCTGGAGCACTGGGCGCTGGCCGCGCTCGCGGCCCGGCTCGCGGCCGACCCGGCCATCCGCCGCTGGCTGCCGGTCATGCTTGCGCCACAGCTCACTGTCTCCGGCGGGCGCCTGCTGCGCCCCGCGCAGCCCCCGGCGGCGCTGTCACCGGTGGAGCTGGCGGCGCTGCGGCTGTGTGATGGGCGCCCGGCCGCCGAAGTCGTCGACGGCATCGTTCCGGCTGTGGTGCGCAACTCCGCCGACGGGTACCTGCTGCTCGGCAGGCTCGCCGAGCGGGGGATCGTCGACTGGGGTGCCTCGCTGCCGCAGCATCCCGGTGCCGAGCGCGTGCTGCGCCGGCAACTCGAGGCGATCGCGGACGCCGGGGCCCGGGCGCACGCCGAAGCCGCGCTCGGCCGGCTGACCGAGGCGCGGGACAAGGTCGCCGCGGCCGCGGGCGACCCCGGCGGGCTGCTGACCGCTCTGCGTACCCTCGACGAAGAATTCACCGAGACCACGGGCGTGCCGCCGCGCCGCCGGGCCGGCGAGATGTACGCCGGGCGGGCGCTGTGCTACGAGGAAGCGTCCCGCGACCTGGACGTGGTGTTCGGCGGGGCCGTGCTGGATGCGCTCGCCGCCCCGCTGGCGGTGCTGCTCCCGGCGGCACGGTGGCTCACGGCCGCGCTCGCCAGCGCCTACGGCACGGCACTCGAGCGCCTGTTCGGCGAGCTGGCCGGCGGTCCGGGCACCGCGAACGGGCCCGCGGGGGCGGCGAGCCCCCGCGGCGAGGTGCCGCTCAGCGAGCTGTGGTACCTCGCCCAGGGCCTGCTGTTCGGGTCGGGCGAGCGCCCGGTGGACGCGGTTGCCGGCGAGTTCGCCACCCGCTGGAGCACACTGTTCGGGCTTGACCGCATCCCGGCCGGCACCGCACGGGTCGAGCTGCGGTCGGCCGACCTGGCCGGGCCGGTCACCGAGGCGTTCCCGGCCAGTGCGCCCGGGTTCGCCGCGGGCCGGCTGCACAGCCCCGACGTGCACATCTGCGCCACCGATCTGGCAGCGCTCCGGGCGGGCGACTTCTTCTGTGTGCTCGGCGAGATGCACGTGGCCTGGCCGACGTTCGACTGTGCCGTCTTCACCGAGGCACACCCCGATCCGGGGAGGCTGCGCGA
>Ga0070730_10002826_pt1 | contig 15739 bp, 16 predicted proteins | sample Coa_R1_3_FD_66447 | JGI IMG/M metagenome (GOLD analysis project Ga0070730, IMG submission 66447) | Surface soil microbial communities from Centralia Pennsylvania, which are recovering from an underground coalmine fire - Coalmine... | ecosystem: Environmental > Terrestrial > Soil > Unclassified ...
CGGCGATCAGGCGCTCGGTGGCGGAGGGGCCGGTCAGCTCGTCGAGGAACTGCGCGACCGCGGCGGGCGGGAGCGCGCCGACGAACTCGCGCACAACCTCTTCGTCGCGGAAGGCCTTCACGGCCGGGATCCCTTGGATCTGGTAGCGGAGCGCCAGCTCGGGGTTGGCGTCGACGTCGACCTTCACCAGCTCGAACTCGCCTTCGCGTTCCTCGGCTTGCCGCTCGAGCGTCGGGCCGAGCGCCCGGCAGGGGCCACACCAGGCGGCCCAGAAGTCGACCACCACCGGCAGCTCGCGCGAGCGCTCGAGCACATCTTGCTCGAAGGTCTCGGTTGTTACATCCATCTCGTCCTCTCTTTCTGGGTCAGTGAGGCAGCAGGGTGCGGCCGCGACCGTCGAGGTGCAGCAGCCGGTAGAGCGGGCAGAAGCCGACCGCGCTCGTCGCGAGCATCACGGCCGCGAGCGCGAACAGCACGATCGCGCCGGCCGAGCCGGCGCCGACGACAAACGCGATCGCGATGGCAGCCGGTGCGATGACGACGCCGCGCAGCGCGCGATCGAGGGTGCTCATGTTGCGAGACATCGTTGCCTCCTTGCGGTTGTCGACCATCTCGTGCTATACAACTATACAACTATTTCGTTTATTCTCGGAGGAGACGATATATGAAGCTGCCGCATCCGCTGCCCGACGACCTCGTCGAGCTGATCGCACGCCGCTTCCGCGTCCTCGGCGAGCCGATGCGGATCCGCCTGCTCGACCAACTTCGCGACGGCGAAGCCACCGTCGGCGAGCTCTCCGAGGCGCTCGACGCCTCGCAGCAGAACGTCTCCAAGCACCTCGCCGTGCTCAGCGACGCCGGCATCCTCGGCCGGCGGAAGGGCGGGAACTACGTCTACTACCGGATCGTCGACGAGGGCGTCTTCACCCTCTGCGAAGACGTCTGCGGCTCCGTCCAAGAGCAACTCCGGACGCTGAGCAAACTCGTGAGCGGACGCGCACGTTGATGCTCGAGCTCTGGCAGACCGAGTGGTGCCCCGCCTCGCAACGGATCCGCGAGCGGCTCACCGAGCTCGGCGTCGACTACGTCACCCGGCAGGTGCCCGTCGACAAGACGCAGCGCGCCGCGCTCCGGGAGAAGACCGGCAGCGACATGATCCCCGCGCTCGTGCCAGACCACGGCAGCGCCCTGATCGGCGAGAGCGAGATCTGCCGCTACCTCGACGACCATTTTCCCGTCCCGGCCGAGGCGGAGGCGCACCGATTGAAGGCGGCCAAGGCTCGCCGCCGCTACCTCGAGGAGGAATGCAAATGCTTGCAACCAGCTACACACTGAGCGCGACGACCGAGCTCGGCTTCACCGAAGCGGCAGACCGTGTCCGCGAAGAGCTCAAGACCGAAGGCTTCGGCGTCCTCTGCGAGATCGACGTCCAGGCGACACTGAAAGCGAAGCTCGGCGTCGAGAGCGAGCCCTACGTGATCCTCGGCGCCTGCAACCCACCGCTCGCCCACCAAGCACTCGAGACAGAGCCCGAGCTCGGCGTCCTGCTGCCGTGCAACGTCGTCGTCTACACCCGTGGCGGGGCGACGCACATCTCGGCGATAGACGCCGAACGAATGCTCTCCATCGTCGGCAACGACGACCTCGTGCCGCTCGCCACCGACGTACGCAACAAGCTCGCGCGTGTCGTCGAGCGCGCCGCCAAGGCCTGAGCCGTGAGCCTCTTCACACGGACCGCGCACGTCGACGCGGGCAGCGTCGCCGAACGGCTCGCCGACCGCAACGTGCTCGTGATCGACGTCCGCCAACCCGCCGAATGGCGCGGCGGCCACATCGACGGCTCTCTCAACCTGCCGCTCATCCAGCTCGCATGCCGCCTACACCGGCTCCCGAACGACAGAACCATCGTCACCGTCTGCGCGAGCGGCCACCGCAGCGCCGTCGCCGCCCGCATGCTGCACCGCGCGGGCTATCAGGCCGAGAACCTGAAAGGCGGCACGCGAGCCTGGACACGCGCCGGACTGGCGCTCCACCGAGCACGCAACAAGCCGCGCTGAAAGCCCGGAACACTGGAGCTACTCGAACCGCTGCGGGCGCGCCCGATGCTTCGCACCGGACGCGCCCGCATTCGTCAGTGAAGGACGATCGAGCGGGCCGCGAGCTTGCTGAGCGCACCCGCGGAGTCAGCCGCACGAAGCGTCACGAGGAACCGCCCCGGCGAGCGGAAGCGCGAGAGCAGGAGCCATTCCTTGTGGAACGCCCCGCAGCCCACGACGCGCACCGAGAAGTGACGCACGTATGGCAGCGCCTTCGCCTTCTGATCACGCTCGGTGATCTTGATCAGGCCGGGCGATTGGCCGCAGACACGGAACCCGGCGATGATGTGGTTCCCGACGCGACGCAGCGACAGGAACACGATCGTCGGCGGATGGTGTCCAGGAAGCGTGACGGTCGACGTAGTCGTCGTCGTGTTCGTCACGGTCGTCGTTGTCGCCGACACGACCGCGCTCATATTCGAGGAAAGCACGGTCGTCTGACCACTCGACGTATGCGCCGTCAGGAGCGCGCGCAGCCGGTGGCCGGAGTCGGCCGAGCGGACGCCGTAGGTCTGCCCGGTCGCACCCGAGATGTTCAGGCAGTCCGTGCCGGTGGAGCTGCACCGCTGCCACTGCCTCGTGAACGACGTCGGCGTCGGCGTCCAGCTGCCGTTGCTGACCTGCAGGGCGTCGCCGACGATCGCCGAGCCGGAGACGGCCGGCTTGACGGTGTTCGTCGGGCCGTTCGTCGAACCGACGACATCAGTCGGATCCGACGTCGCGGAGGCCTTGCCGTCAGCGTTCGACGCGGTCACGACGACGCGCACCGCGTGGCCGACATCGCCGCTGACGAGCACATATGTCTTGCTCGTCGCCCCGGTGATGTCGCCGCAACCGGTGCCGTCGCTTGCGCACCGGCGCCATTGATACGTGAACGACGTCGGGCCGTTCGCCCAGGTGCCGTCGGCCGCCGTCAGCGTGGAGCCGGCCTTCGCCGTTCCGCCGATCGACGGTGGAGACGTGTTTGTCGGAGCCGCAGCGGAGGCGACACCGGCGAACGCCAATGTCGCGATTCCGACCGCAGCCGAAATGAGCATGCGAGCCTTCATTCAGCATCAACTCCCTTCTCACAAGAAGGGATCACCGTCTCGTCGGAGGAAATGCCTCTGAGAACGACCTTTAACGAAGCCCTTACTCGACCGTCATACGACCTATACAGCCGATTCGCGTTGCGTCACGGGCCGGCGCGCTTGATCAGTGCGGCGAGCGTCTTTGGGCCGAGCACTCCGTCGGGCGTCAGGCCGGCGGCCTGCTGGAAGCGCGTCAGTGCGCTCGTCGTCGCGGGGCCATACGTGCCGTCCACGGCTCCCGGCCCCAAGCCGAGCGACGTGAGCGCCCTCTGTAGCGCGCGCACTTGCGCACCCGTGTCTCCGGGCTTGAGCGTCTGGGTCGGCACCGAGCTCGCCGACGCCGTTGGAGAGGGCGCGGTCGTCGTCGCGGCCGTCGTGGCTCCGGTCGTCGTAGGCGTCGTGGCCGCGGTCGGTTGCCGCGAGTTGGTGTGACCGCCGAAGACGCCTCCGAGCGCAAGGCCGAGCAGCAGGCCGACGAAGGCGAGACCACCTGCGATCCATGCCAGTACGGCGCCCGGGAACGAGCGAGCATGTTCGGGTGGCGGCGCTTCGAGGAGCCAGTCTTCGACGACGGGCTCCTCGCCGTCGCCGGTGTCCCCGGTCCGGACGTCGTTGGCCGGCCAGTCGGGTTCACCGAACCAATCGTCCGCGTCGCCGTTCCCCGTCGGACCTCGTGCGCCCACGTTTCCTGGACGCTAGCGCGGCATGGGCGCCGGCTGCGTTACGAGATCGCGGTCGAGGTCGGACGTTCGTCTCACGCCCAGCAACCTCAGCGTGCGCACGTAGTCGTCACGCAGCAGCGACATCAGATGGTCGACACCGGACTCGCCGCCCGCCATGAGTGCGTACAGGTACGGGCGGCCGACAAACGCGGCCCGCGCTCCGGACGCGACGGCAACAGCCACGTCGGCGCCCGAGCGGACACCACCGTCGAGGTAGACCTCCACGGTGTCGCCGACTGCATCGACGACGCGTGGGAGAAGCTCGAGCGGAGTCACCGCCCGATCCAGCTGCCGCCCGCCGTGGTTGGAGACGGCGAGACCGTCGACGCCCGCTGACGCGATCTCCTTCGCGTCGTCCACCCGCTGCACTCCTTTGACGACTATCGACCCGTTCCACTCCGAGCGAAGCCACTCGATGTCGGCCGTCGTCATCGTCGGATCGAACACGGTGTTGATCAACGCCATCACGTCACCGCCCCCACCGAGCGTTTCGAATGCGATCGGCTCGGTCGTGAGCGCGTCATAGAGCCAGCGCGGCTTCCGCAGCATCCCCAAGAGCGTCCGGGACGTCAGCGTCGGCGGTAGCGTCAGCCCGTTGTAGATGTCACGGTTGCGCGCTCCGGCCACAGGCACGTCCACCGTCAACACGAGCGTCGTGTATCCGTGCGCGCGTGCACGCGCCACGAGCTCGCGGCTGCGTGCCCGGTCCCTCGACACGTACAGCTGAAACCAGCGCTCGGTCGTCGCCGCCTCGTCCGCGAGCCGCTCCACCGACGTCGTGCCGAGTGTCGACAGGACGTAGGGAACTCCAGCGCGACCCGCGGCGCGCGCGACCGCGGACTCTCCGGCGGCGTGCATCATCCGCGTGAACCCAGTCGGGCCCAAGACCACCGGCAGAGTTGCAGCGCGACCGAGGATGGTCGTCGTCGCATCGACGGTCGACACGTCACGTAGGACGTGCGGATGGAACACCGCGTGCTCGAACGCCGCCACCGCGCGGTCGCGGCTCAGCTCCCCCTCGGCTGCGCCTTCCACGTAGTCGAACACAGACCGCGGCGTGCGCGCCCGCGCAAGACGCTCGAAGTCGGCGACCGTCCGCACGCGACTCCACCGGTCGCCGCGGCGGCGGCGGAACGTCGGCCCGACGAAGCCCGCGAACTCCGACGGCCGCGGGAAGCGGCGCGCGAGCCGGCTCATGCCGCCGTCGCTGTTGCGCCTTCCGCCACGAGTGCCTCACGCAGCCGGGCGACGCGTTCGCGGTAGCGCGAAACGCTGTCGAGCTTGATCTGCTCGTAGCCGCGGACGATGTCCGGCGCCGAGGCGAGCTGCACGAGCTGGTCGTGCCGCTCCGCCGAGAGGAGCGGCAGCGCCGCCTCGACGAAGCCGCGGTACTCGGCGACGAGCTCCCGCTCGAGCCGGCGGATGCGGCTGTAGCCGAAGACGTCGAGGCGCGTGCCGCGCAGCCGTCGCATCGCGCGCAGCAGCCGCAGGAACGGCGTCACCCAGCGGCCGAGCGAGAGCTTCCGCTTCAGGCCGAGCGCGCGCAGGATCGGCGGATGCAGCTGATAGGCGATGCGCGCGCCCTCTCCGAACTCCCGCTCGATCCGCGCCTGGAACGCCGGATCGAGATGCAGGCGCGCCACCTCGTACTCGTCCTTGAAGGCCATCAGCTTGTAGAGATTGAACGCGACCGCCTCCGCGAGCGCGCTCCCGAGGCCTGCGTCAGCCTCCGCCGCGCGCACGCGCTCGACGAGCTCGGCGTAGCGGCGCGCATATGCGGCGTCTTGATAGCGAACGAGGTCGGAGACGCGCATGTCGACGAGCCGGCGCAGCTCGCTGTCCTCTTCCGCGCGCACGAGCTCGACGAGCTCGCGCTCGGCGGGCGTCGCGCCCGCTGCGGCCGGCGGCGGCTCGAGCGCCTCCAGCTCGCGCTGCACGGCTTCGGGATCCGCGACGACCTGCCGGCCGCGGCGAAACGCCTGCAGGTTGGCTGCGACCGCGACGCGGTTCAGCTCGATCGCACGCTCGATCGCGTCGGCGCTGACCGGGAGCGCGCCCGTCTGGTACGCCGCGCCGAGGAGCAGCACGTTCGCGCTCTGGTCGGAGCCGAGCAGCCGCCGCGTGAGACCCTGCGCGTCGACGCTCACCGACGCGTCCCCGCGCGTGCGCGACTGGATCTGCCGGAGCATGAGCTCAGCCTCGGGGAACGTCGCGGCCACGTCGGCGACCATTTGGCCCGTCGGGATCTTCGTCGTCGAGACGACGGCGACCGTTCGCTCCGGATCCGCGACCGACAACTGGCGCGGATCGGCTCCGACGATCAGGTCGGCGACGAGGTAGAGATCGCATTCGGCCGTCGTCGCCTTGCCCGCCCAATCGAGCGGCTCGGCAAAAAGCTTCACGTCGGAGACGACCCCACCGCCTTTCTGCGCCAGACCCGTCTGGTCGAGGCCGCGCACCGAAAGCCCGTCCAGGAGCGCGGCAGTCGCGACGAGCTGCGACACCGTGACGACGCCGGTGCCGCCGATGCCGGTGAGCCGCATGGTGAAGCCGCCGTTCAGCGCGCGGCGCTCGGGGGCAGGTAGCGCGTCCGCTGTGATCTCCGGCGCGACGCGCGGCGGCCTCCGCGTTCCCGGGACGACGGTCACGAACGACGGGCAGTCGCCGGCGAGGCACGAGTAGTCCTTGTTGCACGACGACTGGTGGATCTGCGTCTTGCGCCCGAACTCGGTCTCCACGGGCTGGACGGAGAGGCAGTTCGACTTCGCGCCGCAGTCGCCGCAGCCCTCGCAGACGCGCTCGTTGATCAGGACGCGCAACGGCGGATCCTCCGCCTTCCCGCGACGCCGTTTCCGGCGTCGCTCCGCCGCGCACTCCTGGTCGTGGATGAGCGCGGTCACGCCGCGCACCTCTGCGAGCTCGCGCTGCGCCTCGACGATGCGCTCGCGCCCCCAAACCTCGGAGTTGTCCGCGAGCGTGACGCCGCGGTAGCGGGAGAGATCGTCCGTGGTGACGATCGTGCGCTTCACGCCCTCGCTCTCGAGCAGACGCGTCAGCTGCGGAACCGGCAGCGCGCCCGTGGCCGACTGTCCGCCCGTCATCGCGACCGCCGAGTTGTGGAGGATCTTGAAGGTCAGGTCGACACCGGCAGCGACTGCGGCGCGAACGCTGAGCGAGCCGGAATGGAAGAACGTCCCGTCGCCGAGGTTCTGCACGAAACGGTCGTCCTCGACGAACGGCGCGATCCCCGCCCATTGCGCGCCCTCGCCACCCATCTGCGTGATGCCGGTGAGCTGGCCGACGCGCTCGGCCGGCATCTGCAGCACGAGCCCGTGACAGCCGATGCCGGCGCCAACGAGGGTCCCCTCAGGCGTCTGCATCGACGTGTTGTGCGGGCAGCCGGAGCAGAAGTAGGGCGTTCGGAGTGCGATCGGCGCAGAGGTCGACCCTGCAGCGGCCGCCAGACGCTCGAGCCGCGCCGCCGTCGCCGGCAGGCCGAAGCGGTCGTGCAGCCGCGGCCCGAGAGCCACCGCAATCAGGTCCGGATCGAGCTCGAGCACGTCCGGGATGAGCGACGCGTCCGCCTCGTCGCGCTTGCCGACGACACGCGGCCGCTCGCTCGACGCGTAGAGCACGTCCTTCAGGAACACCTCGACGAACGCGCGCTTCTCCTCGACGACGACGATCTCCTCGAGGCCGGTCGCAAACTCGCGCACGATGCGCGGCTCGAGTGGGAACGGCATCGCCAGCCGCAAGAGCCGGATGCCGCAGGCGGCGAGCTCCGCGTCCCCGAAGCCGAGCTGCGCAAGCGCCTGACGGACGTCGAGGTACGTCTTGCCCGCCGCGACGATTCCGACCCGGTCGCCCGGACCGCTGCGCGTGATCCTGTTCAGTCCGTTCTCGTACGCGTACAAGCGCGCGGTCTCGAGACGCGAGTGCATCAGCGAGCGCTCGAGCTCCAGCGTGATCGGCGCGACGAGCATTCCGGTGACGTCGTGCGGCTCGATCGTGACCATCGTCGAGGCGAGCCGCGCCGGGTCGAGGTCGACGCTGCCGAACCCGTCGGCGACCGCGGTCGCCATCTTCATTCCGACCCACAGACCCGACGAGCGCGAGAGGGCGATTCCGTGCAATCCGAGGTCGAGCACGTCCTGCGCGTCGGCGGGATAGAGCGTCGGCACGAGCAGCGCGTACAGCGTCGCCTCCGAGGCCGACGGCAGCGTCGACGACTTCGACAGCGGATCGTCGCCGACGACGGCGAGAACACCACCGTTGCGGTGTGTGCCCATGAAGTTCGCGTGCCGAATCGCGTCGCTCGCGCGGTCGAGACCGGGCGCCTTGCCGTACCAGATCCCGACGACACCGTCGTACCGCTTTCGCTTCCACGTCGACGCGAGCTGCGAACCGCCGACGGCCGTCGCCGCGAGCTCCTCGTTCAGACCGGGGTTGTGCTGGATGTCGTGCTCCTGCAGGAGCGACCGCTGCCGGGCGAGCTCGAGATCGAAGCCGCCGAGCGGCGAGCCCGGATAGCCGGACACGAACGTCGCCGTCCGCAGCCCCGCGCTCGCGTCAGCGCGGTGCCGGTCGACCGGAACGCGCACGAGCGCCTGCAGGCCGCTCAGATAGACGCGGCCCGTGGCGAGGCCGTACTTGTCCTCGAGCGAGTAGTCGAGCAGCGAGGTCAGCGGCTCATTCTCTCACGTCGCCGGCTAGAGGGCGCCGACGAGCTCCTCCGCGTCGGTCGTCCGCCGCTCGAGCGGAACGTAGTCCCGCTCGCGGGCCCCCACGTAGATCTGGCGCGGCCGAGCGATCTTCTGCTCCGGGTCGACGATGCCCTCGAGCCACTGTGCGAGCCACCCGGCCGTCCGCGGGATCGCGAAGAGCACCGGGAACATCGCGGTCGGCAGCCCGAGGGCCTGGTAGATGAGGCCCGAGTAGAAGTCGACATTCGGATACAGCTTGCGTGAGACGAAGTACTCGTCTTCGAGCGCGATTCGCTCGAGCTCGAGCGCGATGTCCAGCAGCGGGTTCCGTCCCGTCACCTCGAACACCGCGTCGGCCGTCTGCTTGATGATCTTGGCGCGGGGGTCGTAGTTCTTGTAGACGCGGTGACCGAAGCCCATCAGTCGGCCCTCGCCGGCCTTCACCTGCGCAACGAAGTCGGGAACGTCTTGCACGCGCCCGATTTGACCGAGCATGTGCAGCACGGCCTCGTTGGCTCCGCCGTGGAGCGGTCCGTACAACGCGGCTGCCGCGCCTGCCATCGCGCTGTACGGCTCGACCTTGCTCGAGCCGATGGCGCGCATGGCGTTCGCGGAGCAGTTCTGCTCGTGATCGGCGTGCAGGATGAACAACACCTCGAGAGCACGGACGAGCTCCGGCTCAGCGCGGTACGTCGACTCGCCCATCTTGAACATCATCGAGAGGAAGTTCTCGGCGAAGCGCAGGTCGTTGTCCGGGTAGACGTACGGCAATCCTCGTCCGTGCCGGTACGACCACGCGGCGATCGTCGGGACCTTCGCGATGAGGCGGACGACCTGCGCGAGGCGCACTTCCGGGTCGTCGACCTTTGCCGCCTCCGGGTAGAGCGTGCCGAGCGCCGCGACGACGCTGACGAACATCCCCATCGGGTGCGCGTCGTAGCGAAAGCCCTCCATCAGACGCTTCAAGTTCTCGTGCAGGAACGTGTGGTATGTGACCTCGTGCTCGAACCGTCTGAGCGCGTCCGCGCTCGGCAGCTCGCCGAACAGCAAGAGGTACGCGGTCTCGAGGTAGGTGCTCTCGACCGCGAGCTGCTCGATCGGATACCCGCGGTAGCGCAGGACTCCTTCGTCGCCGTCGATGAAGGTGATGGCGCTCCGAACGGATGCGGTGTTGAGGAACGCAGGGTCGTAGCTCATGAGGCCGAATTCGCGGAGCTCGGTCGCTCGGATCGTGCCGTCTTCGACGGGGACCTCGAGCGTGCGCTGCGAGCGGTTGTCGGTGAGGGTCAGCGTGTCGGTCATGGCAAAGACGACCTCCTTGGGAGCCGGCGTTGCCCAAACCCTGATCCCCACGGCGACGGCGCACATCCCGAGTGACCCCGATTTGGCCTACGGACAAGTACGAGGACGTCTCTGCCAGTTGCGGGTTTCCCGAGAGGCGTATCGGTGGGGACTCCCGATGCTCTTCCCGTCGCGCTCCTCGAGGCTGGCCCCATGAGTCGGCCCCGGCTCGATCTCGAGCGCCGCCCCATCCTCGTCTTCTGGGAGGCGACCCGTGCCTGCTTGCTCGCCTGCCGGCACTGCCGTGCCTCTGCCATCGCCGAGCCGCTGCCGGGCGAGCTCTCGACCGAGGAGGGAGAGCGCTTCCTCGACTCGCTGGCCGGCTTCGGCCGGCCGTACCCGGTGCTGGTCCTCACCGGCGGTGACGTCTTGATGCGCGCCGACCTCCTTCGGCTCGCGACGCACGCGCGCGCGCTCGGCCTGCCTGTCGCCGTTTCACCCAGCGTGACCGAGCGCTTGCAGCCTGCTGCACTCGCTGCGCTTCGCCGGGCCGGCGTCAAGGTCGCCTCGCTCAGCCTCGACGGAGCCGGGCCGCCAACACACGAGGGCCTCAGGGGCGTCGAAGGTCACTTCCAGGCCACTCTGGATGCCATCGCGCTGGTGCGCAGCCACGGGTTCACAGTCCAGGTGAACACGGTCGTGCGGCCCGAGAACGTCGAAGAGCTGCCCCGGATCGCCGCGCTCGTCGCGGCAGCGGGGGCGTCGATCTGGGAGGTCTTCTTCCTCGTGCGCGTCGGGCGCGGCTCCGAGCTCGCCGAGCTCTCACCGGAGGAGAACGAGGACGTCTGTCACTTCCTGGTCGACGCCTCCCACTACGGCTTCATCGTCCGCACGGTCGAAGCGCCCTTCTTCCGCCGCGTTGCCGCCTGGCGGCAAGAGGGCCGCGTCTGCGAGACCGGCCCCCTCTACGCGAGGCTGGCGGCGGGGCTCCGAACACTCTTGGGCGAACCACGCATCGCCTCACGCGCACAGACCAAGGGGACACGCGACGGGAAGGGAATCGTGTTCGTCTCCCACGCAGGCGACGTCTACCCGGCCGGTTTCCTCCCGCTCGCGGTCGGCAACGTTCGCGAGCGGAGCCTCGTCGACCTCTATCGCGAGAGCCCGCTGCTGCGCGAGATTCGTGCCGCCGGCTTCAGCGGGCGTTGCGGTGTGTGCGAGTACGCCGAGCTCTGCGGCGGCTCGCGGGCGCGGGCGTTTGCAGCCACTGGTGATCCGCTCGGCGAAGATCCCGCCTGCGCCTACCAGCCCGCGGCCCAGTCGCGCTCGGCTTCCTTCTCCATGCGCTCGAGCCGCTCGTAGTAGTCGGGTCGCGGGTCACGATCGCAGCTTGGGGGCGAGCATGGCGACGAGGAGGCCCAAGGCGGCGAGCTCGGCAGCTCCGGCGGCCTCCTGCCACTGCCCCCAAAAGCGCTCGTGATAGCCGAAGAGCCCCCACCTGGTGCTGACGGCAAAGGCCGCGAGTGTCGTTGCCGAATAGCCGGCGCCGGCGAGCAAGACGAGCGCGTGGCCGTTGGCTGCGAGCGCGACCGCGATCAGCGCGCCGACGGCCGCGTTTGCGAGGAAGAGCGCGCCGACGACGTGGACGCGGTGGAAGTAGTCGAACCAGAGATAGAGGTGGAGGGCCGCAGCGGTTGCAATGAGTGCAGCCGCCGCAGGCCGCAGCGGCGACAGCCGGCGCTTGCGGGTCGGCGCGCTGGGCAGCGGACGGAGAAGGGGGTCGACCATCCTCGGACGGTACGCACGCCCAACCGCGCCGGATTCAATCCGGATGCTGAGGCATCGCGTACATGCAGATACAGAAAACGAACGTCGAGACCGAAGGGGGTGCGGCGTGCGTAGACCGGTTTGGTGGTTCGTCGCAATGCTTGTCGCAGTGATGCTGGCAGGGAGCGTCCTTGCCGCCTGCGGAAGCAAGATGGGCTCGACGGGCGGGTCAGGAACGACTCCCCACCACAAGAGCCAGACCTCGACCGGCAGCAGCGGTGGCTCCTGGGGCTAGCGATGACACTCACTTTCGAAGCAGGCTCACATCCGTGACGATCTGGGGACTATCGAAGAGTGCGGCGCACTACCGTGTTGCGCCCGCACCTGAGGTGCGATGCGACCATTGCAAGTACATGTTTCCCCCGCTCGCGCTGGGTGGCTGCAGGCTCGTTCGCGGACCGATTCGCGGGTCCAACACCTGCGACAAGTTCACGCCGCGTCAGAGCGAATCCGGTTGACGCTGGAATACGTAGCCAAGGAGAGAAGAACGAGAGCGGGCAGAACAGGAGAAGCCATGAAGATCTCCCGCGCCGTCGTGGTCACCTCGATCCTGACAGTCGCGATCGCCGGTGCTGGGCTTGCCGTGATGGCTGCGCTGGCCGGAACGAAGACCACGCGTGTGACGGTGACCGAAGTCGAGTACAAGCTGTCGCTTTCGCGCACGCATCTGAGCGCGGGGACGACGACGCTTGTGGTGGTCGACAAGGGGAAGCTCGCGCACTCGCTCTCGATCAGCGGTCCGGGCCTGAAGAAGCGATTGATCGCAGGCACGATCAAGCCCGGCACCTCCCGCAGCGTGACCGTGACGCTCAAGGCCGGCACCTACACCCTCTGGTGCCCTCAGCCCGGCCATGCCGCGCTCGGGATGAAGACGACATTCAAGGCCGGCTCCGTTGCTTCCTCCGGCACAGGTGGCACCACCACCACCGGCAGCACCTGGGGGTAGCCCTACAGGCCCACCCAGATATGGGTCACGACTGGGCTCCAGCTCCCCTCCCCCTGGCGGCGTGGAGCCCAGTCGTGGCACCTCGGGTACTTGACGACGTCGGCGTCGCCGACAGCGGCGTCGCACGGACTACTGGTGGTCGCCCGTCGAGCGCTCCTCGACCCGGAGCGTGACGAGGTTGCCCGCGCGGCGGACGTGCCGCTGCATCAGCTCGCGCGCCAACGGCGGATCGCGCCGCTCGATCGCCTCGAGGATCGCCTCGTGCTCTCGGATGTTCTCCCGCAATAGCGTCGTGCTCTCGGCGAGGACGATACGGGTCAGGTCGCGTGGGAAGCTGCGATGCAGGTTGGCGAGCGTCGCCACCAGAACGTCGTTGCCGGCCGCCTCCTGGATTACCTGGTGGAACTGGTCATTGGCGCGCGCCCAGAGCAAGCGGTCCCGAGCTCGCGACACCGGAGAGGCGCGGCGCTCGCGGGCCTCGATCGCGCGTGCGAGCGCCTCCCGAAATTGGGCCTGCGCATCGTGCAGGCGGTCGAGTTGATCGTGTCGGATGCGCTGCGCCGCCAAGTCGGCCGCAAGGCCCTCGAGCTCGGCCCGCACCTCGTAGGCGTGACGGATCTCGCGCGGCGACAGGCCGCGCACCAGCGCGCCCTTGTTCGGTCGCAGCTCGACGAATCCGCTCGCCTGCAACTTCCGCAGCGCCTCGCGGACAGGCGTGCGGCTGACGCCGAACTCCTCGGCGAGCGCGGCCTGCCGTAGCCGCGTTCCCGATGGGAGCTCGCCGCTCAGCATCCGGGCCTGGAGGTCGGCGGCGAGCTTGTCGACGAGCGCCCGGCGGTCGGTGGCTACCTGGCTCACGTGCCCGCCTCCTCCCGCCGCAGCGCGTCGTGAACGAGCTTCAGGCCGACGAGGCCGAGGAATGCAGCGAACACGACCCGAAGCGTATGACCCGGGAGGGACAGCGCCAGGGCCGCCCCGCCGGCGCCGCCGAGCGAGCCGGCGAGGCCGACGCGGAGGGCGATGCCGAGGTCGCCGACGCCGCGGCGGCGCAGCACGACGCTGCCGACGATCGCCGTCGGCAGCACGACGAGCAGGGACGTCGCCTCGGCCGCGTGCTGCGAGAGCCCGACTGCGAGCGTGAGGAACGGCACCATCATGATCCCGCCGCCGACGCCGAGCAGGCCCGACGCGACGCCGGTGACGACGCCGAAGCCGACGAGTGCTACGGCGAGCGCCACGGCGCTCACGTCCGCACCGCCAGCAGGACGGCGACGGCGGCGAGGAAGGCGCCGAAGACGAGCTTCAGGAGGCGCTCATCGATGCTTGCCAGCAAGCCGGCGCCGAAGCGGGCGCCGACGATCGAGCCGCAGGCGAGCCCGGCCGCTTCAGGCACGTGGACCGCGCCTGCGACCCCGAAGGTGAGGATGCCGGCGATGCTGATCGGGATGATCGCGCCGAGGGAAGCGGCGTGGGCGCTGCGCTGCTCGTAGCCCGCCCAGAGCACGAGCAGCGGCACCATGATCACGCCGCCGCCGACCCCGAGCAGCCCAGAGAGGATTCCGCCGAGCAGCCCGATCGCCACGAGTCGCGGCTCGAGCCGGAACAGCGAGACGAGTGACCGGGAGGTGCGGGGCGCAACCCCGCTGCGCAGGAGCATTGCGGGCCGACCTTACCAATGCTTGGATCCATTTGACTAGCAAGTGGATCCATCTCTGGAGTCCCCTGCTCTGAGGTCGGTACCGCTCACTGGGAGGTAGGTCTGCGATGAATCGCCTGTCCAAACGGGCCGCGCCGTTCGGCGTCGGTCTGGTCGCTCTGCTGGCGCTCGTCGCCGGCACCGCCGTCGCCGGGACGGCCAAGGCGCCGCCCGCGTTCAAGAACGGCGGCACGCTCACCGTCGGCTTGACGGCGGGCGAGCCCGATGTGCTCGACCCGACGCTCGCGCGCACGTTCTCGGGGCGTGAGGTCTTCCTGACGTTCTGCGAAAAGCTCTACGACCTCGACGCAAAGGCGCGAATCGTGCCGCAGCTCGCGACCGCGCTGCCGACGATCTCGAAGGACAAGCTGACGGTGACGATCCCGCTGCGCACGGGGATCAAGTTCAACGACGGCACGCCCTTCAACGCCGCGGCGGTCGTGACGTCGCTCCAGCGCGATCTCACCCTCACGGGCTCGGTCCGGCTCAGCGAGATCTCGCCCATCGACACGGTCGCCGCCAGCGGCGCGAACAAGGTCGTGATCCACCTCAAGCAGCCGTACTCGCCCCTCACTGCGCAGCTGGCAGACCGCGCCGGGATGATCATGTCGCCGGCGCAGCTGACCAAGCTGGGCGCCAAGTTCGGCACAGACCCGATCTGCGTCGGCCCGTACACGTTCGACAACCGGGTCGCCGGCGACAGCATCACCGTCGACAAGTCGCCCTTCTACTACAACAAGAAGAACGTCCATTTCGACAAGATCGTGTTCAAGGTCGAGAACAGCGCGCCCGCCGCAGCGGCCGCGCTGAAGGCCGGCGACCTGCAGGCGCTCGACGGCATCGCCGCAACCGAGCTACAGGGAGTTGCGAGCGACCCAGGCCTCCGGATCCTCACCGCCGCGTCGCTCGGCTACCAGGGCATCACCTTCAACATCGGCAACAAGAACGGGCTGGGGAAGGCGTACTCGAACGTCGGCACGCCCATTGCCTCGAGCGCCAAGCTGCGCGAGGCCTTCGAGCTGGCGATCGACAAGAGTGCGCTGAACCGAGTCGTCTTCAACGGCACCGTTCTGCCGGGCTGCACGCCGCTCTCTCCCGCCAGTGCGTGGTTCGACCGGAGCGTCAAGTGCCCGCACTTCGACACGGCACAGGCAAAGCAGCTCGTCCAGCAGTCGGGCATCACGAACCCGACCGTGCACCTGATGGTGCCGACTGGAACCGTTGCGCTCCAGCAGGCGCAGTTCATCCAGGCCGAAGAGAAGGCCGTCGGCATCAACGTCGTGATCGACCCGACCGACTTCGTCACCTCGCTCAGCAAGGCTGACGCCGGGACGTACGAGGCGTTCCAGATCGGCTGGTCGGGACGTGTCGACCCGGACGGCAACATCTACCAGTTCG
>Ga0070730_10002828_pt1 | contig 15735 bp, 15 predicted proteins | sample Coa_R1_3_FD_66447 | JGI IMG/M metagenome (GOLD analysis project Ga0070730, IMG submission 66447) | Surface soil microbial communities from Centralia Pennsylvania, which are recovering from an underground coalmine fire - Coalmine... | ecosystem: Environmental > Terrestrial > Soil > Unclassified ...
GCTCTCAAATCGATCTTCGAGAGAATGGAAACCGGCTCGGGCTCGGAGATATCCATAAATGAGCCGCATCGAGGGCAATAAATTGCCCTTGAACGCTCAACAACTGCGGGGACCGTCCGGAACTGACGACTGCACTTCGTACACTGGATTGTAATGATCTGCACCAAGGGAACATCCTGTTTCACAATCATATTTTTCCACTAAAACTATTTCTGCTCCATGATACCTCTGGAGGAAACGACGCGCGCTACGGCCAGCATAGCAATGGCTTCCGCCGAAGGGTATCGCAACTGCTGAGCGCGGGCCAGAGCGTCCACGGAATCAATTTGCGCCGCTGCTTCGCTCACCTCTTCCACTACCGCCGCGATGTTCTGCTCGGGCGTGCGTGACTCCCACACTTCATCGACCGCGGCAAACGCCATGTCAAAATATTTGGCGGCCTGTTGTTTCTCACCGGAGGTCCCGGCAGCAAAACCGTGTGCAGCAGCTTCGCGGGCCCGTTCGCTGGCTGCTAATTCCCGCAGACGTTCGCTCTGGTCCGTACCGTTGTTCTTCATCGCACTCAGCACGGAGACGCTTTCAACCGGAGGACGCTCAACTCTGCCCTGCCCCCCTGAATTCTGTATGTTCCGCACCAAGGAAGCGGCAGTGACGTTGCCCTGGAGCGCATCCTGAAAACCTACTTCCCCTAACGCCTGCTTCATTGCTCCGCTGGCAATGTTGACTGACAAAGTGCGCAAAGGGCTGTACTCCAACTTTCCCAGCCACTCCAGCAGTTCCAGACCAGTCCTGGCGGCGGTGCGCTTATCAACTTCCGCAGCCATTCGGGCATACATGGCGGCAAAGTTTTGGGCCTCACCGGTGCTGGCCTCGGCCTCCGGCAGCGAGCTGAACAGTTTTTCAAAATGGGTTTGCGACCAGGGTGACTTCATGCCCATGGCCTCTGCGGTGGCCATCAGGGCGCGAGGCGCAACAATTTTTTTTTCCAGAGCCGCGCTCAACCTCCTGGAAACGATTTCTAACGTCTGCTTCGGGCAGGTCGTGACCGCTCCAATAAGCGCCTGCTCGGCAGCCACAACGCTACTTACCGGCAGGTTCTCCACAAAGCTCTGGGCCGAGGCGCAATCTGCCTGGCCACCGGACATCAACGACACGGCGGGAGTCTTGCCCAACTGGATCAATTCCGATTCCATGCGTACGCCCTCGCGCCACAGCTCTTTGGCCATTTTGCGGTCGATGGGAGAAACCACATTGGCAGCGCTCGACAGCACGCGCAGCCGGTCTTGCGGATCGGGTTCAGGCAAGGCAACAGCGAACTTCACAGTATCCAGCACGAACTTTTGCTGAGGCGTCATCTTTTTGAGAGTCTGTCTGGCCTTAACCGGCGTGCTGCGAGGCGTCCCGGAAGAGCGAACGCGCTGCCCTGAGGCGATCACTGCCATCCCTAGTGTCACTGCAACCAGCATGGTGTTTTTTCGGTGTGGCAAATGCCGCTCCAGAAGAATTTGTACTTGAGAACTTATATTTGTAATTTGGCTTAAGGAAAGGCTATCGGGGCATCTACTCTGAATCAATCTGGCTAGCAAAAAATTGGCGTACCGGAGTTAGGGTGGAGTTAAGGCTACTCTTAATCCCTGGGGCTGCTGGCCATGAATCGTTTTCCATCCTCCGCGCATCATTTATTGGCTATGGAATTTCAGCAGACAGAAGCCAATCCGCCATTTTCGCTCCTTGGATATTCGAACGAATCAACCCATGAATCTCATACCGGCAAGGTAGACCTTCACGGGGATGAACTTCTTCTCGATGCCTACTCGCAGGCGGTTACCAGCGCGGTGGAGCGGGTAAGCCCAGCGGTCGTGAAGATTGAGGTGCAAATGCACTCTCGCGACGGTCGCTCTGCGCGCGGCAGCGGATCGGGTTTTCTCTTCACTCCCGACGGCCTGATTATGACCAACTGCCATGTGGTGCATCGCGCCGAGAAGATTCGCGTCACCTTCCCCGGCGGCGAGAGCGGCGCGGCGGACCTCATCGGCGAAGACCCGGACTCCGATCTGGCGGTGCTGCGCATAGGCTTTTCTCCGGCGCAAGCGGCGGCCCTAGGCGGCTCGCGGACGCTGCGTGTCGGCCAGCTCGCCATTGCGCTGGGCAATCCCTATGGCTTCCAGTTCACAGTGACTGCCGGCGTGGTGAGCGCCCTCGGACGCAGCATGCGCTCCAGCTCCGGACGCATGATCGACGAAATCATCCAGACCGACGCGGCGCTGAATCCCGGAAACTCAGGTGGCCCGCTGGTAAATTCGTCGGGCGAAGTTATCGGCGTGAACACGGCCACCATTCTTTCGGCGCAGGGCCTCTGCTTCGCCATCGGCGTGGACACGGCCAAGTATGTGGCCAGCGAACTGATCCAGCACGGCAAGCTCACGCGCAGCTACATCGGGCTCGCCGGACAAAACGTTCCTCTACACCGCCGCCTGGTGCATTATTATGGACTGCCTGAGAGCACGTCGGTGCTGGTGGTTTCCGTGCAGCCCGACGGGCCAGCGGCCAAGGCGGGCATCCGCGAAGGCGATTTGCTGATCACGTTTCAGGGAAAACCCGTCGCCGGCGTCGACCAACTGCATCGCTATCTAACCGGGCGGGAGATCGGGCAAAGGTCTGCGATCAGCGTTCTGCGTGGTTCTCAGAAGATCGATCTGGGGATTGTACCGAAGGCGAAGCCGGATACGATTTGATTCGAGTTCAAGATCCGGGTTCCTGGCTTCGCAGCTCCTGAACAATTTCAGCCGCGGCATGGCGGGCTGCGTCGCCCTTATCGGGAGAGAAGGAAATCGCGCCGACCCTCGCATGTCCACCGCCGCCGTAACGTTCACAGATCTTGGCCAGGTTCACCATGTTCTGTTGTTTGGTCCAGGGGTTGGAGCCTACAGCCACTTTCACCCGAAAACTGCTGCTGCTTAACCCCACGCTGTAGACCGACTCAGGATGCAGGTAATAAGGGATGAACTTGTTGTATCCCTCCAGGTCGTGATCCGTGATATCGAAATAGATGGTCTTTTTTTTGCACTCTGCTCTCTGACGCAGGATATCGATGGATTTCCGATGGCGATCCATGAGTGGTGGAATCAACGCCGCCACAAACGGCTCTTGAATCACATGGGCCAAGGGCTCACTAACCAGCAGCGGGATCAGCCGGGGCAGAAAGCCCGCATCATTCGTGGATTCAACCACCATGGTCAGCTTCAAGGCAGGCGCCGCCATCTCCACTGCCATCTCCGGCGAACTGAACTGGGCTCCATCAATGATATCGGCCCAGTGGATCAACTCAGCCACCGGATCGGGATCAAAGCCGAATTTTTCCCGGGCCACCTGGGCCAGGAATTTGGTGCAGGAGCGGAAATCAGGATCGTAGAATTTGCGCGACTGGTCGCCGGCACGAAAGTGCTCGGAGTCTTCCGGCGTAAGGAACGCGCTCTGGTGGTGATCAAACCACCAGTTGATTTTCGGCGATGAAGAGTATTTGAAATCGACGATCACGTTCTCATCGCCATCAAAATCCTGCTCATTGAACAGCGCGCCGGCGCGATGCACCAGCCCGCTGAACTGAAAATCCACATCATGGCGAATGCGATCCCGGTAAAAACGGGAAAACAGGGCAGCAGAAGCAGTCCCATCGAAGCACTTATCGTGAAAGAAGATCCTGATTTTCACTCCGCTCTTCCCTTTCCCCGCGTTCCAATCCAGCTATTTCAACAAGGGCTCAGCGCCAAAAGCTAAACAACATGACATTCCGGGCCAATCCTGTCAAGAAATCTGTGCCTTTGGAGTGGGTCGCCCAACTACTTGTAAATCGTAAGCTGTTCCTGGGGCTTCTGCATCTTGATGGTGATTTCATGCGAGGGTTGATTGATGTCGTAATCTTCACCGAATGTGCGTAAACCGTGGGCAATCACCTGCACCCGTATTTTCCCATAGGAAATACCGCCAATCTGGGCTTTACCGTCCTCGTGGGTCTTCAGCTCCAGGCCGTCGGAGTGCTGCTTTCCGTGTTTATCCACCGCGTGCAGCACAATCTCTGCGTTGCGCACCGGCTTGCCATTCTCATCCTTGACCACAACGAACTGCAAGGTGGCGGACTTATGTTCCGCCAGGCCGACGGCCATCGTGAGCGCGACAAACACGATAAATACGGCAACTCTTCTCAGGTGGATCATAAGCTGTATTTTACAGGGAAAACCACCCATTCGAGCAGTTTAGATTGGTAACGCCGATCCGCTTACGAAAATCGCTGCAACCAATATTCGCCACTAATTTGCACAAATCAACACGAATGAAAAAAGGATCAATACTAAATCCCATCATCTGTGATATACAGAACCTTACATCACTCCTGAAACTTTTTAAAAAACATGGTTAAGGTTATTTACGTACTAGGGGCTTTTCTGGCAGTGTTGGGGATTGTTGCCTTGTTGGCTGCATTGGGCCAATCCAACCGCGAACTCATATTGTCCTTTGGTTCTTTGTTCTTCTCCCTGGGCACTCTGATCACCGCCGCGGGATTCTATCTCGATGGCCGAAGGCTCAAGTCTGAGTTTCAATCTGCACCCAAAGAGAAGAAAACAGACCGGAAAACCGAAAGAATCTGCTCCGTCTGCAACCAGGAAGCTGCCCTGGTTTTTTGCCGGGTCCACGTCCTGCGCCTGTGCTCAAGCTGCCTTGAAAGACACGAGGACGGCCGTAACTGTCTGTACGTGCCGGCCAAGCGCGCAGCCGCAGCCTATAAGTAGGGTAGTTTCAAATGAGTTCCAATTAATTGACGGACGCCCAGGAATGATTCCGTAGTCCTGCTTCCCATCCCCGGCAGGACCACGCTGGTGGTGAAGGGAAAGACGGTTCCCCGATGGGACCAGCTACGCGCGTAGATCAAATTCGTTTGTATTGGCTGCAACCTCGCAGCTTTTCACTCTTTCCTGGGTGCCAACGATTTCAAGTAGGCGACTAGTTGCCAGAGCTGCGGATCGGGCAGACGCGACCACGACGGCATGCCTCTCCGCGGGTTGCCGTTGACCAGCAGCCAATGCAGATCGCCCTCGGTTGCCTCCTGCTGCACCCGCGAACTCACAAGAGGCGGCCGCTTTTTCGCGCCCTCCACATTTTTGCCATGACAAGTGGAGCAGTGATCGCGATAAAGTGTTTCCCCCGCCGCAACGGCATCCGGCTCATTTCGGACGGGGTTAATTTTTTGATGGTCCGACGAGGGAACTTTGGAGAGCCATTCGCCGCCAGCTACGCCCATCAAGATCAATACAGAAATGGACCCAAAGACCATCGCCGGCAATCGGCCCTTCATTGCCCCTCCTTGTGCCTATGCAAAAATCCCATGCGCCCAAACACCTGATCGACCTCATAGGAAACACCGAAGCGAAAAAGGTGGGGAAGGCTGAAGTCATTCAAGCCAAACTGGGGTGAAAAGCTCAATGTGGCTCCCCAGGGCGATCTCCAATTCATGGTGGGTCCCAGATACTGTGAAGTATTGTGCAATCCGGGGGTATAGCGGTCTCCAAGCCCGCCGTTCAATTCAATACCGGCGGCAAACTTTTCTGCGCAGAACGCGCATGGCCGGGCGCTGGCTGAAAGTTTGAGCGGACGGCTGGCGGCGACAGCGTAGCCAAATTCCCACGGTGCATTGGTAAGGTTCTTTTCGAAAATAAGATTTTCGCTGACATTCCAGCCCCGGAAGTTGCTGCCCAGGATTAGTTTGAGCTCGATCTCCCGCTTCTTTTCTCTTCTGGTCTCCGAATTCCGGTCCACAAAATCGGCAGCGCCGTCGTGGCCCACCACTTCCCGCAGGCTCTTGTCTGCGCCGTTGATGTTTTCAAATTCCACATAGAGCACAGGATTGATCCAGTGCTGGCGAGCAAACGGATAAAAGCGGTTCTCCAGGCGATAACCTGTGAAGATGGTGCTGTCATGGGAAATGCTCACACCATCCAGATACAACTCGATCGTCCACCATCCGGTCACGCCATACTCAAATTCCAACGCGCTGCCCCAGAAGCGGTTCCCTGCCTCCGGCTTGCCGGTGACGTTGAGCATGGCAATCTCCAGGTTGCCGGGCTCCTCCATCTCATGCGAGTAAGTGACAAAATAAGGCCGCTCCTGGCCTGAGCACATCGAACCAAAGGGGAGTGCCAGCAGTGCAAAAATGCTGACTGGCCACAAAATAAACTGTCGGAGGTTGATTTCGGTCGATCTCTGCTGCGTAGTGCAATCCGCGGCGTGGGAGCAGGCTTGTTCTACGCGTCCGGGCTGGAAATCGATATTGAAATTGAATTTCATTTTCATTTGGAAATTGAAATTGAAATTCATTTTCAACTAGATGTCAAGGCTAGAAAATCCCATAAATTAAGCTACTTAGAATCAACAGTTTTCGAGCAGAAGCGCGAACTGATTTCAGACCTCGCTCTCAAAGATGATTAATCTGAGCCGATCTTCTTAATAGTTTAGACAGAGATTTGTGCCTGAGATACTGGGTTCATTTTCCATGTAGCTCGGGAAGAAGCGGCTTATAAAATGGGCTTGCTGTGAACAAAGCTTGGCCAGCCACACACGGGGGAAATCAACTACACGCCGGGCTGGCACTGAAGCCGAACTTCCGTAACTTGAACCAGACTGGTCAATGAGCTAAAAATACGAACATGAGTCTACGGATTATGGAATATTTATCTGTGGATTTGGATGGAGAAAATCTATGAGATGTGGTTCCGCTGGGGAAAACCGGACGCAATCAGTACGCCAATACCGCCGCTCCGGTTTCAGTTTGATCGAGCTGGTAACAACCCTGGCGATCATAATGATTGTAATGGCCCTGGCAATTCCTTTAGTCCAGGGCGCCATCGCGCAGTACAAATTGAAAAGCGCAGTCATGTCAGTAACCGGGGTCATCCAGATCACACGCTATCATGCAATCGCGTCGGGGTATCCCTATCGAGTGGCTTTCGACAACGCAGCTTTAACCTATCAAGTGCAAAGCGATCCCAACAGCAACGGCGGCTGGGCCAATGTGGGTAATGCCGTACCTTTTGCAAGCACCTCCATTAAACCCACTCTCAACGCCAACATCACCTTGCAGTTTCGTCCTAATGGCGCAGTGTCGACCGTAGTGGGAGCGTTACCTGTAACTCTAACTTTGGGCAACACGACTGAAACCATAGCGGTATCAAATTATGGAAACATCAAAGTCACACCGTAGAACCACAATGTCGCAACGAGGCTTTACCCTGGTTGAAACCCTGGTCGCGATGTTCATCATGGCCGTGGGAATGCTGGGCGTAGCCGCCCTGATGAGCCAAATGTCAGGGAGTTCGGTGCAGTCTCGCTACATGAGCACCGAAGCACTGCTGGCGTCAGAGAAACTTGAGGACCTCAATCGCTACAATTCGAGCGATGCCAACGTCGCCGCTGGAGGTGGTTTGGGCGCAGACGTGCCCAGCTACTTCGACCAGATTCAGGTCTCTGCGGGCAGCGACATCTCAGGGGTCGGTGACATCGTCGAAACATCCCAGGGAACAGACGCCGGCGGCGCCTACTACGTGACCGTCAAGCACAATCCCAACGGCACGGCAAGTACGACCAAAGTTTACGGCGCCCCACCCGCTGCCACTAAGGACATGGCGACCTTCGATCGGCGCTGGCTGATTGAGCAAAATCAACCGGTCGCAGGAGTACGCCGCGTTACGGTCTTCGTCACTTTGGTCAACGCGGTCCAAGGGCAGCAAGCGTCATTCCAAATGAGCATGGTGAGGCCATGAAAACCAAACATATCCCATCCATTCGTGCTAATGGGGCACGCCAGCTCCGGCGGGTGTCTTCAGGCTTTTCGTTGATAGAGCTGATGGTTGCTATGGCGGTCTTTCTGGTCATTGGCGGAGCTGCCGTAAACCTGGTCAGCAGCCATGCGAAGCTGGCGACTTCCACACAGAACCAAGTTGGCCTGAACATGGCCTTGCGAAACGCCGTCTCGCAGATGGAAGTCGATGTTTCCAACGCCGGCGCAGGCTTTTTCTCCAGTGGAACCAACCCGGCAGATTGGCCTATCGGCATCACGCTGGTGAACCAGTCCCAGGCTGCAGTTTGCAACACGCCCGCGACCCATACTTTCGGGGCCAATTGCTTCGACGTATTGAACATCATCACAACCGACAGTAACGTTCCTGCAACACATCCGAACGCGAATGTGGACACCAATCTAGCCACTACAGTGATGCTCACGCCGCCGGCAACGACCACACCGGCTGCTTTTGCTGCTCTTTTCAAGAACGGTGATGAGCTTCTGTGGCTCAAACCGGGCAGCCCGAAGTCGAGTATTACGACGACTACCCTGACCGCGGATGGCACGGTTTCAGGAGCCAATGTGCAGCTCACATTTGCGTCCACCACCGGAGTGGGTATCAACAACAGCGAGTCCTACATAATTACCAAGGGATTGGCAACCGATCCCGGAGACACTACGCCCCCGCTGACGCACACCTTTTCGGCTGCAACGGACTGGGTGCTCAGGCTCAATGCGATCCAGTACTCCGTAGACATAAGCACTCCTACGAACCCCAGGTTAATGAGAAAGCAGGGGACACAGGCCCTGGTTGCCGGCGGAGGTGACGTGATCGCCGAGCAAATCATAGGATTCCGCGTGGGTGCCTCGATTCGCAACGGCGCGGTTGACCAGCCCTACAGCTTCAACGCTTCCGGACCAACCATATCGAGCGGATGCACACAAAACTGCGGTTATAACAATGATTGGACCGAGATTCGCGCGGTGCGCATCTCCTTGATCGGGCGGACCCCACCCAATGGCGACGTCAACGATCATTACGTGAATTCGTTCGACGGCGGCCCTTATAGGATCCAGGGCCTGTCCGTAACTATTAATCCACGAAATCTCAGCATGAATGACTAAAAGTCCTCAGGAGGCAGTATGCAACGCAACATAATTCATCTTTCGAGCTCGACGCGGAGGCGCCTGCGGCAACCGGAGAGCGGCATCGCTCTGCTCACCACCTTGCTGCTCCTGCTGCTGCTGACAGGATTGAGCCTTGCCATGGTGGTCTCCGTGAGATCTGACCTGATGGTCAACGGTTATTACCGGAATTTCCGCGGCTCCTACTATGCCGCCGATTCAGGTCTCAACATCGTGCGTTCGGACTTGATCAATAAGATTGCAGCCGCCGTGCCTGCGAGTCTCAACATCAACACAGCGCCTATTCCCGCCGGTACGGAAGGGAATGTCAAAACCACCATCAACACCACTTACGGCGCGACTTTCGCAATTACCGGAAGCGGGACCGTCGCCAACTCCTGGCCGGCAAGCTTCAATATTGACACGACGCAAACTGCCCTCACGCTGGTTAGCTGCACTACACAGGGCACCAACACCGGGACCTGCGCTGCGCCTATCAACAATCCGTCCGGCTATGTATACGTGTACAACTACACTTTGGCATCGATTGGCCAAACCAAGGGCGGGGAGAAAGCTACCATCAGCGACAGCGGCAGCTTCACGCTGGTTGTGAATACGAGCCCGGGCGCCAGCACCACCACGACCACCACCAACACCAGCTTTGCCGCCTGGGGCATGTTTATCGACCAGCAATCCATTTGCAGCGGATCAGTTCTCGTTCCCGGCACCATTTCCGGTCCAGTATTCACCAATGGCTCGTGGACATTCGGGGACACAGGCGCCTATAACTTCACCGATTCAGTAGGCAGCGCAGGCGCTAATGGAGGTTATCAGTTCAGTGGCGGAGGCTGTGACCAGGTGAACGGAGTTTCCGACACCCAAGGAAGCACCACCATCGCCCCAAAGTTTGCCCAAGGTTTCAATCGAGGCCAGCCGGCGGTTCCGCTGCCGCCCAACGCTTACAGCCAGGAGCGCGCAGTGCTCGATGGCAAAGGCACCAGCAACGCGACTGTCCAGAACTCTGATCTTAATGCGGTCCTCAAGAACATCAACCAAACCGCTTATCCCAGTAATGGAGCGTCCTCTGGCGTTTATCTACCCTATACCACTACTGTTACGGATCCCATCACAGGCAAGCCCAAGACGGTACCACCCACTCTGACCGGCGGCGGCATTTATGTTGAGGGAAACGCCAATATTACCCTTTCACCCACTGGTACCAACGGACAGGTTTACACCATCGTGAATAACGGGGTGACCACCACTGTCACTGTCATACCGGGAGCCACGCCAGGCACTGGCACAACCACGGTGCAAAGTGGGTCCACCACTCTGAGCATTATCGGCGTTCCTGCGGTGCAGGACGCCAGCAGCAATCCAACCTCTGATGGCACCATGCTCTTCGTGAACGGCAGCATAACGGGCCTAAAAGGCCCCGGCGAAGGTCAGGCCGCCATCAATGACGGTACGGCCCTCACCATTACTGCCGCCAGCAACGTAGCCATCACCGGCGACATTCGTTACAAGACCGCACCTGTAACGATGCCTGCCGATGCTCTGGTCACCGGCGGGGACAAAGGCCAAGTTCTTGGGATTTTCACCGCCAACGGCGATATCCAGCTCAACAACGGCCAGTCGGACCAGACCCTGGAGATTGATGCATCCCTGGCAACCATCGCCCAAGGCGGCAGCGGCGGCCTCACAAATACCGGGAGCGCCATCAAGACCCTGAACATCGTCGGTGGGCGTATTCAAAACAGCATCAAGAACATCAACACCACAACAAGAAACGTCTTCTTCGACAGGCGGTTCTTGAGCAACGGGTTCGCTCCACCCTGGTTCCCCTCGACCACCGTAACGACGACCAGCACCACCAGTGTCGCCCAAGACAACACCTCGATAAGTCCAGCAACATTTGCGAGGGCGCAGTGGCTTTATAAATCGGGCCTGCAGTAAATTCCTGGAATCAACGGAAAGGCGGCCTACCAAAGGCCGCCTTTCTTATTGGAGATTCATTTGAATCAGCTTGCCCGTATCCTACCCAAAATCGGGATCATCGGTAATCTCATCCGCCTGCCGGACTAGCTCAAATGCTATTGGCGCCTTGCACGCCGGGCAAAAAGGAAATTCAGAGCCTTTCAGCACTACGAGTTCTCGTGCAACCGGATGCTCACGGTGTTCGAGGCGGTATATGCCGGAGAAACCGGCAATCTCTCCCGAGAACTGGCGCGTTGAGATGCTCTCCTTGCGAAAAACACCGATGTCGTAAATCTTGCTGTCTTTTTGGTTGCCCACTATAAAAAACCTCCCTAGGTCTCGATGTGGGCAGGGATACTTAATACCAAAGCAAGTTTGGTTCCAATCTTAAGTGATTGAGAGTATTGGTTCAAAAAAGGCGATCCAGGAGAGACTCGTAAATTTGTTCACAGGCAGGCCCCGGTTCCGTAACCGACGCTAGAAAATACCTTCGATTTCAAAGCATGCCAGAAAAGGTGCAGTCACTTACGCGCCAGCAGCAAAGGGCGGCTCCGACTCCGGATACTCTTCCAGAATGTCCGTTGATCGGAACGGCAAAACGTAAGCGCCATCTCGCGCGGCCCGCATAAGCGTAAAGCGCACTTGGTCCCCACATTGCTTGCAGCGCGGAAACCGAGTGTCTTCGACGAGCGACGCCTCATGCATGAGGCGATGCGCATCGTGATCAATTCTGTAAATCCCGCTCCGTGGAACGATGTCGCCTGGTCTGTAGGTTGCAGACATTCTGGCCCCTGACCCTGCGATGTATGGCCAGATACACGAAGGGGCTGTGATATGGATGCGGCTCTGGTTCGCACAGGTTGGATTAAAGATTTAATAAATCTTAGTAAACCGGCATTCGTATCTAGTCCGGGGATTACGCGAAGCGGCGGCGATGCTCCTTGAGAATGCACTTGTCCATGACCACAAACATCCCGGCTTGGCGGGCCTTGGCGGCGGCGTCTTCGTGAATTACACCTTCCTGCAGCCAGATAGCAGGCACACCCAGCTTGATAGCCTCGTCCACCACTTCCGGCACGCCTTCGGGACGGCGAAAGACATCGACGATGTCGATCTTTTCGCGGATATCAGAAAGAGAGCCAACCGCCTTTTCTCCCAAAGCGCCTTTGATCGTCGGGTTGACCGGAATGATGCGGTATCCCTGACTCTGCATGTAGGCGGCGACGCCGTGGCTCGGACGCAAGGGGCTGTCAGACAATCCAACTACGGCGATGGTCTTCGCTCGTTTCAGGAGTTCGGTAATCTCATCGGCGGCAGGCATGATGGTCACGATTGCATTTTAGCAAACAAGCAGAAAAACAGGATTTTTAGCCGTGAATTTACGCAAATCAACACGAATAAGACAACAAGGGCAACAGATCAATGAAACGAATTTGGGCTAAAGGCTAATTACTGTTTTCACTCCGGCCTTTGACCTGGGGGCGTCGATTTTTCCTTGTACAACTTAAAAGCTACTTTGCGCAGGGTTTCGGGCACGTTCTTGTTGCCCTGCAGCACCTTGAGGTCCATGACCAGAAGGTTCTTCATCAGCGTGAGGGAAACATCGAGCGGGCATTTGGGATTGTTGACCAGGCTCTTCACGACCACGTAGTTCTTCATGAACCTGCGGCTGCGCGCGATCTCCCGCAGCACGTTCTCCTGTACGTTCTTCAGGGCGGCAAAAGTCTCCACTTCCAACTCGCTGACCTTGGGCGAGGCCAGCACCGCGTTCTGCACGATCTTGGAGCCGTCGCGAATCAGAATAGACCGCTCTTCTTTGGTGCCAAGAAACGCCGCTTTCACCCGTCCGGCGACAGTCATCCGCGCGAGCTTTTGAATGGTGGAGATCCTCTCCGGCTCTAGAGTTTCGGCCGTCAGTTTTTTCTGTGCAGCTTCCGCGATTGCCGGGACCGTTGTGGAACCAATTGCAGTTGAGGCGGTTGTTAGCTCGGCAGCATCTGCGTCCACCAGTTCAAAGGCCTTCCCTTCTTCAGCGGCAATTTCTGTGGCGTGGTCTTGCTTCCAGAGCTGGTGGGCGGTTTCGGCTTCGGGGTCAACCGGTTCCATCGAGGTGGGCCCATCGTTAATTAGCTCTGCTGCAACCGTGCCTGCTTTTGTTGGATCAAGCTTAGACCGGATCTGCCCCAGTTCTTGCGGTGCAAGTTGGGCATTATCGAGCATGGATGTTAATACTGCCGTGGAGCCTTGCACGCGGGGACTGGCCAACATCATGACCACCAGCTCCCGTGAAGCCTTGGCTGCCAATCGGACCAATTGCTGCTCGGCAATCCGGGGGTTCTCGATCAAGGCAGGCATCAAGCGCGGCTGCCGGTTCTCTTCTGACCAGAAATAGTCCAACACCTCTTGGGGCGTGGTGCTGTCGCCTACGACGGCAACGGCAGAAGCGCTGTCCCATTCGGCCAAGGTCATTTTGGCTTCTGCCCCAAATACAGGGTTACTGGTGAGGTAGACGAGGATCTGCAGCATGTCGGCGGGAGGCACGGAGAGGATGCCTTTGGCGGCAGAACGCATCACCGCCGCAGGCACGGCATTTTCCTTGATCAGATCTAACATTGAAAGCATACACAGCCTCTAGCCAGGACACCTAAGTTTTTACCGCAAAGGGCGCAAAGGACGCAAAGGAAAAACCGCAATTACCGCTGATTTCGCAGATGTGCGCGAGATTGAGCCGGGAAGCAAAAGATGTTGGTTATATCGGATATCGGATTGATAATTACAATGACTTTGAGGCCCACAGTCGATTGTTTCTGCAGGACCACTGAAATGGACAAAGGTCTTCGCTCTGCTTGAGTTCAAAATCTTTAGCGATTCGCTGCGATCAGCCCTGGTTGCGGCGCGCCAGGAGATAGGCACGAATCAAGGGCCGCAGGTCGCCATCGAGTACTCGGTCCACATCCCCAATTTCGAGCTTGGTCCGATGGTCTTTCACGATGCGGTAGGGATGGAGCACGTAAGAGCGTATCTGCGAGCCAAAATCGATATCGAGCTTGGAGTCTTCCAGCTTCTTGCTGACTTCCTTCTTCTTGGCCAGCTCATGTTCATAGAGCTTGGATTTCAGCATCTTCATGGCCCGTTCGCGGTTCTTGTGCTGGGAGCGCTCGTTCTGGCAGGCGACCACAATTCCGGTCGGGATATGAGTGATGCGGACGGCGGAATCGGTGGTGTTGACGTGCTGGCCGCCCTTGCCACCGGAGCGGTAGGTGTCGGTGCGTATCTCTTCGGGCTTGATGTCGATCTGGATGGAATCGTCAATTTCCGGCGAGACAAAGACGCTGGCAAACGAGGTATGCCGCCGCTTCGCCTGGTCAAAGGGCGAGATGCGCACCAGGCGATGAACGCCGATCTCGCCGTTCAGTAGGCCATACGCATAATCGCCGGTGACAGTAAACGTGGCGGACTTAATGCCCGCCTCTTCCGCCGCCTGGTATTCATTCAGGTCCGCCTGAAATCCCTGCCGCTCCGCCCAGCGCAGGTACATGCGCAGAAGCATCTCCGCCCAATCCTGCGACTCAGTGCCGCCCGCGCCGGGATGAATGGTCACGATGGCGTTGCGCAGGTCGTTTTCGCCGGAGAGCAAGGTCTGGGTTTCCAGCTTCTCCGCGAACTCCCGCAGGTCGTTGATCTCCTTGCGCAGATCGTCGGTGACGGCCTCGCCTTCGCGGGCCAGGTCAAAATAGGCGGCGATGTCCTCGGCCCGGCGGGCCAGGCTGGCGTCCATGGCCAGCGACTCTTCCAGGCGCTTGCGCTCGCGCATGAGCTGCTGGGACTTCGCCGGATCAGACCACAGGTTAGGATCGGCAGCGATTCTCTTTTCGATTTCAGCTAGTTGGGAGCGGAGAGAAGCTGCGTCAAAGATAGCTCCGCAGATCTTGGACTTTGCTTCGGATAGCCGAGTATTCGCGTTCTAATTCTTCAACCATAGTTGTCTTAAGTAGCGGGGGCTTCAATTGTGGTGCGTGCGGCAATGCGAAAGCGCACAAACAGCACCGCTAATGAGATTACCACACACAACCAGGCGAAGAAATCGCCATAGCGGCCATAGAACGTGGTTTCATTATCAATATCAAACGGCGCCACCAGCGCGGTCCGCACGTTCCGATCGGCCTTTTTGACCACCCGGCCCACAGGGTCAATGGAAGCCGTGGTTCCGCTGTTGGTCGAAAGCAGGAGCCAGCGGTGATTCTCAATGGCCCGCATCCGGCTCATATCCAGGTGCTGAAATGGCGCGCTGGTTTCGCCATACCAGCCGTCGTTGGAGATGTTGATGAATACTTGCGCTCCATTGTTGGCGAACTGGTGAATCTCGCCGGGAAAGACCGATTCATAACAGATGAACACGCCGACTTTGATTCCATTTACGTCGAAGACTTTGCGCTCGGTCCCGCGGGCAAAGTCGCCTACCTCGCGGGTCAACTTAGTGGCGAAAAACAGGAGGCTTTGAAACGGGATATATTCACCAAAGGGAACCAGATGAATCTTGTCATATTGCCCCAGAATGTTTCCCTGAGGAGTGATCACCAGCGCCGAGTTCAAGAGCTGCGACGAATGGCCAGAACCTTGAGATTCGGCCTGCCCCAGGCTGCCCACAATCAATGAAGAATTGGTTTCCTGGGCCAAAGCCGCAAGTTGGCGGCGCAGTCTGGGGTCAGCGATGAAAAATGGGGCGGGCGATTCCGGCCAGATGATCAGGCCAGGACTGCCGGAAGGATTCCTGGGGCCAGCCTGCACGCTGATCTGGGAAA
>Ga0070730_10002829_pt1 | contig 15731 bp, 19 predicted proteins | sample Coa_R1_3_FD_66447 | JGI IMG/M metagenome (GOLD analysis project Ga0070730, IMG submission 66447) | Surface soil microbial communities from Centralia Pennsylvania, which are recovering from an underground coalmine fire - Coalmine... | ecosystem: Environmental > Terrestrial > Soil > Unclassified ...
TCGAAGGCCACTACCATGGCTGGCACGACGACCTGCTGGTCAGTTCGAATGTCTTGCCGCCTGCCGCACTCGGTCTGCGTACGGACCCCGTAAAAATTCCCGATAGTTCCGGGCTCAATCGCACGGCGCTCGATGACACGATTATTGTTCCCTGGAACGATCTGCCTGCGCTTGAGCGATCCCTCGAAAATCATCGCGGGCAGATTGCGGCGATTATCACCGAGGGCGTGATGGCCAATATGGGCGTGATTCCACCAGCCGACGGTTATCTGCAGGGTTTGCAAAAGCTGGCTCGCGCTCAAGGAATCATTTTCATTCTCGACGAAACCGTGACCGGGTTTCGCATCGCTCCCGGTGGCTGCCAGGAACACTACAAACTCTCGCCCGATCTTGTGACCTTTGGCAAAGCGTTGGGCTGCGGCTTGCCGGTGGCCGCGCTGGTCGGTCGCGCCGAGATCATGGATGCATTGCAGTGGGGCGGGGTACTGCACTACGGCACGCACAACGGGTCGCGCATCGGGATGTTTGCCGCCCGCGCCAACCTTCGGGTCTTGACGCGCGATAAGAATGCTTCGTTCAAGCACACCTGGCGGATTTCGGAAAAATTATGTGAGGGGTTCAGAAAGCTATTTCGGAAGAAAGGCCGGGCCGCGATCGTGCAAAACGTCGGTCCGATGCTGCAGGTGATGTTCACCGACAGGCCGGCAATCCGCGACTACCGCGACTTCTGCCAATACGTCGACCGCGCCGCCTTCCAGAAGTTCGTGCTGTCGCTGTTTCCGCTTGGAATCTATGCCTCGCCCTCGGCCGCGCTGCATTCGATCGTTACGCTGGCCCACACCGAAAAAGACGCGGAGCAGACGATCGAGGCGGCGGGAAAAGCGCTGGATGCGATGCAGCCATAATTATTCACCACAGAGGACACAGGGTCACTGAGCTCTGTGTGCCCCTGTGTCCCCTGTGGTTAGGACTTGTTTTGAGAGCTCTCGAACAACGCGCCGCTGAACTAATCTCGCTCGAAGGCAAGGTCGCCGTCGTGACTGGCGGCGGATCAGGCATCGGGCGCGGTATCTGCCTTCGCCTGGCCGAAATGGGAGCCTACATTGCAGTGCTGGACATCGACAATACCAAGGCCCGCGGGGCAGTAGAAGAAATCAATGCCGGAGCGATCGCCTTGCAGTGTGACGTCAGCAACGCCGGGGAATGCCGCCGCGCAGTCGAATCGGTGATTCAGAAGTGCGGCAAGATCGACATCCTCTGCAACTGCGCCGGCATTGCCATTCGCAAAGATGTAGTCGAACTCATCGAAGAAGAGTGGGACCGCGCCCTCGACGTGACCCTGAAGGGAATCTATCTGCTCTCCCGCGAAGTCATCCCGCACATGATCTGCAATGGCGGAGGCAGCATCATCAACATTGGCTCCGGATGGGGTCTGAAGGGAGGTCCACGCGCAGCTTCCTACTGCGCTGCCAAAGGCGGAACCGTCAACCTCACCCGCGCGATGGCGATCGACCACGGCAAGCACAATATTCGCGTGAACTGCGTCTGCCCCGGAGACGTCGACACTCCCATGCTGCGCAGCGAATGTGCCCAGCTCGGAGAAGATGTTCAGGTATTCATGCGGGAAGCGGCGAATCGTCCACTGGCCCGAGTGGGCACGCCGGAGGATGTCGCGAATGCAGTCCTCTTTCTGGCGAGCCCCATGTCGAGTTGGATCACGGGCGCAGCGTTGGTCGTTGATGGCGGCGGGCTAGCGTAGCTGTCCTAGTCCGGCAATGAGCGTACCCAGCTACGAAGCCGGACTTAGTTATGGTTGGTTCATCCCGCGCGCCAGTGAACTGACAATTGCTCGCCGCGGTGATCAACGTTCACAATGGCAGCCCCAGGCGGCTCATCAAGTTCTCGTATCTCGGGTCGGCACGGAGGCTGTCAAAACCGGGATCAATCCTGAGCCTTCCCCAGAGGTAAGGATCGTTATAGCTTTGGCGCCGATGGGTGTACGCATCTTCCAGCCAATAGAAGGCTCGTTCTTTGTCGCCCAACATGGCATAAGCCTGGGCCAAAACGCCAGGCCAATAAAATGCTCCGCGGGCATGAAGACGTTCCAGCTCCTTTGTCCATTGCCGTAGAGCTCCCCGATATCCGCCGACGGCTGCTGCCCTCTGCAAATGTCCGGTCACTTCCGGAAATCCCACGGATGCCATATACGCGCCGACCTCCGCTATCCACTCCTTCGTCATCCGCTTTTGCAAGTAATTCTGCGCCAGGGACCAATGATCGTAGGCTGAGCCAGCATGACTCTTAACTGATATCTGTAAGACCTCAATGGCACGATCATATTGCCTGCGCCGATAGTATGGCCAAGCCATGTGACCGGGTTTGGGATCAAGGGCCCGGACAATCTCCGCCTCCTTCCAACCTTCATCGAAACGTCCGGTTACGTCCAGGATGTTTACCAAGCTGGAATGTGAGCCTACATCGTTGGGATTCAGCGCAATGCCCCTGCGAAATTCGTGCTCTGCTTCCTTCCAACGTCCAGCCGCCCAATAGGCCTCTCCGAGCACGACGTGGGCGTGTGCTAGCCCTGGATCCAAAGCCACAGCTTTCTCGGCGGCACTCATTATGATGTCCAAATCTTCCTCCGCAGGCGACAGGCGAAAGTGAGCCTCTGCCAATCCTACATACGCAAGCGCGAAATTAGGGTCGGCCGCGATAGCCTGCTGGAACCATTCCGCGGACTTCTTTTTTGCCTCGTCCCCCGAGCCTGCTTCGTAGGACCTCTCGTGGTATCGGCCCTGCCAATAAGCTTCGAGAGCTTTAGGATTCACAGGCTGAGGGGTGGCCAGCCGGGCCCTAGCTTCGGTGGTCAGCCGACCCCGGATTTCTCCCGCTATTTCGGCAGTCAAATTCCGTTCTAACGTAAAAACATCGCTCAACGACCGATCATAACTGGCAGCCCAAACGTGGTGGTCGCTGGCGGCTTCGATCAGTTGCGCGCTGACCCGGACCTCATCGCCCGAGCGCTGCACAGTGCCCTCGACAATCGCGTCCACATTTAACTCGCGCGCGATTTGCGGCAACGGTTTGGCAGTTCTTTTATATTGAACCGTCGAAGTACGCGATATCACCCTGAACGACCCAATCTGGGCCAGTTCCGTGATCAGAGCATCCGTCAAACCGTCGGAGAAGTACTCCTGGCTTGGATCGGCGGAAAGATTTTGCAAGGGTAGAACCGCAATGGAGCGTATCTGAGGCGGAGCTGACATGCCGACCAGCCTGTGCCATTGGTCCGTCATGAAACCCAAGCCTGCAAGCAGCAGGGCGATCGCCGCCACGCCGAGCAGTATGGCAATGGAGACATAACGGGGAGGCCGGGTGCTCGTGGCGGCTGGCAATTCTGGAAAACTCACAGCATCGCCATTCGTACTTAGCGGCGCGATAAAACGATAACCTTTGCGGGGGACAGTCTCGATAAATCGAGGACTTTCAGCAGAATCCCCCAGCACTTCGCGCAGCCGAGTGACTGCTTTTCTGAGCGCCAAATCGTAATCGACAAAAGTGTCCGCCGGCCAGATACGTTGTTGGAGATCTTCGCGGGTAACGATCTCCTGAGGGCGTTCCAACAACACCCGAAGCACTTCAAAGGGCTGACCGGCAATCTTCTGGCGCATACCGGACTTGCGTAGTTCGCCGGTCTCCAGGTCCACCTCAAAAAGCGCGAACCTGACGATGCGTGATTGAGTGGGTGTTGCCAACTTCACCCCGGTAGGGGAAGCGATGTGGGAGTTTACCACGGTTCTTGGCGAGAGGGAATGTGTCCGCTGGAGAGGAACAAGCGTGGTTTCCGCACTGTGGAATCAATCGATTGCGGTGGAACAAACAAACCACGCGCATGGTTCTTGCACTCCGATTCCTGCTCGCGTAACAGTGCGGGCTGCAAACTCGGGAAGGGGAATATGAAAACCTTACGAACAGCCCGAAACCTTGGGGCGCTGATTATCTTGGCGATGGCCTTGGTGACGTCGCACCAGGCGCGGGCAAGCCAGTACACCCCCTATGCGTGTCAGTACAAGAAGGGATGGAACTGTATGCCCAATCTCCTTAGCGGCAAATGCAGTAGTTCAACGTGTAAACCGGGCCAGGTGTGTTCCAACAGTCGCTGCGCCCATTAGATCATGCTGCTTTGCCAATGAGGAACTGTTGCCGGGCGCCCCTGGATGCGGCTGGGAATCTGCAACCACGCCGGATCCGTTGGACGCTCACCGCTGGGGAGTTCAGAAAAGGAGACCTGCATGAAACGAACGGTGATCGGCTTACTGACCTTAGTTGCCTTGGCAGCCATAGTGATCGCGGATACCACATCGAAGCGTTCCGTACGCACCGCTTACGCTCAGAGTGGATGCGGTGTGGCCAGCCTGAGCGGCAACTATGCCGTCAGCCAGTCGGGATTCGAAGCTAAGAGCCACCTGAAGGGGAATCCGCTTCCCTTCGCAACGGTTGGGCTGGCGACTTTCGACGGTGCGGGCAATTTCTCCATTATTTACACGGACATGTCTCCCGGCCAGCCTAGCTATATCGCGGTTCAAGGCAACGGGTCTGGGACATACACGGTGAATTCCGACTGCAGCGGCTCTATATCCGTTACGGCTGGGGACGCTGCTGGACTTACCCTGAACCTGGAAATCGTAGGTGGCGGGACAGAGGTGTTTGGGATCAGCACAACCCCTTTCATTATCGCTACCTCCGACTGGAAGAGGGAATAGGTGCACAAATCAGCAGCGTTTCATAGGCACGCTCCAGATTGATATTTCCGCCCCGAAAGAGCGCGATCAGGCGGTGTAGTTTCAAAAAATCAATTCCGATGACACGTAGAGGAGGATAGTTATGAAGAGCAGAATCGCATCCCTAACGCTAGCGATTGTTTTCGCAGCACTTAGAATGAGCGTCGCAGCGTCGGCGCAGGTTGTTAATTCGCCATGCTCACTTGCACGGGCGGCGGGAACGTACGGGTTTACGGACAGCGGAACGGTGGTCGGCATTGGACCCAGGACCGCGGTTGGGACATTCACCCTGGATGCGGCTGGAAATCTGGTGAATGGAGTGGCCACGTCAAGCTTGAATGGCGCTATCGCAGACGAAACCTTTTCTGGAACTTATACGGTGAATGCCAACTGCACAGGCACGATCAGCGTCGAGATTTTCGAGTCAGGCGCTGAGATCTTCGCGGTGACATTGAACACCGCGTTCGACGACCAGATGAAGGAGTTGCGGGGCATTTTCACATCCGTCGTAGCGCCGGACGGCACCTCCCTGTCGACCATCATCAATGTTGACGCTAAGAAACTTGTCCCTTGATCGGGAAAATATCCTAGCGCGGGGTCGAGGCTGAGATGAAAACCAGAATGGCAGTTTCGAAGGTCACGGTCGCTCAACGGAACCTGGTAACGGTGATTGGGATCTTAGTGGCGATCATCGCGGTCAACAACATGATGGCGCAGACGGACCCGGGGGCCCATACGTTCAGAGTAAGTTCGGTGACGGACCGTAATCTGACAATTATGACATTACACGGCTGGAGGCTGGAATGAAAGCCAAGCTCGAAGCAATTGCGAACGTCACGGTGATCGTGATGGCGCTGGTTGTCGGTTTTTTGGTGCTGCGAGGAAAATTTGCGGGCCCACAGACGGAACACTTGGTCGCGGTCGGCGACCACATAAGTCAGATTGCGGGTGTGGACTGGAGCCGCCACCAGAAAACTCTGGTACTGGCATTGAATACCGGCTGTCACTTCTGCCAGGACAGCGCACCTTTTTATCAAAAGTTGGCCCGGGCGCAAGGCCCCGCCACCGACGATGTGGAGATCGTCGCCGTGTTTCCCAACGACCCGGAAGCGGTGCAGCAGCTTATGAAGGATGAGGGACTTGCTGTGCGAAGCATCTCCGCGATTCCCTTGGAGAAACTTGGCGTGGCCGGAACTCCGACACTCATTCTGGTTGATAGCCAGGGCCGCGTGGAGCGGACCTGGTTTGGACTTCTTACTCCCCGCGAAGAGCTCGAGGTGATGGGCGTGGTTTCCGGCGGCAGCCAGAATTCGTCGGCGAGCGAGCATCCGGCATTTCAAGTAGGTGGGAATCCAATCATTGATTCAGGCCCGAACGAGCAAGCAAAAAATTAAGAATGGAGGCTGAAAATGAAAACACTTCGTTGGCTTCGGAACCTCGCGGCGCTGTTTATTGTGTGCGGTTCCATGTTTATGTCACCGAGCCCTGTGTCCGCCGTTTCCGGCTGTAAGTGGACATGCATTGCCTCAACGAATAACACCCGTTGCAAGCTCCAGTCGACCGGAGGCTGTGTAAACGAAGTATGCCACGGGAAGTGCAAGGGCTCGGCTTGCTTGCCCATCTGCATTTTCTAATAGGGGTTGCATTCGGATATAAGCTCCAACCGTTTCTTGCCTCGGGAATGCTATGCAGACTCTCGTCTCTGTCGCGCTGCTTCGTAGAGCACGATGCTGCCCGCAACTCCGGCATTCAGCGACTCCACCTGCGGCGAATGAGGAATCGCGACCAGTTCATCCACTTGCGTCATCAGAGCCTTCGGTAGTCCCGACCCTTCGCTCCCGATCAAAACGGCCAATGGTCCCGACAGCTTCACCTGATCCAGAGCCGTCCCCTTGTGCGATGACGTTGCCAGTAAGCGCAATCCCTGTGAGCGCAGTTTGGCCAACACCGATTCCGTTCCGCCAGAAGTTTTGGCGATCACCACCGGCATCCTGAAGATGGATCCCGCAGAAGCGCGAATGACTTTCGAATTGAACGGGCTGACCGAGCCCTCACCCAACACCACGCCTGCGCAACCAAATGCTTCGGACGATCGCAAGATCGTCCCCAAATTTCCTGGATCCTGTAGCCCAACTACCAGGACGACCGGCCCAACCTGCACCCGCTGCAGGACGTCCTCCAGCGAAAACTCTTTTAGGCGCACCAGAGCCGCCACACCCTGTGGCGTCTCGGTTCCCACGACGCTGTCGAACAGCTTGTCGGGAATGAGCAGAGTCTCCACATGCGAACCGATCTGCGGAAGCAGCCGCTCGGCTAGATTTTGCGCAGATTCTCTGAAGAAGACTCCCCGAAAGCGCAGGCCGCTCCGGATCGCCTCCTCGACAATGCGGAGTCCTTCAATGGCGCAATCGCCGCTTGGCGTGCGCTCGCCACGTGTGAAAGCCTGGCGCAGTTCCTTCACCAACGGATTGTGGCGGCCTTCGATCCGGCGTAACTGGCGGACCTGCCTGGCAGCCGAGTCTGTCGTTCGAGTCATTCTTCTTTCCATTGTCCGGTGGGTCATCCGGAGCGGAGCCGCTTTTCAGGCAGAGCGACGAATCTCCCGCCGAGTACCTCTGCGGGGGATCCCTCGGCCCGCTGGTAAAGGCGCGCGCCTTCGGATGACTCCTTCCAAGTCCTCAAAATCGGAAGCAATGCGCCTCAGTCACGTCATGCCGTCTCTTGCAGTATTATGATAGCTTCCGCCGTTTAAATGAATCATACCTATGCGGTTATAGAAGGGAGCGCCGTGCGCGCCGAGATCGTAAAAATTAGTCCCGAAACTCCTGAAATTTCATTAGTAAAATACGCCGCCGATCAGATCCGCTCCGGTGAAGTCCTGGGCATGCCTACGGACACGTTTTATGGTCTCGCTGCGGATCCCTTCAACCTGCGCGCCGTGGACAAGGTCTACGACATCAAGACGCGTTCCCGCCACAAGCCTCTTTCGTTGCTGATCGAGAGCGTCGACCAAGCCGAGGAACTGGCCAAGCCGCTACCCGAAGAGTTCTATGCCCTCGCTCGAAAGTTCTGGCCTGGTCCGCTAACCGTGATCGTGAAAGCCGGTTCGCGCTTGCCGCTCAAGGTTACGGCCAATACCGGCAACGTTGCCTTGCGCGTGCCCAACGCCAAGATTCCGCTAGCCGTGGTCACGGCGGCAGCCATTCCGATTACTGCAACATCCGCCAACCTGAGCGGCGCTTCAGAGTGTACAAGCGCCGAGCAGGTGCGCGACCAGCTGCACGGGCGCATCAACATCATCGTGGATGGCGGCGCGTCTCCCCGCGATGTGGCCTCCACGATCATCGATCTGAGCGATGAGACAGAGCGCTGGCGCGTCATCCGCGAAGGCGCGATTCCGTCCGACGAGATTTCGAAGTTCTTCGCCCAGGGATGACCCACTCGACCGCCAACCGCCCTCGACCAACGCGCTGGTGGGTTCGTCTCCTGATTTTGCTGGTCGGGATCCTTCTCTTATTACTTGCGGTTACCGCAGGCAGGATCATCGATACCGCCTCCCGCCAGGAGATCCATTCCGCTGACGCCATTGTGGTTTTCGGAGCAGCGGAATACTCCGGTCGTCCCTCTCCTGTACTGAAAGCCCGCCTTGATCACGCCCTCGATCTCTTTCATCGCGGAGTAGCGCCGGTCGTCATTACCACGGGTGGAGCTGCTTCCGATCCCGTATTCAGCGAAGGGGGAGTGGGCCGCGATTACCTGAGAAAACATGGAGTCCCCGAGCGCAGCCTCATCGCAGAGACTCAGGGCCGCGATACGTCGCAGTCGGCGGTCCGCGTCGCCGTCATTATGCGCGCCAACGGCCTGCGCAGTTGCGTGGCCGTGAGCGATGCCTACCACGTCTTCCGCATCCGCAAACTGCTCGAGCATGAAGGAGTCGGACCGGTCTACACCGCGCCCCGAGCGGACTTTCGCCCTCATAGCATCCTACAGCGTGGGTACACCGTCCTGCGCGAGGCCACGAGCTATCTGCTGTGGAGGATAGGCATTACCTAGATCGTCGCGTTCACTTGAGTCCGCTGATCCCATGAATTGACGCGACTTCGTAATGCGTGGCTTTGGCATCGAAGCTGGAAAGATATTTCCGGCGCTCTTCGGGAATAATGGCCGTTTCGAAATCAGCGTGTCCCGCAGCCGCCCGAATTGCATCAATCGACTCCCACAGCATGATGGTGATGAATTCAACTTCTGCTCCGGTATTTCTCCGCAGAAGATAGCTACCGTTATAGCCTTTCGCTTTGCTGATACCGGGCAAAAGCTCCGGCTTTAACATCGCCTCATACGAATCGGCGTGCTCCGGCTTTGTATATCCATGCCAAACTCTCGCAATCATGTTTCTCTCCGGCCCTTTCCTACCAAGACATTCTCTTGCGTAGCTCCGTGATGTGCGCGACGTGATGCCGACCATGCCAGGCGTAGAGGGCTAGCGCTTTCTCCAGGGGGACTGATCCCAGCTCGGGATGCCGAAATGTCCGCTTCCATTCTTCTGGCGTGAGCGATCTCAGCAGGCGTACCCAGCGATCATGCAGTGAATCCGTGAGCGCCAGGGAGACCTCGATGGGAGTATCTTCCACATCGGCGGTTTGCGCCCAGCGATCCTCAGCATAAGGCTTGATCACGGGATCGTCCTCGGTCAGCGCCAGCTTGAACCGGATGTAGGAGTTCATGTGGCTCTCCGGCACGTGATGAACGACCTGTCGCACCGTCCATCCTTCCGGACGATAGGGCGTTTCCAGTTGAGAATCAGAGAGCCCCTTTACGGCCGTGCGCAGCCGCACGGGTGCTTCGGCGATCTGTTGAAGGAAGTCACCCTTTTGATCTTCCGTCAGATTGCCGTGATAACTGAATTTGCCAATGGGAAATCGCAAGTCGCTCATAACGCCCTCCGCTGTTTTGCACAAACAGATGAGTGTCGGACTCCGCAAGCTTCAATGAATTAACGGCTCTTGAGCGGATCTTTAGACACTGCCAACACTGGAATCTAACCAGTTAACTACAATCCCTTGGACTCAGCGATGACCACCCCCATTCCCTCCGGCTTAAAATTTCGGTTCCCCATGCCCATGGTTTGGTGCATCCAATGAGGGTTCTAGGCTAAACTCTCTCTGCCGTTGAGTTTACGAATCATCCCGGAGCCGTCCGGCCTTCGGGATCGCTTACGAGGGGAACTATGCCATCGTCGACCTGGTCCGGTCACTTAACTTTCGGCCTCATCTCTATGCCTGTGCGCCTTTTCTCGGGTGCGCGCAGCTCCGGAATTTCTTTCAACATGCTGCACCGTCCGGACAAGTCGCGGCTCAAGCAGCAGTACGTCTGCCAAGCCGACGGACAAGTCGTCGATCGCAGCGAAATTGTCAAAGGCTACGAGTTCCGCAAGGATGAATACATCATCATCGAGCCTGACGAAATCAAAAAGATCGAGCCGCAGACGGCGAAGACCATGGAGATCCTCGAGTTCGTCAAAGCGGGAGATGTCGATCCTGTCTATTTCGAGTCGTCCTACTACATGATGCCGGAAGAAGCCGGCCGCCGTCCTTACGCGCTCCTGACCAAGGCCCTGGAAGAAAGCGAATACGTTGCCATCGCCAAGATCACGATGCACAATCGCGAATACACAGTCTTCCTGCGCCCGCACAAGGGCGGCTTAATGCTGCACACCATGTACTACAAGGAAGAGGTGAAAGAGGTGGAAGGCTTTGGCGCCCCGGACGTCGAACTCAAAGACGCGGAAGTGAAAGTCGCACATCAGCTGATCGAAGCCCTCGCCGACGAATGGGATCCGGAGAAATATCAGGATAACTTTCAGGAGAACTTAAAGAAACTGATCGAGGCGAAACTTGAGGGCGGGGAAGTCGCTGCCGTCGAAAGGCCTAAAAAGTTGGCTCCCGTCGTCGATCTGATGGCAGCCCTGAAACAAAGCCTCGCCCAGATGGAAGGGAAGAAGAAGCCCGCCGCCAAAGCCGCCGATGAGGAACGGCCCGCCGCCAAATCGCGCCGTGGGCGCGGATAGTCAGGCTGAGAGACATCCCGCTCATCCATCTCAGCATCTCTCGCTATAGCTGGCGACTGCCTGCTGACTACTGAGAACTAGCAACTAGCTCCGTCCCTAGCGCGCTTGTCCCGCAACCGCTACAATAATCGATTCTGTCATTGAAACCAGAAATGATCCTCGGGGTGCCGATGAGTTTTCGACGTGTGGGCGGACTAGCTGCAATGGGCTGGGCAATGCTTCTTTGGGTAGCTTGCGGCGAGGTCTACCGTCCGGTTGTAATCCCAATTAACAATATTCCGCCCAACCCGGGTAATTTTCATGCCGTGTTTGGGATTAGCACAAATGCGCCCGGCAATCCCGGTACCGCCATGCAAATTGACGTTTCCGGCGACTCTAACATCGGGGTCGCCAGCATGGGGGTGAATCCAACCCATGCCGCTGCCCTCCCCGGTGCCAGTCGTATATTCGTGGCGAACGGTGCCGGCGATCCCTGCAATGGAGTCGACATCATCACTTCGTTCGTTCCGGCGACCACCGGCCTGATTTTAGGGGGATTAGGCAACTTCTCTACATTCACTCTGCCCAACGTGACTGCAGTTCAGTCGCCGTCGTCCGCCATTGCGGCCATCAGCGAGTCGGGCAATGTGGTGACCTTGACTCTTAGTTCGGCCTTAGCGAATGCGGTGCCGGGAGCTTCCATCGTGATCTCGAACGTGGTTGCTTCCGGAGCGAACCCATTGGGCTACAACGGTTGTTTCCCGATCACATCCGCCAGCGGGAATACCATCCAGTACGTCAACTCCATTACCGGCCTTACGGCTGGTGCCGGAGGATCTGCGACTCTTCCGACGTTTTGTCCTTATCTTCCTGATTACGTTACGACCACCCAGCCCACAGCCATGTATGTCGCCAACTACGGCGTGGACGGGAATCCCAATTGCAATCTCGCCAGCACGGACTCAGTTGCGGCACTGGCTACGGTTACCAGCACGGTCGGCAACATTGCGTACCTGCCGGGCGGTTCTCATCCGGTTTCCATGGCCGAGACCCCCAACGGACAATACCTCTATGTCGTGAATCAGGGGAATAACACGGTAGCGGTCCTTTCGACCGCTGACCTGTCGACGGTGGCGACCATTCCGGTCGGCGCCACTCCCGTGTGGGCGGTCGCCCGCGCGGATGGCCAGCGCATCTACGTCTTGACGCAGGGCAGCGGGACACTGGTGGCGATCGATACTGTGACCAACACGATCCTGCCGAGCCAGACGAATCTTTCCGTGGGAGCCGGAGCCAATTTCGTTCTCTACGATCCTCATTTGAGCCGGCTGTACGTGACGAATCCTGGCATCTCCACCGCGAGCAGTGCTGCAGTTTACGTATATTCGACGACTGGGGGGACGGATCTGACGGGAACGGCAAACGATACTCCATCGCTCCTGATGACGATTCCGATGGCGGCAAAATCAACGGCCTGTCCCGCGGGATGTTCGCCGATGTCGGTCGCCGCGTTGTCAGATGGATCGCGCTTCTACGTGGCCAGCTATCTCAGTCAGACCAATTGTGCCGACCCCAACGTGGGGTCGTCGAAGGCCTGCATGATTCCGACGCTCACCGTGTTTGACGCTCTCAGCATGAAGCTCAAGCCGGCAACTTCATCCTCGCTCTCGCCGCAAATTTCTTTGCTGATGCCCGCGAATTTTGCCTCTTCGCAATACGCGGTGCCGACCATTCCCTCCTGCGTGCCGCCTGCCGTCTGGGCTCCCACTCCCGGCTCTACACGTTTCCGCATGTTTGCCGCGCCCGCGTCCGACAGTAGCCACGTGTACGTCAGTATCTGTGACGCAGGAGTCATTGCCGACGTCAGCACCTCGACCAGCACGCTGGCGACTGGTTCGACGAACGGTCCCGACCAGTTAGTGACAGATCTGCCAACCCCATTCAACGCCGGATCACCCGGGCCCAATGGCGAGCCCGCTACACAGAATCCGGTGTTTCTGCTGACCGGGCAATAATTACCAGCTTGTTTGAAGAACTATTAGGAATTACAGGAAGGCGTCATCCTGAGCGGAACCGCTTTTCAGGCGGAGCGAAGAGCCTGCCCTGAGCTGTCAGGCGAAGGGATCTCCCGCTCATCAGATCTATGGGCAAGGGATCGCGCAGTGAGGCGCAGGTGAGTCAGGATCGCTCAGCCGCTACTTCCGCGTTGACTGCCTCTTTCGCCGCGTAGTGCGAGTCCACATACTCGTCCAGAATCTGGATGAACTCTGCGACGATGCGGTCGCCCTTCAGCGTGGTGAACAGGCGTCCATCCACGTAAACAGGAGCCTTGGGCTCTTCAAACGTCCCCGGCAGGGAAATGCCGATGTTGGCGTGCTTGGATTCGCCAGGTCCGTTCACCACGCACCCCATGACGGCCAGTTTCATCTCTTCGACGCCGACGTAGCGCCCCTTCCAGGCGGGCATCTGTTCGCGCAAGTAAGACTGAATCTGCTCCGCCATCTCCTGGAAGAATGTGCTGGTCGTGCGACCGCAGCCCGGACACGCGGTCACTTGCGGCGTGAAACTGCGGATTCCCATCGACTGCAGAATCTGCTGCGCGACGCGCACTTCTTCGGTGCGGTCGCCTCCCGGCGCCGGAGTCAGTGAAACGCGAATGGTATCGCCAATGCCTTCCTGCAGCACCACACCCATCGCCGCGCTCGATGCGACTACACCCTTCGCACCCATGCCGGCTTCGGTCAATCCTAAGTGCAGGGGATAATTGCAGCGGGCCGCCAGTGCGCGGTACACGTCAATCAGATCCTGCACGCCGCTGACCTTCGCGCTCAAAATGATCTGGTCCGCCCGCAAACCGAACTGCTGCGCGAGTTCCGCGGAATTCAGAGCGCTCACGACCATCGCTTCCATCGTTACTGCGCGCGCATCTTTAGGATCTGCTAGCTTCGAGTTCTCGTCCATCATGCGCGTCAGCAGGACCTGATCCAGCGATCCCCAGTTCACGCCGATGCGCACCGGCTTCTGATGCTTGACTGCAACTTCGATCATGGTACGGAAATTCGAATCTCCGCCGCGCCCAATGCTGGCATTGCCGGGATTGATCCGGTACTTCGCCAAGTCGCGCGCGCACTCGGGATACTTGGTGAGCAGAATGTGTCCGTTATAGTGAAAGTCGCCGATGATGGGAACGCGCACGCCCTGTTTGTCGAGTTGCTCGACGATGACCGGGACAGCCTTGGCCGCGTCGTCGTTGTTCACGGTGACGCGCACTAGTTCTGACCCCGCCCGAGCCAGAGCGGCGACTTGTTGCACGGTGGAAGCCACGTCGGCGGTGTCGGTATTGGTCATGGACTGCACCACAACCGGTGCATCCGACCCCACCCGCACACCTCCAACCACGGCCGTAACGCTCTTTCTGCGTTGAATCATAGCCATATCGGGAAGTTCTATTTTATCACGTGGAAATAGGGGTCTTCGGACCGCCGAGCGGCGCCAGGGGCTCGCCCACTCCTTCAATGAGTCCCAAAATGATGTTGCCCCACCTTTCCCGCGCTTTTTGCGGGAGGGTGGGCCCAGCTGCGGGCTCGAATTGGGTGTTAGCTTTCCGTTTGTCCTAATCCAGGAGTTTCTATGATCGATCCACAGAACCCGACTTATCGGTACAAGCCTCGCTCTTTCATCGTCAGGTCAACGAGTCAGAGTCCCGAAATCAGGAATCGCGAAATTCACACTTGACATCAGTTAGAAATCCACTACCATATGGTTGTGGATAGACTGGGAACAACATTTGCCGCGTTGTCTGATCCAACCCGCCGGGCGATGATCGAGCGGCTCTCCCATGGGCCTGCCTCTGTGCACGGATTGACGGAGCCGTTTGCACTCTCGCAGCAGATGATTTCAAAACATATTGCCTACTTGGTGCGGGCACAGCTCGTGATCAAGACCAAGCGTGGACGAGAGAGTGTTTGCAGGCTTAGGCCTGAGGCCATAAAGACGGTCAGCGACTGGGCAATTAGTTATCGCCAATTCTGGGAAGAGAGTTTCGACAAGCTGGATGCGGTTGTGACTCAAATGAAAAAAGCGGAGCTTCGACATGACAAAAAACACGCTGAGTGAGACGGAGCGGATGGTTGTCACAAGAGTTTTTGATGCCCCACGCGAATTGGTTTGGAAGGCGTGGACAGACCCGCAATATGTGAAGCAGTGGTGGGGGCCGAAGGGTTTTACTGCGACTTCTTGCCAGATGGATTTTCGTGTAGGAGGAAAATTTCTCTACTGCACGAGAACGCCGGAAGGGCAGGAGTTCTGGAATGGCGGCGAATACCATGAGATTGTTCCGCACGAGAAGATCGTTTCCTCCATGTACTTTGCCGACTCGAAGGGAAACAAGATTGAGCCTGAGCAATTAGGAATAGAACATGAGGCTATAGAAGGTGCGCACGACGTGATTCTGTTTGAGGATCTTGGAAACGGCCAGACAAAACTCACCTTCATCGGAAATGAAACCATGCAGAACGCAATCCAGAGCGGTCAACTGGAGGGCATGAACGAAATGCTCGATAAAGCTGCTGCAGTTGTTGCGGGGCTGACACAGGCGAAACTAAGAAGCTGAAACTTTGATCATCGTCATGTGCATGCCACTAAACATAAAGTAAAAGGCAGGCGCAACCGAATATGCAGAACTTGGCTACTGGAGAAGACGATGCGAAATAGCATTCTGACACTCATAACTGTGCTGCTCTTGAGTCTCGCTGGCACTGAAGTTAGCGCGTCAGGAGTTCCAATGAACGCAGAAAGTAAAACTGGATACGCACCGATTCATGGCATGCAGATCTACTACGAGATTCATGGCCAAGGTAAGCCGATCGTTCTGCTCCACGGCGGAATCACCGCTTTCGAAGGCT
>Ga0070730_10002830_pt1 | contig 15717 bp, 30 predicted proteins | sample Coa_R1_3_FD_66447 | JGI IMG/M metagenome (GOLD analysis project Ga0070730, IMG submission 66447) | Surface soil microbial communities from Centralia Pennsylvania, which are recovering from an underground coalmine fire - Coalmine... | ecosystem: Environmental > Terrestrial > Soil > Unclassified ...
AGGAAGGTTGGGTTATGCGTTCTACTCCTGAAGGATGGCATGAAAAGCTAGGGCGTAAAATTATTAAGTTAAAAGGTAGGGATTATAAAATTGCTAAAGGTTAATTATGACTCATAAAGATGACATTAAACATATCACTAAAACTATTCATGAAATAAATTATCAAATCCAAAATTTAGACAAAGAAGTTTTATCTTTAGATTCTAAAAGAGACGAGCTCGTTAGTGTATATTTACTGAATAATAATATATTTAGTGATTGTTGTGCAGAACTTCTTTTCTTAGAAAAAGAATATATTCTTTCATTTTATGATTCGGTTTCTGTTAACAAAAAAATCTTTGTTGAAGTTTATGAAATATTTGATATCATGGATAACTCTTCCAATCAAATAAATTTAGATAATAATATTTCTCTAGTAGATCATTATAATAAACTTTCAATCCATTTATTTAATTTTAATGTTTCTGATTTAAATCATTTTTTGATCGCTAATAAAATTAAATTAAGCAAGATTGTAGTTTCTGAAGAATTATCCAAAATTATTGATGCTCATAAAGATTTTTCTTCTAGATTTTCTTTATAAAACCTGAATATTAAGGAGAAATTTAAATGAAGTTTAAATTATTAAATAATTATATTTCAGAAATTCTAGCTCTAAGTATGTTCATTACTATTATTATTTGGCTTATCGTCAAATGAAATTATATCATATTGGTCGGAAATTTAAATTTTTCTGGCAAAGATTGGTTCGCGGGTTTGATGATTCAGAAACTTGGAACTTAGATCATTCTTTAGCAAAACTTATTGCTCCACGATTGCGTCGTTTCAAAGAAATTTCTAATTCTAGCCCAGTTGATTTAGAGTTGGTTGATTGGCATAAACAGTTAGATCAAATGATTGAATCTTTAGAGTTTATTGGTTCTAGCAAATATTGGGGCGCGTCTCCAGAAGAACTTCAAAAACATCAAGAAAATTTTGAAATTCTTTTTGCTAGAAATTATTTTAAGTTGTGGTGGTAAATCAATAAATGAATGTGTTAGGTTTAACAGGTGGAATAGCTTGCGGGAAGAGTACTGTAGCCAAAACTTTTGAGGAACATAATATACCTAATGTAGATGCTGATTTAATATCTCGTGACGTAGTAAATCCAGGTACTATTGGATTGCAATTAATTGTCAATGCTTTTGGAACCAAATTTCTTAATGAAGATGGAACATTAAACCGAATCTTATTAGGCGATTATGTTTTTAGTAATTCGGTTGCTATTAAACAGTTAAATGATATTATGCTTCCGCTTATTCAAAGAGAAGCTGCTTCTAGAATAGAAGATTTAAAAAATCAGGGTTATTCTATAGTTATTTACAATGCCGCATTGTTGTGTGAAACAGGAAATGCCGCTAAATTTAAACCTTTAATAGTAGTTGGTTGCTCTGAAGAAATTCAATTGAAGCGTTTAATGAAGCGCAATTCATTATCTGAAAATGATGCTTTAAAAAGAATTAAAGCACAAATGCCTAGTAAGCAAAAAATAACTTATGCGGATTATGTTATCGACACATCTTCAACTATAACCGAATCTAAACTTCAAACGGAAAGAGTTATTAGATCTATTAAAAAGTCATTTGAATGAAGAAATTATCTTGGATTGAATTTATAAATCAAGAATCCTCTCTTGAATATTATAAAAAATTAGCAAACTTTGTTGAAGAAGATAGTAAGAAGTACATCATTCACCCTTTTCATAAAGATATTTTTAATGCTCTTAAATTATGTTCCTTGGACAAAGTCAAAGTATTATGTCTTGGGCAAGATCCGTATCATGGTCCTAATCAAGCCCATGGTTTAGCCTTCTCTGTTTTGCCAGAATGTAATATTCCTCCTAGTCTTTCCAATATCTTTAAAGAAATTAATACTGATCTTGTAACAAATCATAAATTTTCCAATGGTTGTTTAGTTCCTTGGGCTCAACAGGGAGTATTATTATTGAACACCTCTTTAACAGTTAGAGAAGGACAGCCTAATTCTCATCAAAATAAAGGGTGGGAAGTTTTTACAGATAAGATTATTTCATTAGTTAATAGCTTAGAACGTTCTATTGTGTTCATGTTATGGGGAAATTCAGCTCGGAATAAAAAGAAGTTAATCACCAATTCTCATCATCTAATTTTGGAAAGTTCTCATCCATCACCCTTAAGCGCTCATTGTGGATTTTTAGGATGCAAGCACTTTTCGAAGTGCAATGAATTTCTGAAGAATAATAACATTCAAACTATTGACTGGTTATTTTAATGACCAAATTTAAAATCTTTATTAAAGAAATCACAGTTTCTGTAATAGAAATTGAACTAGAAAGTAATTCTATTATGGAAGCTTTTGATGAAATTAATCAAATAGTTAAATCTAAAAATAGCTTATCAAACAATAAAACAAATTATCATATTTCAAAAATTGAGGAGATTAAAAATGAATAACGTACGATTCATGTATATTAGAAATTCTAAATGGGAACCAGTGGGTTGTCTAGCTATTCGAATTCTACGAGATAAAAATAGAGTGGAATACGGATGTTCAGTTTGTCATCCAATGGATACTAAAGATAGTAAAGGAAAACAGCTACCATTCAATCGAGCTCAATCACAAGCTTTAGCTTCTATAAGATTAAACTGCAATCCAAATAAGGCTTTTATTGCTCATCAAGCGAGCCAACACGATGTTAGTCGTGCTGTTCTGGAAAATATTATTGCTTCTGGAACAGCCCCTACTCGAGCTATTAAATTTGCAAAAAAATGGCTTGGATCACACTATCTTAACCTTGGCATAGAATTTGCAACTACCAGCGAGTCACCCAAAGAGCTAGACCCCTATGGAATATAAAGAAAATATACCTTATAAAAAAGATGAAGTCTGCTTGATTGAAGAGCGCTTTAAACGTGAAAAAGAAAAACCTGAGCACCTCCAAAGCACATCATGTATGATTTACTGTCCATGTTCTCGGTGTAAAAAGCATTATTTATGATTACTTCATTTTTTAAATGGTTAGTTTCTTTTTTACCATCCTTCACTATTTCTAAAGATGGAGATAAATACCTCACACGTTACTATCTTTTTCTAAAGGATAGAACATTTGGAAATATTTTCATTCATCATTTTCATAGATCCGATCTAGATTTAGGTGCTGAAGGAAAAGGATTATTACATAATCATCCGTTTGATTTCTCCTTTAGTATTATTTTATCTGGCGGATATTTTGAAGAAAGGCGCCAAGCAGATAATTCTGTTCTTAGAAAAATATATCTTCCTTGGTCATTAAATTTTCTTTCTAAAGAAACTTTTCATAGAGTGGATTTAATAGACGAGAATAAAGGTGCTTGGAGTATCTTTTTTACAGGCAGTCGAAAAAATAATACATGGGGATTTTGGGATCGAATTACCAAAAAATATATTCCATTTGAAAAAATTGATGGAGCTATTAAATAATATTTTTTAAATCGAAAGATAATTAAATGAAAAAACTTTTTTGTGCAAAGTATTTTGTTCCAGAGCAATTGATTACAGCTGTTTTTGTGAGTTCAAATTTATCTCCCTCTAAAAAGAGAGGATTGCATTTTATTAAAGAAGAGCTAGCAAATAGTATTAGAGGTCGACCAGGATTAGATGAAGCAATTGATATTAAAGAAGTTTTATCTGAATCTGATCTTCCACAAGAATGGCTTGAACCTAATGTTTTAATTTGGGGAACCGAAGAAGAAATTACTGCTAAAGATTTTCTTCGTAAGAATAGAAAAAATGATCCTGAATATCAAGAATATTTACGACTCAAAGCAATATACGAATAACAATTTTCTCAAGGAGATTTATAAATATGTCACCAACTATTGAATTGAAGTTGACCGAGCAAGAACAAAATATATTAAATTATCTAACCAATAAAGAGAGTGTTGCTTGGGAAGAGTTAGCTCAATTTTCTAAAAGTCCAACCACGGTTAAAAGAAGCTCTCTATTAAAAGTAGTTTCTGATCTTAAAAAGAAATATACTGGCGTGGGATTAAGCGTTCCTTTTACCTGTCAATTTACTGATCTTGTGAGGACTAACTCATCAGTAATTTCTCCATCGCCTGCTGTTCAAATGCGTAAAACTTTAGGCGGAAATTTAGTACGAGCAGATGATCCTACACCGGATGCTCATCATGATTTTAAGATTGATAAAAATTATTTCAAAGTTAAAACGATTAAAGGATGGATCCCTCTTAATGAATCTAGCTTTGAGTTATTTACTGTCTTTCATGAAAATGCAGAAGTTCTACTTTCCAAAGAAGAGCTGAAGAATAAAATTTGGTATCAATGGGGATCTAAGACTCCGGCTAGTTGGTGGTCTAATCTACAGTCTAGAATGACTAATTTGCGGACTTGTTTACCAGAACTTAAATATCGTCTACAAAGAGTCGTTGTTGATGGTGATTCATCCTTTATGTTAAAATGAGAAAAGCAAAATGTGTATAAGTGCAGCTCCAGCTACTTTTAGCGCAACCAAAATTTATGTCGGTGAGGCTAATTTAAACAATAAATATATACATGTGATTGCTTATCAAAATGCAGCTCAATCACGATATGCTGAAGAACCTAATGCTATGATTTTGCCGTTTCCAACCAAGACATCAATGAATGAACAAAACATTATTAACACATCATTGTTTAAGAGTTTTTTATCTGATATCACAAATTCCACAAAAATTTCTTCTAGAAGTTTATCTTCTCGTTCTTTGATGGATTATAAGGATGCCCTAGTTTTTGATTCAGGTTCTTATACGGTAGTGTTAGCAGATCATGTTAGGCAAATTCCTAAAGCTCTAGAAAAAGTCTCTTCAGATAAACGACCTACCTTACCTTATCGTTTATTAGCGGGCTTTGGTAAGTTATATCCAGATCAACCAATTGCTTTATGTTGTTGGAAAGGCGGCGTAGAAGCAGAACCTCTTCTTTGGTGGTATGAGCCTAAAGATAAAGATAGTCTTTTTATTCCCACTATGGATGCTCATGATGGTAATTCTCCTAATCTAGAAGCAGTAGTTGAAACTGATCATATAGTCTCTATTGGTTCTAGTTTACTAAAAGATACTTATAGTCGAATGTACAATAGAGTTGATTATTCTGGTCATATTCCGGGGCATATTAAACAAATTCTCCCAAATTATGTTTATGGCGCCAGACTCCCCCAATTAATGAAAAATGGAGATTTGTTTATTAAGATAGCTGATTTGAGATCAGCAGATAGGGCAAACATTCCAGAAATTAAAAGAGGGACGGATTCAAGCAATACTTTCGCCAAGGTAGCAATGAGAGGGTGGCATTAAACAATGTTTTTTCATTGGTGCCCTATGGAAACAGAAGCGTTATTAATTGTGTTATCAGCCATTCCTTTTATTGGTCTTTTCTTTAAAAGACTGCATACTAAATGGCATCTTAAATTAAAAAATGTATATGATGGTTGGCTTAAACATCATAATTGCTGTCAAAATGACTGTAATGAAGAACACAAATGTCAAACTGAAAAATCTTCAAATGATGAACCAGAAACTATTTGGCAATTAAAAGGATTTTCTTCTGAAGAAGAGTATGAAGAATTTATCTCAAAACACCCTAACGATTAAAAAATCAGGAGTATTTATGACGAAAAAAAGAAATTTTGTTCCCGACGATCGTGTTACTAGAAAATGGGATCATTATCACCCTGAAGACGAACAGGATACCGGAACTGTATTGCCACTCGATACATTGTCAGATCCACAAGACTACATGTTACATGTGTATGTACAATGGGATAAGGAATGGTTAGGAAAAGAAAAAGTATTAATAGATGATCTTTTATTAGAAGAGGAAGCTTCTAAAAAGCTAGCTATTCTTGATAAAGAATTTAAAGAAGTAGAACGGCAAGTTAAATCTAAATTAAACGAGGCAGCGTCTCTTATTCGTGAGTCAAATAAATTAGCTAAGAAAGCTGGTCTTGAAAATTTAGCAAGTATGTATGATGCTATTAGTCCATTAGAAAAAGCAATGGACGTATCCGGTTGGAATACCTCATCTTGGAATTGTTAAAATGAATCAAAATTTAGTATTTGAATTAAAAATAAGCTCTAATGTTATTAGCGATAGTAATGTAGCTGTTAGTTGGTGCGTTAGTCCTGAAGTACTAGAGTATTTGAAGAAAGCTAAGATACTAGATCCACACGTAGTTTTAATAGTTGTTCCACAAAATAAATTACATCGTGAAGTTAGGAAAGTAGTTCCGCTCAAAGATTTAATGACCTATGTGGAATTTAACTTTGCTGGCATAAACATTATTCATGCATTTATTTCTAATTTCGATTGTCTTAAAAATGTTGAGGCATTTTATCTTAGCAAGAATAGAGTAGGTCGTTATAATACCTTTGTTCTAGATCAAAATTGTAATTTGATTAAAGATTATGATAGCTATGTTTACGCTGAACCATTATTAGTTTCTGTTCCAGAAGAATGTTTTGCTCCAGAACCTTCAGAATGGGAAAAAACATGGGTTAATCATTTTTGGAAAGAGCCGGCATTTGATCAATGTCAATTTAGAAAGAGACGTTTATTTGCCTATCTTATTCAACCTATATTGATTGTCATGCTTATGATATTTAGATACATGATATTCACAATTGGTTTATCATTTGGTATTCGTGGTTTTGAATGGAAAGCTTTAATTCATCCGTTCAAATATACTACTCTTGATTTAATATTAAATACTCACGGAGTTTTCTTTGTTAGAAAAACACACGATAATGAACCTCCTAATTCTGTTTTGAATTTATTTTATTTTGTAGTCTACAAATTTGCACTAGTCCCTTTTACACCTATAATTGTAATATTACATATTGTTGGATATATTTTCAATCCTTTACATATGTTAAAACTTGATATAACAATACTTTTTGGAATTCAATTATTTATTTTAATAATTGGGTTATTAATTTCTAATGATGCATCAAGAATATTAGAATTATTTAAGTCTTCATTTGGTAATAAATCAAATGAATTAAATGAGGAAGATGTTAAATTATTAGCTTGTACTAATAGCGAACCTATTAATTATGAATCGTTGCCACCTAATAAACGAACCATTAAACTACGATTGGCAAATCTTAAAGCTAAAATATGTAAATCATATTCTCTGTAATCTATTTACACGTTTATGGTGATCCTCCCATCGAGTCACCGCGTGGACGTGGTAAGTATAAGGAGCACTTTTGTTTCTAATTTATTTTAAATATACACTTCATCTAAATAACTGAATAGAAAATTATGAAGCCTAAGGTTAAAACGACGCCCGATCTTTCTATTACTTCACCGGCTCATATTGAAGCTTTACGTCAAGGAGACGAATTCTTACGTTCTTCATGGCAAAGAAATGTAATAGAAAAATATAAAAATAAATCAAACGAAGAAATTAAAGCTGATTTACAGATAACAGCACATCCTTTTGCTGTGTTAATTGAAAATTGGCTAGGGGATTTTAATATTTCTACAGCAATTAGAAATTGTAATGGTTTCAATTGCTCAAAAGTATTTTATATTGGTAATCGTAGATTTGATAAACGCGGAAGTGTTGGGACAATAAATTATACTGATGTAGAATGGTTATCATCATTTCAGGATGTAGAAAAATTACAAGACCAATATACTTTAGTTGGAGTGGATAATGTTTCAGGTTCCATTCCAATGGAGACTTACGTATATCCACAATTTCCTCTTTTGTCTTTTGGAGAAGAAGGGGTTGGATTAACTCCAAGTTTACAGGCGTTGTGCAAAGATATTATTCACATATCAATGCACGGGAGCGTAAGAAGTTTTAACTGTGGAACGGCAAGTGGTATTGCTTGCTATGATTTTGTAAATAAATTTAAAGCTAGTAAGACCTTTTAGCTTTATGAAGTCCTAGTTTTCGTAATCTATCTATTACGGTTTTAGCAGTAATCCCATATATATCACCTACTTCTTTATAGGTATGAGATTTTAATAGTTCAATTATTTTTGTCGGATCATCAAATTTCTTTCGTATTAAACAGTTTTCTAATTCCCATTGTCGTTGCTCAAGATATTTTTTGAATACCTGATATTTTCTGTCAAGACATATATTCGTATCTCGATATATAAAGTTACAAAATCTAATTGCATTAGCGCAAGTAAACACAATACGATAACAATCATTATAATCTTTTTGTCTATCAAAACACTTTTTATTTTTTCCACTAATGGTTATTATTTGATGCCTTAATTCATTATTATTTAATATATTAGAAAGCTGTTGAACAAAATCCTTGCTTGCGCTTACTATATAAGTTCTTAATTGTTTGGTCTTCCCAATTGTATTAGCTATAGTAACACATCCATCACCATCAAATACTCCTCGCAAAAACTGGTTAAAATATTGATTTGGTATTTCTGGCATTTGTAACGTCAAAGATTTGTTGGGAATACATTGATGATCTATTAACCATCGAGCTATATATCTACTATTTATAGTTAAGACACTACAATCGCTAGATTTTTTGGGAGATATTGGTTTGCCAGAGCAAATGTTTTGTGATATGGTTTCCAACCATTTGGCATCTTTAGACGTTATCGTTGCTCTACGTAGATTTTTATCTACACATCCATCACTAACAAAAACTCCTAATAAATAATAAGTTAATGCATTCGGTTGTTCGAATATTTCTATATTATATGCATAGTTGTTTCTTTTACTATTTATTCGGCACTTTTGTATTTCGGTTAATTTAATATCTTTTACCCATTTATTAATAGTATTTTTACAAGCACTAATTTGATCAGTAATTTCGTCAAGAGTTAATCCTTGTGTACGAAGTTCTCTGGCTTTTTCTTCTAATAATTTAGTCATGTATCATGATACTGTAGTATTCCACTTTTTATTCAATTTTCTAAATTAGTTAAACATACGTGATAGCTAGTAAAATTCAAACTCATTAATAAGCAATTAATCTCACTAAAAAGCTGAAAATTATGTTGATATTCAGTTTTTGTCTACCGTAGATGATTTTATTAAACTGAAAGATAAATACACTATTATTGGTGTGGATAATATACCAGGAGCTATTCCTATTAATAATTATCAATATAAACCAAATAGTTTGTTTGTTTTTGGAACCGAGAACGATGGTTTAACTCCAATTATGCGTTCCCTATGTCAAGAAATTATTGAAATAACTGGATATGGATCGGTACGATCTTTAAACTGTGGTATAGCTTCTGGAATTATTTTATACGATGTCGTAAGGAAATTTAATGTTTAAATTAAAAATAAAGTGGGATAATTTTATAGGTAGTCTTAGATTTTATCGATACAATATTCATTCCATTCCTTTAATTTCTAATCTTCTTTGCAAAATTGGTCGACATGATTTTGAAGCTATGTCGGGTAATAGTTCTTTTGCTTTGTTAGAATGTTTTTATTGCGAACACAAGAAGCGAAGTCATTATCCTAATCAATATTTACTTAATAAGGAAAAGAATTAAAATGAAGCAAGAAACAATAGATGCTTTAAAACGTTTTTCTCTAGAAGAATTAGAAGAAGAAATTAAAGCTAGAAAAACACCAACAGCTACATATGGTATTGATTTTGGTGATTTTTATGGTATTTATGATCTTATTATTGAAGCCGTAGATGAGTTAAACTCCGAGCGAGAAATAGATCCTAATTTTGAACAAATGGTATTTAAAGAAATATTTGAGAAAATATTTTCTCATGGTTGGAGACGGTGGGTTTCAAAAAGAAAAGAGAATTTATTTTCAATAAATAAAGAAAGAATTTAATTGTGATTTTGAAAGTAAAATGTGAAGTTTGTTTAAATATATTTGAGTATGATCCTATGGATGATTCACCTGGAGATATATTTGGTAGTTCTCCAGTTTGTAGTCTTAAATGCGCTAAAGATGGGGTGCCTTTTAAATATAAAAAGAAAGATAAACAAAAAGAATAATTATGTCAAAATTAGATAAAGAATTTCAAGAAACTATTAATCTTATTAATGATAAGATTAAAGAGGCATCTCTCGCTTTAAGAGATGCGAACAAGCTTGCGCATAAAATTGATCTTCCGGCTTTAATTTTAAGTCAACATGTTAGAGACAATATGTATTATGATTTAAGAAATAAAATGGATCGAGAATCGGCAGAAATAGAAGTTGACAAATTAACTGATAAACTCAATCTAATTGATGTTTCTAATTTAGAAGTTGAGATGTGTGAAGCTGGATGGTCCACTTCCAATACGTATTGCTAACAATATGTCTACTTGTGAAGTAAGCAGTAATGGAACTAAACGTTGGACTCTTGATGGTCAACTTCATCGATTAGATGGTCCGGCTGTAGAATATCCTAATGGAGATAAATATTGGTTTTATCATGGACAATTTCATAGAGAATCTAATCCGGCTATAGAATGTGCTAATGGACATAAAGCTTGGTATCTTTATGGTCAACGTCATCGAGAAGATGGTCCCGCCATAGAGTTTGTCGATGGACTTAAATCTTGGTTTGTTCATGGCAAATGGATTAATTGTTCTTCTCAAGAGGAATTTAATCGCCTAATCAAATTAAAATTATTATGGTAAAAATAAACAAAGATAATCAGTCTATTTGTAAAATAGATGAAGATGGAAACAAGTACTGGTTCTTTAATAGTCAACTTCATCGAGAAGATGGTCCAGCAGTAGAATATACTGATGGTTATAAAGCTTGGTATCTTCATGATCAACGCCATAGAATAGATGGTCCAGCCATAGAATATGCTAATGGAGATAAGTTTTGGTACCTTCATGATGAAGAAATTGAATCTTATTCTCAAGAAGAGTTTGAACGCTTACTTAAATTAAAAGCATTATGGTAAAATCTAATAATCAACCTATTTGCGAAATAGATGAATATGGTACTAAGCGTTGGTATCTTAACGGGCAACTTCACCGTGAAGATGCTCCTGCCATAGCATGGTTTGATGGACACAAAGAATGGTTTATTTATGGAAGGCGCCATCGAGAAGATGGTCCAGCCATTGAATTTACTGATGGAGCTAAAGTCTGGTATTTTCATGATCAATATCATAGAATAGATGGTCCTGCTATAGAATATAATAATGGAGAAAAACGTTGGTTATATCATGGAAAATTGATTGATTGTGATTCTCAAGAAAAATTTGAACGTCTGATCAAGTTAAAATTTTTGTTCTAAAATAAGGAAAAAAATAAATGAATAAATATATAAAATATACTGTTTTGCTTGCTAGCTTATTGGTTGCTTGTGATACTAAAAAGACTGCTGAAGACCTTGGATTTAAACAAGGTGATAGCTTGTTAGAAAAAGGAACTATTAAATATGATTTATTGGTTGATCGTGATGAGAAATGTTCTCAAGCTTGGGCAGATTATGAATCTCAACTTCAAAGGCGAGCTGATTTAATTCCGCAACTAGTTTCTGTAGTGAAGGGTGCGGCTCATCATGAAGAGGCTACTCTTGTCGCAGTAACACAAGCTCGCGCCAATGCTACTCGCCCAGAAATTAAATTAGATCCTAAGAATGATGACTTTAGCGATCCTGATAAATTTGCGGCGTATCAACAAGCACAAGGTCAGTTGGGAACAACTATGCAAAAACTATTAGTTGCCAACGAGCAATATCCTCAAATTGCTGCCAATCAAAATTTTCAAAATCTTCAAGTTACCATTGAAGGAACTGAAAATAGAATTCTTCGCGCTCGGGAGGTTTATAATAATGCCGCGAGGGAGTATAACACCGAGTTGCGGCACGTAAGCGGAAAAATTTTAAACCCCGTTACGGGACACGAGTTTAAACCTAGAGTATATTTTACCGCAGATGTTGCAGCTAAATCAGCACCTGTTATAGATTTTGGAGCTGGTCCTGCTTCAACAGCTATTCAGCCAGCTCAAGGCAAATGATTTAAATGAGCATCCTAACTATTATTGGTATCATAGTTTTAGTTCTTATTATATTATTCATTCTCGTTACTTTCCGATTACTAGGATTTTTCATAGACATATTGTTGTCAGTTTTTACTAACTCTTCTAGTGAAAGTGGCGGAAGCGATGGATCTTCGGGAGATGGTTTTGGCGATGGTTCTTCTGGTGGCGGAGGAAGCTCTTCAGATTTTTAATTAAATGGAGTAATTTATGAACAAGTTTATATTATCATTATTTATTTTTGCAATAACTATTTTTACGATAAATGCCTTTGCTTTTACAGCTCCTCCAGCTCCGGATCGTGGGTGGTACGTAGTTGATCAAACTGGGCGCATGACAGCATCAGAAATTGATTCTCTTAATCAAAAAATCTTGCGTGTCAGCCAAGCGACTCACAATGAGTTTGGAGTCGCATTAATTCAATCTTTAGACGGAGATTCTATTGAAGATGCTGCCTACAGTACATTTCAAAAATGGGGTATTGGCAAACATGGATTAGATAATGGCGTGCTCATCATTGTTTCTTTGAAGGATCGAAAGTCTCGCATTGAAACTGGCAAAGGTGTCGGTGGAGAAATAACCGATATACAATCTAAGCAAATTCTAGATAACACTATGCGCCCCAAACTAAAGGTAGGTCATTTTGCAGAAGCTTTTGGGGCTGCCATTGATGATCTTGGTGGTTTAATGGAAAGTCGCGCTAATCAAAAATCAACTCCAATTACACCGACAGTAACTACCTCTTCGACTTCTACTAATCAAACATCCTCGCCAATTTGGTTATTGCTTATGCTTGGTTTATTGTTAATGGCAGTGGTAATTATTGTTTGGAATAGTTTGACCAATAGAAAGCGTCAACGAGAAGAAGACCATCAAAAATTTCTTGAACAAGAAGAGCAGGAAGAAAATCGTCGAAAAGAACGTCTAGCCAATAACAAGAAAAATCCAACAGTTGAAACTAGCGCTGGATATGATCCATATTATTTTCCTGTTAATCAACGACCAATAGTGTTTCAATCACTACCTGAGACACCAGAAAAAGTTTCTCCAACACCTACTAAATCTGAACACCATCATCATGTAACAGAACATAAATCTAGTTATACAACCCCCTCTTCTAATGAGAGTTCAAGCTCCAATTATGGTAGCAGCTCAAGTACAGATTCTAGTTGGGGCAGTAGCTCAAGCTTTGATTCTGGCGGTGGCTTTGGTGGAGGAGATTCTGGTGGCGGAGGAAGTAGTAGTGATTGGTAATAAAGAATTAATTATTATATTATGAATGGCTCTATTTATGTTAGTGGTAGTGCAAATTCGAAACTCAAAGGTTCTGAACCTATAGATAGCACTTATTCTAGTATTCAAAACACTTGTCCTAGTACTTGTGAATTAAAAAGCAATGGGTGTTACGCCACTACTTCGTTTGTTGGCATAATTAATAGACGCTTGGAAAGAGAGTCTGGTGATTTATCTGCTTTAGAACTTGCTCGCGCAGAAGCAAAGGCTATTGATAATTCTTATGATGGAAAATCGGTTCCTGCTAATCGGACGTTAAGGATTCATGTTTCAGGAGATTCAAAAACTGTTAAAGGAACAAGAATTATTAATGCAGCCGTTAAGCGTTGGAAGAAACGCGGTGGTGGAGAAGTGTATTCATACACACACGCCTGGGCAAAAGTTCATCGAAAAGAATGGAACAACGTATCAATTCTAGCTTCTGTTTCTTCTGTTAAAGAAGTGCGGTTAGCTAGAAAGCAAGGTTATGCTCCGGCTATTGTAGTATCAGAACATCCAACCGACAAGGTTTATACATTACCTAATTCCGATATAAAATGGATTCCGTGCCCTAGCCAAACGAGAAAAGTGGCATGCGTAGATTGTCGTCTTTGCATGAAAGCAGATTGGCTCTTTGAAACTAATCGTGGAATAGCTTTTGCTGCCCATGGCATTAAAAAGAATTCTTTAAAGAGACATTTAAAAATTATTACTTAAGAAGGCTTTTTGAATCAAAAGAAAAATCTAGGACAATTTTTTACTACTAATTGTGATTATATCCTTCAAGGATTTGAACAATATGTAGCTAATAAAAAAGTATTAGATCCTTTTGCTGGTAACGGAGATTTATTACAATGGAGTTTATCTAATGGTGCCAGGGAAATAATAGGATATGATATTGATCAGTCTCTGACTAAAAATCATATTTCATTTAATAATTCTTTAGTATCTATATCTTATAGTGATTTTATTATTACCAACCCCCCATTTTTATCTAAAAATAAATTAGATGCTTCTCAAAAATCTATTATGGGAAATCATGATGATTTATATCTTTTAGCTCTTAAAAAAATATTGGATTCTGGAACTCCTGAGGGAATTATAATAATTCCTGTAAATTTTTTCTCTGCTCAAAACTCTGATGATTTAAGAATAAAGTTTCTTGATACCTATCAAATAGATCAAGTTAGTTATTTTACGGAGCGAGTTTTTCAAGATACTTCTTATAATATTATTGTTTTTCATTTTATTAAAAAAAACGATATTGATTCTCAAAAAATACTGATAACCACTTATCCTTCTAAAGAACAAAAAACTTTTCTCCTTGAAAAGAAGTTTAAATATAGAATTGCCGGAGAAGAATTATCTAAAATAGAATCTAGTAGTTCAGCTAAAATTATCAGATTAACCGAACAATTAGTTAATAATCATATAGGCTCGTATAATATATTAGCATTTTTTAATAATAAAAATAATGAACAAAATTACAATGTAGATTATTATTTATATAATTTAATAAAATCTAATATTATTCTTTTGAATTGCGTTGATTCTAATTTTTCCAAAGAAAGTTGGATTAAAGCATCAGATATTCGTTCTTATCATAAAGATTGTTTAGTAGGAAAAAAATCTTCTAGAAGCTATGCATATCTTTTATTACCAGATATTTCGTTGACCAATCAAGAAAAAATTATTCCTATGTTTAATCAACAATTAACTTTTTTGCGTGAGAAATACGACTCATTGTTTCTTACTAACTTTAGAGATAAAAATAGAAAAAGAATTTCATTTGAATTTTGTTATCAATTAATTTCTTATTGTTACAATGCATTATCATAATTGTCCAAGCTGCTACAATGCTTTTGCATGCACAGATGAATGCACAATAGAATATGATCTTCAAGATGGAGATAAAGAATTTGGAGCTTATTGTTTATGTCTTAATTGTGATCCTGATATTCCTTTTTCTGAAGAATGGTGGAACCGTTACTGTGGTTTCAAGAAAAAAGAATAAATATGCCGGGTTGTAAAATTGATCAATTTGGAACTAAACGTTGGTTGATTCATGATCAGCTTCATAGAGAAAATGGACCAGCGGTAGTATATACTGATGGTTCTAAAGCTTGGTTTCTTCATGGTCAACGTCATAGATTAGATGGACCAGCAATAGAGCATGCTAATGGATATAAAGCTTGGTATTATCATGGACAGCTAATTAATTGTTTCTGTCAAAAAGAATTTGAACGTTTAATTAAATTAAAAGCATTATGGTAAAAATGAATAAAGATGAGCAACCTATCTGTGAAATAAGTTCAACCGGAAATAAATGGTGGTATCTTAATAATCAATATCACCGAGAAGATGGTCCAGCGGTAGAATATTCTGATGGTTCCACACTTTGGTATCATTACGGTCAACTTCATCGTTTAGATGGTC
>Ga0070730_10002832_pt1 | contig 15715 bp, 14 predicted proteins | sample Coa_R1_3_FD_66447 | JGI IMG/M metagenome (GOLD analysis project Ga0070730, IMG submission 66447) | Surface soil microbial communities from Centralia Pennsylvania, which are recovering from an underground coalmine fire - Coalmine... | ecosystem: Environmental > Terrestrial > Soil > Unclassified ...
TCCGCCATACTGGTCAAGGGAATAGTATGGCCCGCCCGGCGATTCGGAGCGGTGGTCCCCAACCGGCATCTGGCGCGCGCCAATCGCTACCTGGCCCGGCGCAAAGGCTGACGGCGAGTATCTTTACACAATGCGCATTGGGGTCATCGTCAACGAGACAGTCGCGCGCCGCCCGGCCAGTATCGATCAGCTGATCGAGCAGGTCGCCGGGATTCGGCGCGATGGGTTCTCGGCCGCCATATTTGCGCAGCGGAGCGGCGTCGATGCGCTGACCGTCATCGCTCTCGTGGGCCGGGTCGTACCTGACCTCGAGCTCGCCACCGGCGTTGTGCCCATCTACCCGCGCCACCCGGTGGCGCTGGCGCAGCAGGCGCTGACGGTGCAAGCCGCGATCGCCGACCGGCTCACCCTGGGTCTCGGCCTCTCGCACAAACCAGTCGTGGAAAATTCCTGGGGGTTGTCGTTCGAAAGCCCGGTTGAGTATATGCGCGACTATCTGGCGATCTTGCAGCCGCTCCTGCACGGCGACGCAATCGAGTTCGATGGCCGCCAAATCAAGGCCAGAACTCAGCTGAGCATGCCGGATGCCGCGCCACCCGCGGTGGTCCTCGCCGCACTGGGCGAACGGATGCTGCGCCTCGCCGGTTCAGACACCGACGGCACCGCAACCTGGATGGTCGGCCCGAAAACCCTGGCATCGCACGTCACCCCGATCATCACGGCTGCCGCCAGCGCGGCTGGCCGACCGAGCCCGCGCATCATCGTCGGGCTGCCCATCTGCGTGACCAGTGATCCTGAGGCAGCTCGGGCGCGAGCCGAGCGCGGGTTCGGCAGATACGGCTCACTGCCGTCCTATCGAGCCATGCTCGACCGAGAGGGGGCGACGAGTCCGGTCGACGTCGCGCTGATCGGCTCCGAGTCAGAAGTTGAGGCTCAGCTGGCAGCGATCGAACACGCCGGCGGGACCGAATTGAGCGCGAGTGTTTTCGGATCGTCCGAAGAGCACCTGCGGACCTTCGAATTCTTGAAAGCGCAGGTAGCCAATGTCCGAAGCACCCCGGTCTAACCGCCCCACCCCGCGCACCACGGCCGCCATCGAGGCCGAGTTGCGGCGTCAGATTCGAGCCGATCTGGCTCAAGCCCGCGCAGACTCGGATGGGGCGCTGGACGATGAGAGTCTGGCGTCGATCATCGCGCACGCCATCGGCATGGTCCTGGCCTGGCACCAGGACTCGCCGGAGCACACCCGCAACGCGACCACCAGTAGTCGGACCTGGCGCCCGGCTGGCGGACCGCGGGCTGGCCGGCCCCAGGAGTTCGAGGCGCGCTCATTCGACGAGCGCGGTCCGCGGCAGTTCGACGATCGGCGGCGCGGGCCACCCCCGGATCGCGGCCCGTCTCAGGACCGTGGCGGGTACCAGGACCGCGGCCCATACCAGCCGGATCGGCCGCCGTATCAGGACCGGCCAGCCCGCGACTTCGACGATCGCAATGCGCCCCGGCGCGGCCCGCGGGAGGACGACCGTGACTTTCAGCCGCGGCGCGGGCCATCCAGCCGGCCGTCGGGTTTCAATCAGGGCCCGCGCAGTGGCGGTCGCCCGCCTGGCCGGGGCGGCGGTTTCGGGCCGCGCCGTCCACCACCGCGGAGTCGCTAGCCCTCATCTCAACGCCGGCGGCGTGCCCGTGAGCACGGCCGCCACGGCCAGGACGACCACGCCGAGCAGGAGCTCCGCCCCAATACCGCGGGAGCGGAAGCGCACCTGGCCGTGGTCCACGTTGCCGGCGCTGAAGGGAAGCCGCCTCGGCCAGCTATTGACGGCCGCCAGGACGAGCATTGCTCCGAAGAGTGCGCTCTTCACCAACACCAGTTGGCCATAGCCGGTGGCGACGAGGCCTGACCAGGACCCGACTTCGAAGACCGCTTGCACGACCCCGGAGAGTACGACCATGCCTGAGGCGGCGAGCGCGAAGCGGGTAAACCGGGCCGTGAGCCTTGGCGCCAGACTGCCGCTCGCAGGACTGGTTGCGTTCGCCCATAGCACCGGTAAACACACCAGCAGGCTGACCAGCCCGCCGACCCAGCCGGTCGCGCCCGCGATGTGCAGCCAATCAACCACGATGCCAACGCCCGCGATGGTCGGGAGCGCGGCGCCGTGACTGGTCAGGCTGCTGGTCAGCAGCACCCCCGGGAGCATCGCGACGGCGCAGTCCGCGGCCAGACCTTCAAGTCCGCCGAACGCGACCAGCAGCAGACTGGCAACTTCCAGCCCGATCCGCGGCCACCAGATCGCCGCGAAGCGGCCGCGCAGCAACAGGTCGGACAGCGGCTGGCCGAGCGCCTCCAGAAGTGCGACGTCGGCGGCCGCGGCCGCCTGGGCGACCGCGGTGAAGAGGGTGCCGACCACCAGTAAGACCCCGCCGAGCACGATCACGCGATGTGCGCGCCGATGCATGACCGCGCGCACATCGGCCGGCCCGTCGGCCAGGACCGGGCCGGCGACGACCTTCCACGCCGCCATCACCCCGCCGAACAGGCTCGCGGCCAGATAGAACCACCAGCGGCCGACGGTGGTTTCCGGCGTAGCGCCGGTGAGCGCGAGCAGGCTGGAGCCAGCAGGGGTGGACGTAGAGACCACGGGTACGCCCACGAACAACGCGTACGTGCCCCCGTCGGGGTGCACGTCGATCGTGGACAGGCTGCGCCACGTCACCAGGTACACCCCGTTCGGCAGCCCTGGCTGCAACGACACGACGAGTTGATGGTCGTCGTCGGGGTCTACTCGCGCGTCGCCCTCGTCGACGACTCTGGAGGCTGCATCGGTAACGTGGACACTGCTGAAGACACTATCGATCGGCTCGCTGAACAGCAGCCGCACCTCGGCGGGCGACGTCGGCAGCGACTGGGTGCTCGACGGGATGGTGCGCAGCAACACGGCGTGCGCCAGGACGTGCTCGGCGGTAAGTCCGGTGGCCGCGAGCAGCACCCCCAAGCCCACGGCGACCGCGAGCCAGCGGCGGACCCTCACGGACCCGGGTTGGGAGAGGCGCTCGCCCCCGCGGGGGCCGGCGCGAGCGCAGTCGTGTCGCCGGTGTTGCCGAAAGTGGCGCGCGCGTAGTTGATCGCGCTCCAGCGCTGTTCCTCGGTCAGCAGGTCCTTCCAGGCCGGCATGGCCGAATTCGGGAAGCCGTAGCTCACCCAGTAGAACAACTCGCCGTCGGTGTGCACGCCAGGCGCTGTATGAATGCGCAGATCGGCCGGCCGCGGCACCAGCCGCAGACCGGTCGGCCCATCGCCGCGGCCGGTCTCGCCATGACAGGTCTCGCAGTTCGTCGTGTAGACGTCCTTGCCAACGGCCAGCGACTGTGCGTCAGGTGGGACAGGATCGCGGATGTTGACCACGTCCAGCGGCACCCCGTTGCGTTGCTCGCCGACGTAGATGTACGCGCCGCACGCCAGGATGACCAGACCCGCCCCGACACGCGCCGCGTGCAGGCGCATCGCGCGACGGCGACGCGGCGCCTGGGCAGCCCGGTAGAGCGCCAGGCCCGCGACACCAACTCCGACAGCCGCGAGTGCGTACGCCACGCTCACCAGTGGCGACGGCAGCAGCGGGTAGACGCCGCTGGCGGTGGCTGTCGGCGCGCTCACGCCGCCAGGACCCGCGACGACGAAGCGGACCGCGGTGCGAGCGTCGTCCTGACCCGTTCGCCGCACCAGCATCTCCGCCTGCCAGGTACCGGCCTGAGACAGGAGCGCCGAGGTCGTTTCCCACGTATCGGGAGCGCTGGTCGACTGCGGCAGGACGACGGGCTGGCTCCCGAGTTCGGCGTCCAGATAGGTGAACGTGAGTTGGACCCGCTCGACCTGCGCAGGGTCGACCCGGGGCAATTGGATGCCCATCCGATTGACGCCCAGGACCGCCGGAGTGATCTGGATGCGGGCCGAGAGTCCCCCGGCGTCGACCGTCCGGTCGACCGGGCCACCCTGAAGATCGCCGCCCGCCCGAATCGCGAGCTCCTCTCGGGCGGGCGAGAGACCCGTCAGCACCGCGGCGACTCCAAGGACCACGATGGCCAGCCCGATCTCGCCGCGCACGGAGAGGCCAAATCGTCGCGCCAGCTTCGATGTCGCCGCGGTGGAGCCCGCCGTGGCCAGCCTCGCCAGCCCCGGGCGGACCACAAGCAGATTGAAGGCCGCCAGCACGAGTATCAAAGCCAGCAGGCCAATCTTCGTGGTCACGCTCAGGCCGTAGGCTGTCTGAACGAAGCCCTCCCACGAACCAATTTCGAGCCACGCCTGGAACGTGCCCGTCAGGATGATCACTCCGACGGCCACCAGCGCCATCTGCGAAAACCTCGCGACGGCCTTCGCTCGCACCTGGTCGCCCGCGGCCTGACTCGCCTTCACGACCACCGGCAGCACGTAGACCAGGCTGGCCAGCCCGCCTATCCACGCGGCCACGGCGGTGAAGTGCAGCCAGTCCACGACCACACCGAGGTACGCGCCCGACAGCAGCGCCGCCGCGTGACTGGTCAGGCTGCTCGTGAGCAGGGCAAGTCCACTCGCCACCAGGGCGGCCTGGCCCGGCCAACGCCTGACTCCGCGCCACGCCACCAGTCCCAGAGCGACCGCCACGAGCGCCAGGCGCGTCCACCACAGCGCGGCGAACCGGCCGCGACTCAGCAGATCGAAGAGCGGCTGGCCGAAGACACCCCAGAGCGGCACCGCCGCGGCCGATGACGCCTGGGCGATGGCCGCGTACAGCGTCCCGACGAGCAGCAACACGCCGGCGGCGAGTGCCAGCTGCCGGCTGCGGTCCGTCCCGAGCGGCAGCGCGGCCGGATTGCTGCGTCCGATGAGCCGCCGGAACACGACCTGCCAGCTGAGCAGGGTTCCGAACATGGCACTCGCGGCCAGCGAGAACCACCACCGGCTCAGGGCGGTTTCGGGTGCGAAGCGCGCTTCGGACGACGCCCCGGCGGCCACCGGGACGCCTTCGGCGGGCATCGGACCGACGATCAGCGGATACGCGCCGTTGACCTCGTGGCCGTCGACCGCCGAGAGCGTCCGCCAGGAGACGGTGTACACCCCATTGGGCACCTGATCGGGGAGCGAGACCGCCAGCGAACGCGGGTCATTCGGGGCGACGTGACTGTCGCCGCGATCAACCGGATCGCGCTGCGCATTCAGCAGTTGGACCCGACTGAAGCTGCCGTCGACCGCTTCGCTGAAAAACAACTGCAGCTGGCGCGGGGGTTGATCGAGCTGCGACCCCGGCGCGGGATCCGCGCGTTCCAGGTTGGCGTGCGCCCAGACCGTGGCTGGGAACGAGAATCCGATGACGAGTGCCACGAGGATCACCGCGCGACGCACGCGTCATAGGCTAGAAGATTTACCCAGAGTCCGACGATTTACGCGGGTGCAGCCGGGTGAGTTGCTCGCGCGCGGCGGCTGTTTCGGCCGTCGACGCGGCCAGTTCGGCGTAACGCACGCGCACATACGCCGCGGTGACCTTCGCGGCGTCGTCCGCGGGCTCCAGGGACCGCTGGAGTGACGGCAGGTGCTCCAGCGGCGTCGCGGCCACGACGCGATGTGCGCCAACTGACTCCCCGAGCTGCAACAGCTGACGATAGACCTCGCGGATCGACGACAGCTCCCCGCGTGCGCCGCGTTCGAGCACGCCGGTCGCGAGCGCCGCGGACGGCCCCGCAGGCGCCGCGCCGCGCCGGAATAGCCTGCGCCAGAGCGCGAGCAACGCGCGCGTCAGTCGACCTGGCTCCCAGAGCGAATCGCGCTGCTCGTCGGTTGCCTCGGCGTCGGCGCTCGAGCGTCGCCAGCGCGAGGCCGCGCGGGCGACCACCAGCAGAGCCGCGATCAACAACGCGGCCGCGCCAGCGGCCTTGAGCGCCACGAGCAGCTCGGGTGGAATCTCCTGCGCCAACAGGTTCTGCAGGCGGTTATCGATCTCGCCTGGCTGGAGCAGCTGCGGCGGTTGCTGATTCATCGTGGCGGGCAACAGACTCAGGAGCAGGTAGACCAGCCACTCGACGACAAACGCGAGCGGGATCACGATCAGGTAGACGACCAGCAGGAGGGCCTTGCCCAGCAAGTCGAAGAGCGGGCGGGTCGCCACGATCAGCAGGTCGAACGACAGGAGCTGGCCGAGGACCAGCGCGACCAGGACCACGACTCCGGCCACAACCGTGAGCACCCCCAGCCACTGGGTGTTGACGGCCAGCGCGCGGGACCGCGTCCGCAGACTTTCCAGTCGGGCCAGCGCCAGGGTGAGCAGGCTCACGAAGAAGAAGCCGACGACGAACGGCGTCGTCTGTGCCTCGAGCGTCGGCAACTGAGCGGGGCGCGTCGAGATCGACATCAACACCGCGCCAGCGACGAGCGCGCCGATTCCCCAGCGGAAAACGCCTTCGACGTCCGAGAAGCCCGGCATCTGGCTGCCGAGCCGCACGCCCCGCCACCAGACGAACAGCCCGAGCGCGAACGCGAACGCGGGTGCGCTGGCTTGACCGATGACCGCTGCCAGGGCCACGGCCGTCAGCCCCAGCCACTCCAGGCCCGCGTCGGGATACTGGTCCAAACGCACGGCCAGCAGCACCGCCAGCACTCCGAGGCCAACCAGGCCAGCCCGCGCGGCGCGGTTGTGGACGGCTCGCCGACCGAGATACTGCGTGCTCAGGGCGCCGAGCACCACGAGCAGGAACACGCTCAGCGGCGAGAGCAGCGCCCGCGGCTTTGACACGTCGAGCCAGAGGCCGAGTAAGACTGCCCACGGCGTCACCCAGCAGACATCCATCGCCGCCAGCCCGAGCGTAAGCGACAGCCGGTTCACGGCGTGTCCCACCCGAACATCCGCGCCGGCCCTGTCACAGCTCTGCCACGTTGCGCGTGCTTGCCAGCCGGGTTTCCTGCGCGTCCTGCCGGAACTTCCGGGGCGGGCGGTTGATGCGGTGTGACCAACCAACCTCGGCCACTTTTGTTCATTGCGTGTCCTCGACCCGAATCGCGTAGGCTGGTAAGCCATTGAGCGGCGCAAGCGGCTCCTCGGCGGAGGTGATCAGCAGCATGGCGGGCTGGTGGCCGGCGCGCCGCAGCCGCTGCAGCTGGTTCACCAGATCCTGATTGGCGAACGCGGTGACCATGACGACCGTGGTGCCGTAGGCCAGTTCATGGCCCTCCAGCTCGACCAGCGTTTCGGCGGACATCGTCGCCATCGGGACCAGCCGGGCCAGCGCTTCGAGGACGTGCATCATCTGGCGCGGATCGCGGCTGGGGGGAATGCGCACCGCCGCGCTGGAGCGGAACAGTTTCGCATTCGCCGCCAGGCCGATGAGAAAGCCGTGTTCGGTGGCCCAGTTGGCCACGGAGGCCGCCGTGGCGATCACCGCCTCGAGCACCTCAGGGTCATAGCCCTGCCACGACCAGTTCGGGCCGCCGGTGCTGATGTTGAGCAGGACGTGCAAGCGATGCGTCGTGGTGGGCTCGAACAGCTTGACCTGGAGGGCCTGGCCAGGGGCGCGCGCGGTGGCTTTCCAGTGCAACCTCCGCGGGCTGTCGCCCGGTCGATAGTCGCGCACGCCGACCGTCCGCATCGGGTCTTCGAACAGCCACTGTCGGCGCAGCGGGACGTCGCCAAATGGGTTTCGCGCGGGCAGACCGAGGCGCTCCAGCGGCACGATCTTCGGATAGACCAGCAGGTAGTCTTCTTGCGGAATCTCGATTTCCTGGGTTGCCAGGCCAAAGACGTCGCCGGTGCGGATCGTCGCCGGCCCGAAGGCATGGAAACCGCGCGCCTGACACAGGACGCGGTAGTGACGGCGGACGCGTTCGTACCAGCGCACGCTCAGCAGGATGCCGAGCAGGCGGCGGCCAGGGATGTGCGACGGGCCGACGTGGGCGGGGGCGAGGGTGAGCCCAACGCCCGGGACGGTGTCTTCGATCTCCAGCCACGCCAGCGGCAGCGGCTTGTCGTTGACGATCTCGAGCGTGAGCGACACCTCTTCGCCAAACATCGCCCGCGCCTGGCCAAGCGAGCGGCGATAGCCCAGCCCGACCAGGCAGTACCGCTCCCAGACGAACGACACCCCGGCCACCAGCAGCAAGATCACCCCCACGACGAACAGCTGCGCCTCCCGCAGCAGCAAGCTCGCCACCACCACGGTGCCAATCAGAAACAGAAACACCTCGCCGCGCAGCATTGGTCAGGCTGGGCACCTCACGGACGCGGAGGCACCGGCTGCCCGCATCGCTGCGCTCGCTCTCTTCGGGTACCTGCAGGGTAGGAAGGCACGCAACGCCGACCGGCTGTGTAGGGGAAGACGGACACGCAGTGCCGACCGGTGGACCTGGACGGTACGACGAAACGAAGTTCCCGAATCGTCGCGAGGGAGCGCGCCCTGTACCTTCGGTACGGGTAGACGAAGCGATGCGGGCAGCCGGGGCGTGCGCGTGCCACACGGGGCCTAGGCCCGAACCGGGGCCGCGGCGAGCGGGGGGAGCGGGTCTTCTACGGGCACGGGCACGGAGGCCAGGATTTCGGTGAGCACGTCGGCGGGGCCGCGGCCGCGGAGGCGGGTTTGGGCGTTGGTGATGAGGCGGTGCGTGAGAACCGCGGGTGCCAGACGCTTGACGTCGTCGGGCAGGACGTAGGCGCGGCCCTGTATGCCGGCCAGCGCTTGCGCGGCGTGATAGAGCGCGAGGGTCGCCCGCGGGCTGGCCCCAAGCTCGACCGACGCGTGGAGCCGCGAGGCGCGCACCAGCCGCACGATGTAGTCCTCGACCGGTTCGGCCACATGGACCTCGCGCACCAGGCGCTGCATCGCCGCCAGCTCACTCTGCGATACGACCGCGGGCAACTCATCCAGCGGACTGGCCGACCGAAAGCGACGGACGATGTCTTTTTCGTCGGACTCGCTCGGATACCCGATCGACAGCCGCAGCAAGAACCGGTCGAGCTGCGCCTCCGGCAGCGGGAAAGTGCCCTCGAGCTCGATCGGATTCTGCGTCGCGAGCACCAGGAACGGTCGCGGCAACGCGCGCGTCTCACCCTCCAGGCTCACCTGCCGCTCCTCCATGCACTCCAGCATCGCCGACTGCGTGCGCGGCGTGGCGCGGTTGATCTCGTCCGCCAGCACGACCTGCGAGAAGATGGGGCCGGGGCGAAACTCGAATTCCTGGTTGCGCTGGTTGAAGAAGGAGACGCCGGTGATATCGCTGGGCAACAGGTCGGGCGTGAACTGGATCCGGCGGAAGGAGCAGTCCAGTGTGCGCGCGACGGACCTGGCCAGCACGGTCTTGCCGATGCCCGGTACGTCCTCGATCAGCACGTGCCCCTCGCACAACAGCGCGACCAGCAGCAGGTCGATGACGTCGCGCTTGCCGACGATGACCCGCTCAATATTGTCCCCCGCCCGCTCCGCCATCGCGCGGACCGGCCCCACATCGATCATCAGGGTTGCGGGGGGCTCGCTGCGCTCGGCACAGGGTCGGCGAAGCGGTAGCCGACGCCGCGCTCGGTCAGGATGTAGTGCGGGTTGGCCGGATCGTCTTCGAGCTTTTGCCGCAAGTAGTTGATGTACAGCCGCACGTAGTGCGAGGCGTCGCGGTACTCGGGGCCCCAGACGCGGCTGAGCAAGGTCTCGTGTGTCATCACCACGCCCGGATTCGAGGCCAGGTGGTAGAGCAACCGGAACTCGGTTGGCCTGAGCTGGACCTTTTCGCCGTCTTTCCACACCTCGTGGCGGTCGAAGTCGATGACCAGCCGTTGGTCGACGTGCAGCACGCGCGACGCGGGCGCCTGGGGCGGCGTTTCGGCGCGGCGCAAGACGGCCTTGATGCGCGATACCAGCACCCCCGGGCTGAACGGTTTGCCAATATAGTCGTCCGCGCCCAACTCGAGGCCGTGAATCACGTCGCGCTCGTCGGCCTTCACCGTGAGCAGCACGACCGGCACCGCCGAGAACTTTCTCAACTCGCGCAAAGCTTCAAAGCCATCCAGCTCCGGCATCATGACGTCCATCACCACCAGGTCCGGCAACCGGCGCCGGACCTCGTCGAGCGCCTCCTGGCCGTTGGTGGCCTCGAACACCTGGTAGCCCTCCAGCTCCAGGTTCATCCGCACCGAATCCAGGATCCTCGGCTCGTCGTCGACGATCAGGATGGTGCGGACTTTCGTACGTCTGAGCGGGGCCGGTCCGCCACTGTGCTCTGCCATGCGCGCTCGTGACGGGCAGGATACACAGCCGCCAGCCGTTCGCGACCCCGCCGCGGGCGAAGCGCGAACGGTCGTGGGATCAGTGCTGCTGCTCGACTCCCTGGCCCGTGGCCTTGGCTACCACGAGCTTGCGTACCAGTTCGTTCGGAATCGGTTTATCGAACGGGAACCGGATCGTCCCCTTCGACGTGCCATAGCCGCGCAACTCCTCGGGGAACAGGTCCATCGGGGTCCCGTAGAGGGCGCAGTGGCGCTTCGCCGCGCCGAAGTGCACGGAACCGCCGGGAAACTTGTAGGTGGGCATCCCGTAACCGATGACCTCGCTCGCACCGGGGAGCGCGGCGCGAATGATGGCCCGAAGCTCCCGCAGCCGGGGCTGCGCGGTGGCGGACTGCGCCGCGATGTACTCGTCGACGGTGGCAAACGCTCGCATGCACCACCGAGGGTAAAGCCCCGCGCCGAGCTACGTGCGCTTCTCGTCTTCCGACCCGACGGGCAGGACGATCGTGAAAACGCTGCCGCGGCCCAGGCCAGCGCTTTCGGCCCAGATCCGGCCGCCATGGCCCGCGACGATGCTGCGCGTGATGTAGAGCCCCAGGCCGACCCCGGCGGTCGCCCGCGACAGGCGCGTGTCGGAGCGGTGAAAACGTTCGAAAATCCGCTCCTGCTCGCCCGGCGCGATGCCCGTGCCCTGGTCGATCACGCGGACGAGCACGCGTTCGGGCGGCGCGACCTCGCCAACCACGAGCACCTCGCCCCCGTTGGGGCTGTACTTGATCGCGTTCTGGACCAGATTGAAGAGTGCGCGGCGTAGTTGATCGGCATCCCCGCGGATAATCGGAAAATTGGGCGGAAAACTCGACCGCAGGCTGTGGCGTGGCGCCCGGGGCGCGAGTTGATCGATGACTTCGGCCACCAGTTGTGGCAGGTCGACGCTGCCGACGCGCATCGCCACCCGACCGGCCTGAATGCGACTCAGGTCCAGCAGATCGGTAATCAGCCGATGCAGCCGGTCGCACTCCTCTTCGATATTGCGCGAGACGCGTTGGATCGTCTCGGGTGGCCAGACGGCGTCTTCGCGCGCGAGCGTGGCCGCGTAACTCTTGATGATCGCGACCGGCGTCTGTAGCTCGTGCGAGACAATCGACACGAACGTGCTCTGCATGTCCTCCAGGCGCGTCTTTTCGGCCAGCATGTCGGCCGTGGCGCGCGCCTGCTGGAGTGCGCCGGCGGCCTGGCGCGCGAACACGTCGAGCACGTGCCGGTCACGGTCGGCGAACCCGAGCGCGTCGGTCTGGCGGAACACGTAGATCACACCCAGGAGCTGGTCGTGCTGCTGCATCGGCAGCGCCAGGACGTGATAGCGGCGCGCCCAGTCGCCGAAGCCGCTCGGCAGATACAGCACGCTGACCTGCTCGCCCAGCTGGCCCAGCACGTTCAGAATGGAGCGATCGAGGCGCGGGTGCAGGTTGGCGAGCGCCCCGGCCGGCAGGCCGTAGCTCGCCCGCGGCACGAGGTGCTCGTCTTCGACCAGCGCGATCACCCCGGCGGCACCCTGGAGGATCTCGACGGCCGAGACGACGATCAGCTGCAGGACCGGCGACGGGTCGGCGACGGTCGCCGCGATCTCGGCCGAACGCGAGGGGTGCATTGGCTGTGATGCTATCCTTCGCCGTCACCTCCGATGTGGCGAACCTACGTCATCTGCGTGCTCATCGGGCTGCTGCTCGTGTCCACAGGCGGCAGCGTCCTGTTGGAGCGGCAGGTGCTCTCCGCGCAGGCGGATGCCGACCGGCTGCGCCAGCGAGTGGCGGCGGCTGAGAGCGCACAGGCCAAACTGCAGCAACAGCTCGATCAACTCAAAGTTGCGACGCCAGGCGCGCGGCCGACACCCGGCGCACCGGCGACCTTGGTCCCCAACCCTTCGTCAGCCACAGTCCCGAACTTCCGCGTCGGCGGGGCCGATACCGCGACGCTCCAGCTGATCGAAGACGAAGTCTCAGGCTTGCGCGGACTCCAGCCGCGCACCCAGGTGCCGTTGCGCTTTCTCGATCAGCCGGCGCTGCAGCAATACTTCGTGGACCGCTTCAACCAGGACTACTTACCGAGCGAGCGCGAATCCGACCAGAAGCTGCTGGCGACGCTCGGGCTGATCAGCTCGACCGACAGTGTCACGCAGATCCTGCTCGACGTGCTTCAGGAACAGGTCATCGGCGTCTACAACCCGGACGACAAGGTCATGTACCTGGTGACCAGCGACAACGGCCAGTTTGGACCGGAGGAAAAAGACACGTTCGCGCACGAATACACGCACGCGCTGCAGGATCAGTACTTCGATTTGACAGCGCTGGAGCCAAAGCATCCGCCCAACGACGACCGATCCCTGGCCGTTCTGGCGCTTTCGGAAGGCGACGCAGTCTTGATGCAGCGGCTCTGGGCGCAGGAAAAACTGAGCCAGGATGAGATCAATCAATTGGGCCAGGGTGGCGCGGATTCCAAGCTGTTTTCGGCGCCGGCCTTTCTGCGGGACCAGCTGCTGTTCCCGTACAGCGACGGGTTCAACTTCGTCCGGCAGATCTACCAGGCCGGCGGCGGCTACGCGGGCGTCGACGACGTCTTCCGCGATCCGCCGGATTCGACCGCGCAGATCCTGCATCCCGAGAAATACCGCGGCCACGTCAAGCCGGTTGACGTCAGCCTGCCAGACCTGTCGGCGGGCAGCCTTGGCGATGGCTGGCGCAAGATCAATTCGAATGTGCTTGGCGAGCTCGACATCCGCCTGATCTTGAGCCAGCTCACCGACAGCTCGCACGGCGTGCGCGGCTCCGGCGGCTGGTCGGGCGATCGCTGGGAACTGTTAGAGAAGGCTGGCCGTCAGGCGCTGGTGATCGAGTCTGTCTGGGACACGCCTGATGACGCGAACAACTTCTTCCAGACCTGGGGTCTGGCGATGCAGAACCGCTTCCACACGGCGACGCCAGAAGAGTCCTCGGCCACTCGCCAGGCCCTGACCACCCCCACCGCCGCGACCGACCTCCGCCGCACCGGCCAGACGGTCCTCGCAGTGATCAGCTTCGATCGCCCGAGCGCGGACGCCATCGCCACCGCTGTCGCACCCTGATTCTCGCGCCGATCCGCGATGCCCGCGTCGCTTCGCTCGCTGCTTGCGATAAGCACCAGTTCATGGACTGCGTACCAATTCACTACCCCAGGAACCCGCATGGAGCGAGCGCAGCGATGCGGGCATCGCGGATCGGCGCGAGGATCAGAGCGTCAGCTCGAGGCCGTCGTAGGCCACTTCCACATCGGGCCCGATGCGTTGGTTCGTGGCTTCTTGCTCCAGGGTGTGGCCAACGTGAGTGATGAAAGCGCGGCGAGGCTGGATAGCGGCGATCAGCTCTAGCGCCTGGGGGACGCTCAGGTGGGTCGGGTGCGGCTCCCAGCGGAGGGCGTCGACGACCACCACGTCGAGATCGTGCAGCAACGCGCGCGACGACGACGGGACGCCGCTGGTGTCGGTCAGGTACGCGAAGTTGCCGATCCGGTAGCCGGTGGCTCGGATCGAGCCGTGCCGCATCGGAATCGGTTGAATACACGTCCTGGCCACGTAGAACGGCTCCGTGTCGACCACGGTAAAGGTGATGTGCGGGATCAGCCCGATCCACGGCGTGCCCACGAACGCATATTCGAACCGCGCCCGCAGCGACACGCCGGTCTCGGCGTGGCCAAAGCAGGGCAGCACGCCCCCCAGCGAAGCGTTGAAGTTCTTCAGGTCGTCGATGCCGGCCGTGTGGTCGGCGTGCAGATGCGTGTACAGCACGGCGTCCACGTGGGTGATGCCTTGCCGCAAAGCCTGCAGGCGGAGCTCAGGCCCAGAGTCGATGAGCAGCCGCACGCCGTCGTCACTCTCCACCCACACGGACGCCCGCGTGCGCATGTTGCGCGGGTCGGAACTGGTGCACGTCGCACAGTGGCAGCCGAGCACCGGTACACCGTACGAGGTCGACGTTCCGAGGAACCGAACACGCATCAGGTTGACAATAGCGTGAACACGTGCGGATCGAGTAAGCCGACCATGCAGCCGGCGATGATCTGGCCACGCAGTCGCCGGATCCGCAGCAGCCACCTGGCCACCGCGAACCCGACCAGCGCCATCAGGAGCATCGGCAACGGCAGCCAGCTCAGTCGCACGGCCAGCGACACCTGCGGCCCGACCAGGGCGTCGTAGATCGCCGCAATACCTAACGCCGCAACCGTCAAAGCCAGCGCGGCCATGAGCGTGAGTCGCACCGAGAAGGCCATGATCAGGCGGATCGTGAGCTGCGCCGCCGACAGCACCGCGAAATTCCAGGCGATCAGGACCGCGAGCCAGCCCGGCTGCAAAAAGGTGGCCAGCGTCACTCGAGCAGCGCGTAGACCTTGTTCAGCAGCTGGACCGGGCTGAACGGCTTGATGAAGTAATCGTCGGCGCCAGCTTCGCGGCCCCGCGCCCGGTCAGTGTCCGCGCCGCGGGCGGACAGGATCACAACCTTAATGCCGGCCGTTTCGGGCTCGGTCTTCAGCTGCCGACACACTTCAAAGCCATCCAGCTTGGGCATGTTCACGTCCAGGAGCACGAGCTCGGGATGCTGCTCCCGAGCAATCCGCAACGCGTCTTCACCGTCGATCGCCTGCAACAGCTCGAAGTGATCGGTGCCCAGAGTCGTCCAGATCAGACGCCGCAACCCATCGTCGTCGTCGGCGACCAGGACCCGCCGCTTGGTGGAGCTCTCCACGGGTTCAGGCGCTCCGTCGCTCGGGTGCAGGCGCCTGCGGAGGCTCGGTCGACGGGAGGGCCGAGGCCCAGAGGCGCACCTGGTTGCGTCCGCTGCGCTTGGCCTCGTAGAGCGCCTGATCGGCGCAGCTCACCAGGAGCTCCGCGTCGACGATGTCCGCGCTCAGCGACGTGCCCCCGAGGCTCAACGTGACGGGCGTGGGGTTCGACGACATGCCGCCTCGAACCGGCGACAGCTCCTCGACCGCGCGTCGGAGTTTTTCGGCGACCACCGCTACCTCGGTCAGGCCATCCCCGGGCAGGATGGCCCCGAACTCTTCGCCGCCGAGCCGACCGACCACGTCGGTGCGGCGCAGACGCTTGCGCAACTGCTCGGCCACCTGACGCAGCACCAGATCGCCCATCGGGTGGCCGTGGCGATCGTTGACCAGCTTGAAGTGGTCGAGGTCCATGATGATGAGCCCGATCGGGTAGTCCATGCGTCGCGCCCGCTGCACCTCGAGGCTGAGCAGGTCGTGGAAATGACGGTAGTTGCTCAAGCCGGTCAGCGCGTCGGTCGTGGCCAGGCGCTGCGTTTCCTGATAGAGGTGGGCGTTCTGCAGGGCGACCGCGACCGCGGCGGCGAGCAGCTCGACAACTTTCACGTCCTCTTCGCGCAACGCTTCGCCGAGCCGCAGCTCGAGTGCCCCCAGCGAGCGCCCGCCCGCGCGCA
>Ga0070730_10002834_pt1 | contig 15705 bp, 10 predicted proteins | sample Coa_R1_3_FD_66447 | JGI IMG/M metagenome (GOLD analysis project Ga0070730, IMG submission 66447) | Surface soil microbial communities from Centralia Pennsylvania, which are recovering from an underground coalmine fire - Coalmine... | ecosystem: Environmental > Terrestrial > Soil > Unclassified ...
GAACAATATCCGGATCGCGCCGTTCGCGACGAAAAGTTCATTGCAGCCACGAAATCCGTATTGGATCGCTTCCCAGACGACATGGAAGCTCAGTTTCTCTTTGCCGACGCAGTGATGATACGGGGAGCGTGGCAGTATTGGCGGAGAGATGGCTCGCCGCTTCCCGGCACGAATGAAGCGGTCGCGGCTCTCGAGCATATATTGGCGCTCGATCCCAATCACCCCGGCGCCGTTCACCTTTACGTGCACCTGTTCGAAGCTTCTGCAGAGCCCGAACGAGCTCTTCCGCATGCCGATCGGCTCGAATCCACCATGCCCAAAGCCGGCCACATGGTCCATATGCCTTCACACATTTATGTCCGGCTCGGACAATATGAAAAAGCTGTCGCCAGCAATGAGCGTTCCGTCGCAGCCAACCACTTCTTTTTGTCGCAATGGGGCAACCTGCCTTTTCCGCAAGAGGGCACCTACCACACTTCCGCCAGCACGCATGCTCCGCATGCGCTGGATGTGCTGCGCCAAGCCGCCATGCTTCAGGGAAATTATGCTCGCGCACTTGAGGCCGCTCACCGGATGGCCGGCGGTCACAGCCTGATGGCGGCGAATCCCCGGCAGCAGCGCCTCCCGCCAGCTTGGTTAGTGCACAAGGCTTTCGGCAGGTGGCAAGCGCTTCTCGCGGAGCGGGTGCCACTCGCGGACCGCTTATACCTCAATGCGGCGTGGCGCTACTTCCGCGGTAGCTCATTCGCAGGACTCGGCGATTTCGAGAAAGCAGACAGCGAACTGCAAGCGCTCAGTGCGATCGCGCGCGATCCGGCGCTCAAGGATATCGTCTCTGGAGCAAATTCTGCCCCTTCGCTTGTCTCCATGCTCACCAGCGCGCTCACCGGTGAAATTGCCATGCGCCGCGGACGCTACGCGGAAGCGGTCACCGCATTTGAGCAAGCCGTCGACGCTCAGGACGCCTTGAATTACGACGAGCCTCCCGATTGGTTGCAACCTATGCGCCTTTATCTGGGCGCCGCATTGCTGAATGCGAGCCGCGCAAAAGACGCCGAAGCCGTCTACCGCGAAGAACTTCACGATCTCCACGAAAACGGCTGGGCCTTGTTCGGCTTGTGGCAAAGTGTGCGCGCCCAGGGCCGGACTGCAGAGGCTAAGGAGATTCGAGAAAGATTTGACCAGGCTTGGAAGAATGCCGATGTCGTTCTGACGGATTCCGTATTCTGAAAACCAAGTAAAAGCTTTCCGCGTCGCCTTTCATTCAGGCTACTGGAGGATGGGATGGCCAAAGTCAAAGCGATAGCCAAATACCTAAGAGTCCTTACGCAATTTCGCTTCTTGCGAAATGTTTCACGTCACGGGCGAGTTCTGGTTGGGCTCATAGGGGCGTTCGTTCTAACGATAGCCATCCCCGCTGCACAAACGACAAAGTCGGGCGCTGAGGTTTACGACATCGTTGTAGTGAACGGCCGTGTGATGGACCCGGAATCGGGACTCGACACGATCCGGAATATCGGAATTTCGGGCGCTACGATCAAGATCATCACCACCGAAGAAATCGCAGGGCGCACAACGATCGACGCTAAGGACCTCGTAGTCGCACCGGGCTTCATTGATCTCCACCAGCATGACCACGAGTCCAGCGACTATGCGCTTAAAGTCATGGATGGAGTGACGAGCACGCTAGAGCTCGAAACTGGCACTGCGGAAGTCGAGGGATGGTACGCCCGGCGCTCCGGCAAATCGCTGATCAACTTCGGAGTCAGCGCCGGCCATTTGCCGGCCCGCGTCGCAGTGATGGGCGACCCGGGCGGTGACTATCCGTCAGGTGACGCCGCGCATCGCGTCGCGACCGAAGCCGAAATCGCTAAGATCACAGCGTTGGTCCGAAAGGGATTGCAACAGGGCGCCGTTGCCGTAGGCACCAAGCCAGGACTGACGCCTGGCGCTTCCAACTGGGAAATGCTGGAAGTATTTCGCGTCGCAGCGGAATTTCGGGCGCCTGTGGTCGATCATCAGCGCGACACCCGAACCGACCAGGCCACATTGGAAACGCGCGGACTGTTGGGCATCGACGAAGCCTTTGCAGCGGCCGCGATCACCGGAGCGCCTTTGCACATTGCTCATGTGTTTTCACCTCGCGTTTTCCAAATGGTCGCCGAGGCGCAGGCAAGGGGCATGGATGTGACTACGGAATGCTACCCGTACACCAGCGGAGCGATACCACTGCAAACGACGATCTTCGATCCGGGCTGGCAGGAGCGCCTCGGAATCGGATACAAAGATCTGATTTGGGCAGAAACGGGTGAGCGACTTACGGAAGAAAGCTTCGCGAGATATCGCCAGAGTCCGACTACAAAACGCGTGATCTTCGTGGCGCTCACCGAGAATATGGTCAAGGCAGCGATTTCGAACCCGCTAACCATGATCATCAGCGACGGCAATCGCTACCATCCGCGGGAAGCGGGCACCTACTCTCGCGTGCTGGGTAAGTACGTGCGTGAAGAGCAAACGCTGACTCTGATGGAAGCGCTGCGCAAAATGACCATCATGCCGGCGCAGCGGCTGGAACAGCGCGCTCCCATGATGAAGAAGAAGGGGCGCATCAGCGTAGGGGCGGACGCGGATATGACCATCTTTGACGCCGGGCGAATCATCGATCGAGCAACAATTGAACAACCGGCGCGTCCTTCCGAAGGCGTGCAGTATGTTCTTGTGAACGGCGTTCTGGCCGTGAAAGAGGGTAAGATCCAAGGCGGCGTAGCAGCCGGGCGTCCAATTCGAGCTGAGATTCGTTAATCCAAGGCGAGAGGTTGCACGGCAACGCTCGCCCTTGCCTGACATAGCGCGGTTCTTTGATTTGGTCATTCTCAGGCTTAGGATCACATTCTAGCGTGCCAGCATTACGGAACGTAGCAAGGTCACTACTTAGGAGTCGGAATTAGAAAGGAGTGCTTATGAAAAGAGTTGCCCTGTCCCTATTCACCGTGATTGCGATATTGCTGACCTGTTCTTTCACCGTGCCCAACAGTCCTATTTCTGCTTCGTTCCGTACCCAACCACAGTCGGCGACACTCACAGGCGACTTTACCAAACTAGAGACCGAACTGTATGACGCCATCAAACGGAAGGACATGTCACGTCTCGAGCAACTGCTTGCAGCTGACTACGTGCTGGTTAGCTCTGCACGGGCGGCAGACCCCATGGATAGGAAGTCCTGGATGGACCTTATGTCGGTCTTTAACGTCGAGTGGTTCACTGTCGGAGATGTCGTGGTCCGATGCTTAGTGCCGAGTAGCAAGACGGGCGAGGCATGTGATCTCGCCGCCGTAAGTTTGGTCAGTACTCAGAAGGCCATCGTTGGCGGGGAAGATCGTAGCAGTGACGGGAGCTTTCTCGTCGACATCTGGTCGCACCGCAATGGAACGTGGCAGCTTCTCTCTCGGTTCGCAAGTGCCAAAGACAAACGGCGTCTTCCAAAGGTGATGCAGCCCCAGAAATCCCAATAGTCTGCCTGAGCATGGCGCTAACGTGGTTAACGCGTTCCCACACCGTGGAACGCGAGCGGATGACGAGCAACTCTTCCCTAATCCGGTAAGGTAAGGTTTGCCGACCAACCGGGAACCAGCCTGCATGTGACTATTCTGCAGGGCTGGGCGAATCTGCTTCCACACTTCGCGCTTTCCCGAATTCAGGTCCGCGCGGAAGATCGTGGCCTCGACGTCGCTCTTGTGAACGACAAAGGCATGCGCACCATCTTGATCCCACTGCACGGGCTCATCACCCGGCAGCAACGGCGCTCTACGAACTTTTCCGGTGGCCAGCTCGACGATTACGTTTTGCTCCGGTTCGTTTGCTGGTGCGGACGTCTCCAACACAAATTTGCCATCCGGCGAGATGCAATTCCAGAAATGAGCGCCTGGCAAATTCGTTAGCGGCTGCGCCGGGCCGCCGCCAAAAGATACGCGGTAGCCACGTGGTGTCGCTTGCCCTTCATGTCCAAGAAAAACAAACTCCTTCCGTCCCGGCATCCACGAGATCAAAGCGGGGTCGACGCTGACCGGAGCCACGTCCAAAGTCTCGGATTCCCCGGCTCGCGTCGCGAGAACGCGCAGCTTCGAGGGCTGGCTCGGCAGAAAGGCGATGGCGTACTTACCATCCGGGGTTATGCCTATTGCCTGGCCTTCGCCGATCTCCACTGCTTCTGAGCCATCCAGGCGCCGAAAGAAGACGAGGTAATCCTGGCCTGAGGCGCCGCCGACCTCGGAAAAAGCGATGCTCTTGCCGTCGGCAGAGAGTGCTCCATAATTTGCCCAACCCAGCGCCGAAATGTCGCGCTCTGCGGCGTTCGGCGGTGAGGCAACCATCTGCGCGCCGATAATGGTGTATAGCGACAGCAGCAGGCGCCCATCGTCGGCGATATCCCAAACGTCACCGTTCCCAGGGACCTGAAACACAACTCGTGACTTCCCCTCCGGAGTCACCGCGAACACTTCTCTTTCCCCAGTCGATTCCGGGAAGGTCGCGGCGAACCAGACTTCTCGTTGGTCCGGCGCCCAAGCCACTCCATCTTCGCCTTGCGCTTCGGCGGTCAGGCGTTTCACGTTCCCTGCCGCATCCGCAGTGTCAAGATATCCACGGTCGTCCCCGTAAACGGGATGTTCGAGAAAAGCTACCTGCTTTCCGTCCGGCGAAATCCGCGGGTGACTAATATAGCCATTCGTTTTGAACAGAACTTTTCCAATGGGATATTCGAGCTGTTGCGGGCCACCTGCGCTGCGCACGACGGCAAATTGCTTGCCGTCCCGGCTGATGTCCGCATCCCAAACGTCTTCCAAAAGTTCGCGAGGGGTGCCACCACTCGCCGAAACGCGCGCCAACGTCCCCGACTGCATAAAATTCGATTCAGGGCTTCGCCTTACATTCGTTAGCAAAGCAATCTCGCCGGCAGCCGAGACGCCGACCACCATGGTGTTCTTCAGTTCGAGTGACCGCGCATGGAGATCACCGGTGCGAGAGCTGAAGACTTCGTAGGGACGTCCCTCCCAGCCGGCGCTGTAGATTACGTTTTGCCCATCGGGAGAGAAGCGTGCGCCTCGGATGTTACCGCGCTGGAAGGTCAACCGCTCAAACTTGGCCCGCTTGGGACCGCCACTGCGCGTCCCGGCAAAATACGCAACGGCGAGGGCGGCGATTCCAAACAGCACGACCACTACGATGGCCAATGACTTGGGGCGTGCAGTAACGATCATGGCTTGCGGCGATGCGATGTGGGAAGTTACGCTCAGCGCCTCAAGAGAAAACGCCAGGTCCTTGGCGGACTGGAAACGCTGCTCGGGCGATTTCTCAAGACAACGGCGTACGATTCGCTCCAATGCGGGAGAGATTGGATGCTGGGCCTCTATCAACTCAGGCGGGTCTTCTTTCAGTACAGCGGTCATCGTTTCCGCCGACGTATCGCGGCGAAAGGCGCGATGCCCGGAAAGCATTTCATACAAAACCGCGCCGAAGGAGAAAATGTCCGTGCGCGCGTCGACGGATTCTCCGCGAACCTGTTCGGGAGCCATATAGCTGGCTGTTCCCATAACCACGCCGGCCGCGGTTTGCGGACTGGTCAACGTAGCCCCGTCCGAATCCGCACCCCTGCCGCCGGTCTTCTGCAGCACCTTCGCGAGGCCAAAGTCGAGAATCTTTAAACGTCCGTCCCTGGTCAGGAAAAGATTCTCAGGCTTCAGGTCGCGATGAATGATCTCTTTGGCGTGCGCGATTGCTAAGCCTTGTGCGATCTGTACGCTGTAATCGATCGCTTTACGCTGCGGCAGCGTGTCACGATCCAGCACATCGCGGAGGCTTTCTCCCTCCAGCAGTTCTGAAACGAGGAAAGGCGATCCGTTATGCTGGCCCACATCGTGAATCGCCAGAATGTTGGGATGGCTGAGGGCGGCCACCGCTCGCGCTTCCTGCTCGAAGCGGTGCAGCCGATCCCCGTCCGCGGCGAATGATTGCGGAAGAATCTTCAGCGCCACCTCGCGCCCCAGCCTCGAATCACGGGCCCGGTAGACTTCGCCCATCCCGCCCGCTCCTAGCGGCGCGACGATTTCATATGGTCCGACCTTAGTGCCTGAAGCCAACGGCATAATTGTCCGCGATTATACCTCCCCGGAAAACCCCACTGCGATCACTCCATTCGAGTTTCTGGGCGGATGACGAGCAAGCCTGAAGTACTCCCAAGGGAAGGATGCCTAAATGAAAATGAAATTCATTTTCATAATGCCCGTGGCTCACTCCCTGCGCTGTGATCCTCATCACACTCGCTTTCCGCCCCAGTTCCCATCAAACCTACTCACTCCCGTCCGCGGGGCTAAAAGAAGCCAATGAGCTGATGGAACAGTTTCTTGGTTCGATGGGGATGAGCCCAGCGCTCCGCCCCGGCGCCATTCGATGTCTTGCCGGCACGCGGGGCACTAGAACGAGGACTACATCACGGGGTGATAGAGAACACCGTGGCAGCACCGTCGGAGCTGTCTTGAAAGATTTTGTCCCTAGCGATTACGCGCACGCGGACATCGGGAATCCCGCTACTAGCCGGCAATTGCCAGTTGAAGTCGCGTGCGGCGGCAGCCAAACTCTGCGTGATGAAGTGCCAGGTCAGACCGCCGTTGGTTGAATACTGGATGTCAAACGAACGCAGCCCCTGCTGGGCTGAGGCGGTCCACTTGATCGGTAGAAAAGCTGATGGACCGGATTCTTTTCCTCGATGGAACCCCGAACATGACCGACATCAGGAAGATCAATATTGGCAACAACATCAAGGCGCAGTTTGAAGCGATCTCGCGCTGGAGATGCATGCAGTCAAGCACTTGAACGAAGCCATCAAGATCGCCACCGAAGTCGGGGATAACGCCTCCCGTGCGCTGTTTGAGGACATCCTCAGAGACGAGGAAGAGCACGTCGATTATCTGGAAGGCCAACTGCACGCTATCGGCGAAATGGGCATCGAGAATTATCTTGCACAACAACTTCACAAAGGCCACGAAGAAAAAGATTAGGACAGCCTACTGACTCTATCGAACAGCAAGTGGACGCGATGAACGAGGCCATCTACGACTTGTGAAGCGGGCTTGCGTGGTCGTTGTCGCGTCAATGAGCGGTAAGAGGCTGATTGCAGCAACCGCTTTCCGCAACTTACCAACTGTCCGAGATTCCCGGTACATGGCATGAAGTGTGTCTAGAATCCGCTTCGTAGAGTGTGGCGTGTTCTCAGTTGGCGAAAAATCGCGATCTCTAACAATGTCGGCGGTGTCAAGCACTCTTTGAGCAACACTTCGGTATGCACTCACAGAAGAGCGCCATTTCGCTCTCTTAGTTGGTTTGCGCGTTTCCAACCTGGGCTCGCTTGGAATCGTTCGGGTCAGGAACTCGGTCCGACCCAGCCATCTCTTCGATCACACCTCGATAACTTGGGAGCGTACACCGCATCCCGTCCGGAGACCGGCCTTCTCATCTCATCTGGTAGCGTGGGTTGACAATTTCTCGTTTTGAAGCGTAGCTACATCTAGTTTTCCTGCACAACCGCTGGCATATTCCGTGGAAGACCATCTCTTGCGGCACGAAAGTTCCCCGTTATGGCACCGATTTGCCATTGAGCGTCGGCGAAGGGCGAAGTACAAAGGGGCCGCCTTCCTTTTCTGACTCTGGCCAGTCCCGTAACACCGCTGAGAGTTTCCAGAGCAGCAAGCGAAAAGTAGTAGAGAGGAGAAATACAATGAAAGTGACTTTCCGCATGCTTGCGCCAATTCTTTTTTCGATTGGCATGGGTTGTCTGGCTTTCTCGCAGGCTAGCCTTTCGCACAATACCTGGACCACTGGCGCACCGATGCCGACCGCGGTTGACCTTCCTGGAGGCGTAGGAGTGCTCGGCGGGCGAATCTTCGTAGTCGGAGGGGGCGCTGCTTCCGGCTTGATCGCCGCCACCCAAATTTACAACCCAACCACGAACAGTTGGAGTACCGGAGTGTCACTGCCAGATCCACTTTCGGGTGGCACAGCCGCCGTGGTGAAGGGGATCTTGTACGTAATCGGAGGCTTCGACGGAACCATTGGAAACGTGACCAATGCCGTGTGGGCCTTTAACCCGTCGACGAAGAAATGGACCTCAAAATCGCCAATGCCCACCGCGAGGATGAGTGCCGGAGTCGCAGTGGAGAACAGCATCATCTACGTGATTGGCGGAAATAGCATCACTACCTTGCGGACCAACTCCGTGGAAAGCTACAACCCTGCGACCGACACCTGGACCGAGGAATCGCCTTTACTATTTGGAAAATCCGAACCCTCGGTGGGACTCGTGGGAAGCTTAACGACGGGCTACACAATTGTGGCGGCAGATGGGCACACTACCGACGCCGTAGACCATGGCGACAACGAAGGATATGACGCCTCTACCAACACGTGGTCGAGTTTCGCCCCCGATCCCACGGGCAGAAACGGTGCCTGTGGCGGAGGAATTGGTCAGAAGATGTACGTCGCTGGAGGATACGATGGAAACATTGGTGCCGACATGAGTCTGACCGAAGCGTTCAAGGTATCAACCAACACGTGGAAGACCTTGGCTCCGATGCCGACCGCAACACTATTCCCAGGCTCGGCCGTGTACAAGGGCCAACTCTACTGCCTGGGTGGCGCCACTGCCTATAACGGTACTCCCATGGCGAATGTGCAAATATACCAGCCTTAGGCGGGAAGCAAAAAGGCTGCCGCAACAGGAAACGCAGGACTGCGTCCCCTTCCGCGCCCTGCGCTTCGATAACTGTCGTAACATCCCGTGGCTGTTGAAAAACTCCTTCGGCCTAAAATCGCAAAAACAAAATTGCGTTAGGAAGCGTTTTAAGCGATGTTCTCGAATTTCAAGGCATTTCAGGTCACCCGGATTTTGACCATTCCCGCTGAAGTGGGAGTTTTTCAACAGCCACGCCTGATTACAGCAACTATCGGCAAACAGTAAGCGACTAGGACTCTTCCCTGCTATTGCAACTTCGCGTACTCTGCCTTGGCTTCTTTCAGGATGGGGACGTCGGGGTCGGCGTCTTTCCAGAGGGTGAGGAAATCTTGGTAGGCGCCTTTGGCTTTGGCCGTGTTGCCCTGCAGGACATAGGAACGGGCCAGGCCGAGCCGGGCCAGACCGCCCCATGGAAAGTTCACCACGAGTCCGCGGTGGTCGATAAACTTCTGAAATTCCGCTACCGCGGCGTTGCCGTCGTGCAGCATGAGATAAGCCTCTCCCCGCACATAAACCGGGCACAGGAATACAGTGAGGCCCGTGGGTTGGCCAAGTTCGATGGTGCTTGCCGCCTGCAACAGTTCGACCGCCTGATTCGGGTCTTTGCGCTGTAGGGCAGCCGCTGCCCGGATCGTGGGCAGCCAGTATCTCCCGACCAGCGTGTCCAGCGGGAAGCTCTTGTCGAGTTCCGCCGCTAGCTTCTCCGCCGCCGCCTTATCGCCTGCTCGTGCCAGGGCCAGCGCCGCCATGGCCCGCACATCGCGGTTCGGGGCCAGCTTCAATGCCTCTGCCGCATCGGCGCGTGCCTGCTCCCGGTTGCCCGATTCCACCTCGCGCAGCGCCGCCGCTGCCTGATAAGTTGCGCCCGTCTCTTTAGCATCGTTGAGCTGGGCGGAATCCATCGCCCGCCGCGTCAGCTCGCCTGCGTTCTTGAACTTCCCCTGCCAACCCTCGGTGTCGGCTTGCGCCTCCAGCAGAAAGTCTTCGGTACCCGGCTTGCCCAGCGCGGCCGTTGCCAACTGCGCCATCTGCGCCGCATCACCCTTCAGGAAGGCCAACTGGTAGCGGTACCCGAGCAGAAACTCGTCCTCCAGCTTGCGCTCATTCGCCTGCTTGTACACCGCCTCTGCCGCCTCCAGGCGGTTGAGGTTCGCGTAGGCGTTACCGAGATTAGCGTAGTGGGCCACCGCATTTGGCTCCAGGCGCACCGACTCGAGCTGCTCCTCCAATGCCTTCTCCAGGTTTCCCAGGACGGTGGAAATAGCTCCCAGTTCCGCGTAAGGCACGTCGTCTCTCGGGTAGGTCTGCTGCCACAGTTCGTATACCTGCGCCGTCTTCTCCAGCTTTCCCGTCACGTATTGGTAGTAAAACGCCTCGATGTAGAACCGCTCCCGCTCGCTCACCTTCTCCCGCAGCTCGTAAGCCTTGCGCGCATTCTCCGTCGCCCGCTCCGCCTGGTTGAGGTCGCTGTAGATGGACGACATGGTGGCGTAGGGCATGGCGAAATTCGGGTCCAGTTCCACCGCCCGTTTGAAGAAGGGCAGAGCGGCGGTCTCCCCTTTCGCAGACCGCGTCTTCTGTCCCAGGCTGTAGGCCTTCAGCGCCTCCAGCGATGGCGTAGTCGCCTCCTCGACCGGCGTGGCGTATTTCTGCACCGTGCTGAGCGACTCGCCCAGCTTGCCGCGCAAGCTGGCGGCGGCGTTGTCCAGCGCCTTCAAAACCTCTTCTTTGCCTGCCGCCTGCTCCTGCGCCTCCGCAAGCACGTCGCCTGTGCCGCAGTTCACCGCCTTCAGGCCAATCACGAACTGGCTGCCCAGCCCCGCAATCGAGCCGGTCAGCATGGCCTTGCTGCCCGTGCGCTGGCAGACCTCGCGTGTGACCTCGGGCGTCAACCGGTCGCCGGCGGGACGCCCCATCAGCTTCAGTGTCTCATTCACCTTGCGCTCGGAAACCAGGTCGAGAAAGGGCGATTGCTCAAGCTGCACCGAGAGTCCCTGCTTTAGCGTGTCATCAAATACCGCATCGCCGGTCTTGTTGGCGAAATCGGCGAGGACGATGGTGTCCTTGTCGGTCAGACGGATCGCGCTCTGGCGCGAGCGGAAATAGTACCCAACTGCGATGCCAGCCGCGATAAGTATCACGGCCACGGGAACCAAAAACCTCCAAAGCTTCTCAATCCCATCCGCAGGCGCTTCTGGCACTGCCACAGTGCCCGCGCTAGCTGTTACGCCGTGTCCACTTTCGGAGTCCCGCATCAGCCTTTGCAGCTCGGCGCGCATCTCGGAGGCGTGCTGATAGCGCAGCCCGCAGTCTTTTTCCAGCGCCCGGGTGATGATGTCTTCCAGCTTGGCCGGCAGGTCGGGATTCAGGCGCACCGGAGCCACCGGGGCGCGGTTCAGGATCGCATCGAATATTGTTGCCGTACTCTCCCCACCGAAGGGTAACTGGCCTGTCGCCATCTCGTACAAAACGATTCCGAAGGAGAACAGGTCCGTACGGGCGTCCTGCTCTTTGGCCTGCGCCTGCTCCGGCGACATATATGCGACCGTTCCCAGAGTCGAGCCGGGGCTGGTCAGGTGCGCCTCGCTCATCGTCGTCTCCTGGGCCGTTGCTCCCGCCGCTGCCGGCACTTCGCTGCTGGCGGTCGTCACTCTCGCCAGACCGAAGTCGAGAATCTTGGCGTGTCCGCGCTTGGTCACGAAGATGTTGGCAGGCTTGATGTCGCGATGGACGACGCCTTCCGCGTGGGCAGCATCCAGTGCATCGGCAATCTCGATGGCCAGCGACAGCAGGGTCTCGGTCTCCAGCGGTCGGCCGGTGACCATGTGCTTCAGGGTCTTACCATCGAGGAACTCCATGGCGATGAACGTCTGGCCATTTTCCTCGCCAACGTCGTGGATGGTGCAAATGTTGGGATGGTTCAAAGCAGAAGCAGCTTGCGCCTCGCGTTGGAAACGGGCTAATGCCTGCGAGTCCCTGGCGACTTCATCGGGCAGGAACTTCAACGCCACAAAGCGATGCAGCCGGGTATCTTCGGCCTTATAGACCACTCCCATACCGCCATGTCCCAGTTCTTCGATGACACGGTAGTGGGAAATATTACTTCCCTTCAGATTTGGTCTCTGAGGCTGGTTCTCTTCTGCGGCCATGGCTTTTGCGACCGCGGCGACAGCGGGATTATCCAGCAAGCTGTGCGGCCCGGTTCCTTGCCTCAGCAGGGATTTGACTTCGTCCGCGAGACTCTGATCTCCATCACAGGCCGCTTCGAGAAAGGCCCCTTGTCGCTCCTCCGGCATCTCTGCCGCGGAATAATATAGCTCTTCGATCCTTTGCCACCGCTCAGTCTTCATGCTGCACTCTAGCTTAGCTCGCGCATGAGCCAAGCCTTGGCCAATCGCCAGTCACGCGCGATCGTCTCCGGGGAGACATTCAGCGCCAGGGCGGCTTCTTCAACGGTGAGGCCGCCAAAAAAACGAAGCTCGACAACTTGGCTCTTGCGAGTATCAACCGCTGCAAGTTGCGTCAAGGCTTCGTCCACCGCGAGAAGTTCAGAGCTCATCGCGATGGATACGGTAAGCGCTTCGTCAAGTTCGACGTGCGCCGCACCCCCACCCCGTTTTCGATACTTGCGCGATCTCGCAAAGTCAACGAGAATACGCCGCATCAAGCGGGCGCAAATTGCGTAAAAGTGGGCCCGGTTCTGCCAGTTGACACTTTTTGCATCCACAAGCCGGAGATACGCCTCATGAATCAAAGCAGTCGTCTGCAAGGTTGGGCCGGGCTGCTCAGCGGCCATATAGCGGCGGGCCTGGCGATGAAGTTCGTCATAGACGAGCGGCATTAGCTGTTCTAATGCCCCCTCGTCTCCATCTCCCCAGGCTTGCAGTAATCGGGTAATTTCGTGCGATGACAGCTGCATAAGCTGGCGAGGCCCTTACCGACCCGCTAATCCTGCGAGAGCTTAGCACAGCGCTCTGCTTAAACACCATGTGCAGCAACCATTACAGGTTTTGCCATGATTTCACGCATTACTTAGATAGAGACTAAAACCCGATGCTCCCGAAATTGCGGTCCCCTGGCATCGCGGACGCTAGAGGAAGTTAAGACCACATCAAAGGAGGAATAGAGAATGACGAATCAACGGCAGTTCTACTCAGTATTGCTGGTGGCCACGTTGGCATTTATTTCGCTTCCCTCGGCGGGATTTGCCAGTGACGTGAGCGGCAGGGTCGCGTTCTCAAGCGATCGTTCGGGCGCGGTTGCTATCTGGACGATGAACCCGGACGGAACGGGAGCAACTCAACTCACTCACCACGGCAAGAACATCCAGGACTGGTGGCCGGTGGTGTCTCGCGACGGTCGCCGGATTGCGTTCACGCGGTATGACCACACTAATACGACACCCGGCAGCGAAGCCATCTACATCATGAACGCTGACGGCTCGAACCTGGAGCGATTGTCGATCGAGGGGAACAACGTCGACGACAATCTCGCTGACTTCTCTCCAGACGGCAGCAAGATCGTGTTCACCAGCGACCGTAACGACCCCAATCGGCTTACCAATATCTGCAGGTTCGCGGTCGGGGTCTCTGGTTGTAACTGGGAGATCTACGTGATGAGCGTGGACGGGAGCGACCAGCAGCGGCTCACAATCGATCCTGCAGGAGCGGACACTTATCCGGAGTTCTCGCCGGATGGGACGAAGATCTTGTTCGCCTCGACCCGGACCGGATCCTCGGCGTTGTTCACGATGAATCTGGACGGAGCTGACGTTCAGCAACTGACTCCGGACAGCCTCAACGCCGGGGACGCGAACTGGTCGCCTGATGGCTCGAAGGTCGCGTTCGTGAATAACTTCTGTATTTGTGCCTTGAACAGTGACGTCTTCACGATGAGCGCCGATGGGACGAATATCACCCAGCTTACGAGCGACTACGGCAACAACCTCGAGCCGGGCTACTCACCGGACGGCACCGAGATCATCTTCGCGCACTTCGCTCCCGTCAGCTCTACGGTCTGCTGCGGACCAGCGGACATCATCGTGATGAATGCCGCCGATGGATCAGGGAAGACGAACTTGACCAACACCCCCACGATTGACGACGAGACTCCGGATTGGGGGCCGGCACCCCAACCCATATAGCGGTGGGCTTGGCATGCCGGCGGAAATGTCTGCTATCGCTTTGATTACTCCCGGCTGCAATTGCTGGCTCACGCAGAGCATATCCCAGCCGACTATCTGGCCACGGTGAATCAGGAAGACGTCGGAGTGATTCTTTTTCAAAGAGGAGGTCGCCTCAGTTGCCTGGAAGTTTACTCACAAGCTGGCACTGACAAGCCGTTTGGCCTTCCTGAGCTTGAAATATCTATTCCTATGAAGAGCTTCCTGAGAGCAACAGGAAGCACAATCGTGTCAAGAGTTGAGTTAACTGTCGTAATATCGCCATCTCTAACAATGTCGGCGGTGTCAAGCACTCTTTGAGCAACACTTCGGTATGCACTCATGGAAGAGCGCCATTTCGCTGTCATAGCTGGTTTGCGCTTTTCCAACCTGGGCTCGCTTTGAATCGTTCGGGTCAGGAACTCGGTCCGACCCAGCCATCTCTTCGATCACTTACCGCGATCAAGATTCGCTTCTTCGAACTCCCTCACTTACTGGGAGCGGGATGCCCAATCATTACATCGGTGTTTGACTGCACAGTGCTTTTGCGGCCAGTCCCAAAGAGAGAACGCTCTACGGATTTCAAGGCGTGCCGGACGGAATGAACCCGCAATCGCCTCTCATCGCTGGAGGCGGTCATTTGTATGGCACAACGATAGCGGGAGGCACCGGAACCGCATGCCAGGATCTTTACTCTACGAGCTGCGGCACAGTGTTTGAGCTCACGCCGCCCACAACGACGGGTGGGAGTTGGACGGGAAAAGTGCTCTATAACTTTCAAGGTGGCAGCGATGGTGCCTGGCCCAGCGGCAAACTCCTGCGCGACATCACTGGCAATCTCTACGGGACAACAATGGCTGGGGGCAGCCTCGGTTTGGCTTGCACGGCTGTAAGCAGCGGCGCCACCGGTTGCGGTACCGTCTTCCGGTTGTCTCCTCCGCAGACCGTGGGCGCTGATTGGACGGAATCCATACCCTACGTGTTTCGAGGAGGCGTGGATGGCAACGAGCCGTTCAACGCCGGCCTCATTTCCGATGGCAAAGGCAACCTTTATGGCACCACCGCATTAGGCGGTGACGGATACTGTTACGGTCAAGGCTTCAACTGCGGAACGGTCTTCCGATTGTCTCCATCATCGGCTGCGGGCGGGCCATGGACCGAAACCATTCTTTATAGTTTCAATGGTAACCAAGCCGGTTTCTCTGACGGCGACTCTGGTCGCAAGCCAGTAGAAGACAAACAGGTATGTCGCAAGCGATAGGCGTTCCCGTGAACTCTGAGAGGTCATACGATTTATCTCCTGGGAGCCGCAGAGTACTGCGAACTGGATTCGTCGAGACGGCAGGCCGCCCGCGAAGGGGTGGCCCAAACTGTACCACTGCAAGATGAAGCCAGCAAGGTCGAAATTAGCCTTCGAGCGTCGCTAACTCAACTTAATCCCCGCTGCGCAGTCGGCGACTCGAAACTAGCAACCCGTCGGTAGTTGACGTAACATCGCCTCTCTGACAATGTCGGCGGTGTCAAGTTCATTTTGAGCACACTGCGACGAGCACTCATGGAAGAGCGCCATTTCGCTCTCGTGGGATGGTTTTCGCTTTGCCAACCGTAGCTCGCCTCGTAATCATTTCAGGTCAGGACTCAGTCCAACCCATGCATCTCTTCGGTCCGCTACTGCGATCATGATTACTAGTTCAGACTCCCTTGTCGAAGGGAGCAGGACGCCCAATCAATTACTCGATGTTCGACCGAACACCATCGCGAT
>Ga0070730_10002835_pt1 | contig 15702 bp, 12 predicted proteins | sample Coa_R1_3_FD_66447 | JGI IMG/M metagenome (GOLD analysis project Ga0070730, IMG submission 66447) | Surface soil microbial communities from Centralia Pennsylvania, which are recovering from an underground coalmine fire - Coalmine... | ecosystem: Environmental > Terrestrial > Soil > Unclassified ...
GTACTGACAAAACTACTGACAAATTGGGCCTCTTTACCTTACCAAACGGCAAAGGGGGCGGGGGCGGGGAATCCTCAGGCACCGCAGGATGTCGCGGACCGGCGGCCCCGGGCCGTCAGCGAGGCGGGGGCGGGTCCGCGACCAGCTGGAGAATCTGCACTGGGCCGGCCGCCGTGCCGACCACCAGGGTGCGGCCGTCGGAGGTGGCCAGCGCACAGAGCGGCCGGGGCTCGATCGGCCAGGCGGCGAGGGCTGTGCCGGCGGCCAGGTCCCAGAGCCGCAGCGTGCCGTCCAGGCTGGTCGACAGCGCCTGACCGCCGCCGGGCAGCAGCGCCACGGTCCGCACCCGGTCGGTGTGGCCGGTCAGGATCGGCCCGGGGGCGCCGCCGGGCAGCGCCTAGAGGCGGATCGTCTGGTCCGCGCTACCCGAGATCGCCCACCGGCCGTCCGGCGTCACGGCGACGGCCCGCACTTCGTCGATATGGGGTCACAAGATTTTTTGGCAAATTTAGCATGCTTAGAAACTACAAGCTATCGTTTGTGCCTAAGCGACTGTGCGGGCAACTGTTCTCGTCCGAGTTTCGCGGCCCCAATGGCCAACTTCGGGCAAGATCCCATGCCTGGGGAGGCGAGAAACGGCCCCGAACTGGGGCGAGAATGTTAATTCTCGTCTCAGTTTCGTCCGTTCCTCCAGACCTAGCCACGACCTACTGGGTCTTACGCACTTTGGTTGATTCGATCTTTTGTCCAACCGTTAGTATTGTTGCAGTACAACGACCGGTTCTTGGCGGGAAGCTATAAACACATACAGCGAGGTATCATCATGATACATGGGCCGATCCGGCCCTTCCAAATCAATCTGCCCAGCGAAAATCATGGGTTGGCCTTCGGCAAACGCCCACGCCGCCCCTTGAATCCAGCGGGGCCGCTCCTTATAGACCCGAAAGTGCTGCGGGATTTGCTCCGTCAGCCAGGCGCGCAACCCCTCCCGGTTCGTCGGCTCCGGGTAATCCGCTAACAACTGGTTGAAAAAGGCTTCCGCCTCCAAAGAGGATAACGGCTCCACCTGATAGGGGTGGCAACATTCCAGGACTAACCCCAGAATTTCGAGATCATCCAAACTCAGCATATTAGCTGCTCCTCAGCTTACCGGGAAGGGGGTCATCCATTGTGGCAGGCTGGGAATCCCGCACGTGCGGCCCATATAACACCCGCTGGCGCAACAGCGGCAGGCGTGCCCGCCCATACGCCTGGCGCTTCAGTAATTTTAACCGCTGAATCTGCCCTTCGGTTTGCCCGTTGCTCCACTTCAGGGTTAGGCCCGCTTGCACGGCTGCCGCTGTTGCGCCAGCGGGTGGCAGTGCGCCGCTGAGTACGGCGGGCATACGGAGCGACCACAGCGGGTAAGCGTTCGGCGAAGGTCTGCTGCGGGCAGGCGGGCTGGTCACAGAAGAATTTGCGAACATACAGCAACAGCACTACCCTGTGGGCACCCCAGGGTAAATCGGCCACGGTACGGCGATAGCGGCTATGAACCCGGCGACTGAGCGTGCCGCAATATGGACAGGCGCCGGCGGGCTGGGTCGTCGTCATATGTAAGAGGATTTGGGAACGGAGGCGCCCCACCCGTAACAAGCGTAAGCCGGGAGCCTGGGGTGCCAACTGGGCCGCCAAGGCGAGTGTGAAATCTAGCATCGCTTAGTATACGAAGCGGCGGCTTTCCCGAATCAACTAAAGTGCGCAAGACCCCGGAAGCTGTGGCTAGGTCTGCGTTCCTCAGCCTTTCGTGTCCAATTTACGTTCTGTAGTTTGGTAGCGTGCAGTTTTTGCCGCAAATTATTGTGACCCCGGCTACGGGGTCCATCCCAACGAAGTCGTCGCCTGGCTGCGGGAGAGCGGCGTGCCGACGATCATGGGTAACTATGACCTGGGCGTCGGGAACGACAGCGACGACTGCGGCTGCGCCTACAAGGACGCGGCGGCCGAGGCGCTGGGCAAACGCTCGATTGCCTGGAGCAATACCCACACCACACCGGAAAACAAAGCCTACCTGCGCAGCTTGGTGGCCGCTATCCCGCTGCCCCTGGGGGAGCTGCGGGTGCGCCTGGTGCATGGCAGCCCCCGCCAGGTGAACGAGTACCTGTACGCCGACCGCCCGGACAGCAGCCTGGAGCGACTGCTCGACCTGGCCGAGGCCGACGTGCTGGTCTGCGGGCACACGCATATTCCCTATCACCGGGTCTTGCCCAGCGGGCGGCACATCGTCAACGCCGGCAGCGTCGGCAAGCCCAAAGACGGCGACCCGCGCGCCTGCTACATCACCCTGGACGCGACCGGGCGGGAGTTGGCGGTAGAGTTCATCCGCGTGCCCTATGACATCGAACGGGAAGCAGCAGCTATCGAAGCCAGCGACATGCCCCACGAATACGCAAAGATGCTGCGCACGGGCACCGGCTGAGAGCGGGCGCCCGGCTATAGCCACCTAACTCCCGGCGGGGCGCCGGCCGGGGTTACAGAATGGCCCCGGCCTCGTTGCATATGGGCATGGAAGTCCGCACGAAGGTCTGGATGGAACAAGACGGGCAGGTGATGCTGTCCGATTGGCGGGTGGCGCTGCTGGAAGCCGTCGAGGCGACCGGCTCGCTGGCCGCCGCCGCGCGCCGCCTGGATGTCCCCTACCGCACCGCCTGGCAGAAACTGCACGCCCTGGAAGGGCGCTGGGGCTTCGCCTTCTTGGTAACCGAGAGCGGCGGCCCCGACGGCGGGCGCAGCCGGCTGACCCCCCAGGCCCGCGCGCTGATCGCCCGGTTTCACCAGGTGGTCGCCGGGTTGCAGGAGCAGACGGAGATGCGGTTTACGACCCTCTTCGCGGATGACGTAGCCTGATTTTTTGGCCCAGCGTTATGCAAGCCAGAGCATAACGCCATAATGGATAGGAGGCGCGCGTGGTGCTGATGAAATGGCGGCGTATCTTCCCCCTGGTCGCCTTGCTGGTGCTTGGCGCCTGCGCGGGGACCGCCCCGTCCCCCACTGCGCCTCCGGCGGCGCTATCCACCACACTGCCAGGGCCAACGCCCGCCCGCCCGGAGATCCTGCTGGCGACGACCACCAGCACCCAGGACAGTGGCTTATTAGATGTGCTCCTGCCGGACTTCCAGCAGCGCACCGGCTACCACGTCAAGCCGATTGCCGTCGGGTCCGGCCAGGCGCTCACCATGGGCCAGCAGGGCAACGCCGACGTGCTGCTGGTCCATTCGCCCGATGCCGAAGCGGCCTTTATGCAGACCGGCGCGGGGGTCGACCGCCGGCTCATCATGCACAACGATTTTGTGATCATCGGCCCGGCCGCCGACCCGGCCCAGGTCCGCGGCCGGGCCGCCGTCCCGGCGCTGCAGGCGATCGCCGCCAGGGGCGCGACCTGGGTCTCGCGCGACGATAAATCGGGCACCAATGCCCTCGAACTCAAACTCTGGCAGGCCGCCCTGGGTCGCAACCCGCACCAGGAAGGCTGGTACGTCAGCACCGGCCAGGGCATGGGCGCGACCCTCAACATCACCAACGAACGCCAGGCGTATACGCTCAGCGACCGTGCCACCTACCTGGCCTTCAGCGACAAGATCACGCTCCCGATCCTGGTCGAAAAGGATCCCCTGCTGCTCAACATTTACCACGTCATCCAGGTGAACCCGGCCAAATGGCCCCAGGTGAATGTCGCCGGCGCGCAGGCGTTCGCCGACTACCTGGTATCCCCGGCCGCCCAGCAGTTGATCGGCAGCTTCGGCCAGGAGAAATATCACCAGGCGCTGTTTGTGCCGGACGCCGGCAAGAGTGAGGACACGCTGGGGCGCTGAGATGGATATCATTTGGCAAGGGCTGGTGCAGGCGGTGGAGCTGCTGGTCGGGGGTGATGCCCAGGTCTGGGGCATCGTGGGCCTGTCGCTGCTGGTCAGCGGGACGGCGACCGCGATCAGCACGGCCCTCGGTGTGCCGCTGGGGCTGGCGCTGGCGCTGGGCCGCTTCCCGGCGCGCACCGGGGTGATCAGCGTGGTCAATAGCGGCATGGGCCTGCCCCCGGTGGTGGTCGGCCTGGGCTTGAGCCTGCTGCTGTGGCGCACCGGCCCGCTCGGCGGGCTGCACCTGCTCTACACGCCTGGAGCGATGGTGCTGGCCCAGGTGCTGCTGGCCCTGCCGCTGGTGGCCGGCCTGACCCTGGCTGCCGTCCAGCAACTCGATCCCCGCTTGCGGCTCCAGATCCTGGCCCTGGGGGCCACGCGCGGCCAGCTCGCCCGGTTGCTGCTGCGTGAGATTCGGGGACCCTTGCTCGGCGCGGTCATGGCCGGCTTCGGGGCCGTGATCTCGGAGGTGGGGGCCTCGCTGATGGTCGGGGGCAATATCCTGGGCGAGACGCGGGTGCTGACGACGGCGACGGTGCTGGCGACGGGCCGGGGGGAGTTCGATGTCGCTATCGCGCTCTCGACCATCTTGCTGGGGCTGACGTTTCTGGTGGCCGGGGGCCTGACCTGGCTGCAACAGCGCGGCCCCCACCTCGATGAGTGAAGCGGCCCCGCTGCTGGAGGTCCGCGAGCTGCGGGTGCGGCGCGGGCGGCGCACGGTGCTCACCCTGCCGCACCTGGCGCTCAACCCCGGCGAGCGGCTGGCGGTGATCGGCCCGAACGGGGCGGGCAAGAGCACACTCCTCGAAGTGCTGGCCCTGTTGCGCCCGCCCACGCAGGGCGCGGTCTATTTCCAGGGGCAGCCGGTGGGCGGGCACGCGGCGGAACTGGTGCGCTTGCGGCGGCAGATGGCGGTGGTGTTCCAGCGCCCGCTGCTGCTACGCGGCACGCTGCTGGAGAACGTGGCGTTAGGCTTGCGGCTGCGCGGTCAGCCGGCGGCCCAGGCGGCGGCAGTGGCCCAGGACTGGCTGGCGCGGCTGGGAGTGGCGCACCTGGCGGCGCGGCCGGCGGGGCAGGTATCGGTGGGCGAGGCGCAGCGGGCCAGCCTGGCGCGCGCCCTGGCGACCGCGCCGGCGGTGCTGCTGCTGGACGAACCCTTCGCGGCGCTGGACTCGCTGGCGCGGCACGCGCTGCTGGGCACGCTAGACGAGGTGCTGACGGCGGCAGCGTGCGCGGTGGTGCTGGTGACGCATGACTGGCGGGAGGTCCGGCGGCTGGCACAGCGGGTCGGCGTGCTGTTGGGCGGGCACCTCGTGCAACTGGGGACCGTTACCGAGGTCGCCCAGCACCCCGCGTCAGCGGATGTGGCCGCCTTAATCGCGGCGGGCCGCTGACATCCGCCGGGGATCCCGCTGGCGCGCTGGTCCCGTGGGGTTCCCCGCTACCGGGCCGCCCACCGCCGCAAACAACAGCGGCCCGCCCTCCGCGTAGCCGAGCCGGGCCCGCAGCGCGACCGGGTCGCGGTAGGCCGCCGGGTCAAACGGCAGCACGTAGCCGACCGGCTCGAACCAGGTGCGCGCCCAAGCGCGGATACCCGGCAGGCCCGGCCCGAAGGGAACCTCCGGCAGATCCTCATACTCGCCGACGTACAGCGACAGATCGCGCACGCGCGGGTAGCGCGCTCGCTGGGCGATCATCTCGGCATTGTAGTCGGCGCAGACCCCCACCTCGTGCGGGTCGCCCCCTGGATCGACCGGCAGAAAGCCGATCACATCGGTCAGGAAAACATAAGGCGCGCGCTTCAATTCGGGGTTCTCGTGCAGGTAGTAATCGACCTCCCAGGACTCGTCGCCGATCCACAGGTCATACGGCTCCTGGCGCACCGCGTCGTGGAAGAGCATGAAGTTGTAGAGGAAGATCTCGTCCATGCGCCGGAAGGCGTAAAAGGCGTGCAGTTCGTGGCCCGTGGATTTCTGCTCCCAGTGGGCCGACTCGGAGGCCATCGGCCGGCTGGCCGGATGGATCTGCTCGCCGGCTTCCTCCAGGACGCGCGTGACGGGGTGCTGCGCCCACCAGTGGATTTCGAGATCGGGCACCTGGGCGCGCAGGGCTGCAAGCGCTCGCACCAACGATGATTTGCATGCTCTATACCGAGCCCCCGGTCATCATGGCCCGTATGGCCGCGGACAGCCAGGGGCGCCAAAGAGAATCGGTGTTTGAGGCTGCTGTCCATCGGGACCTACAAGCTGGGGTTGCCTTAATTTACGGGGTTACCCTGGGAATGCCCATTTATTTTCTCGATAGCAATCGGCCGCCCCACGAAGTGGTGGCAGAAATTGCCCGACGGTTACAAGCACAGAATCCCCTGACAACCTATGAACCACAGCAATTGTGAGGCCAATCAAACTCGACGTAGGCGCGCGCCGTGGCCGGCGGGAGCGCGCCTACACTGTAGGCGCGCAACATTAGTCATCCCTCCTCGTCGTTGGGCAGTGGCTCGCACTGCTGCCAGGTCCGCCATGTCAGAACCTCTTTCTCGCGGATACTGGCGACCATGGCGCGCCTCCTGAGCGCATAGCGTGAATCATCAAAGCACCTCCAGGCAGCGCTCCATCAGCATCTGCATGACCGGGGGCGTTACGGCATTTCCGAGCTGGCGTATCTTCTCCCGTTGGGTCCCCAGCACCACGTAGGTGTCGGCGAAGGCCATGGCGCGCTGAATCTCCTGGGGATTCAGAATACGGAAGCCGCAGTCATCCACCGCCGGGAGCTCCGCCGGCGCGACGAGCGCGTGCCGGTCGACGGTGGTCACCGTATGTAGCGCCGCCAGCGCGCTCTGCGGCCCCCCGGTCCGGTTGTAGCTGACGAGAAACGGAGCCGGCTGGACCAGGGCGTGCTGGGACCCGGCGGCCACCTGCGTGCCCAGGGGGTCGGTGAGGGCATGCAGGCCATTCGGCTCGCCGGCTTGGCCGGATAAGCGGACCAGGAACGGCACAGTAACCAGCGCTTGGCTGGCCTGGCCGGTTTGCGCCGGCCAGGGGCCGCTGACCTCCCGCGTGCGATCGTTGGTCGCGTGCGCGAATTTGGTCTCGCACAGCAGGCCCAGGATCGGGGTGCCGGTCGAGGTCGGCCCGGGCTCCGCGCCATCCTGTGGCCGGTCCTCGCGTGTCCGCGGGATCAGCAGGCCAGTCGCCTGGTTGGTCGTTTGTGTGGGAAAGGGCGCGCTGACCGGATAAGCATATCCGCCGTTGCCCCCTTGCTGATCCAGGGCAATGACCAGGGGGGGCAGGGCCAGGCACGGCGGCACCATCGTCGTCTGCGTCTGCATGGGGTCGAAGACGCTGCGCAGGTTGCGGCCCGGGACCTCCTGGTTGGTCATCAGCAACAGCGGCGCACGCCCGGCGAACTTGCGCAGGCCGGCCTCGATGCGCGCGATCGTCTTGGGCTTGAGGGGATGGGCGCGGTCGCCGATGCGCGGCGCCGGGAGACTCCAGTCGATCGCGTTGGCGGCGCAAAAATAGTAGGGCCGGACGATGCTGGCGCACTGCGGGCAGCAATAGACGTACTGCCGGTCATAGCGGCCCCAGACCTGGGTGGGGCGCTTCCAGCTCTGCACGGCCGCGACGTTTTTTGCGCATTGGGGGCACCAGGCCGGTGGGGTAAACTCCAGATTCGGCCGGCGCATCCCCTGCTTCCAGAAGATGACGTAGAGCCTATCCCGGGACTGAGGCGTGGGCCAGGCAAATTGTGAATTGAAGTAGACGACCTGGTGCTCATAGCCGAGGCTCTTCATGCCCAGCAGCCAGGCGTCGTAGAGTACCCACTGGGCGGCCTCGACGACGTTCTCGACGATGATCAGGTCGTATTGATGGTGCTCCGCGAAACGGATGACATCCCACATTGTACTCCTCGACTTTTCCGCCGCGGGGTCAATGCCCCAACCCTCGAACATATCTTTGGTGGTGCCGCGCGCCCCCCGTTGGTACTTTTTGCGCCCCGCGGCAATCGTGTGGTTGGTGCAGGAAGGCCCGGCCAGTAAGATCTTGGTGCGCCGATAGCGCCGGGGGTCGGTGGCGCTGATGTCGCAACAATCATGGTCGGTGGCGGGGAAATTGTGGTTGTGGGTTTCAATGGCCCGGGCCCAATGATTCAAGGCCAGTTTGATGGTCACGGGGGTTTCGCCGTGGAGCTGGGCGCGGCGCGCCCCGTCACTGGAGCCGCCGGCGCCGCAAAAGAGATCGGTGACGGTGAGCTCGGAAGTTGCGTCGAGCATGGGGTTCCTCCTTGGGCAGTGGGGGCGCTACGCCCCAGGGGGTGGCGCGGGCCACCTCCCCAGGGCTACGATTTGCCGGCAAATCCCCCGCGCGCGCTCAGGCGGCCGGGGCCAGGGGATCGCCTTCCTCACCAGGCTCTGGCTCAGTGGGGCTGGCCGGCGCCGCCCACGCCGACTCGAGCGCCGGCGGCAGGTAACGCGCGAGGTCCTGGGCAATGGTCGCCTGCGGCTCCTCAACGACCTCGACGCCGGGTACGTGCAGGGTCGCGGCCACGCGCTCGAAGGCCTTCACGTCCAGCACCAAGACCTGGGTGAGGTGCTGGCGGGCGTAGGCGGTCAGGGCCTCCCGGTCGTAGATCAGGCGGGTTTGCACCCGGACACCCGTCGCCGGGTGCGGGCGTTTCGACCCCGACTCCGCATAGGCGGCGAGCGTTGCGCTGCGTAGGGCCTCCTCGTCACCGACCAGTTCGGCAACCAGGGCGTCCTTTTGTTCCACCAGGGGCCGGATGGACTCATCAAACAGCTGGCGGGCCGCTGCGATCTGCTCGAGGATCGCGTTCGCCCGCAGCCGGCCGGAGGCGACCGCGCGAACCAGATCGTCGAGGTCGCGCGGTGCGTTGGGGGTCGGCGCAGGCTCCGCGCCCTCTATTCTCTTCTGCTTTTTCATAGAAACTCCCCTTTCGTAGAGAACAGCGGCAGATATCCCCTGCTCAAGCAGGGGGAGGCGCCGCCAGGGTTGTAGCGCTGGTTTCCGCTTTTGGTAGGCCAGCGCCGATATTATCAAGGAGGCATTTGCTGCAGGTTGCTGCCCCACCGAGGATGTGCCATGAGACAGGTGCTTACCGCCAAGCTCAAACTCGCCACTACGCCCGCACAGCACGAGAGCTTACGGGCTACGCAGCTTGCTTATCGTGACGCTCTTAACGCCACCAGTCGCTACAGCTTTGACCACGGCAAAATCTCCAACCCGCGCAAGTTGCATAAGGCCATGTACGGTGCTTTACGGGGCACATTCGGGTTGCCATCGCAACTGGCCTGTAGTGTATGTCGCCAGGTGGGGGCGACTTACAAGAGCTTGTGGACCCGGTGCAAGCAGAACGCGGCCCAGCGCCAGGCCGGGCTGACCAAGAAACGCTACAAAGGGCTAGACCAGGCTCCCAGGTATGTCGCCCCGACGCTCACCTACACCGAGGGCCGTGACTATGGCTTCAAGACGGGGCAAACGGTCAGCCTGGGCACGCTCTGCGGGCGCATCGTCGTGCCCTACACGGGGTACGATAAGCACACGGCGCTGCTCCACCATGGTGCGCGCATCGGTGCGGCCAAGCTCTGGTACGATGCCCGGCGCAAGCAGTTCTACCTGCTGGTCAGCCTGGTGCTAGAGATAACCGAGCCCGCGCCAGCAAGCCAGCAGGCCGTCGTTGGGGTCGATGTCGGCATGCGCTATCTCGCCGTGACTGCCACACCGACCGGTCAGCAGCACTTCTTCTCAGGTCGGGCGGCCCGCCACCGCGCCGACCACTATGCGCGCAAACGCAAGCAACTCCAAGCCAAAGACACTCGCTCAGCGCAACGCCGCCTGCGGCAGCTCAACGGGCGAGAGAGACGGTTTCGGCTTGATGTCAATCATAGTATCGCCCAGGCTATCGTGACCACGCACCCCCAAGCGGTGATCGGCCTAGAAGCGCTTAGCCACATCCGTGAGCGGACCAATCGCCACCATTGCCCGCAGGCATCGACCAAGCAGCGCCGGGCCAATCGCCGACAAAGCAGTTGGAGCTTCGCCTCCTTGCAAGCCATGATTAGCTACAAGGCGACACTGTCGGGTAGTGTAGCAATCAAGGTGGACGCGGAGTACACGAGCCAGGCATGCCCGCGTTGTGGGCAGACGGGGAAGCAGAATCGGCCGCACGATGGGCTGGGGTTCGCGTGTACAGGGTGCGACTACAGGTTGCACGCGGACCTGGTGGGAGCGCGGAACGTGGCGCTACGGACGCTGCTGGTCCGGCAGGACTGGATCAGCACGGGCTGTTTGTCAACCAGCCCAGATACGCTGACCGACGAAGCCAAAGCAGCGCGCCTGCAAAGGTACTCTGAATTGCGGTGGAGGTCGAGCGTGAACATGCCGTCGGCTAAAGCCGACGGTGGTTGACGCTAAAACCTTTCCTTTTCCGCGGGGCTGGTTGAGCGCCCGCATGATCTTGCACTAAAGTGGCCTGGCTCCCTGTTGTCGAGCCAGGCGGCGGGGCTGGCGCCCAGTCGATGGACGCGTGGACTAACAGGCCGGGGAGTACCGGCTGATACTGCGGACGATCGCCATCACCTCCTCGTCGTCGAGCGGGGGCTCACAGCGGGCGGTGTTCTCGATCCGCAGCGCCGCCACGATCGCCTCCAGGCTCATATTGCGCCGGCGCATCGTGCCGGCCAGGCTGAATAAGGTGGTGTTGCGCTCCCCTTCCGGGATGCGCGCGGGGATCGCCGATGCCAGGCGGCGGGAACGTGGCGGCTCCAACAGGCGGGAAATTAAGACGCTGGCGAGTGGGGCGCGCCTGATTTCCCACGGCGCGCGTCCGGGGATCCAGCGGTACGGGCGGCCATTCGGATGGATGCTCGGCGGGGCGACGATATAGCCACCGTCGCCGCGCACGTCGATGCCGCGGGCGATCTTCCCGACACTGTTGCGGATCTCCACGTCGCTCCCGACCTGGCACAACAGATGATAACCGCCCCCGCCGGTATGGCTCGTGGCTGTCGGGGGGGTCAGATCGCGGTGCGTGTCCCACCACTGCTGCCCCCCTTTGGCCGGGTCGATATCGAGGGCGATCAGCCCGGCGCCGGTAACCACCCCCACATTGTAGCGGGGGTTCCCCCGCCACCATTCCCGGATCTGCGCTGGGTCCCAGGTCGCCATCAGGTAGCCGGGCTTATGCAACGGCTGTTTCGAGCGTGGCCAAAGGGGAAAGACCAGCCAGCCCAGGCGGACGTAGGCCAGCGCCGCGGCGCCCAGCGGGGTCTGCACATCGACTGGGACCACTGGCGGGATGTGCAGTTGTGGGGCGGCCACCTCAAGCCACCTGGTGGCGCCGCGCGGCCGCTGGCTGCCTGGGCAGGTCCTGCTCCTCCGCTAGCGGTCCCAGGGTCGCCTGTTTGGCGAAGTAGAGGTCGAGCTGCTGCTGCAGGAAGTCGTCAACCTGCGTGTGCGGGCAGCGGCAGGCGATCGGGGGCGCCAGGCCCACCGCGTCCGTGTTGTAGGCCACGAACCCCGGATCGTGCCTGGCCCAGGCCCAAGGATCGCCAGCCTCGCCGGCGGCGGGCTGGGTAGGCGCGCGCCGCCCGGCCGGGACCGGGTAGGCCAGCGTCAAGATCCCTTCCTGGAGGCCAGCCAGGAAAACTTGCAGCATGAAGGACAGGGTGGCCCGGATCGGCGAGGCCGTATGATGGTCGAGGTACGAGACGACATGCACCGCCTGCGGCAGCAGCGCCAGCAAGTCCGGCTCGGCGAAGGTCGGCCCGCGGCCCGCCGGCACCGGCCCGATCCGCCCCAGGGCGCGCAGATGGGCGGCGACCTTGCGCCAGTACAGCCGGCGGGCCTCCTGGCTCATGGCCATCCAGGCCGCGGGACCAGCGTCCGTGGCCGCTTGGATAACCGGCGAGGGGGGGGCTGGTTGGTCGTCCGGCCTGGACCAGGCCGCTAGCAGCTCGCCGCCGGCTGGCGCCGCCTCCGGATTGAGCATCGCGGCGATCCAGCGGCGCGACGTGAGCGCCAGGAACGCTACGCCCACCCGGTCGATCATGCCCGGGTCAAGCGTCACCAGCTCCGGCAGGTAGGCGGTCATGACGCTGACCGTATCGCTGGCCATGCCCTTCAGCTTCAGCGTGATGTAGCGATAGCCGGCGCTTTTCAGCAGCTCGAGGTAGCCCTCCGGGCTGCCGCCCCAGGTCAGCGCATCGCGGCAGGGCTGGATCGTGGCCCGGTAGCCCGCCTGTAAGTTCGAGACGAAAGGCCGCGCGGCCCGCTCGGTGGCCGCCAGCATCAGCCAGACCGGGCGGACGTTGTCCGTGTTGGCCTGGCCGCCTTCCCACCACGCATTGGCCGTCACATAGGCCAGCAGCTGCGCGTGAAACTGGCGGGTCTTCGGTTCAGCCTGCGCACGCCGGGACTTGCCCGGTGCCGCGGGGGTTTTCGGTTCGATCACCAGCTCGTAGCTTGGCATCTTCGGCCTCCTTTATACAGCCGGCGCTGTGGGAGCGCCGGGCCGTGGAAAAGTGGAACAGGTGTGTAGTAGCGCTCCCCGCGAGCGGAAAGCCTGGCCGGCTACGCCGGCCACCCCGGAGGGGCTGGGGCTTGCAGCGAGCGGGGCCGGGGCGGGCCGCGGCCCGCCCCGGGGGAAAAGTTTTCGCGACCCCGCCGCCGTGGCCGCTAGCCGAACAGCGAGCCCTGTTTTGGTGCCCGGCCGCGGCCGGAGGTGGGCGACTGGGCCGGGCGCCGGGAGTTGGCCGCTCTGGGGGGCGCGACGCTATCGAGGTCGCCGAACAGGCTGAGCTGCGGGCCGGCGACGATGTATTCCCGGGCGGCGGCCGCCGCGGGTGGGAGCACCGGAGGCGCCAGGGCGGGCGCGACGTGGACCGGGACCTCGGCGAACTCGTTCTCCAGGCGGTCCTCGCCGCTGAGGATGGCAAAGATCGCCTGGCCCAGGCTGCTCATGGCGAGCTGCTGGATGGCGGCATCCTCGGCGCCCTTGCCGCTGGCGCCGGCGGCCTGGAGCGCGCTCTCGACGCTGCCGGCGTCGAGTTGCAGGCTGGCCGTCAGCTTGCGCGCCTGCAGGTCGAGGGCGATCTCCTGTGCCGTCCGCGCGTAGACGGGGACCAGGATCTCGATCGGGTGGGCCGGGTCTGAGCCGATGCGATGGACCCGCCCGTTGGCCTGCCGGTAGGTCAGCGCGTTGTAGGTCAGCTCGTACCAGATCGCCGTCTTGAAGTACGGGGTGAGGCAATTCAACCCGGTTTTTACGGCTTCGGCGTTGGTCAGCAGCACGCGCCGGTGCATGGCGATCGCGGCCTGGCGGATCCAGTCTTCCCGGTTGTGCGGCGGCACTTTGCTGGCGTCCAAGAGGGCCGGGGTGATGCGCAGGTGCTCGCGGATGAGCCGTTGCAGCCGAGCGATGAAGCGCGCGTTGCCGGTGTGCCGCACGAAAAGCACGACGTTGCGGTCACGCTTCAGCTGGGCCTCCAGTTGCTCCAGCAGCCAGCATTCTTTAGGTAGGAGCTCGCCGGCTGGGATTAGCTCGCCGCTGGCCACCAGCTGGCCGCCGGCGACGCAGCCCGTGGCGTAGCGGACTTCGTAGCGGGGGCGGCCGTCTTTCCCGACGGCGTTGCCCACGTCGTCCGTGGCCAGGTCCAGAAAGCCGGGCAGCTCAGCCAGGGCGCCGAGCAGCCGGCCCCGCAGGTCCTTGTCCCAGCGGTCCCGGCCGATCTGCTCCAGCAGTCGGCTTTCGAGGTGGCGGTAGTTGGCGAGCAGCTTCTGCCCCACAGCGTTGTCCTGGGCGACGACGAGCGCGGCAGGCTGTTCGACGACGGGCGGCAGCGCGATACCGAGGTCCTCCTTCAGGATGATGGCGGTCATACCGAGCAGGTGGTCGACAATCAACGCCGGCAGGAAACCGGGGGACTCGCCCAGCTCGCGGATCAAGGGGTCCTCGCTGTACTCGGCGCGCATACTCGCCTTGCCGTACTCGCGCAACTGCGGGCCAAGCCCCCGCTCGGGCAGGACCTTGAGCACTTTCAGATACCCGTAGCGGCGCACGAATTTGCCCTTGTCGTGATAGCCGAACTGGGCGCGGAAGCGGGCCGAGAAGGCCCAGAGGTTGGCGAAGACCGAGGAAGCATAGCCCCCGGAGAGGCTGCCGGTCAGCCCGATGGCCGGCACGCCCAGCTTCAGCAGCAGGTGCGCCGCCTGCTCCTGCGCCGAGCCGACCGTGTTGTACTCGTGCATTTCGTCGAGCACGACCAGGTCGAACAGGCGCCGGCGCTTGCGGGCGATGTAGCGGGCCAGCGGCCAGCGCCGGGGTGTGGGTACGACCTGGTAGAGGGCCTCTCCGCAGGGGTGCCGCGCGCGGCGGAAGTCGCCCAGGGGGAGCAGCGCCCCCAGGGCCGCGTAGGCGGCCACCACGGAGGCCGCGGGGGTGGAGTTGCCCGCCGTGCTGCGCCAGGTCAACTGGCTGGTGGCCAGGTCGATCTCGAGGTCGGGCCAGTCGGCGCCGCGAACCAGGCGCTGGCGCTGGGCCTCGTACAGCGTACTGCGCAACTGCGGGTCGGCGGCCTGCCGCGCGGCATCGCCCAACTCGGCGAGCAGGCGGGCCCGCGCTCGGGTGAACGCCGTCCAGACTGTATCGTTTAGGGGCGCGCCTTCCTGGTCGAGAACGCGCTGCACGGCCGGCACCAGCCGGTCCAGCAGCGTGGGCGCGTTCGGCAGCAGGAACAACAGCAGGCGGCCCAGCGCCTCCTGTACGGCCTTGCGCGCCGGGTCGTTAGCCGGCAGGGCCGCGCCGTAGCGGGCCAAGGCGAACGTGCTGCGCGCGATCCGCGGCGGCTGCTGATCGAGTGGGAGGGCCAGGTGCAGCAACAGCCAACCCCGCAGCAGCGCCGGCAGCGGCGACTCGGCTTTGCGTTCCGGTGCGCTGTAGATCCTGGCGGCCCGCGCGATCAGGCGGACCCACCACCAGCGGGTCTCCGGCGGGACCAGGGGCAGGACCTGGAACAGCGCGGCGATCAGCCCCGGCAGGGCCGGGCGTATGGCGGACGGGACCAGGGCCGCGGCGATCGCCGCCTGGACCTGGGGCCAGAGCGTATCCAGGCGGGTGCGCCCCCCCGCCGCGGGGGTGACCGCCCAGGCCGCCCAGCGTTCTTGCCGCTGCTCGTCCGGCAGATCGTCCACGGCCGCGGCTGGCGCGCCATCCTGCGCGTCCGCGGCGCCGCCGGGATTCTCCTCCTCCGCCGGCAGCGTTTTTTCGGCGTCGCCTTTGTCGTCTTCTTCGTCGAATTGCTCGCCGAAGAGCTGCACGCGCAGGACGCGCGCCGGCACCAGGGCCAGGATGGTATCGTCCTGCGGGTAGGCCGGCAGCAGCAGCCGCGCGAGCTGGGTGGCCAGGCCGCCCCAGTACTGGTGCGCGGCGACCGGGCGGGCCAGGCAAGTCAGCCGCTTACGCAGGATCTCCCCGGGATCGGCCTCGACCGGGCTGCCGCAGCGCGGGCAGGTGCGCAGCGCGATCGCCTGGGGGTCGCGCGGGCGGTGAGTGTGGTAGGCGAGTCGCTGGCCAGGTCCGAGCTTGGCCTTCTCGCGGTTGACCACGTACAGGGTCAGCCCGGCGCCCGGGCTGACGCCATCCCCCAGGAGGCGCGAGCCGGCGGTCGGTTGCTGGCGGCTGCGGGCCGCTGAGACCAGCGCGCGCTTGCGCTCGATCTCCGCAGGCTGGGGAGCATCGAGATCGGCAAGCCGCTCGACGGGCACCACGTCGGCGCCGGGCAAGACCAGGCGCG
>Ga0070730_10002836_pt1 | contig 15701 bp, 15 predicted proteins | sample Coa_R1_3_FD_66447 | JGI IMG/M metagenome (GOLD analysis project Ga0070730, IMG submission 66447) | Surface soil microbial communities from Centralia Pennsylvania, which are recovering from an underground coalmine fire - Coalmine... | ecosystem: Environmental > Terrestrial > Soil > Unclassified ...
GAAGGAGCTGGCGACATCGATGGCGGTGTACTGCCAGGTCCGGCCGCGAGTGCCGCTCAACCGACCGATATAGAAGCAGTCGACTTGAACCAGATCTCCAGGCTGCTCGACGTCGAGATGCAGCGGCTCAGGCATGGGCGACGCCTCTCGCTCCGGCTTGGCGGCATAGCCAGCGACCAGACCGAGGCGCTCGATGCGAGTTCCCAGCCCATGCCGGCGCAGGACCTTGAGCACACCGCTGGCCGAGACCACGATGCCGCCCCACATCGGCAGCCGGAGTTGTGCTGCCACCCGGCGCGGTCCCAAGCCAGGATGGCCGAGCGCGAAGCTGATGATTCGCTCCCCGGTCCAGGGCGGCAGCTGGTTGGGCTTTCGCGGTGGCCGACGCTCCCGTGGCCGGAGCATCTCCAGCCCCTGGCGCTCAACCACCGGTTTCCAGCGGTAGTACCAGGCGCGGTGGTAGCCGAGCTCCCGACAAGCTCGACTCACGCCTACCTCGGCGGCTCGGGCGAACAGGCGCAGACGATGGCGGAAGAGCAGGTCATCATTAGTCACGGCGGCACCTCCTCATGGGCGTCAAGCACCCACAGGATGGGCCGCCGCTTCTACATCTGGGAAGTCCCCAGTTGTCTACAGATCTTGTGAGCCGTTCACGCTAAGGGGCATTTCCCTTCTCGTGCTAGAGGCGGGCTCCATGGCGCCGGGATCGTCGCCGCCGCCGAGCCGCGATCCCGGCCGCCCAGATCGTTCGAAACCCGCTGGGGTCCCGCGACGGATTGAGAGGGGTGCTGGCGTGGCCTGAGCCTTCGCCCCGGCCTCCGGCGCGCGACCCCACCGTTGCGGACGCCGGCCAGAATGCGCCACTGGCGCCGCCAGCGCGCACTCGTGGCCCCGGGTGGCGAGTCGCGTTCCTGGCCGCGCTTGGGGGGCGGGACCGCGTTCGCCTACATGGCTGTCAAACTCACGCAAGCCCAGCCGGCATCCGCCGTGTTGCCAATCTTGAGTCTCGGTTAGGAGGATTGGGCCTGAACGACGTTGGCCGCGGGCGCGGGGTCGGTCACAATACCGCCGTGATTGATTTGTGGCGGCCCTGTCGATGAAGGTGCTGATGGTCGGCCAGAGCTATGCCCCGGAGCCGACCAGTGTCGGACCATACACCACCGATCTTGCGGAGCACCTCGCGCAATTGGGTCACGACGTCACGGTCATAGCCGCGTTTCCGCACTACCCCCAGTGGCGGTGGCAAGTTGACAGGCCGCCCTTCCGCCTCGAGGAGTCTCGCAATGGGGTCCCAGTCCGCAGGATCCGTCCAGTGCTTCCGCGAATCCCATCGCAGACCCTCTGGCGGCTCACCTTCGACGTATCGCTCGGCATGACAGCTCTGATCGAGTCGTTGAGAGTGTCTAAGCCAGACGTCGTGATCTGCATTTCGCCGCCTGTTCAAACCGGCCTCATCGGGATGGTTCGGTGGCCATTGAGACGACCCGCCTTTGTCGTGCAGGCACATGACTTGCCTTCTCAGGCGGGCGCGGCTGTCGGGATGTATCGCCAAGGCTGGTTTTATCGAATTGCCACCGCCGTCGAGATGGCGTTCTACCGCCGCGCAGACTGTGTGGTCGTGATCAGTCAGCGGTTTGCGGACAAATTGGCGCAGCTTGGCCTCGATGCAAAGAAGGTTCAGGTAATAGCGAACTGGGGTCGATACGACGGAGTCGCTGGTGAGCCAAGCGCCGCCGCAAGAGCCGAGCTCGGAGTTTCGGCGGATCAGCTCCTGGCTGTCCACACCGGCAATATGGGCGAGAAGCAGGGTCTGAAAAACGTCGTGCACGCCGCAGATCTGATGCAAGACCTGCCGTGGGCTCGGTTCGCTCTGGTAGGCGATGGCCCCCAGTCGAGCCACCTGCGCGCGCAGATCGCTGACAGAGGATTGCAGAACTTGGTGATGTTGCCGCTTCAGTCATCTGACCGTTTCAAGGTCCTGCTTGCCTCGAGCGATGTCTTGGTGCTCAACCAGCGGCGGGGTGTAGTGGACAGCGTTGTGCCATCCAAACTGCTGACCTACATGGCGGCCGGCAAGCCAATCCTTGCCGCCGTACACCCCTCGAGCACGGCAGCCGAGATCGTCGAGCGGGCAGCCTGCGGGATTGTCGTCGAGCCGGAAAACCCGGCCGCCTTTGTCGAAGGGATGATCAAGCTTCGACAGCAGCAGGCCAATCTGGCCGAGCTGGGTGCTCGGGCCCGGCAATTTGCCGAAGAGCATTTCAGCCGTGAAAAGCGTCTTCATGATTGGGATGTTTTGATTGGTGAGCTTGGCGCCAAGACGAGCCGTGGCTCACCCAAGCTCGAGCCGGCCGGACAGTATCAGGATGCCAAGCCATGACCTATCGCGGCCTTTTGGTCGTCATCCCGACTCGTAATCGATTCCCGCTGGCGCGGCGAGCGATCGAATCGGTTTTGTCTCAGGGAATATCAGGTGTCATGATCCTGGTCTCCGACAATTCGACCGACCAGCAGCAAAGGCATGACCTGGCCGCGTACTGCGCCGGCTTGCCGGCAGACCTGGTCAGGTACGTATCGCCGCCAAGCCCATTGCCCATGGCTGCCCATTTCGATTGGGCAATGAGCAATGCGGCAATGGAGTCGGCAAGCCACGTGGCCTACCTCCAGGATCGCACGGTATTCAAGAGGGGGGCGATCACCGCATTGCTTGATGTGGTCTCAGCCTTCCCCGAGGACGTCGTGAGCTTCAACCGAGATTATCTCGATGACTCCAGAAGGCCGGTTCGCCTTTTGCTTTCGGACTGGACTGGGCGCATCTTCCGAATCAAGTCTTCTCATCTGCTGCAGTTGAGCGCACGTGCCTACCATCCGCCGCAGTTACCCGATGTGTTGAACGCCGCCGTGCCGTTTGATGTTGTCCAAGAGATTCGCAAAGTGTTTGGCAACGTCTTTGACTCGATTTCGCCAGACTTCTGCTTCGCCTACCGCTGCCTCGCAATTCGTGATTCAGTGATCTATTACGATCGGCCGGTCTATCTCGCGTATGCGCCCGATCGCAGCAACGGCATTAGTTACGCACGGGGCCAGGCATCAAGTGATAGCCTCGATTTCGCGGCCAACCTCGGTGCACTCCGCAACTTCGCGGCCCCTGTCCCGGCGCTCCACGGCATCACGAACGCCGTTGTTCATGAGTACTGCTTCGTCAGAGAAGAGTTCACAGGCTCGGCGCTCCCTCCTGTAAACATGCCCGCATACCTCGGCGAAATAGATTTCGAGCTGCGGCATTTGGTGGACAAGAAGCTGATAATCGACAACCGCCGCATGCTGCGCGAGCTAGGATGGAGCAGCCGCCAGAGAGCGCAGTTCTTCATCAGGAAGTGCACTGAAATGCTCCTTGCAGATCCCCTGTGGGTGCTCGAACGATTGACTCTCCGTCAGTTGACGCAGGCCAATTGGTCCACACGTTTTTGGCGATGGTTTGACCGCCACCCGATCACATGGACACCTGGTGGCCTACGGCTCTTCAATTCAGCGGAAGAGGGTCTGGCTTTCGGCATAGAGCACTTACGTACACGCGCTCGTCATCTTGGCAGCATGCGTCGCCGAAGAATCACGCGGGATGCAGCCGTCGAAATTCACGTCAGACCAGCTAATAGGGCAGATGCAATCAAAGGGACGCCAACAACCACCGCGCCTGCCGAGGCAGGAGAATTGAGTCAATTCAAGGGAATCGATCTTCCGTAGGCGATGAAATCTCCAGCCAGGAACTGTGCGATCGCGACGCGTGCGTTGTGGCGGCGATTGTTGGCTTGGCCCTTTAGAATCAAACGCCTTGGGTTCAACGCACGAATTCACCGAACCTGCAAAGTCGAAGGAGGACCGTGCATCGCAATCGGTGCAAGGACTGTAATCCACGCGCGCGCATGGCTGACGGTTCCTGTCTGTGCCGGCTCACAATCACATCACGAACCGATCATCGTCATTGGCTCTGGTTGCTCAATCGGCCAGGATTGCGGTATCAGCGCGATCTATCGCGTCACGGTGGGAAAGGACGTGTTAATGGGCCCTCGTGTCTGGATAACTGATCACAACCACGAATACAGGGACGTAAGCCTTGCGGTCATGGCTCAAGGAGTCACCAGGGGCGGCTGGGTTGTGATCGAGGACAACGTTTGGATTGCAACCGGAGCCGTCATCATCGGCGCTCGAGGCCTGCGAATCGGCATCGGGAGCGTGGTTGGAGCAAACGCTGTAGTAACCGCTGATGTTCCACCGCATTCCATGGTCGTGGGCAATCCGGCGCGCGTCGTAAAGCGATATGACCCCGCTTTCCATCAATGGGTAGGAACCACGACTGGTGGAACCACTGCCAGGCCCCACGTCCAGTGACGACGTGAGCTCTGCGATCGAGCCAGACGGCGTCGCAATCCTGACTGAGCCCTATCAGGGTGCGCAGCGAAGCCGCATTTTTAGAAACGGTGCCCTCAATCTGATTGGGCAGGGAGTCGTTCTGCTCGTGAACTTGTTCGCGAGCAGATTTCTTTTTACGCATCTAGGCTCCGACGCCTTCGGCATTGTGATGTTCAGTCTCCTGCTGAATACGGTCGTGGTGTCCGCTCTCGAGCTCGGAGTGTCAACCACGGTTGTTCGTGAGGTCGCGGCAAGCTACGACACGGATCGCAGCTATGCAGTGAGCGTGATCAGGTTTGCCGGTCTCGTCTACTGGATGGCGGCAGTTGTCATCGCCGGATCGATATTTCTCCTGGCACCTGTGCTGGTCGGCCGCTGGATCCACCTCGGGACGATGTCAGTCAATGAGGCCTCCACTGTGCTCCGGATCATTGCTATCGGGGCGGCCTTCACGTTGCCCCGTACCCTCTATTCGAGTCTGTTCCGTGGAAGGCAGCGCATGGAATTCAACAACATCATCGATCCGGCTACCGCAATCACGCAACAGGCTGGGCTAGCCTTAGTCCTGTGGTTCCATGCCGATATCGTTGGCGTTTCGTTCTGGCTGGCAATCAGTTCGTGCTTTGCCGCGGTCGCATACTATCTGGCCGCTACTCGGATGTTCGGCTGGCGATCCTTGTTGCCTGGATATTCCGCGATGGCTCTTCGACATAACCGACGATTTGCGCTTCACATGTTTGCGGTCACCGTCTTGTCGACCGTTCACACACAATCGGACAAGCTGATCGTAAGCAAGTTCATGTCGGTGAGCGATTTCGGGCTGTACGCCTTTGCTGCCGGCCTGCCCGCGAGGGCAGGCGTTGTGACCACGGCAATTTCGCAGGCAAGCTTCCCCTCACTCGCGGAACTGTTTCGAAACAACGCCCGTAGCCGAATGATGCAGCAGTACAGGAAGATCGAGGAGACCGTGAACTTCGGGACGCTGCCCATGTTTGCGGCTGTAGCTTTTGCAGCGCTACCGATTTTTGCTCGTGTCTTCAACAATCAAGTGGGAGCAATGCTCGTCGCCCCGACCGTGCTCCTCTGCGTCGGCTGGTATATGAACAGTGCGCTCAGCGTTCCATACATGCTGTCGGTGGCCATGGGAAAACCTGAACTTACCGTGCGTACGAATACTGTGGGTATCTTTGTCCTCCTCCCACTAACCGTGGCCCTGGTCTATGAATTCGGTCTGGTGGGAGCAGGATTATCTTGGATTGCGTACCACATCTTTGCTTACGTCTATTTCGTTCGAATGGTCTGCACGGAGTGTCTCAACACCTCCCCGTGGCGTTGGTATTTAGGTGTGGCCAAAGCCTTCGGTTTAGGCGCCGTCGCGTACGGTGGGCCGGCGCTCGTGGTGTCTGCAGGCAATCCGTATGATCCAGTTGGCAGTGCCGTGGGTTTCGGAGTTGGCACAGTTTTGTATCTGGCCGGATCCTATGTCCTTATAGGGCCAGAGATGAGACTGGTGATTCGCTCAATACCGTCACGAGTCGCCTTTGCCTCGGCGTTGCATGCTCGATGACAGTGGGTCTAGGTAGCGGTGGGACTCTTTCGATGATTCTGGCTGGTCCACCATTCGATAGCGTTAGCGAGCCCATCTCGTAGCCCGTAGCTCGGCTCCCAATTGGCTTGAGTTCGCAGTTTGTCGTTGTTTCCGGAGACGTACGTTGGATCGCCGGCTCGATCTGGTCGGTCGCCCAGGCGCAGCGGATCGGATCGATCCATCAGGTCGGCCACGGTGCGGATCACCTCTGCGACCGTGACTGGCCGGGCGGAGCAAACGTTAAATGGACCCGATAGCTTGTGGCGGCTCAATTGCCAAATGGCGATGCCACATCATCACCCTCCGTGTCAACCTTGGGTGAGACACCAAACCCTCTGGAAAAGATGAGTAGAGAGGGCGGAAAGGAGATCTTTCGTGATAGCAACAGTGCCTATGGCGGGAGAGTTCGACACGCCCACGCGGGCGGAAGCGGGGCCTGAACCGGAGGTCCCGGAGAAGGCGGAGCAGCGCCGGTTCTCGGCGGCTTACAAGCTGAAGTTCCCGGCTGAGTACGAAGGTCTGGACCGGCCGGGCAAGGGGGCTTTGCTGCGGCGCGAAGGCTTGTACTCGTCGCTGATCAACGAGTGGCGGAAGCAACGCGATCACCTTATGGGCTCGCTCGAGGTCGCGCTCCAGGCGCTCCTTTTGCTTGCGCAGCTTTGCTGATCTCCCGCCCCGGGGATCGACCTCGGGCCGCCCGGCGAGCAGGGTGCGCTGAGCGCGCTGGCCAAGCAGCTCGCGCGATCCGCGCCGTCACCGGCATAAAAGTGGACGTCGAAGGGCACGATCTGGATGCTATCCGGTGCCCTCCGAGTCATCAGCCGCGATCAGCCGCTCGTCTTGACGGAATTCTCTCCGAGTCAAGTCAACCGAACGGTTGACCTTTTTGATGTTATCGACCCGCTTGGCTACCGCCTGTATGGATACGCGAGGCCGCGCTTGGGGGGGCAGCCCAACCCGAGTTGTTTCGGTCGGCTGGAGTCAATGGACCTCGGTCGATGGGGATTCAAGATGTTCTTCCTGACCTCACAGCGTCTATGGTCAAAGTTCGATGCGATCGCTCCGCCCTGAGTCCACGCGCCGCTAGGTAGGATGCAAGGATGATGGGGAAAACGTAGATAACCTGGCGGTGATAATCGACACCTAATCCGCCCCTCATGTAGACGACCATGAAGGGCCAGCTCAGCGCATACGTCGTAATGACGGTGATGTTTCCTGAATTGGCGAGATACCAGCTGTAAAGAGCTCGCCATGCGGCACCAAAGAGGAAAGCGAAGACGAGCACGCCGGGCCAGCCAAAGTTGAGATATGGCTCGGCGAAGACTGAGAATGCGAAGCCCACGTGGATGCGTGCAAGATCAGGCCAGATCGTCTCCATCAATTGGGTTTCAGCGGCGACGGGCTTGTTGCGCCATAGTGGTCGCGGAATTGGCCTTGTCAGCGCTTCCACGTACGTCGCGCCCCACTGGTAGTTGAGTCTGCTTGGCACATACTCGAGTTCGATGGCAAGCCCCTGGATCATGGCGGAGTCAGCGCCAGTGAAAAAGTCGCGGGCTCCATCGCCTGGGTTGGCCACCGTGGATCGGAGCACGGCCGCGATGCCCTCCTTGGCATGGACTCGATAGTCACGCGGAAGATTGATGCCGAAGACGAAGACAAGAACGATGGCCGTCGCGGCGAGCCACATCGGCGGGCGCTGCTTGCGCTTGAGGTAAACAACCAGGACAGCACCGGCGAGAGCAGGTAGAAAAAAGGAGCGGTCCCCGAGGCCGATTTCCGTGAGCTGGCTTAGGGCCAGGAGGCCAATCCCGGCAAACGTTAGTCGCGATCGCCATCTCGGAGCCAGAGCGATGAAAAGCAAAGCGATGGATGTGAGCCACAACGGAGCTAGGTAGAAGTACCCGGACGAGTTGTGCAGCGCAGACGCGACTACTGGGTTACGCCCGGCGAGCAAGCTTGAGAGGAGCGGCATGCCGCCGTTGCCCAAAACGAACAGCCCGAACAGGATTCCCGAAAGAGCAAGCAGGATCATCGCGAAAACCACGAGCCGCCGCACATTCCACACATCTGGTAAGCCAGGGATGCTCAGCCCCCAACGCTGCGCAGACGAAAGGTAGTAGCCGGCGTAAAACGATGCGCAACCCCCAACGGCGAATAACAGCGCTTTCGAGTACGTTGGTCGCGCCGAAATGCCTACAAACGAAGGCAGGCTGCTCGATGTGAGCAGGTCAAATGCGGGCCGTATGACAAACAAGACCCCGAATGACAGGGCGAAGAGATAGACAGGCTCGAATATGTCGAATCGGATTAGACGGCCGATGGCGAATGGGAGCATTACCAGTGCAGCACCCACATACACGAGCGTCCAATCGGGCGAGAACCTGGTGAGGAAGGCCGACAGAATCACCCCGGCCGCAAGCACAACCACTGCTGCGATCGCTGGCGAGCGGAGCTTACTCAAGCCAGTTGGAGATCTCGCCGCGCAAGCGCATCGCGTATGACCTCGACTCCACGCCTGCCGTACGCCTCCCACGAGAATGTCTCCGCCCTCCGTCGAGCTGCGTCACCAATCGTGCTTCGTAGGGACCGGTCGCTCCATAGAGTCCGAAACCGTTCCGCGATGGCGTCTGCATCTCGAATCGGCACGACGTAGCCGTCGACTCCATCCGTGATCACATCCGAGCCGAAGGTGTTCTCGGAGACGATAACTGGTAGCCCGGAGGCCATTGCCTCAAGGGCCGTCAGGCCGAATCCCTCGACAATCGATGGCAGGACCATGACGTCCGCGTTGCGATATATCTCCGGCAACCTTGCACGAGGCTCGTGGGCTTTGTGCCTGACTCCCGGCCGCAGCGCCCACGATTTGGTGCTGCCCACGGGCTTGCCAACCAGGAGCAGTTCGGTATTGGGAATCGCTGCTCGCTCGAAGCCCTTCAACAAATATGAGAGCCCCTTGCGCTGTGTGATCTGCCCCACGAAGATGATGCGGAAGACATCGTCGTCAGGAGCTCGCGGCCGCGGTTGAAACAGATCAAGATCAACCCCCAGCGGGACAACTGATAACTTCACCTCATCGACTCCAGCCTCGACGAAGGTGCGCTTCTGGAATGTTGAAAGCACAAGTATCTGGTTCGCCAGCTGGATCTCTTCATCCAGCTGAGCCTCTTCACTCGGTGTGAAACGGTGATACTGGAGCGTCTCAGCAAACTCTGGTTCTCGCTCCGCCTCCTCGGCGAGGATTTCTCTCGACCAACGGTGATGGCTAATCGGGTAGTCCAACAGACATAGCATTCGCGCGCGTTTGCAGCGGCGAAAACTTTGCATCGAAGCCCCGTAGCTGCCGACCACCGCGCTCTCGCCCGCCCTGAGGCTGCGCGCCACGCGTCGGTCGAAGACCACATTCCGAAACCTCAAAAGGGCCGAGGATACAGATGCGGATAGGTGCAACCGCTGAGTCACCACGAACGCGAGCTCAAGAGAAGTGGCCCGATGCTCGACAAGACGTGGCGTCAGGGGGGCAGGGAGACGGCGACGATCGAATTCAGCAGTCAACCGTCGTCGAATCGGAGCTGGGAGGGCGAAACCAGGCCAAGGCAATCTTGACCTCGCCGCCCCAACAGGAGTCACGTAGCGCGAAAGCAAACCGGATCCTGAAAGACTGGCCGCCAGCTCTGGCATCCAGGGCATCGAACCTGGGTTGGCAACTACGACTGAACCCAAATCAGAACTTGCCTCGTCGGCGCCAGCACCACCGAAAACCTTGGCTTCTGTGGTGTGAAGCGAGCTAGGTCGCGCCTCTGCCTGACAGTACTGCCGGTAGGGTTTTTAGCAGAATCTTGAGATCCAAACTCAGCGTCCAGTTCGCTATGTAATGCGCATCAAGGCGAAGACGTTCCTCATAGCTCAACAGACTTCGGCCGCTAACCTGCCACAGCCCTGTCAGGCCAGGTTTCACCCTCAATCGCTGCTCCGCAAAGGGACCCCAATTGTCCAGCTCATGGGGTAAGCTCGGACGCGGTCCCACGAGGCTCATATGCCCCCTGATCACGTTCAGTGCTTGAGGGAGCTCATCGACGCTCAACCGCCGGAGCACGCTTCCCACCCGCGTAACCCGGGGATCATTGGGCACCTTCGCGATGCGACGAAACGTCTCCATCATACGTGGATTGGCGCTGAGAACCTCTTGCGCATCGGTGCGCATTGTTCGCAGTTTGTAGGCCGGAAAGTGACGTCCCTCACGCCCTATCCGCGGCGACTTGTAGATGATCGGCCAGCCATCATCAACAAGGATGGCTACGGACGCTACGAGCACCACCGGAATCCCCACCAGCAGCAGCAAAAGCCCGCCGGCTACGTCCACTGCCCGTTTGGTGGCAACGGCCGCCTGGATACCGCTTCGGGCGACTCGGGAGGCAGGCGCGATCGCCTGCGCCATGCCGACCTCGCCGGCATCGGCAACCTCCGCTCCTATCATGAGCGGTGAATATAGCGTACGGAGGCGTACATTGGTAGACGGTTGTTCTTAACGCCGATAAATCAAGGCTCCAGGCCCAACGACTCGGCGGTTGGGGACGTCCGGCCCGGTCAAATCAGCGATATTTCTCGGCCGTAAGCGCCGGTGACCGGGAAAAACGAGACTGCCCCAACAGACGACAGGATTCGGCTCGGACTGCTCGCCGCCAGCCCGATGTACTATCAGGCGCCGCTCTATCGCCTCCTTGCCGCCGAGCCTTCCCTGGACTTCACGGCCATTTTCGCCTCAAACGGCGGTCTGCGGCGCCACGATGCTGGCTATGGGCAGCCGGTCGTGTGGGACGTGGACTTGCTGACCGGCTACAGGAGCGAGTTTCTGGATCGAGCGGATCAAAATCCCATTCAAGGTGGCTTCTTCAGCCTGCGCGACCCTGACGTCGTTTCCCGAGTCTTTCGAGCGCGCTATGACGTGCTCTGGATCCACGGCTACAACTTCCTTAGCTGGCAGCTAGCAGCGGCCACTCAGCTCAGTCGGCGCCGGCCGTTGCTCGTCCGCGAAGAGCAAACGCTGCTGCATTCGAGATCGGCCTGGAGGACAGCCGTCAAATCGGTTTGGTTGAGAGCGCTTTTCGGCAAAGCCTTCGGCCTTTACATCGGCAGTCAGAATGCTCGGTGGTTCAGGCGGTGGGGGATGCCACGATCTCGAATGTTCTTCGTGCCTTATTGTGTGGACAACGAGAAGCTTCGGGCTGAAGCGAGCGAGCTGCGGCGTCAAAAACAGGATCTGCAGCGAAGCTTTGGTATCAAACCCGGCTCAGGACCGGTCTTTCTCATGGTCGGTAGGCTCATCCCGAAAAAGAATCCGTTGGGGCTCGTAGAAGCGTTCGCACGACTGCGCAAAGACCTTGAATGCAATTTGCTTCTGGTCGGCTCAGGAGAGCTCGAATCGGCCGTCAACAATGCCGTCCGCGAACGGCAAATCCCCGACGTGCATCTCGCTGGCTTCATCAACCAGAGCCAGATTGCACGGGCGTATGCCGCGGCTGACATTTTCGTATTGGCTTCGATTGAGCACGAGACGTGGGGAGTTGTGGTGAATGAGGCAATGAACTTTGATCTCCCGATCCTTGCTTCGCGGATGGTCGGTTGCGCGGAAGACCTGGTGGTTGACGGCAAGAATGGTTTTGTCTTTGAACCCAACAGTGTCGACGAGCTCAGCTTTCGGATGCGCCAATTCGTCGAATCTGCAACCCTACGTCAGACCTTCGGCGCTCAATCTGGCGCCATGATCCAAGCCTGGAACTATGAAGCCGCCGCCAAAGGAGTGTTAGGGGCGACCGCTGCGGCCGTAGGAGACAAGCGGTGGCAAGAAGCAACCAGCGCAACTGGCGACGTGACGGGGAGCGGGTAGCGCTGAACCTTCTGTACGTTATCCACTACCCGATTTTCGGAGGTCCCCACAACATCGCGTTGCGTCTTGCCGAGCCGATGTCTCAAAGTGGCTGGCGCATATCGGTCCTTTGTCCGGACGAGCCGGGCACCGCTGCCGACAGGCTTCGGATGGCTGGGGTGGATGTCCTTACCGTGCCGCTCCATCGAATCCGCGCTAGAGCCGACCCCATGGTCGCCATTTCGAGCGTTCGGGGCACCGTCACGGATGTGCGGCGGATCAGGCGCATCATTCAGGAGAACAGCATCGATGTCGTTCTCCTGGCAGGATTGGTGAACATACAGGCGGCCGTGGCGGCACGTCGCGAGGCTGTTCCTCTCATATGGCAGCTAATCGATACCCGCACGCCTGTTCCGGTGAACGCGGCGTTCATGGTCATAGTCAAACGGTTAGCGGATGTGGTGATGACCACAGGCCCGGACAAGGTCGCACGTGCGCATCCCGGCGTGCGCTCGTTTGGGCAACGATTGGTTCCATTCTTTCCGCCAGTAGACGTGACTGTGTTTCGTCCCGACAACTCGAAACGCTCATCAGCTCGCGCGAAGCTAGGGCTGAGTGATGACGATGTGGTTATTGGGAATGCGAGCAATCTGAACCCACAAAAGGGGCACAGGACCTTCATCAGGGCTGCTCATGAGTTGCGAAAAAGCATTCCGGGCGCCCGCTTCGTGATTCTCGGTGCGAGCTACAGCAATCATGCCGACTATGAAGCCGGTCTGAAACGTGAGGCTCAGGACCTGGGCTTCGAGTTGGGTGAAGACCTTCTGATCATCGACCCGCGAACCTACTATCCCGACCTCATGCAGGCGTTCGACGTCTTCTGGTTGACGTCCGAGCCACGATCCGAAGGCACCCCGACCGTGATCGAGGACGCTATGGCGCTGGCCCTGCCAGTTATCTCAACCGACGTCGGGGGGGTCTCAGAGGTTGTGGCAAACGGACTGACGGGGATCCTGGTCAAGCCTCGTGACGTGGAAGCTCTTGCACTCGAAACTGCTGCGCTTCTCGGGGATCGATCTCGACTCCAATCAATGGGCCAAGCGGGCCGTCGCTTGGCAGAGGAGCGATTTGCCACTTCAGCCTGTTTTGCCGCTCATCAGCATGCAATCCAGATGGCAATCGATCACCATAAGCACCGCAAATGATCGGCCAATCTCAGGCCCGGCAGACCGCGAGCGAAGTTGCCGCACACTATCGCGGTCGGCTCGTTTTGGTCACGGGTGGACTTGGGTTCCTTGGTCTCAACCTGATCGAGCACCTCGCCCGCGCAGGGGCGAGGGTACGAGTTCTGCATCCGGCGTGGCCTGCGTTCAGTGGCCACCTTGCGAGGCTGCTCGAGGGAGTTGACTGCCTCAAGGGCGACATCAGGGATGAGACTGCCGTGCGTCACGCGCTCGCTGATTGTCAGGTCGTGTTCAATTTCGCGGGTCGGTCGGGCGCAGCGGCGAGCAACGAGTCGCCGTTCGATGATCTCGACGTTAATGTGAGGGGCCAACTCACCTTCCTACGTGCCTGCGGCGACCAGGCCAGCGGAATCAAAGTGGTATTTCCGAGCTCTCGACTCGTATACGCGCCAGGCGCCCACCTGCCCTTGCCCGAATCCGCGCCGATCGGACCAATCTCAATGTATGGAATCCACAAACTGGCGGGCGAAAACTACCATCTGCTCTTCCATCGGCTGGGTGCCGTTCAGGCCGTAGTTTTGCGAGTCACCAACCCGTACGGTCCGTTTCAGCGTCTCGAGCAAAACCGCTACGGGATCGTCAACTGGTTCATTCACCGCGCCCTGAGAGACATGACACTCGAGGTGTACGGGACCGGCGAGCAGATCCGAGACTACGTTCACGTCGACGACGTGATGGATGCTTTCCTGAGAGCTGGGGCTGATCCGGCCGCAAACGGCAAAGTGTTCAACGTGGGGAGCGGAGCGGGAGTGTCCTTCAGGCGGATGGCCGAGTCGGTGATCTCCGCCGCGGGAAGCGGACGCGTAGTTATGGCCGACTGGCCGCCGGAGGATGCCTCCGTCGAAACGGGTGATTTTGTCGCTGACATCGGCCACATCAGGCGAGTCCTTGGCTGGCGTCCGAAGCGGCAGTTGCAGGAAGGAATCGAAGAGGTGGTTGCCAGGTATCGCGCATTCGAAGCCTGACCCCGGGCACGACAACACGGTGACTGACGAGACCCATCGCGCCGATGAACCGGTAGACCTTCGGACGCTGGCCCGACTAGCCTGGGACTCACCGTGGCGAGTCAGGCGCCATCTGGGCAGTCTGGTTTTCGGACCATGGATCCGTGCTGAACTGGCCATCGCGGGCGTTGACGTTGCCCCAGGTGCGCGATTCTTCGGTCGACCCATCGTCCAGCGTTATCGAGGTAGCACTATAAGGATCGGTCCTGACGCCGAGCTCAGGAGCTCACCTCGGAGCGGCGTGCTGGGCATCTCACACCCCGTCATCCTGACCACTCTCGCGAGCCACGCCTCGATCGAGATCGGGCGGTCAGTGGGCCTCAGTGGGACGACGCTTTGTGCGCAAATCCTCATCCGCATCGGCGACAGGAGTCTTATCGGAGCGGACGCGATCGTCACCGATACGGATCACCATCCGCTGTCAGGACCAAGACCAAAGTACACGCTCAAGGGGGTCGCTGCGGAGGCGATCATCATCGGGGCCGACGTCTTCATCGGCGCTCGCGCGATCATCTTGAAGGGATCACGAATCGGAGATGCCGCCGTCGTCGGTGCTGGCTCTGTCGTCGCCGGAGAGGTCCCGCCATGCGCGGTGGTGGCGGGCAATCCCGCCAGGGTCATCGCATCCAGCCGATGAGGGCGGTCGCCGGCCGACAACCTCTCGGGGCTCTCAGGTAGACTCGGACACGCCTGGCGCGACGTCGCCATCGCTCGCGAGCTGCGGCGCCAGGTGCCGGGGCTGGAGGTCGAGTGGCTGGCGCAGCCTCCGCTGACCACCCTGCTGGCGGCCGCGGGCGAAAAGGTGCATGCCGCGTCCGCCGAGCTGGCACCCGAGTCCGCGCATGGTGTGCGGCCCGCGCATCTCGCCCGCAAAGTTGGACGCGGCTTGCCCGGCGTGCGCGCGGTGGGTTACGTCCACGACCGGTACCGCACGCTCGCGTGCTGCGACCTGGCGGTGGTCCAGAGCGGGCTCTCGACGACCATGGAGCTGGTCGCGAACCGTCGGCCCTTCATCTACCTTCCGCTGCGCAACCATTTCGAGCAGAACTTCCACGTCGCACATCGCCTCCAGCGCTACGGCGCGCCGCCTCCGACCGACTACGACGAGGCGACGCCGGAGCGGCTGGCGGGACAGATGCGCGAGCGGCTGCGAGCGCGGGTGGACTACCTGCCGGTCGAGGCCGGTGGGGCGGCGCGCCGCAAGCTTCATGGCGCCGGTGCTTCGCCGCGACTAGGCTGGCAGGTCGGGCACCAGTACACGATTCGCGGGTTCTCCCCCATCGCCCGGCTGCGGACCTGCGTGCCGCACCGTGGACACGGCCGCCCGGCCCGGCCATGCACCGCGCCGCGCTCGCGGCCGGGAAATGACCGCCGCATCCCCTCCCGGCTGAGATTGCCGCGCATCGCGTCTCGAGCGGCCGCGAAAAGATCGTGGAGCTGCTCATCGCTCAGGTCTGCGGTCTTCGTCCACGGGTTGACGCGCCGCTGCCACAGCGCCTCACAGCGATAGACGTTGCCGATGCCGGCCGTGACGCGCTGGTCCAGCAGCAGCTCGCCAACCAGAAGGTCGTTCAGCTGCCGCGCGCGCTGCA
>Ga0070730_10002837_pt1 | contig 15699 bp, 15 predicted proteins | sample Coa_R1_3_FD_66447 | JGI IMG/M metagenome (GOLD analysis project Ga0070730, IMG submission 66447) | Surface soil microbial communities from Centralia Pennsylvania, which are recovering from an underground coalmine fire - Coalmine... | ecosystem: Environmental > Terrestrial > Soil > Unclassified ...
TCGGTTTAAAAGACCGCTGCTCTAACCAAGCTGAGCTACGCCGGCTCCGTCAGGAGGTTAGCGGAAGACTTTCTGACCGGGGGGTGCGAGCGTAGTCTGAACTCGAGACCGGCCTCAAAAAAGGCTGGTTTCGGCGTCTTCGGGGGACCCTGAAATGAGGAGCCCGGCAGGCGCCAAGGAGTTGGAGAACTGTGGACAAAACGCGAAATCCGCTGCTCTTTTCGCCATCCGCTGCTTCTACCATCGGGCGCCCGAGGACAGTTCCTAGGCGTCTTCGCGTAACTGCGCTCAGCCATGAAGAGACAGCAGCTGTCGATGACGCCGAAGCAATTAATCGTCGCGGCGCCGTCGGCCCAACTCTGCTCCGCCCGTTGCTGCGCGAGTGGCTGCTCGACCTCCGGGTCCTGGGCCGGGGTCCAAGAACGCTGCCCTGGTACGAGCAGAAGGTGCAGTGGTAGCTTGCTTCCGGATGAGCTCGGTCTTGTAAAGACCGATGACGGACTCGGCCAGGGCGTTGTCATAGGAATCGCCACGAGAACCGACCGAGCACACCGCGCCGGCGTTGGCGAGGCGCTCGGCGTAGCGAGGGCCCGTTGAACCCGCCCTGAACGCCGTGGTCGGATTGATGGACAAGGCCCTGGAAGTCGGTCGTGCCTCTTGACCAAATCGCCATCTCCAACGCATCGAGAGCGAGCTCTGCTCGCAGAGTGGTCGAGACCTTCCAAGCAACAATGCAGCGACTGAAGACGGCGGTGACGAACGCAGTGTAGACGACGCCCGGCCAGGTGCCGACGTAGGTGAGGTCGGCGACCCGGAGCCGATTCGGTTCGGTCGCAGTGAAGTCACGGTCGACCAGGTCGGCCGGCCGGGAGTCAACCTGGGACGGAATCGTGGTCCGCCAGGTCTCGACGCGGACCGCGCCTTCGAGTTCGAGTTCCGCCGTCAGGCGAGCCGCCCGGTCGCGCCCGACCTCGACGCTCTCTCTCCTCAGTTGCTTCCAGACCTTCTCGCTGCCGTAGACGTGACCGCGTCGCTCCCCAGGTCAGCGCCGGCCCAGGTCTCTGAGGACTCCGCTACGAGATGCCTTCGATCGAGCCATATCCTCGAAGGTCGAGGGGACGTGCCGGTCGTCGGTCCCCAGTGCAGGGGACTTTGCCGCCATTGGGCTGCTGAGACTACGCCAAGTCCGGACCGGATTGGCACGTCCGACTTCGCAGGCCGTGGGTTTTTTGGCGGCTTGCAGAAGCGAACGGTAAGATCATCAGTCCCATGTTTCGGTGGCTGACCGCGGGCGAATCTCATGGCCCACAGCTGACGGTCATCATTGATGGCGTTCCGGCTGGGCTCGAATTGAGCTCCGATGATCTCCGCCACGACTTGAGACGCCGTCAGGGCGGCCACGGCCGCGGGGGACGCCAGAAGATCGAAACGGATGACGCCCTGATCATGGCCGGGGTTCGCGGCGGTATGACCATCGGCAGCCCAATTGCGCTGGTCATCGTCAACCGCGACCACCAAAACTGGCTCTCCCAGATGACCCCCGAACGCGAAGGCTTCGAGCCTAAGGCCGTGACCCGCCTCCGCCCCGGTCACGCCGACCTGGCCGGCACGCTGAAATACAACCATTCAGACGTGCGCAACGTGCTCGAGCGAGCGAGCGCTCGTGAAACAACATCGCGCGTGGCGGCTGGAGGCGTCGCCAAGAAGCTGCTTGCCCACTTCGGCATTCGGATCTTCAGCTTCACGCAGTCAATCGGTGCCGTCGACATCGGTTATGCCGGGGTGGATCCTCGCGCGCTCAGCCTCGAGGAAATCGAGGCATCGCCCGTCAGATGCCCGAGCCCCGAGCACAGCCAGAAGATGGTGGAGGTGGTCGACGAGGCGGCCGAACGCGGCGATACTCTTGGAGGCACTTTCCGGGTCATCGCGATTGGTTGCCCGATCGGGCTCGGCAGTCACGTGCATTGGGACCGCAAACTGGACGGCAGGCTGGCGCAGGCCATTGTCAGCATCAATGCCGTCAAGGGCGTCGAGTTTGGCTCTGGATTCGACGGCTCGCGCCAACCGGGCTCGCAGGCGCATGACCAGATCGATTTCACGGGCGGTGCGTTCACCCATCGTTCAAACCTCGCCGGCGGCCTCACTGGCGGGACGACGAATGGCGAGGCTATCGACCTCCGGGCGGCCATCAAGCCCATTTCCACGATGAAGAAGCCGATGCAGTCGATCGACCTAGTTAGCAAGGAAACAGTGGAAGCGCATTACGAGCGGAGCGACGTGTGCATCGTGCCCGCAGCCGGGGTGATCGGTGAAGCGGTGACAGCGCTCGTGCTGGCCGAGGCGTTTCTCGAGAAATTCGGCGGCGATTCGATCACCGAGCTGGAGAGAAACGTCACCGGATACTTGCAGCAGCTCGCGCGCTGACGATCAGTCGACGCCGATCAGCCGGATTCGCCCCCAGCAGCCCGCATCACCTCCACCGCTGCCGCCCATGCGGCGAGCCCCTGGTCGCGGTTTTCGAGCCGGAAGTCGATGCCGCTCGTGATGCGGGCATAGTCAACGATGTCCTGGAGCGCGTCTTCCAGCGTTGCCGAGAATAGGGCTCGTGGCTTCTGCTTGACGCTTGCATCCGCGAGGCGGCGGCAACGGAGCCTCAGGTAATAGGCCGAGGCTTCATGCACGACCATGAGCAGCGACATCGCACCGGGGCGGGAGAGATTGGCGGTGGTCTGACTGCCCGGCCACAGAGCAAACGTGAGGTGCCGCTCATCCCGCGCGAGCACCTCTCCCACGCTCAGCATGGCAACGTGCGGCCATCCGTCCTCGGCGGTAGTGATCAAAAGAATGGTCAGTCCCTCATGGCTGGCCAGGTCGGTTCCGTCGAGCAGCGTGCGCAGCTCGGCGGGCAGGCGGGAACCCAGGCTACGAGGCATCGACCTCGCCCTCCAGGACGCCCCCGCGGCCGGCGCTGAACTCATACCCGAGGTCATCGAGCCAGTTTCGCGTCTCAGCGGTGATCACGACGAGTGCCGAACGCAGGTCCGCCAGGCGCGTCCCCCCGGCCAACCAGACCGCGACCCTGAGCTCTTCGAGGAACTGCTCGATCCAATCGTCGATCCTGGCTGAGCTTTCCAGGGCCGCCTCCAGCAGGGGCCTTGCGACGCCAACGAGGTCCGCGCCGAGGGCGATCGCCTTCGCCGCGTCCAGTCCGCTCCGCACCCCGCCGGTCGCGATCAGCGGCAGCTGAGCGACCCGGGCGCCCACGACCGAGGCCGCGGTGGGTATTCCCCAGCCCCGGAAGGCATACCCCAGCCGCTGTCCGCGCGAGTCGCCCCGCCCCGCCGCTCTCTCGGCTTCGATGGCGGCGAAACTGGTTCCGCCCGAGCCGCCGACATCCAGGGCGCTGAAGCCGAGGGCGCGCAGCTCCAGGGCCGCGGCACGCGAAAGCCCGGAGCCTGTTTCCTTGGCGATCAGCGGCACGCCCGCCGCTTCGACCGCTTCTGCCAGCGCGTCACGAAGACCGGCGGCCCGGCGGTCGCCTTCGGTCTGGACCGATTCCTCGAGGAAGTTGAGGTGGATGGCGAGAGCCTGCGCCCCCACCATGTCGATGGCCTCACGCAGCTGGGCGGTGGATAGTCGATGACCGCTCTTTTGCCGGACGAGCTGGGGCGCCCCGACGTTGGCGATCAGCATCGCGGTCGGCGCCGCCTTTCGCGCCACCGAGTACGTGCCCGCCAGTGCCGAGTTCTGGAGCGCCGCTCGTTGGCTGCCCAATCCCATGGCGATGCCGTGCCGCTCCGCCGCACGGGCCAGCCGCCGGTTCACCTCCGTGGCCTGCTCGTGGCCGCCTGTCATCGAGGCGATGACCAGGGGCGCTTTCAAACGCTGGCCAAGGAACTCGACGCCCAAGTCCACGGCCTGCAGGTCCGTCCGGGGAAGCGCCTGGTGGACCAGGTGGATGTCCTTCCAGCCCGGACCATCAGGGCCTTCAACCTGGCCTGACGCGGCCAGCATGAGGTGCTCGGCCTTGCGGCGTTCGATCTCATTTGCCATGACATGCCGCGGCCGCCTGCTGGAGGGCGCCTTGTGGCTCATTGCGGGCTAGGATCGGGCAACTTGCGGGTTTGGCTTGATGATACTAACATCAGTCCGACCGGGAGCCAAAAGACCGATCGGGGGCCAGGGTCGCTTGTCCGGTCGTGTCTTTTTGTCGTGCAACAGAAGGAGTCAGGCATGAAGAGCACGGTTCTCGTCGGCCTAGCGGCAGCTGTCATGCTGCTGTCCGCCTGTGGCAGTTCGAACCCCCCAGCATCGAGCTCCGGATATAACGCCAGCACCCTGAACTTCAAGTCCGACGGCACCCCGGACCTGGCCGGTCTGACCATTCATATCGGCAACGCGGCGGGTGACGCCACCATCGGTGACACTGTCGTGTACATCGTCGTCCAGGAGCTGAAGAAGTGGGGCGCCAACGCTGATCTGCAACTCGGCGCCGGCAACACGACACAGTTGGCTGTGGTCAGCGGCCAGCTCCAGGTCACCGCCGGCCCCCTGCCCACCGCCTTGAACGCTGGCCTGGATGTGTTTGGCGACAACCAGGTCCACGTGGACTACCTGATGGTCTCCAACAAGCTGACCGACCTGAGTCAGTTGAAGGGCCATACGGTCGCGATCGCGACCACCGTGTCGCCGGATAACTACCTGCTCGATGGCGCCCTGGCGAAAGCCGGTTTGACGCGAAGCGACATCAAGGTCCAGCTCACCGGCTCCAACGGCAACTCGGTCAATCAAATGGCACAGGGCAAAGTCGACGTCGCGTTTGTGCACGCGGATGCGTTGTTGACTTTGCAGAAGACCGGGACTTTCAACGTGATCGCGAACGGAGCCTCGCTTGAGCCATGGGACGCTGACAGCTACATGACGGCAACGTCCGAATGGCTGAAGGCGAATCCGGCCGCCGCCGAAGCGATTGACCTCGCCTGGCTGCACGCGTCGTGGGTCTTCGACAACGATAAGAGCCAGTGGGTCCAGGACGCGATCCAGTACACCAAGAACGCGGTGACCCAGGATCAGGCTTCGGCCGGCTACGACGCCCTGGCCAAAGCCCAACCCTGGCCAAATGATGGGACCGGCATGGAAACCGCAGCTTTGCAGAAGAACTTCGACGCGGCCAAGCAAGCTGGGCAGATCAAGGGACAAGGCGACCGGCCGCTGTCGCAGTGGGCGGTCACGGCTCCCTGGACCAGCGCCGTCGCCTATTACCAGAAGCACGCCCAAGCGATCCAGGCCTAGCGTCCGAATCAATTTGATTCCCCCGGCGCCCAGGTGAGTCAAGCAGGAACCGCGGACCTGCCCGCCGCCTTGGACGCCGGCGACCGCGCCCGGCGGAGGAAAGCCACTGCAGCCTGGCGCGGCGAGCTGCTGAGGATTGGCGCCATAGCCGTCGTGCTCGGCCTGTGGCAGCTTTCTGGGCTCTTCATGAACCCGATCTTCATCTCCACGCCGCTGGCGGTTCTGAAGGCATTCGTCCAGAGCATCGCCGACGGCTCGCTGCCGAGCGCTTTTGTCTCGAGTCTGCTCGAGATGGTGATCGGCCTCGCGATCGCCACCTTGGCAGGTTTCGGGATCGGGATCGCGATGGGACGGGTGCGGATCGCGGAAAAGCTCTTTGACCCATTCGTCAACTTCTTCAACGCGACCCCCACGATCGCGCTTCTGCCGCTCATGGAGATCTGGTTCGGGACCGACATCCGCGCGCGCGTCGCTTTTATCGTGGTGATCTGTATCTGGACGATCGTGATCAATGCGGTGAGTGGAGTCCGGAACGTCAGGCGCGGCTACGCCGACGTGGGAACGGCGTTCGGTCTGGGTCCACTTGCGGCCACCACCAAGATCTTCATCCCCGCCGCGATGCCCTTCTTCCTGGCCGGCATGCGGGTGGCCCTTGCCCAGGCAACCGTAGGCATGATCCTCGGCGGCCAAGAGGTCGGCGAGAGCGGGCTGGGCGGTCTGACCGAAAACTACGGATCGTTCTTCCAGACCGACTACCTGATCGCGGCCATCATCACCAGCACCGGGCTGGCGATGATGCTGTTTGGACTGTTGAAGCTCTTCCAATACCGATTCTGTCCCTGGATTGCCGCGTCGGCCGCAGCCCGACGGTGAGGAGGGCGCCTTGCTAGAGATCGAGCACATCAGCCACACCTACGAGACCAATGGCCGGCGGGTCGAGGCGCTGCGCGACGTGAGCCTGAGCATCCGCGACGGCGAGTTCATCAGCTTCGTCGGCCCCAGCGGATGTGGCAAGACGACCTTGCTGCGAATCCTCGATGGACTCACCGAGCAAAGCGGTGGCCGCGTCGTCTTCAACGGCGTCGAGCTCGAAGGCGTAAGCCAGGAAATGGGCTTCGTCTTCCAAGACATCAATCTCCTGCCCTGGCGAAGCGTTCGTCAGAACGTTGAGATCGGTCTCGAGGCGAGGCGCATGCCGGCGGCCGAACGGCGAGCCCGAGCGGTGGAGGCACTTCGAATGGTCGGACTCGACGAGGTTGCCGACGTCCCGCCCTATGCATTGTCAGGAGGCATGCAGCAGCGGGTGGGGGTCGCCCGGGCGCTCGCCATCCATCCCAAAATGCTGCTCATGGATGAGCCCTTCGGCCACCTCGACAACTTCACTCGAGAGACTCTCCAGATCGAGGTCTCCAAACTTTGGTCAAAGCTCGGCACGACCGTGGTCTTCGTCACCCACGATGTCGACGAAGCGATCTTCTTGAGCAACCGCATCGTTCTCTTTAAGGGCCGGCCCGGCCGGCTCGCCAAGATCATCGAGGTCGACCTCCCGCACCCAAGGTGGGAGTTCAACGTGCGGGGTCATCCGCGTGCGATCGAGATGCGCGAATCGATCATCGAGTATCTGGGCATCCGCGATGAGGTGCTGGTGTGAGCGTCGCCAGGTCGGCCAGACTGCGGCGTCGCCCAGGGTCGCATCCCTGGCTGGAGCGAGCCGCGCCGGTGGCTGCGGTCGCCGCGTTGCTCCTGGCCTGGCAGTGGTCCGGTTTGTATCTCAACTCGATCCTCATTTCAACGCCCTTGGCGGTGGCGCAGGACCTGGTCCAGCTGGTCACCAGGCGTGTCATCTTCGAGCCGTTGATGGAGTCACTGGAGGAAGTGGTCATCGGCGGCGTGTTGGGAATCGTGTTCGGCGTCGCCCTCGGTGTCCTGATGGGCCGCTATCAGCTGGTCGAGAAGGTGCTCAGCCCCTTCGTCAACTTCCTGAACGCGACGCCTCTGGTGGTGATCATCCCGCTGGTCATCATCTGGCTGGGCATCAGCCAGAACGCCCGCCTGCTCTTCATCTTCCTGATCACGCTCTGGCCGATCCTGCTCAACACCCTGGCCGGCATGCGCAATGTCAGCCGTGGTTACGTGGAGGTTGGCACCGCGTTCCGGCTGTCCGAGATGCAGTTGATGTGGAAAGTCAGCCTGCCAGCTGCCGTCCCCTACATCCTGGCCGGGGCCAGGGTGGCAGCCGGGCTCGCCATCATCGGCATGATCGTGAGCGAGATGGAGGTGAGCCTGACGGGCCTCGGCTACCTCTTGATCACCTACGGGAACTCTTTTGAGACCGGCCAGCTCCTGGCGGTCGTCTTTGTCTCATCCATGTTCGGCGTGGGCGCAGTGCTGCTGCTCAAATGGATCCAGGCGACATTCTTCCCCTGGATCATCGCGTCGGCAGCGCAGCAGCATTAACCCTCGGTCTCAGTCGAAGGCGTGCCCGCTCTCGAGCCGAGAGTATTCGTCATCGGTGATGCCCAGGATGTCGCGCATTACCCGCTGATTGTGTTGGCCGAGCAGTGGTGCGCCGGCGCTGAGCCGAGCGGGCGTTTCCGAGAGGCTGAACGGCGGCCCCACGCCCATGTAGCTCCCGAGCACTGCGTGGGAGAGCGGCCTGAACACCATTCGCGATGCCAGCTGCGGGTCGGAGTGGAGGTCTGCCATGTCGTTGACAGGAGCCGCGTGCACGCCCGCCTCTCGCAGTACCCGCACCACTTCCTCACGAGGCCGGGCGGCCGTCCAGGCGGCGATCCTGCGATCCAGCTCTAGCTCCGCCTCCCTTCTCCCCGCCAGCGTGGTCAACTCCGGTGCATGCGCCCACTCCGGATCGCCGAGTGCGGCACTGAAAGCCAGCCACTCGGCGTCGTCGTGAACGCTCAACGCGCACCAGCGGTCTTCGTCCGCGGTTGGGTAAATGCCGTGTGGACATGCGTATCGGTCACGGTTGCCGTCTCGGTCCGCCACCAACCCGGTGGCAAAGTACTCGAGCATTGCCGGGGCGATGAACTGCATGCCTGCCTCCAGTTGTGACAGGTCAACGTAGCTGCCTTTTCCGGTGCGCTCGCGCAGTTCCAGTGCCGCAAGCACGGCGACCAGGCCGTAGCCGACCGCGATGTAGTCGATGTACGGACCCCACAGCAGCGAGGGCTCCCGATCGGGCCAACCGGTCAGGTGAATGAAACCACCCTCGGCGCTCAGATGAGTCCCAAAGCCGGGCCGGTGGGCGCGAGGTCCGGATTGCCCCTGGTTGCAGGTGCTGAGCATGATCAGGCGCGGGTTGTCGACGGACAGCGTTTCGTAGCCGAGCCCCATCCGCGCCATCGTGCCGGGCGTGAAGTTCTCGATCATCACATCGGCGCGCCGGATCAGGCGGCGGCCCAGGTCAAGACCGTCGGCCGATTTCAGATTGAGCGTGATGCCCAGCTTGTCGTTGTTGGTCATGGCGAACATGGCCGAGGTCTCCAGGCCGGGCTGGTTGTCGAGGTACGGTGGATAGTTGCCTCGAAAACCGTCGGGATGCATGCGGCTTTCGATCCGGATCACTTCGGCGCCGAAGTCGGCGAGATGCTTGCCGATCATCGGACCCGCGGCGAATCCGCCGAGCTCGACCACCTTAAGGCCGTCGAGAACGGCCGTCACGCCGGTTGGGCCTCCGCGAGCCCGTATTCTCGAGCGACTTCGACTTGGTGCTCACCGATCAATGGCGCGGGTCGCGCCACCTGGAGAATCTGGCCGTCAAAGCGTGCGTAGCCGACTGGGTGGCGGAGCTCAGTTCCAGTCTCGGGGTCGCACAACGCCTGCCAGGAGCTGCGCGCCGCCAGCTGCGGGTCCGCGGCTATGTCAGCTGCGGTGGCGACCGGGTAACCGAGAATGTGGCGCTCGATGCACCCGGCTTCGAACTCCACCTTGGTGAGGGTTTGGAGAAAGGGCGCCACGGCCAACTCGAGCTTGGCCAGCACCTCCGGGGAAGCGGTCGCCGGATCGAAGGTCTCCCAATCTATCGCCCTCTGCCAGTCCGGTGCTGCGCCCGCCGCAGCCATCCACGCCGTCAGCTCACGGTTGGAATGGCGCCCAGGGCCTCCGCCGTAGAAAGCGAATGTGACGTAGCCGTCGGCGCACCGCCAGATGTTGCGAGTCAGAGCGCCATGCACGTTGCGGCCAGTGAGGTAAGGACCAGAGCGGTGCGGAACCCGGCGCAGCATTGACCACCACATCGGCGCCTGGACCAGGATCGGAATCATGCATGCCTGTGCGGAGACGTCGACGTGCTGGCCGCGGCCCGTGCGCCGGCGGTGCTGGTGGGCGAGCAGGGTTCCAGCCGCGGCGTGCAGACCGGTCCAGGCCGCCGCCTGCGGCAGACTCACCCGCACCGGCGGGCGGTCCGGATCGCCGGCCAGCGATAGCGGACCACCCGCGGCCATGATCTCCAAGTCTGAGGCGGGCGCTTCGGAGTCGGGTCCACCTGATCCATACGGCGTGATCGAGGTCATCACCAGCGCGGGGTTCGCGCGGTGGAGGCTGTCCCACGCCAGACCGAGCCGTGACAGCTCCGCTGGCGTGAAGGTGGCCAGGAGGAAGTCGGCGCGAGCTGTCATGCGCAGCAGGGACTCCCTTCCGGCGTCCGTCTCCAGGTCGAGCACGATCGAACGCTTGCCCGCGTTGTGGGCGAGCCACGTATATCGATCCGCCCGCCCAGGGTCGCCATCCGGCGGCTCAACCTTGACGACGTCGGCGCCAAAGTCCGCCAGAATCTTCCCGCACAGCCAGCCGAGCTGGCCGGTCAGGTCGAGGGCGCGATACCCGCTGAGCGGCCTTAGCGGCCGGTCCGGGCCAGTGACGTCACCCATCCCTGCATGAGCGCCTTTGCCTGATCGATTTCCTCGGTCCGGAAGAACTTGGAAGCGTCGACGAGGTCGATCGGATACACGGGACGCATGAAGTCGTTCTCATAGCCATAGGGGACGGTCGCGTCTATTCCCATGCCCCCCTCGAAGCGGGTGTTGGAGGCGGTCCAGGCCTTGTCGCCTGCGGTCAAGCGCTCCTCCGGGATGAAGGTCTGACCGATGCCGCCTGGCGTGGGATTGAGGATGTCCGTGCGTGGGTTCACGCGGGTGGTAAGGCACCAGATGATGTCGTCCATGGAGTAGATGTCGACGTCGGTGTCGACCGCGATCGCCAGGCGCATGCCCTGGCTGCAGGCAAGGGCGGCAACCAAGAAGTTGCGCTGCCAGCCTTCCTCGATCTTGTTGCGCTTTTTGACCTGAATGATGCAGCCGCCCCAGTCGGTCATGCAAAACGGGATGTTGACGTCCTGCACGATGCCCGGCTGAAGCCGATCGCAGAGCTCGTAGATGGCCGACTCACGGACGGTCGAGTCGATGTTGTGACAGTCGAGCATGTGAACGCCGAGCGCGTAGATGACAGGCTTGGTCGAACTCCGCATCGTGATCCCCGTGACGTGGAACGTCGGCGCTTTGTAAGCCTTGCCCATGTAGCCGGCCCATTCCGGGTGGAAGTGGTAACGGCCCTGCGTGTCGTGTTCCTCGGCCTCGCGGGTTTCGTAGCGCTTGTCTCGCGGCTTGAGATAACCCTCCAGCACGAGGTCACAGTCGGCCACGGCCCAGGCATCCACAGTTTTTGCCTTGACGATGCGAACCGGGAATCCCTGCACTGCCCCCGCCGCGCCAAGCTCATCTCCCCCTCGCGGAAGCACCACGTAGTCAAAACCGCCGCCGGCGATCAACGTGCACGCGACGGGCAGTCCGAAGCACATGGTGAGCGGGATGCCGGGTTCGTCCCGATAGTGCTCCGTGATCACCTGCCACATGTGCGAGCCAGGAGCCGACTGAAAGGTGCCGACGTTGCCCCAGCGGAAGTTCATGCGGTTGTAACCGATGTGGCTGCCACCGTGAAAGTAGTCGCCAACCACAATGCTGTTGCCGCTGCCGACGGTCAGTTCCGACTCGAGGGCGGTGTGACGGATTGCCGGCACCCACTTGTTGACGTCCAGATCATCGGTGACGACGACCTCCTGACAAGGGGCCTGGTCCTGCCGCACCACTTGTGGCGGGATCGGGTGGGTCAAGGCGTGCGCGAGTTTGCGCGTCCGCTCCTGCGGCGTCTCCCAACCAAACATACGGTCGAGGATCTCGATGTTGGTGAACAGGTTGGTCACGACTTCAACCTGCGGATAACCCTTGACGTTGTGAAAGAGCAAAGGCACGGTCCCGTCGAGGTGCTTCTGGACCCCGGTGATCTGGAGGTCCGGGTCAACCTCGACGTCGGTTTCCAGCAGCAAGCCCTCGTCCCGCATCCAGTCCAGGCTCGCTCGGGGTGACCGAAGTGCTTCGGCGGGCGGGCGCGAACCCTTGATCCTCTGGGCGATCGGGCGCGGGACCTCGAGTGCCATGCGTCAACCTCCAACCCTGGCACAGCCAAGGTACGAATATCAGACCAACCTGACTTAGTCTACTAGATCACCTGGCTTTGAGGGCTTTCAGAACCGTGCGCCGCGGCGAGCGCTGGAACACGCGCCTGCTCTATGTCCTCGCCGCCCTGACCACCGTCAGCCAGGGGTCGATGGAGCTGACTTTTCCGCTCAACCTGCACCATCTAGGCGTTGCGCTCCCGCTGGTCGGCGCCGGCGTGGCTGCGATGGGAGTGGGGCAGATCCTCTTCCGGCTGCCGGGCGGCCACTGGTACCGGCCGCGCCGGGCACCCTGGCTCAACTCTGCCTCCCTGGCCGCCCTTGGCTTGACCAGCATCGGACTGGCGCTGGCGCCGGTCTGGATCGTGCAGGCGGGTCTCGCCGGACTGCACGGCGCCGCCTTTGCTCTCGTAACGACCTTTCAGCTGGCGATGCTCATCGACAGCCGCGAGCGCCAGGGCAGCATGGCGGCGACCATTTCGTGGTACACCGCGTCGATCTCAATCGGCTACGCGGCCGGCTATCCCATGGGCGCGGCCGTGATCGTTCAGCTGGGCTATGCGGGCGGGTTCTGGGTCGCCGGCGGCGTCGCTCTGCTGGCAGCTGGCCTCGTCCTGCTCGTCTCTTTGCCCCCACATCACGCCGGCCCCGCGCCCTCCGGCACGATCCCTGGATGGCGCGGCCTGCTGCCCGCCTTGCGCGCTCTTCCCGCGCCGGTCTGGCTCGCCGCCCTGCTGGCCCTCTACATCAACTTCCTGAACGACTCGGTCGGCAGCTTCTTCCCGATCTATGCGGTTGGGATTGGAATCTCACTCGGATTGGTCGGCTTGCTGCGCAGCCTGAACTCGCTGACCGCCACCGTCATCCGCCTGGGGGCTGCCGGAATCTTTCGGTTCGCTCGCGCGGATGCCGTGAACCATGTCTGCGTCGTGCTGATGGCGGCCGCCACTTTTGGCCTTTCCCTCGCGGCCACGCCCCTATCGTTGCTCGCCATGTTTTTAGCCCTCGGCGCCACGCGCGGGCTGATTCGGGTGACCAGCGCTACCTTCGTCGCGGACGTAAGGACCGATTTGGGCAACCGCGTCGGCCTTGCCTCGGCCGTGTACAACGCGGGCCTGGATGCCGGCGTGATGATCGCCCCACCACTGACTGGGCTGCTGGCCGGCGCCATCGGCATTCCCGGCGCTTTTCGCGCAGTGGGCCTAGCCTTACCCCTTATTTACTACGGCGCGTGGGCGCTTGCGCGAACGCGGTCTGGGCCCATGGGGCCCGACACGCTCAGCCCACGTCGGTGATGCGAGATCAGGTCAGCCGGTTCAAAAGTCGACGGGTTCCCCAGAGCGGCCATCGCCCGCTTGTAGGCAGCTGATCCGGGCTGGACGTCGCTCGGGTCGGCGGCCCCCGCCAGCGCAGTGGTGGCTGCAGCGAGGTCTTCCGCCCGCGGAGGCGGCGGCCGTACAGCCGCGGGGCAGATCGCGCCCGGTGACCGCCGTGATCACTCCAGGCTTAGCCAGCGCCTCTGCACAGTCGAGCGCGACCAGGCAAGTCGATGTCGCCGGCAAACTTCGCGCGGCCGCTGGTCTTGGCGAGCGCCGATGCGCGGCAGGGGCCACCCAGCGCCGAGGTCACGACCAGCAGGCGCATGGGTGTTTGTCCTCCTGTTGCCCTCCCGGGGTTATGCCTTCTTCACCCGACCAGCCTCGGTCGCCGCCTCGGCCGCTGCCGTCCGGTAGACGATGGAGTCATAGCCCAGCAGCTTGAAAAGGCGATTTTGCGCCCCCAACAAAAGCACGTCGTCCGCTGCACGGTGTTCGTGCACTGTGTTCTGGGGCAGGTAGACGAGATCTCCCGCCGACCAGCTGTGGCGGCGTGGCGAGCGCCGGACCCGGGCGTGGTAGCGCTCGTCGATGTCCGCCTCGACCGGCCACTCCAGCGTCTCGCCGCTGCCGGCGATGACGTAGAAGAGTTCGTCTGCCATGTGCCAGTGACGCGCCGAGGCGTGGGCCGCACCGATCTCTTGAAGCCAGATGTCGACGCTGAAGAGGCGCACATCCATTCCATTTGCGGCCAGCCATTTGATACGGCCCTCACGCGTCTCCAACCATGGCTCTTGATCGCTATGAACCACCTTGCGTAGGCGTTCCACACCGGGCGTCCACAAAGCACCCCACTCCTCACGATCGCCAAACTCATCCTGCGAATCCTCGGGCACGGTGCCGCGCTTGCCCTGTTGGGTGAGCCCGAGGTACATCCACAGGGCTTTGGCCTTGAACACCAGAGCCAGGGCCGGCTCGGTCGGGCTCGCGTTGAAGTGTTGGTGCCGGCTGTCGTTGTGCACGACGACGAGGTCGCCGGCCTGCCAGTCCCAGCGCTGGGCGTCGTGAATCTCATACCCACGACCTTCCAGGATGTAGAAGGCCGCTTCGTTCTGGTGCCCGTGCCCGCCGTTCGAACCGCCCGGCTGCAGGCGCACAAAATGGCACTGCAGCGTCTGCGTCAGGAAAGGATCGTCACCGGGGCCGACCAGCCACTTGCCCTGCGAGTGCGGAGAGCTGTCCTCATGCCCGACGGCCTTCTCGTCCTTCCAGGCTCGATCCTGCGGATGAATCACGTGCGCTGCCACCAACCGCTCCTGCCGCTGCGCCCTCAGCTCGTATTTCTCGCCCTCGATGCCTCGCAAAAAGACCCGTCCAGCCATTTCATGCACCTCCTGGTGACGTCGATTTCGAAGGTTCAGGAATTCCGGCCCAGCGCCGGACGAGGTCAGTGTGCAAACCGAACTGGTCGAGGACCTTGAGCACGGTGTGGTCGATCAGCTCCTGCACCGAGGCCGGTAAGTGGTAGAAGGCGGGCACAGGCGGCAGGATCACGGCGCCCGTCTCGGTCGCCTGCAGCATCAGCCGAAGGTGGCCCGCATGCAGCGGTGTTTCGCGGACGACGAGGACAAGGCGGCGCCGCTCCTTGAGGCAGACGTCCGCGGCCCGGGTCATCAAAGTGTCGTTGTAGCTGTGGGCGACCGCAGAGAGGGTCTTGATGGAGCAGGGGGCAATCACCATGCCATCGGTGACAAAGCTACCCGAGGCGATCGAGGCGCCCATCGCCCGTTCGTCGTGGACGACATCGGCCAGGCCCGCAACCTCGGCCGGGTCGCGGCGCATCTCGTACTCGATCGTGGCCCGCGCCCCGGAGCTCAGGACCAGGTGAGTCTCCACCTGCGGCAGCGTCCCCAGGACCTCGAGCAGGCGGACGCCATAGTGGGGGGCGCTAGCCCCCGAGATGCCGATGATGATCCGCCGCTTTGCGTCCACTCGATCTTCTGCCAACCATACAGTTTCCAGGAGCCGGCTGGTCCGATGTTCAGACCAACAGTCGGGCCACGAAATAATCCCACGCCCGCACGACCGGTTCGCCATCGAGCTCGCCCGCGAGCCGGGCAATTTCCTCCTCGTCGTAGAAACCGACCCGGCCGGGGTCGCCGCCGGCAGCCGAAAGCGCCATCAGCTGAAGGCGGGCCGCCTCCTCCAGCCAGCAGGCCACTACAATCGCCCGCCGGACGTCGCGTTCGGCGACGTTGGCCCCGTGTCCGCGCAAGAGCATGGACTTGTCCGTGCCCAGCTCAGCTGCGACCGCATCGCCGAGTGCGCGCGTGCGGATCAGCCCGGCGCGCCGGAACACCGGCACGCGGCCGCCGATCATGGCGCCAGAGTTGTGCAGCACGCGCACGGTCTGGCCGCTCTGGCCGATCGTGACGCAGGCAGGCGCGTGCACGTGCGCGATGGCACCGACGTCGGGCCGAGCCGCGTAGATCCGAGCGTGGATCCAATGCTCGGTGTTGGGCCGTCGATCTCCCTCCAGGACATTGCCGTCGAGGTCGAGAATGAGCAGCGTTTCTGCCTCGGCGAACATCGGTGCGGCCCGGTGAGGAATGAGGAAAGTGT
>Ga0070730_10002839_pt1 | contig 15697 bp, 14 predicted proteins | sample Coa_R1_3_FD_66447 | JGI IMG/M metagenome (GOLD analysis project Ga0070730, IMG submission 66447) | Surface soil microbial communities from Centralia Pennsylvania, which are recovering from an underground coalmine fire - Coalmine... | ecosystem: Environmental > Terrestrial > Soil > Unclassified ...
ATGACCGGCCGCGCCACCGGACCCCACCTACATTGGGGTCTGTCGCTCAATCATGTCTGGGTCGATCCGGAACTGTTCGTTCGCTAGTATCCGGCGCTTGCGCCTCACCCCTTGCGGGGCCGCCGCGTGCGCGGCGTTCAAGTCGGCTTCCTGCCGACTTAGTACTCGGGGCGGCGCCCTGCGGGTTGCCGCGTACGCGGCGGATTTCGAGTTCCCCTCTTAAGTCCCGCTCAGCATTTGATCCACCGCCGGCGCTTCGAGTTGGGATGCATTGAGCGCTGCCTGCCGCAGTCGCGCGCTGTGCTCTTGCACGGCTGCGCCGGATGGCTGCATTTCGACCTGGCCCTGGAAGAACGCGCCGTCCTGGATTGCGACGCGGGGCGCGAACACATTCCCCTTGACCTTCGCCGTCGCGCGGATATTCACCGATTCGGTGGCGTACAAGTCGCCGTCCACCTTGCCGTCGATCACGATGATGCGCGCGCGGATGTTGCCGGTCATCGAACCGTCCGTGCCGATCGTCAGGCTCTGAGTATGCGTGATGGAACCTTCGACGCTACCCTGGACGACCAAGTCCTCCTGCGCCGACAGCTCGCCCCGAAAGCGCAAAGTCGGGCCCAACACCGAGGCCCGCGGCGCGGGTTCCGGTGCGCGCACCTCCGGCGCGCGTACTTCGACGGGCCGGGGCTCGGTGGCTTTCGTTTCGGCGGCCCGCTGCATCGGGGTCCGCGGCTCGGGACGGGCAATCGTCGGTTCAGGCGCGCTGCGGCCGCTCGTGTTCGCGTTCATCATCTGTTCCTCTCCATCGTCCGATTTTTTGAACCAGGCCATAGTCATGCCGCGCCCGTCGAAGGTCGGATCGGGCGGCTTGGCGCCGAATCCTTGACGATGGCTTGGCCGGCCTTCTTGCCGTCCATGTCGATTCTGCCGCTGAACGCCGCGCCCTCGAGAATGCTCACGGTCGGCGCGAAGATGTTGCCGACGACCCTGGCGCTCTCCTTGACGAACACTGATTTCTCGGCCTGCAGGTCGCCGTCGACGGTGCCTTCCACGATGATGAGCTGCGCCCGGATGTTGGCTTTGACGGTGCCTTGAGGCCCGACGGTCAGGCGTTGCGTATGGGTGATGGACCCTTCGACTCGCCCCTGGATCAGAAGATCTTCTTCTGCGGACAAGTCGCCTTTGAAATACAGGGTGGGTCCGAGGACCGAAGCGCGGTCATTCGCGCTGTTGTACGGATTGCTCATTCAGTGTCTCCAGGTGGGGAAGGCGGTGCCCGTGGGAGAGTACTCGGCGTGGCGAATTTCCGAGTGCGAAGCGCATCACGAAATGCGCCGATGCCTGCGGCGCCCCTCGCACCCTGTCGCCAATCGCGGACGCCGGTGGGATGTTGCTTGCGCGTGGTCGGTGTGCCACCTCGCCATGGCTCGAGAATCGGCGGACCGCCTAGCGCGCTGCCACGGCGACGGCCGCCGCCCCCATCAGCGTACCGCTGCAGCGATTCAAAAGCTTGTTCGCCCGCGGACTGCGAAACCACTTGCGCGCGCGCGATGCGGCCAGCACGTAGGCTCCCAGGGTGCACGGCATGATGATCGCGATCGCTGCCGCAATTTTGAGGTAGCCGTCCGGCCGCAAATTCTCCAACCGCACCACGGTGGGCAGCAATGCGACGAAGAAGAGCATGGCTTTGGGGTTGCCGAGTGTGAGCGTCAGACCGCCCAGGAACAGCTTCGAGGGTTTCTTGTCGAGCGGCACTTCGTCCAACTGCGCGAGCGGCTGCGCCGGCTTCGACCAAAACTTGAACGCCAGAAAAAGCAGATACCCCGCTCCGGCATATTTTAGCAGTAGGAATGCGGTATGAGCGGCCTGGGCCAGCGCGGAGAGGCCGAGCGCGGCACCCGTAAACCAAATGAGATCCCCCGCCAAAAAGCCGGCAATGAACGCGGGTGCGCCGACCGAGCCCCGGGCCAACCCTTGAGCGATCACCGCAGCGACTCCGGGTCCCGGAGTTGCAACCGCGGCGAAATAAATCACGCAGAAGCTGACAAGTCCATACCACGACATTCGATGCCCCTCCCGAAGTACAGTCTAGCGCAATACAGGTCTCGGCGGCCCACGGAGCACCGCCCGACTGCCTCGTCAATGGCTACTCGAGACTCTCGCCGTGCAGGGAAATATCCAAACCCTCGCGTTCTTGTTCTTCCGTTACGCGCAGACCCATGGTCTTGTCGATGATGGTCAGAATCACGTAGCTCGCGATGAAGCCATAGACCACCGTCACGGCAACGCCTTTCGCCTGGACCAGCAGCGACCCATCCATGCCGCTGATCTCCCTGCTCACGAACACACCCGTGAGCAACGCGCCGATGATGCCTCCAACGCCGTGAACACCGAAGGCATCCAGCGAATCGTCGTACTTGAACGCGTGCTTCAAGGACGTGGCCGCGATGTAGCAGACGACGCCCGCCACCAGGCCGATGACCACCGCCGGTGTGGGGCCCACGTAGCCGGATGCCGGCGTGATGGCCACCAGCCCCGCCACGGCGCCCGACGCGATGCCGAGCACGCTCGGCTTGCCCTTGCTCACCCACTCCGCAAACATCCACCCCAGCGCGGCGGCACCGGTCGCCATTTGGGTGGCCAGCATCGCCATGCCGGCACGGCCATCGGCGGCAACGGCGGACCCCGCGTTGAAGCCGAACCAGCCCACCCACAGCAGCGAAGCGCCGATGAGAGTCAGCGCCAGATTATGCGGCGGCATGGCCTCTTTTCCATACCCCAGGCGTTTTCCCAGCACCAGGGCGCTCGCGAGGCCGGCGACGCCCGCGTTGATGTGCACCACGGTGCCGCCGGCGAAATCGAGGACGTGGCTCAAGCTCAGCCAGCCCGTGGGCTCCCACACCATGTGTGCGATGGGTGCATACACCAGCAACGACCAGGCCGCGAGAAAGACCAGCATCGCAGAGAATTTCATGCGGTCCGCAAACGCGCCGGCGATCAGAGCCGGCGTAATGATCGCGAACGTCATCTGAAACATGGCGTAGACGGTTTCCGGAATCGTCGGCGCCAAATGCGAGACCGTCAGCTTATTGCCTGCATCGCCCGCGATGAAAGCGATGCCGCCAAAGAGGGCGCGCGATGTGCCGCCGATGAAGGCGTTGCCGGGAGTGAATGCCCAGGAGTAGCCGATCAGCCACCAAAGGATGGTGACCACGCAGGTGCAGGCGAAACTCTGCATGAGAGTGGCGAGCACGTTTTTCTTGCGCACCATTCCGCCATAGAACAGCGCGAGGCCGGGCACGCACATCATCAGCACCAGGGCGGTGGAGGTGAGCATCCACGCCGTGTCGCCCCCGCTGATCTTGTCCGCGCTCACCAGAAAGGGCTCGGTCGGAGCCGCTGCCGGCGCGGCGGCGCTCGGGCCGGCCGCTTCGCTCGCGGCAACCGCCGCGCTAGCGGGCGCTTCTTCAGGCCAGGCCGAATGCCAGTTCAAGGCTAATGCGCCCAGCAAAGCCAGTCGAGGCAACATACTCATCGGTGCGAATCCCCTATTGATGTCTTTTTGATGTCTTTTGATGTCTAAAGCGCGCTGGCGTCTCTTTCGCCGGTCCGGATGCGCACGACTTGCGTCAGGTCGAAGACAAAAACTTTCCCGTCTCCCACTTTGCCGGTCTGCGCCGCCTTCATGATCGCCTCGACGACTTGCTCTACCAGCGCGTCGTCGACCGCAATCTCGATTTTCGTCTTGGGCACGAACTCGACCGCATATTCGGCGCCCCGATAGATCTCCGTGTGACCACGCTGGCGTCCGAAGCCGCGCACCTCCGTCACAGTGACCCCCTGCACGCCTGCGTCGCCGATTGCTTTTCGTACATCGTCCAGCTTGAACGGCTTGATAATCGCTGTGATCAGCTTCATCGATTGAAACCCTCTCCCGGCGGACTCGAAATTTGATTCCGGTCGCGCATGAAGCACCGCATGTGCCACTGCCCAAGACTCTAACGCGATCAGTTGGTTAGGGGACAGCCCCCGACGTTAAAAAAGCGATTTGCACCGTCCAGGCGCGGGGCCGCCGCCTTCCTGCATTACTTTGAAGCGCAGCGCGGCGCCACGGGTCGACTTCACTTTAGCGTCAATTCGAGCCGCACCAAGCCATCCTTGGGCGTCGCCTTATCGTTCCCCACCAGAAAAACCCGGTCCGCGCCCACCTGATTGTCCGCCAACAGTACCTGCTGCAAAGCCTTGGCGCGATCCTGGCCGAGCGTCTGGAGCTCGCCGTCTCCCACTTGAATGTGCTCCCGAATGGCTTTTTCCAGGAAGTCGATCTTGGCCGACACCATGTCAGGCTTGGATTTGATGCCGGTCACCGACTCGGGAAATTTCGGCTCCGCTGCAAAATCCTTCGTGTAGAGCCGGGTCAACAGCTCGAGTTTGGCCGGGGAGTCGAGCTCATCGTAGGAGGGCGGAGCAGCCGGCGCGGCTCCTTTCTTCGCGCCGCCTTTGACCGATTGCTCGGCGCCGACCTCCGCGCCGAAGCGCGCCGCGACCAGCGCGGGCCGATCGAGGTCGGGCACCACGGCGATCGGCACCTCGATCTTGAGCTGCGGCCGCTCGATGAGCGCCTTGGCCACGGTCTTGGCTTTGTCCACGGCGGCCGGATCCAGCGTGCCCGCGCCGGGCTCGAAATCGATGAACTGAATATCCGGGCCGTGGCCGAACAAGGATCCCAACAAGGCGAAGGGCGCGGTCACCGCTTTTTCCAAAAGACCGACGAACACCTTCCAGATGATCGGCGCGAGCCGGAAACTCGGGTCGTCGAGCGAGCCCGTCACCGGAAGATTCAAATCGATCACGCCATTGCGGTCCTTGAGCAGGGACACCGCCAGTTTGACCGGCAGCGACACCGCGTCCTTGCTTTCCGTCTTGTCGCCGAACTCGAGCTGATCGATCACGATGTGATGCTGCGCATCGAGCTTGCGCCCGTCCACCTTGTAGTGCAGCTCGGTGGTGAGCTTGCCCTTCGAGATGTTGTAGCCGGCAAATTTGCCGGAATACGGATTGAAGATGGTCAGCTCCATGTTGCGGAAGGTCATCGCGATATCGGTGTACAGCTTGGGCCCCAACACATTGAACTCGCCGGCGACCGTTACCGGTGAATACTGGCCCACCGATCCATGGAGATCCACCTTCGCCCGGGATTCGGCCTTCGACGAAATTCCGGTGATGGTGCCTCCCAGGGATTGAATGCCGGCCGAGAAATTCGGCTTCACCGACAGATCGGTGAAGTTCGCCTGCCCGGACTCGATGACCACTTTCTTGACCAATATGGGCATGGACTCCGAGGCCGGCGCCGGCGCCGCAGCGGGCGGCCGCGACTTTGCGGATCGCGGAGTTTTCGATGCAGCCGCCGCAGGGGGCGCCGGTGCCGCGGCCGTCGGGGCGGCCGGTGCAGCTCCGGGCGCGGTCAGCACGCGCTTGATGTTCATGCTCTCGTCGGACTCGATGATGACCCGTGCGTACGGCTTGCGCGCCAAAATCCGTTCGATGTCGAGACGATCGGGACCCTTGCTGTACCTCAATCCCAGAATATCCACCCGGTCCCAATTGACGAAATCGTCGTGCAGCGCATCGTCCACGGTATGCAGATTCTCGATGCTGATGTCGCCGGAGAATTGCAGCGAGGACGTGCTCTTCTGCGTTCCGTAATGCAGCTTCGCCTCGGCGCCGAGTCTGCCGTCGACCAATGTCATCGCGCTGTGCTGCGCGATATAGGGCTGAAGGGCCGCCAATGGCAAGCCCGAGAGTCTCATCGACAGATCGGCGATGGCCGGCTGGGGTGCGACGTCCCCCTTGATCGCGAGCACGCCTTTTTCATTGATGCGCGTCTCGAGCGTCACGGCAACCGGTTTGCTCAAATCCTGACTCAGCCCTTTCACCTGCAAATCCAAGGGTGCGAACACCGCTTTCACGGCGGGACGCACGCCGCGGTCCTCGGCCGATATGGCAGCATCGTGGACTTCGAACCGGGGCAAATCGAATTGCCAGGGTGCCGCACCGGCCGGTGCGGGGGCGGTGGCCGGAGGCGCGGTCGTCGCCGAAGGCGCAGTGGCTGCCGGTGGCGCCGGGGGCGCGGTCGTCGCGGAAGACGCAGTGGCTGCCGGTGGTGGCGGAGGCGTGGTCCTCGCGGAAGACGCAGTGACTGCCGGCGGTTTCGCCTGCGCCGGAGGCTGCATGAGGCTCATGAGATTCAACGAGCCGTCCGGCTCGAGCCACGTGAGCAACTTGATCCCCGTGATCGAAACCACATCGACGTGCGCGCGGCGCGCGGCGAGATCCGCGGTGACGCCCGTCACGGACAAGGCGGGAATCGTGATCCAATCCGTGTCTGAATTCTTGGGCCGCACGGTCAGGTCGCTCAACGTGACTTTCGACAAGTCGACTTGAATGCTCGCGGGACCGCCGGTGGCCGAATACTTGTAGGTTGCGGCCAAATCGATCGCACCGGAGTTGACCACGAAATTCAGCTCATCCTCGAGATACTCCCATAGCGTGCGCGCACGCAGCCCATCGACCCGAAACTCGCCGTCCGATTCGATCGGCTGAGCGGACAAGTGTCCATGCCATTCGATCCGTTCACCGAGTTTCGTGGCCGCGGTCAAATTGAACTTCCCGCCTTCGGGCCCGGTGGTAAAGTCGCGCAGCTCGAAATTCACCGGATCCAGTCGCGCGGCAAACACGTCAGCTTGGCTGTGATCCTCGTAGCTCACCGTGCCGCCGGACACCTTGAACGTTCCGATGCGGATCCCCGGCAGCGCGCTGCTCGCGCTCGGTTTGGCCGGCGTCTTGGGCCGCAGTTGTGCGAGATTCAGCGAGCCGTCCTCGGCCACCTTCGCATTCACGAAGGGCGCCGTAAGATCGATGGCGGCGAAGGAATACGCCCAATGCAAGATCGACGACAGCTCGAAATCGATGAACAGCCGGTCGAATCCAAGCAGCTTCTCGCCGCCGGGCGCGGTGAGCGAAAACTTGTCGACCGTGGCTTGCAGCAGAAACGGATTGATTCGGATGTCCCCCACCTCCGGCGTCGCGCCGATGGCTTCGGGGATGTCCTTGAGCAGAGCGGAGCGCACCAGTTTCGGCGCGACCACGAATCCGGCCAGGGCATAGAGGCCGGCGAGCACCGTAACGATGGCGGCAGCGCGAAAGGTTTTTGTTCTTAAGAATGCCCGCACAGGATATCCCCTTCCGCGGCCGGTTGCGGCCTCCCCCGGGAGCCTGTCGGACTCGGGTTTTCCGTGTTGCTCGGCCGTCAAAAACCACGCTTTTTGCCGGCAAAAACGCAGCCGATGTCCGAAAAAGCGCCGCAGGCGACTTTTTCCAATGAGCTAGTCTAGCAAAACTTGTGCACACCTAGTCGATGCGCCATCGGCGTTCACGGTCGTTGCTTGGCTCGCTCATTCCGCACGGCGTTGTTGGCTCAACGCTTGTTGCGATGAATGAGCCGCTTGCGCTTGCGGACCTGCCGGGGCGTCAACGGATTTCTCTTGCCCGCAAAGGGATTTTCCTCACCCTTGAAAACGACGCGGACGGGCGTCCCCGACAAGTCGAAGGCCTTCCGGTACACGTTCACCAAGTACCGCCGGTACGCGTCCGGCACCCGATCGGTTTGATTGCCGTGGATCACGATGACGGGGGGATTTCGTCCACCCTGATGCGCGTAGCGAAGCTTGATGCGGCGGCCGCTCACCAGGGGTGGTTGGTGGCTTTCAACGGCCGCTTCCAGCACCCGGGTCAATTCCGGCGTCGCCATGTCGCGCGTGGCGGCGGCATATACCTTGCGCACCGCGGCGAGCAGTTCGCCCACGCCGCTGCCGTGCCGCGCCGAGATGAAGTGCAGCGGCGCGAAGGCGGCGAAGTCCAGCCGCTGCTCGACCTGCTGGCGGATGAGATCGCGCTGTTCGGTGGGAATGTTGTCCCATTTGTTGACGGCGAGCGCCAGCGCCCGGCCTTGTTCGATCACGGTTCCGAGCAGGCTCGCGTCCTGGTCCGCGACGGTGTCGTGCGCGTCCATCACCACGATGACCACGTGGGCCGTCTCGATCGCCTGCAGAGTCTTGATGACGCTGAATTTCTCGACGGCTTCTTCGACGCGCGCGCGGCGCCGCACACCGGCGGTATCGATCAGCGTGTAGCGTTCGCCATCGCGCTCGAAGGGCACGAGAACGGCATCCCGTGTGGTGCCCGGCTGGTCGAAGGCCACCATGCGGTTCTCGCCCAACAGCCGGTTGATGAGCGTGCTCTTGCCCACATTGGGCCGCCCGATCACGGCCACCTTGATGCCGGTCATCTCGGGGCCGTCGTGCGGGTCCGCCGTCAATCCGCCGAGCGCCGCCTCGAGCAGCGAGATCACACCTTGGTCGTGGGCGGCGGCTATCGGATGAGGTTCGCCCAACCCCAGCTGATGGAAATCGGCAACGGCGATGTCGTGGTCGAAGCCTTCGGTCTTGTTCACGGCCAACCACAACGGTTTGCCGCTGCGCCGCGCGAGCTCTGCGACGAACCGATCCTGCGAAGTGACCCCGACACGGCCATCCACCAAGACCACCAACCGATCGGCTTCGGCAATCGCACGCTCGGTTTGCGCGATCATGAGGCTCTCGATGACATCGGCGTTCTCGACCAGCCCGCCCGTGTCGACCACGATGCACGGCACTTCCGTCCGGCGCGAGAAGCCGTATTGCCGATCGCGTGTCAGACCGGGCAGATCCGCGACCAGCGCGTCGCGGGTGCCGGTCATGGCGTTGAACAGCGTGGATTTGCCTACGTTAGGCCGGCCGATCAGTGCGATGACGGGCAGCACGCCGGCTTGGACTCCTACGGTTTCTGCGGCGGTGGCGCCGCGGCGGCGGCCTTCGCGGCTTTGGCGGCTTCTTTGGCGGCTTTTTTGGCCGCCTTCTTGGCCTCTTTCGTAGGCGGCGCCTTGGGTGCCGGCACGGCAGCGCCGGCATGGGCGGGGTCGGCCCGAAACGCCGACATCTTCCCGCCGTCATCCAATACCACCACCGTGTCGTCCACGGCCACCGGCGGATTGCTGACTCGGAACTTGGAGACGCGGACCCGCGCAACCAGGTAGCCCGTCTTCTTGTCCAGCCAGTGTACGTAACCCTGATAGTCCGCAACGGCCACGGCCGTGCTGGTCTCCACCGGCGCGCTCAAACCGCGGCGCTTGATGTCCTCGTTGCGCCAGAGCTCGGAGCCGTCCTTATCGTGCAGGGCGACCACCGCACCGTCGGACTCCGTCACGAACAGATTCTCGCCGTCGGCGGACAGGCCTCGATAGCTCGACATGTCGTGCGCCCACCAAATCTGGCCCGAATCCAGTGCCATCATGGCCGTGCGTCCCTGGAATCCCGCGGCGAACACGTCGTCGCCGATGACTCGCACGGTGGAGTCGATATCGACCAAGCGGTCCAATTCGGTACGGCCGTGCGGCGAGGCGAGCGCCGTATCCCAAACCGTATCGCCGGTGGTGAGCGACACCGCCATGACCTTGCCGTTGTCGAAACCGCTGATCGCCAATTCCTTGGCGATGACGGGAGTCGCCGTGCCGCGCAAACTCAGGCGCGGCACCTGCTGTTCGACTTGCCACAACTCCTTGCCGCTCGCCGAATCCAAGCCATGCAGCCGGCCGTCCACCGAGCGCAGCACGACCACTTTCTCGCTGATCGCCGGCGCCGACAGCAATTCGGAATTCACGTGCACGCGCCAGCGTTCCCGGCCGGTCGCGGCGTCCAGGGCGATGACCGTGCCCTTGCTGGAGCCCAGAACCACCATTCCGGAGCCCGCCGCGGGGCCCGCCGACAATGGCAGCTTCAGCTTTTTGACCCAGACTTCCTTGCCCGTTTCCAGGGTCACCGCAAGAACCTCGCCCTTGTGCGAAGCGGCGAATACCACGCCGTCCATCACGGCCGGACCCAACCCCAGGCGCAGCTTGACTTGCTTCTTGCCGCCGCCCACGTTGTCGCCCCAAATCTTCTTGACCGGCAGCGTACCGGTGAACTTGAGCAAAGCCGCCGGCGGCTCGACGTCCTTATCCTTCGAGCAGCCGGCCGCGATCAACAATGCCGCGAGTCCCAAGGGTAGGAAAAAACGCATCAGGGTTTAGCCTTGTTCGATGATTCGGCCGTTGGTGGTGCGGCCGCGGAGGGCGCGCTCAGATCCGCTATTTTCAATTGGAGGAGCGCCGAATCGGCGCCGCCCGCTTCCCCGCCGAGTGCGGCCTGGTATTCCTTCACCGCCGCCTGAACGTCGTGCTTGGCGTAGAAGGCATCGCCGCGGACTTCATGCGCTCGGGCTCCGAACGCGCCCCACGTGTCCTCCGCCAGCGTCTTGATCGCGTCGTCCGGCTTTCCCAGTGAGGTCAAGACCCGCGCCAGACGCAGCCTTGCGATATGCCGGAGTTCCGCATCCTTGGAGTTCGTCATGACCTCGGTCAACGGTGCGATCGCGTCGGAAAGTTTGCCGCCGTCCACGGACAGTCGGGCAAGCATCAATTGGGCCTGATCTGCATAGGGCGAGGTCGGGAATTGCTTGATGAGGCCGTCGGCAACCTGCCGCACCCTGCCCTGGTCGTCGCGCGCGAGCGCCGAGGTCAATTCCTCGAACTGAGCAGCGGCGCGCAGGGCGCGAGCATTGACGTAGCCCTCGTAGTAGCGATACCCGAAGATGAGCGCCGCGCCCAAAACCACGCCGCCGGCCACCCATAGCCAGTTTTCCGCCACCACGCGCTTGACATGTTCCAGTTGCTCATCGTCCGTCAAATAATCTTCAGCCATGACCACTCCGCTATCCCCCGCCTTAAAGACCCAACAAGACACCCAAGCGTTCACTGATTCGTTCGACGGCGCATTCTTCCTGTGCCGCATCCCGCCGCAAATCCTTGAGAGCCACGACGCCGCGAGCCACCTCGTCGTCGCCCAAAACGAGCGCAAGCTTCGCGCCGCTCTTGTCGGCGCGCTTGAATTGCGTCTTGAAGCTGCCGCCGCCCAAATTGATCTGCAACTTCAAGCCGGGCCGGGCGTCGCGCAGCTGTTCCGCCAGACGAAAGCCCGGAATCTCGGTGCCTTGGCCCGCCAGCACCAGATACACGTCCGGCCGGTCGCGCAAAACCGCGAGTCCCTGCTTCTCCAACAGCATCACGATGCGCTCCTGCCCCATCGCCCAGCCGATGCCGGGGATGCTGGCGCCGCCCAGCTGCTCCACCAGGCCGTCGTAGCGGCCGCCGGCGCACACCGTGCTCTGCGAACCGAGAGCATCCGTGGTCCACTCGAAGACCGTGCGCGTGTAGTAATCGAGCCCGCGCACCAGATGGGGCTCGGCATGATACTCGATGCCGGCGCTCTTGAGGTGCGCGCACAGGGACTCGAAATGCGCCTTCGATTCCGCATCCAGCGAGTCGAGCAGCAGCGGCGCCCCGGCGACGATCCGCTGCATGTCCGGGTTCTTGCTGTCGAGGATGCGCAGCGGATTGCCGTGCAGGCGCCGCCGGCTATCCTCATCCAGGGCGGATTCATGCGCGCCGAAATAAGCTGTGAGCTGGTCGCGATAGGCGGCGCGCGAGGCGGGGGTGCCGAGCGAATTGATGAGAAGCTTCAAGCGCGAGAGGCCCAGCCGCCGCAGCAGCCGCGCCGACAGCAGAATCATTTCCGCATCGATGTCCGGACCCGCGAAGCCGAATGCCTCCGCGTCGATCTGATGGAACTGACGATATCGTCCCGCCTGCGGCCGCTCGCGCCTGAACATCGGGCCCATGCACCATACGCGCAGCCGATTCTCCCGCAGCAGACCGTTGGATATCACGGCCCGCACGATTCCGGCGGTGGCTTCCGGACGCAAGGTAATGTGATCTTCGCCCTGGTCGACGAAGCTGAACATTTCCTTTTCGACGATGTCCGTAAAATCGCCGATCGAGCGCTTGAACAGCTGCGTCTGCTCGATGATCGGGACGCGGAATTCCTCGTAGCCGTAGCCCGCAAAAACCTCGCGCGTGACGCGCTCCAGGTGCTGCCATGCCGCGGCCTGTGCCGGCAGCACGTCGTGGACGCCGCGAAGAGGCTCGATGATCTTACCCAAGAGTGACTCCGATCAGCCGCGAGGTTGCGGATCGCCGGCCGCGGGGGCGTGAGCGTCCCGGCGCAGCACGCCGTCGGCACCCGCTTCGAAGCGCGCCGCGTCACCGGCGACGAATTGCGGTCCGATGGCGACCACGCGATCGTTGACTTCGAGCTGCACGCCGCTCGCGAACCCGAGATAGACTCTCATGGGAGCGGCGCCGGCGACGACCTTGACGCTGTTGGCGTGGCCGCGGCCGGCGAACAGGCGGCGCCCCCCCGCGTCGTGCACGTCGACCCACGAATCGGCCGAAAAACTCATTCGCAGGCGTGCGTGCCCGATTCCGGGAATCGGGTCGGTCGCGGCGGCGGAGGGCGATTGGACCGTCATGTCGGCCGCGGCAGTCACCGGCGTGGCCGCGCCGTCATCCGCCGTGCCGCCTCCGGCGGCGGCGATCGACGGACCAATACCCGGTGCGGTGGCCATGGCGCTCGATGCCGGCTCCGGAGCCGGCGCGCCGGGCCTTGCGTGAAACGGCCGCCACCACAGGATGCTCGCTGCCGCAACCGCCGCCGATAGCGCTGCAACTCCGGCGACCGTTGCCCATGGCGGCGGGCGGTCCGCCGTCTCGGCCGCGCGCATCCGCAGGGCCGGAGCCTGCGCCTGCGCGTCCTCCACGGGCGCCGCGGGGCGGGTGTCATACGCACCCACGATTTCATCCACCGGCAGTCCGAGAAGCCCGGCGTAGCGCTTCAGGTGTCCCTTGCCGTAGACCGAAGGGCCGATGCGCGCATAGTCCCCGCTCTCGAGCGCCTCGATGACCCACACATCGAGGTGCAACAGATCGGCGGCCTTTTGCGTGCTGAACCCCTTTCGCTCCCGCTCGGCCCTCAGGCGCCCACCGGGCGATTCGGCGGCTTCGCTCATCGATCGGCGCCGGATCGCATCGTTTGCGCCTGTTCGGAGTTCGGAAACTCGGTCTGCACGCGCCGCGCATAACCGGCCGCCGCCGTGGCATCGCCCAGTTTGCGCTCGGCCCGAAATCCAAGCCACAGCACTTCGGGCGCGGGCGGATTCACCGCGAGATAGCGCTGCACGAAATCGAGAGCCGTGGCCGCGTCGCCGCTGTCGAACGCAAGATCGCCCAGCTGCAGCATGGCTTCAGGCATATTCGGCCTGACCGCCAGTGCCCGGGTGAAATAGCGCTGGGCATCGAGCACGTCGCCGATCCCGCGCACGCAAACACCGGCGTTCACCAGCGCCACCTCCGGAGTCTGATAGACCGGGTCGCGCGCCACCTCGCCAAACAGCTTCTCACCCGCGGCGGCTTTACCGGTGCGGCAAAGAAATCCGGCATAGTTGTTCTGGATATTGGGGTCACGGGCGCCGAGGCGCGCGGCCGTGGCGTAGGCCTTCTCCGCCTTGGGCATTTCGTTCAGCCGCTCGTACACGAGACCCGCGGTCAATTGCACGTTCGCGTTGCCTGGATCTTGTCTCAGCGCGCGTTCGATGAAGTCGCGCGAGTCCCCCAGCTTCCCGAGCTTCAGATACTCGATCGCCAGCTGCACGTTGACGCCGGCCGCCTGCGCGCCGGTCTTGCCCGGCGCCAAGCCGCTGTGCATGCAGCCCGAGCTCAAGGACATCACGAGGACCGACGCAAGCAGGCTCAGCCGTCGCGGCCAGGCGCAATACCCGGACGAGCTCCCGCTCATCAGACCTCCACCGATGAGCGCGCCGCCGCGGTGAGACGCGAACCCAGGCGTACCAGAGTCCGGTCGGTCACCTGGCCCGCGAGTTGCCCGCAGGCGGCGTCGATGTCGTCCCCCCGCGTACGGCGAATGGTTGCGATGACGCCGTTCTCGTTGAGGAGGTCGCGGAAACGCACGATCGTTGCCGCCGGCGAGCGCCGGTACCTGGTACCGGGAAAAACGTTGAAGGGGATGAGGTTGAGCTTCGCGGGCCGCCCGCGCAGCAATCGCGCGAGCTGCCGCGCGTGCTCAGGCTTGTCGTTGATACCGTCGAGCATGACGTACTCGAAAGTCACGCTGCGGCCGTTCTGCTTGTCGATGTAGTGCCAGCACGCGGCCAGCAACTCATCGATCGGATGCTTTCGGTTGATGGGCACCAGTTCGTCGCGCAGCGCATCGTTGGGAGCATGCAGCGAGACCGCCAGCGCGACGTTGCATTCTTCGGCCAGCTTGTACATCTGCGGCACCAGCCCCGACGTGCTCAAGGTCACCCGCCGGCGCGACAAGTCATACCCCAAATCGTCCGTAAACACCCGCAGGGCAGGCACGACATTGCGGTAATTGGCGAGCGGTTCGCCCATCCCCATCAACACGATGTTGGTGATTCGCCCGGACGGGCTGCCGTCGGGGCGACCATCGGTACGGCCGTCCGGTTCGTCCGCGGACGCCTCGAGCTCGCGGTGCGCCAACCACACCTGGCCAACGATTTCCGCGACGCTCAAATTCCGATTGAAACCCTGCTGCGCGGTCGCGCAGAAGGAGCAGTCCATCGCGCAACCCACCTGGCTGGAAATGCACAGCGTGCCGCGATCAGGCTCGGGAATATAGACGGTCTCGATGCCCTGCACCGCGTCCATGCGCAGCATCCACTTGCGGGTGCCGTCCGACGAGCGCTGTTCGGCGACGATTTCCGGCACCGTAATCTTCGCCACTTCGGCCAGCCGCGCTCGCAGATCCTGGGCAAGGTCGGTCATCACCGAGAAGTCGCCCGCGCCGCGGCGGTAGATCCACTTTATGAGCTGACGCGCGCGAAAGGGCTTCGCCCCCAACCGTTCGGCCACGAAGGCCGTCAGTTCGGAGCGCGGCAGGCCGAGCAGATTCACGCGATCTTCGGACACGTTGGTGCGTATCTCCTGGTGGAACGCTCTACGTACGCTAGCGCGTACGCGGGCAGACCTCAATTTCCCGGAAGAAATAGGCGATCTCACGGGCCGCGGTGTCCGGCGCATCCGAACCGTGCACCATGTTCTCATCGATGCTGGTGGCAAGGTCGGCGCGGATCGTACCCTTGGCCGCTTTTTTCGGATCGGTGGCGCCCATGACTTCCCGGTTCTTCGCGATCGCACCCTCGCCCTCGAGCACTTGCACCATCACCGGACCGGAGGTCATGAACTTCACCAGGTCCTTGAAGAACGGCCGCTCCCGATGCACGGCGTAGAACCCCTCGGCCTCAGCTTGCGACAACTGCACCATGCGCGCCGCGATCACCCGCAAGCCGGCGCCCTCGAACCGGCGATACACCTCGCCGATCAAGTTGCGGCTCACGCCGTCTGGCTTCACGATGGAAAGGGTACGCTCGATTGGCATGATGACCTCGGGTGTGGTTGCGGGAAATTCGCCCCCAAAGGGGGCCGACAAAGACCGCGAAGTGTACTGGAGAGGGAGCCTCCAAGCAATCCGGGTGGGTGCCGAAGTCCCTGTATTACTTGGAAAAAAACCAAGGCCCCCGCCGCAGGACTCGCGCCTCATCTCATGCGCGGGTGGTGGGCGGCGATCGACGGGCGCCAGGGACCGCGCAGTGCGATGCGCTTCGATCCGTCGAGCTTCCAGCCCCTAAA
>Ga0070730_10002840_pt1 | contig 15696 bp, 13 predicted proteins | sample Coa_R1_3_FD_66447 | JGI IMG/M metagenome (GOLD analysis project Ga0070730, IMG submission 66447) | Surface soil microbial communities from Centralia Pennsylvania, which are recovering from an underground coalmine fire - Coalmine... | ecosystem: Environmental > Terrestrial > Soil > Unclassified ...
CCGTGCGTCGCCCGGGGCAATTTCGGGCGCACTTCTGTTGCACGGGCAACATCGTGCCTACAGATGTGGGCCTATTAGGGACGTTAGCCATTTACGCTCAACTGCGGGTACGTAGCCTAGGCGTCCCCTGAACTCCACTGCCGAACTCAAGAACCTGGTCCTCGTGCTTAGCTTCACGATCGTGGGCTTACTAACGATGTGGCCAGGGGCGGCATCCGCCCAGTCCGTGCCGCCCCACCACCGCAACTCCCAGACTTGCCGCAGTTGTCACTTACCACCGCAGTTAGCAGAAGCCTGTGGCGAACCCTTGGCTGCTCGACTTTATCCGTGTGCAACGCTTGGGCCGCTCTACGATGCGCCGACGGATTTTTGCTACTACTTCGCCTGCATTTCGGGCTTTTGGCGGGATCCGTACGGTTTCGTCGTCGTGTGCGCGGACGGACTGTACAGCCACGCAGGAGGCAGTCGTGGAGCTTGCGCCTACCACGGCGGTGTAATCGCGCCGCTTCTACTTCCCTACTAAATAGGCCCGTATCCTCCCGCGACTGCTGGCCGAGTCCGCCAATTACCTGTTCTTCATCACGTAGTAGCGATCGGCAGTGAGAACTTTCCAGATGTGTCTCGCCTGCCCGTCAGTCGCGCCGAGTGCGTGCGCCCACGCCTCGGATTTTCTCCGCACTTGCCCAATGCCGGTTTTGTTAGCACGATTGGGCAACGCCCACTTCTCACGCATTGCCTTGAACTCAACCACCAGCCAACCATTCGCAATCCATGGGTGCAGTGGATCGGTGGACTGCTTAGACCGCTTGCCCGCTGACTTGTTCACTCACAATCCTCTCGCTCCTATGCGCAGCGCCGGTCAGATACTTTTCGTAGCTAGCAGCGGCGGCGACAACCTCGTCGGCGGTCGCATCAGGACGGCCGTTGAAGAACTGAATAGCTGCTTCCAGAGCGGCGCGTCGCACGTCGATACTTGCCTCCGACACTGCGGCGTGGTCTTTGGCACTCTCAGGTTCACGCACCTCGAAGACACGGAAGCCGAGTTTGCGAAGCAAATCTCGTGCACGCGTACTGATGAAATCCGCCCGTCCGCATCCTGTGGCGACCGCAAAGGCTTGCTTTACGGGAAACATGCGGCCCTCGACTTCGACGCCCCATGTACGAAGTGGTTCTGGCTGCTCCGTCCCGAGTTTATCTAGGACTTGCCGGCGGCTGAGCCGCAGCCGCTTGCTATTGAAAAGAAACTCGATCTCGTCCATACCACAACTCTATATCGGATATACAGAGAATTATAATTGTTACTACTTCCTAAGTCAAGCGAAGCCTGCGGAGGCGCCGTGGCAGTTCGGCGGTGATCTTCGACCTGGGTACCAAAAACATGACTTAGAACGCCAGTTCTATGCGATCATCGGTTCCAGCGAGCAACTGATGGCCGACAACCCCGATCGCGAATGCACTCAACCTGACGACCTCAGAGTTGGCATCGGGCAGCTCGCCGCGCGCTGGACCCAGGCAGATGCACGCCTGCCTGTGCCTCTTTCGGTAAAGCCGCTGCTCAGCCCCCTTCCCGCTCTAGCTCAGAACCTCACGGTTCCGAACCTCCCTCGCGCGCTTCGGGCGTAAATCGGAATGGGGTCTTTTTCTTTGCCTGCGTCAGCTTACGCTCCACTCGCTGCGGTCAACCCAACCCTCCGCTCGGGGTTGAACTCCCCTCCCTGGGGCTCGCTGTGGGGAAAGAAAAATCCCATCTTTTTCGGGAGCTCTGCCACGTGACGGAGAGGAGAGATCTGTGACCTATCACCCAATTTGACCGGAATTCCTTCGATTACCGGACATATTGAAAATCTCTTATTCGAACTGATCGGGAATGCAAAAAGGAGCCTTGCCCGTGACCTCACTCCTCGACCTCGACGCCGCCCGCACTCGCCGTCATCGCAAAGGCGCCGGCCCACTCGTCTACCCCACCGATCGCGCCTGGAATGGCCAGATCGCCGAGCTGTACAAACGCAACTCCGACCCGCGCCAGATCGACAACGAACGCGCCGAGTTCCAGGAACAGAAGACCTCACACTACCTCCTCGAACTCGGCTACGCCGTGCGCGTTAACGACGAGCAAGGCACCAGTGGCGGCCGGCTTTCAGCCCGCAAGGTCATGCAGGCCATCCTCGAGCGCCTCATCTCCGGCGAGTCCCACCGTCTGGCCGTCACCGAGCTGAGCCGCCTCACCCGTGACGAACGCCAGCTCGACCCCGCCTACATCGCCTGGGTCATCACCGAGCACTGTAGCGGCCGCCTCCTCACCCTCGGCCGCGAATGGAACCTCTACGACTCATCTGACCGCCGCCAGTACGACATCGACACCATGCTGGCCGGCTGGCGCCGCCAGGACGACAAGGAAAAATCTCTCCAGGGCATGCAGCAGTACATTGAACGGGTAATACGTGGCGAACGCCCCGTCACCATGCCGAGCAGGCTCAAGTACGGCTACCGTCGCATCCCTACAGGCTTCGTCGACCGAAACGGCCGCGCCGAGCGCCATATAGAACGCGACCCCGATTACACCCAGGCCTTCGACGCGATCCGCGCCGCCTTCAACGCCAACCGCTCAGTCAGCGCTGCCGCCGCCGAGCTCAACCGCCTGCGCATTCCCGCTCCCTATCGCACCGTCGCTCCCGAGTACGCCTGGCAGCCTTTCGTTCTGCGCCGCATGATCGAATCCGATTGGTATGCCGGCGTTTGGAAGCCCTTCAACCAACTCCGGCGCCCCCTCAGTTGGCGCGCCGCCGTCCCTACCTTCGACCCCCTCGCCCACGAACGCGAGGAACCCACGCTTGCGTGGTTCACAAAGGGCGAACTCGCCGCCTGGCGTATCAAGTTCCTCGATCACGCCCCGATCCGCCGCGTCCGCCATCGCAGGAACACCGACGACACTCCACCACTCCTGGACGGTTTGCTCCACTGCGCCGTCTGCGCTGAGGCCAACCGCCCCAAGCATCACATGGTCCTTGGGGGCACCCGCCTCGCTGGCAGAGGCCGCGGTCGCTACACGCTCTACACCTGCGCCAACTCGCAGACGACCACCATCACAACTCGCCAGTGCACAACCATAGGCGAGCCCCGCGCACTTCGCGCTCTACTTGACCTCGCCCCCGTCATCCAATCCCGCACCACCGACGTCGTCACCCGCATCCACGTCCTGGTCGCAGGCTGCGGCGCCGCCGATCTCCAGCGCCGTAGAGATGCCATCGCTGCCCGCCGCCGCTACCTCAAAGAAGAGTGGATCGACGGCATGAAACGCCCGGACCCTGAGATCAAACAAGAGTACACCGATCTTGGCGACGAACTGCTCGCCATCGAGACCCAGCTTTCCGCCCTCAACGGAGAAACCGAAACCATCAAGCGAGCCGCCCAGGTCATGGCTCTCCTCGGCGGCGACCTCAAAGCAGGACTGCAGATGCTCGCTACACCCGCCCAGGCCCTGGTTCTGTCCGCGCTGGTCGCGGAAGCTCACGTCTCAGCCCAGGGCCGTGGCTGGGATCGCACCGTCACGATCACCAAACTCCGCACCACCGCCGAGCTTCACGCGCTGGCCACACCCAACTCACTTCAAATAACCAACATGGCGTCGCCGAAGCTGTAGAAGCGGTAGCGCTGCTCGATCGCCTCGGCGTAGGCAGCCAGGACGTGCTCTCGTCCGGCGAAAGCGCTGACCAGCATCAGCAGCGTCGAACGCGGGAGGTGGAAGTTCGTCAGCAGGCCGTCGACGACCCTGAAGTGGTAGCCGGGCACGATGAACAGCTCGGTCCAGCCTTCGGCGGCGCCGGTTGCGGTCCAGCTTTCCAGGGCACGGGTGACGGTCGTCCCGACGGCGACGATGCGTCCGCCGGCGGCGCGCACGCTGCCGATCCGCTGCGCGAGCGCTTGCGGCACGGCGTACCACTCGCGATGCATGCGGTGTTCGCCGGGATCGTCGTGGGTGATGGGTCGAAAGGTGTCGAGGCCGACGTGGAGGACCAGCGTGGCCCAGCCGATGTTGCGGGCGGCCAGGCGGTCGAGCAGGTCAGGGGTGAAATGCAGGCCGGCGGTGGGCGCCGCGGCCGAGCCGAGCGTGTCGGCGAAAATTGTCTGGTAGCGCTCGGGGTCGCCGAGCCAGCCGCGGATATACGGCGGCAGCGGCACCGAACCGGCGGCGAGTAGGGCGGCATCGGAGTCGACCTCGATGTGTCGGATGCCGTCGTCGAACGCCGCCGAGACCCGCACCGACAGGTCAGCGGTGACCGTCACGACGTCGCCCGGCCGCAGCCGTCGGGCGGGCCGCGCGAGCGCTTCCCACTGGCCCGGGCCGCGCGCACGCAGCAGCAGGAACTCCGCGCGCCCGCCCCCCGCGAGGCGGCCCAGAATGCGCGCCGGCAGCACCCGCGAGCGATTCGCCACGAGCAAATCCCCCGGCCGCAGAACGTCTGGCAAATCCCGAACGTGGCAGTGTTCTGTGTGCCGGCCGCCGCGCCGCGGCAGCACTAGCATGCGCGCACCGTCCCGAGGTTCGACGGGCTGCTGAGCAATCAGCTCAGCAGGCAGGCTGTAGTCGAAGTCCGTTACGCGCATCGAGCAGGCCCTACTCTACTGGCGTGGGCGGTGTGCGCTTCGAGGTCCTTGGGACCCAACCCGGCTCGGGCTTGCGCGCCGGGCTGCTGCACACGCCGCACGGGACGGTCCAGACCCCGAGCTTCATGCCCGTCGGCACGCAGGGCAGCGTCAAGGCGCTGACGCCCGCGGACGTTGCACGCACTGGCGCCCAGATCGTCCTGTCGAACACCTACCACCTGTCGCTGCAGCCCGGGATCGAGACCGTCCAGAAATTGGGCGGGCTCCACGCCTTCATGCGCTGGGACGGGCCCATCCTGACCGACAGCGGCGGATTCCAGGTCTTCTCCCTCGGCAGCCTGCGCGAGGTAACCGACGCGGGCGTCACATTCGCGTCGCACCGCGACGGCGCGCACATGTTCCTGAGCCCCGAGTGCGTTGTCGAATCCCAGGCGCGCCTCGACGCGAACCTGATCATGCCGCTTGACGAGTGCCTCGGTCCCGAAGCCACCCGGTCAGCGGCCGAGCGTGCCCTGGATCGTACCCAGCACTGGTGGCGGCGCAGCCTCGCCGCGCACGGACGCGGCGACCAGGCGCTGTTCGCGTTGATCCAGGGCGGGCTGTTCCCGGACCTGCGCGCGCAGGCCGCCCGCGCCGCCGCCGGGGAGCCCGCGCCCGGCTTCGCCATCGGCGGCCTGAGCGTGGGCGAACCCAGGGCGCTCACCGCCGCGCTCTTACAGACCGTCCTGGCCGAGCTTCCGCCGGACCGGCCGCGCTACCTCATGGGCGTTGGGCACCCGAAAGACCTGGTCGACTACGCGCGCCTGGGCGTCGACCTGTTCGATTGCGTCCTGCCCACCCGGCTCGGACGCACCGGCCTGGTCTGGAGCGACCGCGACGGTACCCCGCTTCATCTTGCCCGGCGGGCGCTTCTCGGTCGGACGGGGCCGATCATGGCCGGCTGCGGGTGCGCCGCCTGCACGGGCTGGTCCGTCGGCAGCCTCGCCGCGCTGTTTCAGAATCACGAGCCGCTCGCGTATCGGCTGGCCAGTACGCACAATCTGACGGTCCTCGCTACGCTTTCGGCTGAACTGCATCGGTCAGTCCTTTACACTTGCCTAGATCCCATGGCGCGCAAAGTTCACCATCGGTGACGACCACGGATTCCGCGAAAGCAACGCCAACCGCCGGCGGACCGGTTGCCGTTCGCACCGCGGAAAACGTTGGGGCGCGATCCCGAGCGGCGGTGCGGGCTGAACGGCGAGCGTGGCTCATCCTGTGGGTGGCGTTCGCTACCTTCTGTGCCCTCGTGTTCGCGGCGATCAAGTTCGCGGTTGACTACGTGAGTACAGCCCAGGTCGACCAGGGCGCCGAGGTGACCGCCAGTCGGGGCCCGGTGATCGTCAATCTGCCCGGCAGTCCGGACATGACGCTGCTGGGCACGCGTTCGGAACTCGGTGTCGGCACGGTGGTCGCGCTGGACCGCACGGCAGTTGCGACGGTTGATCTGCGACTCTTCGACGACTCCACGATCCACGTGCTGGGTGGGGCATCGATCGAGTTGACACGCATGGAGGTCGGGCGCTTCATCAATCAGCACTCGCTGGTTCTCACCCAGACCAGCGGGCCGATCCAGTACGCGACCGGCGGGCCGATCGACGTGCAGGTGCCCAATGGCCTGGTGCAACTGGCGCCGCACGGCGACTACACGGTGTGGATCGACGGCGAAACGACCCGGGTGCTCGTTTATGGCGGCGAAGCGCACGTGTCCGCGGGCGGCGCGGCCACCAGCGTCACCGAGGGACGGCGTGCGGAAATCGACGCCCAACTGCAGGTGCACACGGCCGACCGGCAGATGCCGTTGTTGCTCAATTCGGACTTTGCGCTCAACGACCAGAACTGGACGCCGCTTGACCAACCAAACAGCGCGCTCGACGTGAACGGCCAGCGCTTCTGGGTCGCCGGTCCAGAGGAAGCGGGTGTCCAGACGACCGCGCTGCGCGTGCTACGCGACTCGCTCAAGGGCGAGCACGGCGAGACCGGACTGGTGCAGAAGGTCGACCGCGACGTCTCGGGATTCCGGCACCTCTGGCTGCGGGCCTGGGTGCGGGTAGACTACGCCGACCTGTCCGGCGGGGGAACGCTCGGGTCGGAGTACCCGATGATGCTGCAGATGCAGTACGAGGGCCCGGTGGAGGGCTCACGAAACCCCTGGTCCATCGGGATGTACTACGCGACCGACCGACCCGTACCCGTGGGCGTGGCTTTCCAGGTGCCCCAGGGTGAATGGCAGCGCTACGAAGTGGACCTGATGACGACTGAGCTCTCTAAAATCCCGTACCGCCTACTCGAATTCGCGGTCATGGGCCAGGGCCACTCGTACGACGCCCGCATCGCGGACATCAGCCTCGTCGGCGACTAGGCGCGCGCGGCCTGGGCGCCGGAGCCGACTTCGCGGACGACGTTGAAGACGTCGCGGATACTTTCCAGCCGACTCATGATGCGGCTCAGACGGTCCAGGCGAGGCACTTCTACCGTCAACCAGACCGTCGCGGTCTGGTCTTTGTGGACGACCGCGCTCAGCGCAATGATGTTCATCTTCTCGTCGGACAGGATGGCCGTCACGTCGCGCACCAGTCCCTCGCGGTCCCAGGCTTCGAGCCGCACGGTCACCGGGAACACATGCTGATCAGACTCGCTCCAGTCCACGGCAATCAGGCGGTCTTTCTCGTCCTCGTTCAAGACCGACGAACAATCCTTACGGTGAACCGTCACGCCACGCCCGCGCGTGATGTACCCGATGATGTTGTCGCCCGGGACCGGGTTGCACGACCGGCACACGCGCGTGAGCAGGTCGCCCACCCCCATCACCCGCAGACCGCCCATCGGCGTCGCCGTGCGCGCGAACTGCGGAATGGTGGTCGCGTCCTTGCGCTGTTCCTCGGCGCCCGACAGCACGTGGCGGCCGATCTCGTCCGGATTGATGTCGCCGTAACCGACGGCCGCCAGGAAGTCATCGACTTTGTCGAACTTGAAGTCGGTCACCAGATCGTCCAGTTTGACGCCGTCGACGTTCAGGCGCTTGAGGGCCTTTTCGACCATCTCCCGCCCACGGATGATGTTCTCGTCGCGCTGCTGCCGGCGGAACCACTGGCGAATCTTTTCCCGCGCGTGCGCCGTGTGCACGAAGCCGAGATTGGGATTGAGCCAATCCCGCGACGGACCGCGCGACCCCTTCGCGGTGATGATCTCGACGATGTCGCCGTTGTGCAGCTTGGTGTCCAGGGAGACCAGCCGCCCATTGACCTTTGCCCCGACGCACTTGTGTCCGACGTCGGTGTGGATCCGATACGCAAAGTCGAGCGACGTGGCGCCGCTGGGGAGCTCTTTGATTTCGCCTTTCGGCGTGAAAACGTAGACCTGGTCCTGGAAGATGTCGCTTCTGAGCGAGTCGACAAACTCTTGAGCGCCGCCCGCGACGTCCTTTTGCCAGTCCATGAGCTGACGCAGCCAGGCCACCTTGGCGTCGAACTTCTGATCCTGACGCACGCCCTCCTTGTAGCGCCAGTGCGCCGCGACGCCGTATTCGGCGACCTGGTGCATCTCGTGCGTGCGGATCTGAATCTCCAGTGGCTTGCCGTCGACGGCCAGGATCGTCGTGTGCAGCGACTGATAGAGGCTCTCTTTGGGATTGGCGATGTAGTCATCGAACTGGCCGGGCAGCGGCCGCCAGATCGAATGAATGACCCCGAGCGCGGTGTAGCAGTCCGGAATGGAGTGCACCAGGACGCGCACCGCCAGCTGGTCGTAGATCTGATCGACGTCCACCCCGCGGCGCAGCATCTTGCGGTAAATGCTGTAGATATGCTTTGGCCGACCTGACAGATCGGCCTGGATCGAATGTTTTTCCAGCTCGCCGCGCAGCACCTCGATCACGCGCTGGATGTACTTCTCCCGCGCAACGCGGCGGCTGGCGACCTTGTCGGCAATCTCGTGGTACTTCTCCGGCTCGAGATGTCGGAACGACAGGTCCTCGAGCTGCCACTTGAGCTCCCAGATGCCGAGCCGGTTCGCCAGCGGCGCGTAGATCTCCATCGTCTCCTGCGCCACGCGGCGACGCTTGGCCGGCGTGCGGAACTGGAGCGTCTTCATGTTGTGCAGCCGGTCGGCCAGCTTGATGAGGACCACGCGGATGTCTTCGGCCATCGCCAGGAACATCTTGCGCATGTTCTCGGCCCACAGGTCCTGCCCGTTGAGCTGGATCAACGGCCGCCCGTCGTCGTTGTCCACGTGCAGGAACTGCATCTTGTCGAGCTTGGTGACGCCGTCGACGAGACCAGCAACCTCGCGGCCAAAACGACTCTCGAGCTCTGACATCGGCACGTCGCAGTCCTCGGAGACGTCGTGGCACAGCGCAGCGACGATCGTCGCGGTGTCCATGCGCAGGCTCGCCAGCGTTTCGGCCACCGCCAGGGGGTGGTTGATGTACGGCTCGCCCGACTCGCGCCGCTGGGTGGCGTGCGCCTCGGCCGCAAACACGTACGCACGGCGAATCGCTTCGACGTCAGGCGTCGGCAGATACTTGCCGACGTCGTCGAACAGCGCCTGCGGGCTATGGGGTGCGGTTGGAGCGATGGCCGCCACGGTGGTCACAAAGTCTACAACTGAAGGCAATACGTTCGTGTTCCGCGTTCAGGTCAGCAATCGCAAGGCGAGCAGCGCCATCACTTTCGCGCTGGCGACCACGTCGGCGACGGCGACGTATTCGTCTGGCTGATGCGCCAGCACCAGGCGGCCGGGGCCATACGCGATGCACTCCTGAATGCCTGCGCGACGGACGACGTGCTTCTGGTCGTACGTCCCCGGGCTGACAATGAAACCAGGCTCGACGCCCAGCACATCGCGGATCGCGCGCCCGGCCGCCGCCGGCAGGACGTCGTCGGCGTGTCCGAGCAGCGGATCGACACGCATCAGGTCGCGCAGCGCGTAGGCTACGCCGAGGGTGTCGAGCAAACGCACGATCTCGGCACGGACGTCGTCGAATGACTCCTCGTGGATGAAGCGTCGATCGAAGATCGCGGTGCAGCGATCGGGCACGGCCGGCGTCTGCCACCCGCCGATGGGTTGGCCAGCGTGGATGGAATTCAAGTTGAGGCTGGGTCGGCGCGCTGCCTGGGGCTCGACTGGGGCCATGCTCACGCGTTCCGCCAGAGCTGGTTTGAGCTGATCCTCAAACGCCCCGACGACTCGCGCCATCTGCTCCGCGGCGTTGATCGCCAGGCCAGGCATGCTGCCGTGGCCGACGCGGCCCAGCGTGGTCAGCTCAAACCAGTACACGCCGCGATGCCCGATGCATACGCGCTCCGGATCGAGCGGCTCGGTGATGACGACGTAGTGCTGACGGGTGCTGGCCAGGCGACCGGCGTCGCACAGCCAGGCCATGCCGGCGAATCCACCGCTCTCCTCGTCCGCGGTCGCGCTCTGCTCGAGCGTGCCCTGGAGCGTGAGACCCGCCCGGCGAATGGCCTCGATGGCATAGATGGACGCGGCAATGCCGCCCTTCTGATCGCACGTGCCACGTCCGTAGACCCGGCCATCACGTACTTCGCCGCCGAAGGGATCGACGGTCCAACCGGCGCCGGCGGGGACCACGTCGTAGTGGCCGTTGAAGTGGAGCGTCGTGTTCCGGTTGGCATTCGCAGCGCTCAGGGTCCCGATGACATTGAGGCGCGGGTGCTCGGGGGTATGTTCGGGCAGCCCTTCGGCAGGCAGGGTTTCGACCGTGTAGCCGAACTCCCGGAGCTTGCGGGCGATCACCTCGGCACACCGCGCGTAGCCGTCGCCCGGCGGATTGACCGTCGCAATGCGGACCAGTTCCTGGGTGAAGGCGACCATGTCGTCGGTCAGTCGGGCGACCTGGTCCATGACCTCCAGTTCGGTCGGGGTCACACCCTGGCCGACGGCACGCCGTGCAGCGACGTGGCGGCCCGGACAGCGCGCACAATGGCGTCGGCGACCACTTCGGCCGCCGCCTGCCCCAGTGCCAGGACATCCGGAGGCCCGCCGTCCGGCTCGGGCAGCGACAGTGCAAACAGCGTGTCGCCGTCATAAACGGTATGCGCCGGTCGGATCGCCATCGCCAGGCCGTCGTGGCCGAGGGTGGCCAGCCGGTGAATACCCGCCGGGTCGAGCCGCGCCGTTGTGGCGATCACGCCAATGGTAGTGTTGGTTCCGCCGATCGGACGTTCAGTGGTCAGGCTGGTCCGCGGGACCGCCACCGGAGCGCCCGTGCGCGGTTCGTACACGCCGCCGACGGCATTGACCGCGATCAGCGCGGCGATGCGCGTTCCGTCCGCGAGCGTCTGCACCGCGGCGCCGATGCCGGACTTGATGGCTCCGGCGGCGCCACCGAGTTTGGCTACCGTCGCTCCCGTGCCCGCCCCGACGCACCCTTCGGCCACGTTCTCGCTCGCCGCCTGACACGCCGCGTAGCCGGCCGCGGCGTCCGGGCGAACGTCCGAGCGGCCGATGCCAAGGTCGAACAGGGCCGCCGCGGGCACGATCGGCACAGGTCCAGCCTGGGTCGGAAACCCGGCGCCGTGCTCCTCCAGAAACTGCATGACTCCGCTCGCGGCGGCGAGTCCGAACGCAGATCCGCCAGCGAGCAAAATGGCGTGCGCTCGCCCGACGAGGCTGCCAGGTCGCAGCAGGTCCGTTTCGCGCGTGGCCGGGGCCGCGCCGCGCACGTCGACGCCCGCGATTGCGCCCTGTGCGGCAGGACACAGCACCACCGTGCACCCGGTGGCCGCGTCCAGATCGGTCCAATGCCCGACCCGCAGACCGGCGATCATAGCTACTCCGTCAGCCATCAGCTTTCAGCTTCACGGTCAGTCCAATCGACGCCTGCCGACAAGCGCTGAGTGGCCGTCGCCGAAGACTCTGCTGACGGCTGATCGCGGACCGCTGACCGCTTCGTCAGCACCAGGTCGAGCGCCTCGTCGAGGTTGTCGAGGGCGACGAAGCGCATCTCACGCCGCACCTGGTCGGGCAGCTCCTCCAGATCGGCCTCGTTGCGGCGCGGAACCAGGACCGTCCGCAAGCCGGCGCGATGTGCACCCAGGACCTTCTCTTTCACGCCACCGACCGGCAGGACCTTGCCGCGCAGCGTGATCTCGCCGGTCATGGCCACGTCATCCCGCACCAGCCGGCCGGTGAGCGCCGACGCCAGGGCGACCGCCACCGTGACCCCGGCGCTGGGTCCGTCCTTAGGCACGGCGCCCCCGGGCACGTGGACGTGGATGTCGTGGGTTTCGAAGTAGGACTCTGGAATCGCGAGCTGCATCGAGCGGGTGCGGATATGGCTGAGCGCCGCTTCGACCGATTCGCGCATGACGTCGCCCAGCTGACCCGTGATCCGCAATTCCTTCTTACCGGGCACCACCGACGCTTCCACGAACACGATGTCGCCACCCGCCGGAGTCCAGACCAGGCCGGTGGCAACCCCCGCGCGATCGATCCGCTCCGCTACCTCCGGGTAGAACCGTGGCCTACCGAGGTAGCTTCGCACGCGATCGGCGGTCATCTGGAGGCGACTGATCGGCGTGCCAGCTGAAGCCCAAGCGGCGGGAGACTCGACCGCAGGACTCGTCGGGACAGGAGGGTCGACCCGGGACGCGGTGCCCTCCGCAATTTCGCGGGCCACCTTGCGGATGACGTTGGCGATCTCGCGTTCAAGATTGCGCACGCCCGCCTCCCGGGTGTGCTCGTTGATGATCGCGCGGATCGCGCCCTCGTCGAAGCTCAGCTCGGTTTCGGCCAGGCCGTGGGCGAGCAACTGCTTGCGGACCAGAAAGCGCATCGCAATGCCCGTCTTCTCGTCGTCGCTGTAGCCGGGCAACTGAATGACCTCCATCCGGTCCTGCAGCGCCGCCTGGATGGAGTCGACGGTGTTCGCGGTCGTGATGAACATCACCTGGCCGAGATCGAGCGACACGTCCAGGTAGTGATCGCGAAAGTCGCGATTCTGCTCGGGGTCGAGCACTTCCAGCAGCGCCGACGACGGGTCGCCGCGCCAATCGGCGCCAACCTTGTCGATCTCGTCCAGCATGAACACCGGGTCCATGCTTTCGGCCCGCCGCAACGCCTCGACGATCCGCCCCGGCATCGCCCCGACATACGTGCGGCGGTGCCCGCGGACCTCGGCCTCATCGTGCACGCCACCCAGCGATAGCCTGACGAACTTCCGACCCGTGGCCCGCGCAATGGACTGGCCGAGACTCGTCTTGCCGACGCCCGGAGGTCCGACCAGGCACAGGATCGGCTCACGCGTGCGCTCGACGACGTTGCGGTCCTGGCGCAGCTTCTTCACCGCCAGGTACTCGAGGATGCGCTCCTTGATCTTCTCCAGCCCAAAGTGGTCCTCGTCCAGCACCTGGCGGGCGCGGGCCACGTCGATGCCCACCCCGCTGTAGCGACCCCACGGCAGCGACACCAGCCAGTCGAGGTAGGTGCGGATCACCGAATGCTCGGGTGAGGCAGTCGGTAGGCGCTCGAGTCGGCGCAGCTCGCGTTCGGCGGCCGTGCGCGCTTCATCGCTGAGCGACGCCCCCACGACTTTCTCGCGCAGCTCGTTGACTTCCGCCTGCTGCGGATCCTCCTCGCCGAGCTCCTTCTGGATTGCCTTCAGCTGTTCGCGCAAAAAGAACTCGCGCTGGCCCTTGTCGACCCGCTCCTGGACCTGGCCGCGGAGCTTGTGGCCAAGCTCGAGCAGCTCGATTTCCCGCTCGAGCAGGGCTTGCACCCGCTCGTACTTGGCCCGCAACCCGTCCAGTTCGAGGATCTCCAGGCGCTCCTGCACGTTGACTCTCAAGCTGGAGGCGATCAGATAAAGCAGACCCCACGCGGAGTCCTGGTTCATGGCCCGACTGACCAGCTCGTCCGGCAGAAACGGCGAAATCGCTACTAACCGAGCGAACGACTCCAGCGCGTTGCGCGCCAGCGCCTCCACCTCGGGCGTGGGTGCCTCCTGCCGCTCGAGGACGCGCTCGACGCGCGCCAGCAGATACGGTTCGGCGTCCAGGAACTCGACGACCCGCACGCGCTCCAGGCCCTGCACCCAGACCTGCTGCGTACCGTCGGGCGAGCGCACGACGTGCCTGACGCGGGCGAGTGTGCCCGCGGAGTAGAGATCGGCGGCGAGCGGCTCTTCGGTTTCCGATTGTTTCTGCGCCAGCAGCACGAGCTGGCGGGCACCGCGTGAGGCCTCCTCGACCGCCCGCAGCGACGCCTCGCGGCCGACGGCCAGCGGGAAAGTGGTCAGTGGAAAGATCAACGTCTCGCGCAAAGTCAGGACAGGGTAGGGCCGCCGCGTTGACGCGGCAGCCGGCTTGCGGCGCGGCCGCTCCGGCCCGACCCGGGGCATGTGCCAAGAGGCTAGCATTCACCGCGTGTCGGTGCGGGTTGTTGTCGTGGGCAGCGTGAACATGGACCTGATCGTGAACGTGCCACACCTGCCGCGGCCAGGCGAGACGGTCGTCGGCGACAGCCTGCTGCGAGCCGCGGGTGGCAAAGGCGCCAATCAAGCCGTCGCCGCCGCCCGACTGGGCGCGGATGTCACGCTGATCGGACGGGTCGGCCGCGACCCCTTCGGACGCGAACTCACCCGCGGCCTGCGCGACGAGGGCGTTTCGACCCGCTGGGTGCTTGGTTCGGCGCGCGCGACCGGCGCCGCGTTGATCGAGGTCGACGATCGCGGCGAAAACTGCATCGCCGTCGCCCCTGGCGCCAATCAGGACCTCCTGCCCGAAGACGTACCGCGCAAGACCATCGAGGCGGCGAACGTCGTCGTCGCGCCGCTTGAGGTGCCCCTGGCGAGCATCGAGGAAGCGTTCAGACTGGCCCGATTGGCGTCAGTGCGGACCGTGCTCAACACCGCCCCGGCGTACCGCGTGCCACCTCCGCTCATGCGCCTGACGGATGTCGTGGTTTGCAACGAGCACGAGCTGGAGACGCTGCTCGGTCGGCCGGTACTCGCGGGTGAGGAAGCCGCCGCCGCCCGAGCTCTGCGGACCGCGCCCGAGCAAGTGATTGTCGTGACGCTGGGCGCCCGGGGCGCGTTGGCCGTGGTCGGGGATATCGTGTACCAACAACCGTCGTTTCAGGTGCAGGCCATCGACTCGACGGGTGCCGGCGACGCCTTCGTCGCTGGCTTCAGCGTCGGTTGGCTGGCGGCTGACCTCGCGGCAGGTCTGCGTTTCGGATGTGCCGCCGGCGCGCTGGCAACCACCCGGCGTGGCGCTCAACCCTCCATGCCGACGCTGGACGCCGTCAACGCCTTGCTCGGCGCCTAACCGGCGATCAGTCGCCAGCCGAGCGCCGCCAGGGTGGCCAGGCCGAAGAGCAGGCGCAGGTGCCGGAGCCCGTCGCGCGCGTCGGTGAAGAAGCGCCGGTCGTCGTCGCTCAGGCCGTCGGTGGTAGCCAGGCGGGCGTCAAAGCTCGCCGACCCGACGAGGACGAACAGGAACCACCCACCGAGGAACACGCCGGCGGCGAGTCGGCTCCAGGCTTCACCGATGAAGATCGCGACCACGGCCACCAGGACGAACACGAGCTCGTAAAAGAAGATCACGTCCTACCCGGTAAACAACGTGTCTTTGTCGGCCATGGCGCGCAGGTTGCGAAACGTGAACAGGCCAGTGTCGTGTCCGTCTCGCCAGGTGGGCTTGACCGCGTAGCGGCCGACGAGCTCCACGTCGATCATCTCCACCTCCTCGGCACGCAGCTCAGTTCGACCCTGCAGCTGGCCCGGATAGTCCCCCTCGCCAGAGCACTCCGCGCACGGGCATCGCCAGCGCAGGTACTCCCATTCGTACGCGCTACGGCGCCCATCCGCCCACGTGAAGCGCAGCTTCCTGGCATGGCTGTCGAGCTCGATGTCGGTCGGCGCGGCAGATGCTGGCGTCTCGGTCATTGCTTGAAGCCTACAATCTCGCACGCCCAGTGCACCTCAGGCTCACCCTCGGCCCACATCCCGCTGGCGGCGCCGCCGAGGCGCGCGCCGCCAGCGAAACGCCCGACCGGGCACGTCGGGAACGTCTGCGCCACGCACCGCTT
>Ga0070730_10002842_pt1 | contig 15684 bp, 16 predicted proteins | sample Coa_R1_3_FD_66447 | JGI IMG/M metagenome (GOLD analysis project Ga0070730, IMG submission 66447) | Surface soil microbial communities from Centralia Pennsylvania, which are recovering from an underground coalmine fire - Coalmine... | ecosystem: Environmental > Terrestrial > Soil > Unclassified ...
CAGCTGTCAGCTGTCAGCGATCCATCTCTGGCCCTCAGCCCTCAGTCAGGGATTCGTCTTTCAATGATCTCGTTTTTACCGAAAGCTGAGAGCTGATAGCTGACAGCTGCCCTCAAAACGCGCCCCCGCCGCCGCCGCCAAACCCGCCGCCTGAGAATCCGCCTCCGCCGCCACCAAATCCGCCGCTTCCGAACCCCGATCCCGTGGAACTCGCCCGCGGAGCCGAGACAAATACCTGGTGCATATCCGACGCCATGCTGTGCATGGAACTGGAAAAGAAAATGGGATTGAAGCCGCCTATATACCCACCGCCGGGACCCACATACCACTGCGGCGGATCCTTCACGATCCCGGCAAAGGCCTGCGCCCAGTGATGCTCTACGCCCAGCGCCATCGCGTACGGCAGATATTTTTCGAAGGTCGTGGGCGGCATGGTTTTGAGCCGTTCGCCGTCCACACGGTTCATGAATTCCTGAAACCCGAGCACCGCGATCCAGGTTTTCGCGCCTTTTATGGTCTTAGCCGTCATCACCCGCGCAAACAGCCACCAGACCACGATAGAAATCACAATGCTGCCAATCAGCAGCGGAACAGAATTAAGAAAGTTCGCCCAGCCTTCATATTGAAAGATTGCGAACGGCACCAGGATCGCGATCCCCGCAACCACCTGTATCCATTCGCCGACTCCGGATCGAGCAGGTAAATGCCTTTTGTCTTCAGCGCCGACATGATGTCTTCACGAATGACCGGCACGGCCGTATAGAAACGATTCTTCAGGCTGGAGAGCCGGGTTTCCTGCCCTCCGGCAAAAACATTTTCCAGCATGACGCACTCGTGCGGAGCCAGGTCTGCTCCCCATTGATCGCGCGGCTTGAGTAAATGAAAGACGTAATCCTTGTGCGTAAAGAGCAGAACCTTCTCGGCCGTCTCCTCGATCTTGAGGTATCCGCGGACCGCCAGATCGACCATCGTGGAGGTGATGTCTCGCGGATGGATGGAGTCATCCAGCAGAGTGCCGGCCTCCGCCGGAGAGATGCCCGCTGGCGGCTCATACATGGGAGCAACCGAGACGCCCGGATCAGGATCACGTCCCTTAAACCACCAGAGCACAACCATTCCGGCCAGAGTCACCAAAGGCAGAAAGACAACCGGATTTCCCCCGAGGAACCAAAAGAACTTTGTTAGAGCGCTGGGTTTCTTGAGAATGCCTTGAGGGATGTAAACGTCAATGGTCAGGCCACCGCGCATCGGGAGTGGATTCGTTGTCGCAAAACGTGCTTCAGCGCCTTCCACCTCGGCCGTAGCATCGCGCTGTGTCGATCCGTAGACTCCGGTGAACGCCTGCGCGCGCAACGATCCGCTGACTGTGTCGGGAAAGCGCACGACCGCGGAGGCATGATCGATCGGAACTGGCCAGTCATTGCCGGTCACGTTCCAATAGAACTCATCGTAATCCTTGAAGAAGCGCGTGCCATTCCGCACGCCGTAGATAATCTCCACCGTCTTGGTCGCGTCAACCGCGCCGGGGATATAAATCTTCAGATCGCGAGCGCCGCTGGAAACCGACCAGTCGTATTTCAGCTTGCCGCCCTCGCCGTCGGTCACGCTTGTGACATCAAGAAAGAGTTCGTAATTGGTGCCGTTCGGCCCGGGGTACTCGATTGGCATGGTTCGATGAATCCCGTGCCACTCCCCGACAAAGGCGATCGAAATCCGCTCGACCACTACAGCTCTGCCGTCTTGACCAACCGTGATCGTGTCCTGAAAATCCGAAACGCGCCAGGATTTGGCAACAGCGAGGCCATTGAAAACGCAGATGAGGACTGCGAAGAGAGCAATTTGTCGAACGCTTTTCAAATTACCCGATTTCCAAATTACCAAATTACAAAATCAGAATTTCACCTGCACCGGTTCCCGGTCGGCCGCAGCCGTCTCAAAGAACTGCCGCTGCACGAATCCGAACATGCCGGCCAGAATGTTGGTCGGGAAAGATTGGATCTTTGTATTCAGGTCGCGCACCACGGCATTGTAATAACGCCGTGAATTCTGAATCGCGTCTTCGGTCTGGCTGAGCGATCCCTGCAGTTGCGTGAATTCCTCAGACGCCTTCAGCTCCGGATAATTTTCCGCCACGGCAAACAGGCTCTTCAGCGCTCCAGTCAACTGGTTCTCGGCCACAGCTTTGTCGGCCGGAGTTGCAGCCTGCATCGCCTGCGAGCGGAACTTGGCAATGTTCTCGAACGTCCCTTTCTCGTGCGCAGCATATCCCTTCACGGTTTCGACGAGATTCGGGATCAGGTCGTGGCGCCTCTTGAGTTGCACATCGATATCCGACCAGGCTGAGTCGGCCCGTACCCGCAGTTGCACCAGAGTGTTGTACATGCCGGCAAGTACAACCGCGATCACGACGAGAATCACAATGACGATGATGGCGCTCATGAGATTCACCTCAGCATCCGGGACATAAACCACACCAACTGGAAGTCAAGGGGACGGTAGCACAGCGACAGCGACACCGCAAACCGAACGAGCCAAATCCTATGGCAGCTTGCAATACGGGTTTCGCTCCTCGCTGATCCCAAAATGAAGCTTTTCCCAGAACCGTAAAATCCTGGGCCTTTTGTAAGGCCCGCCTTGCGTCCCCGCACGGCTCCATCGGTCAGGACAACGTATGGTTGACGTTGATACTGGGTATTCAGTCCAGGGAATTCGTTGTGGGGAGCACTCGTTCCAAATGAATCAAGACTTACCCGACATCATCGAATGGCACATCTTCGAACATTCCAATCCCAAGTCTCCGGAGAGGGTCCGCAGGCAGGCCATCCACATTGGGCCCTTTTCCACGGAAGAGGAATGTCGAAAAGTTTTAGCCAGCTTGAACCACATTCCGGGCTTCTCTCACGGCACCCTGGAAGTGCGGCAAAAGTCGCGCCGGCGCGAAAAGCGGATCAGGATCAAGCTGCCCATTGAGATTTCCCGTCTTGCCTTGGCTGGCAAGATCTGGCCTTCCCAAACGGTCGACGTCTCGGGGATGGGCGCGCGCATAAAAGATCCCGGCGCCACTCTCAAGCTCGGCGAGGTCATCGCCATTCGCCATGGCCAGCGCGACGCGATCTTTCGTGTGGTCTGGACGGGTTTTCCGGGAACACCTACCGCGGGTCACATAGGAGTCGAGTGTCTGAATCCTGAAAACAACATCTGGGACTTGGATTTCTCGGCCCGCACCGATGATGAACCTCTCCTGCAGGAGATCGTCGTCGCTCGCGCCGTGCAGCGCCGACTCTTTCCCAGGGAGAAACCTGCTCTCCGTACCCTGGATTACTGCGGCAAATGCGTGCAAGCGCGGACCGTGGGCGGAGATTATTACGATTTTCTTGATATGGGCAACGGCCGGGTCGGCTTCGTGCTCGCCGATGTGTCCGGAAAAGGTGTGGCGGCAGCACTGGTCATGGCCAATCTGCAGGGTAGCATCCATCATCGCGCCGGTCTCGCTGCCGGCGACCTCCCTGGTTTGCTGTCAATCGTGAACCGCCATCTTTACGAGCATACTGACGCCGACCGCTATACCACGCTATTCTTCGGCTGCTATGACGATCACACCCGCTCTCTGGCATACGTGAGCTGCGGGCACATGCCCGCGCTTCTGTTGCGTGCGTCTGGCGCGGTGGAACGCCTGGAGGCCACTGGGATGGTTCTCGGCCTGTTTCCAGAGTGGAGTTCCGGGGTGTCGGAGACCTCCTTGCAGCCGGGTGACGTGCTTGGGATTTATACCGATGGCATTACGGAAACCATGGGAGCCGGCGAGCAGGAATTCGGCGAAGGCCGCCTCCTGCGAGTCCTGCACGAAAGTCGCAGCCTGCAGCCCGGTGCAATCCTGAAAAATGTCGAGCAGGCGGTCGAGCAGTTCCGGGAAGGCGAATATCCACAGGATGATCTGACGCTGGTAGTCGCCCGAGCCAAATAGGTTTGTGGTCTCTACTGCTGCGGCGCGAAATATCCCTTGCGGGCCCGCACCTGCAGGTCTTTTTTCAGCGAGGAAATCTCAATCGAGCGATAGCGCCCATCCGCGTCAAAATCCGCAGGCTTGTAGGAAACGACGTACTGGCTGCGCAGTTCGTCTTCAATCGCATCGAACGAGTGCGTGATGTCTTTCATCTTGAACGGAAAGAAAGCCCGTCCGCCGGTCGCATCCGCGAGTTGTTGCAGCACCTTGTCGCCGCGCATCACCAGGCCGCTGTCGTCGGTCGAGATTGCGTAGATGATGACCTCGGCGCGTTGTGCCATTTCAATGGCCTGAGCTTTGGAAATTTCGCTCTGGTTGTCCTCGCCGTCGCTGACCACGATAATGGCCTTGCGCACCGGACGCTCCGGATGATCCTTCAGGAACTTTTCCTTGCACGCGCGATAGATGGCGTCGTAAAGTGCCGTCCCTCCGCCGCTGTGCAGCTTGTGCACGGCCCAATAAAGCCGCGAATAGTTGTCCGTAAAATCCTGCGCGAATTCGCTGTGGCTGTTGAAGCCCAGGATGAACGCTTTATCGAAGCCCGAGCGCAGAGTGTGGTGCAGGAAGTCGGTTGCCGCGGTTTGTTCGAAATCGAAGCGGCTGTTGACGGAACCGCTGACGTCCACCAGCAAGCCAAGATGCAGAGGCAGATCGGTTTCGCGCTTGAAATTCAGAATGGCCTGCGGTGGCTTGTGGTCGTCGAGAATGCTGAAGTCTTGCTGGTTCAGGTCGCGCACGAACTTGCCGTGCTTGTCGGTCGCGATGAACAGCACATTGACTTCATTTACGCGCGCGTGCAGCGTAATCATCGACCCTTGGTCGTCTGCATCGGTGCCGGAATTGGCTGCGGTGAAACTGGGGGCGCCGGACAGATAAGAAGATTGCGCGTACGCCTGAACAACGCCAAAGGTTGCCAGCAATAGCGCCAGAAGGCTCGAAATCCGCTGCGTGTACTTCATGCCCGGTAAATCCAATTTTTTCACCCTAAACCGCTTCCCAGCACACTCCCAAGCTATAAGATGCACGCGGCGTGCCGAAATCGGGGGTTCACTGGAGCGCTATCTGCTTGACTCTAGGGGCCCTTGGTCCATGTGCCAAGTTACAAAAGGAGCACACTTTTGGTCATGGCACAAAACATGCAATCTAAACGACTTGTGCAGTCCCAGGCGGCGTCGCTGGTGCGGTGCCCCATGGTCAATCGGATTCTGGGTTAAACATATTCGCACAAAGTTGCCGGATTCTTTCCTAAAATATTTTTCGGAGGGTGTGATGAAAAAACTCGTCGCCTGTTGCGTGATTGTCCTTATGTCTGCCGTTGGCGCATTTTCCTCTGACAGTGAGCACGAGCAGGACCGCGTGAAAGATGCGGGCGAAGTGCTCAAAGAAGTTCTCAATATTCCCGACGATATCCCCCAGGATCTGCTCGACAAGGCTGAGTGCGTCGTCGTTCTGCCATCGGTCAAGAAGGGTGCCTTCGGTATCGGCGGCAGCTATGGCCGTGGCGTCATGACTTGCCGCAGCGGCGAGCACTACAAGGGCAAGTGGGGAGCCCCCGCACTGTATGCTCTGGAAGGCGTCAGCATTGGATTCCAACTCGGTGGCCAGGCTACGGATTTCGTATTGCTGGTCATGAATCCGAAAGGCGCAAAATCTCTTCTGTCCAGCAAGGTAAAGCTTGGCGCCGATGCCTCGGCCGCAGCCGGCCCGAAAGGCCGCACCGCGGAAGGTGCCACCGACATCGTGATGAACGCCGAGATCCTTTCCTACTCGCGCAACAAGGGCCTGTTCGCGGGAGTTTCTCTGGAAGGCTCGACGCTCCGGTCCGACGGCAGCGCGAATGAGAAGCTTTACGGCCGAAAGTTGACCGCGAAAGACATCATTCGTGGAGGTAAAGTTGGCGTCCCCGCCTCAGCCAATGAACTCGTGTCTCTGCTGGACAGAAAGTCTCCGGTGAATAAATCAGACCCAAAGTCGCTGGAGTAGATTTTCCCTGTAATCCCCTGTGCCCCCTGCGGTGAAAAACACCGCAAAGGGCATTTTTTCTGTATGATCGCGGGGCATGCCGGCCAAAAGGGTGGTCGAGCCAGTACGCTGCCGCTGGGCGAGCGGCGAAAAAATGATCCGCTACCACGACGTAGAGTGGGGCGTACCCGTCCACAACGACCGCACATTGTTTGAATTCCTGATCCTCGAAGGCGCACAAGCAGGTTTGAGCTGGAGCACCATCCTCAACAAACGCGAAAACTATCGCCGCGCTTTCGACAATTTTGATCCCAGGCGCATCGCCCAGTACGACAGGCAAAAGATGAAGAAACTCCTGGCCGATTCGGGTATCGTGCGGAACAAGCTCAAAATCTCCGCTGCCGTCGAAAATGCGAAAGCCTTCCTCCGCGTGCAGGAGGAATTCGGCAGCTTCGATCGCTACATCTGGCAATTTGTAGCCGGCAAGCCGCTCGTCAACAAGCGCAACTTGCACAGTCCCGCCCCGGCGAAGACCCCGGAATCCGACGCCATGAGCAAGGACCTCAAGCGCCGCGGCTTCAGATTCGTCGGATCCACCATCTGCTATGCCTTCATGCAGGCGGTCGGAATGGTTAACGATCATGCGCGTGACTGTTTTCGGTACAAAGCTCTCTCTCCGCGGTAGTAGCGTCACCAGGCTGACACTTTTGTACAATACCGCTCGTGCCTGATGCGCGTTTGAGTCACGCCAGAACCATCGGCAAAGTTTCGTTGTTCTCGGGTTTCAACGAGCGTGAACTCGCATTTTTGCAGGAGCGGGTTGTCTCGCGTAAATACGTCGCGGGAGAAGTCGTTTTCAGTGAGGGCGAGCCTTGCGCCGGGCTTTACGTTGTCGAGTCGGGCAGCATCCGCATCTTTAAGAGCTCCGCGGGTGGACGCGAACAGGTTCTGAGTATCGAAGGCCCCGGAAGTTCGGTAGCTGAGCTGCCTGTGTTTGATGGGGGAAACTATCCGGCTTCGGTCGTCGCGATCGAAGATTGTGTTCTTCTGTTTGTGAGCAAGCAGGACTTTCAGGCGCTCTGCCTCGCTCATCCCGAAGTGGCCCTCAAAGTCTTGCGCGTGGTGGGCGCGCGCCTGCGGCGACTGGTCGGAATCATTGAAGAACTTTCGTTCACCACGGTTCGCCATCGGTTGGGAGCCTATCTGCTTCGACTCGCGCAAGCCGAAGGCAGGAAAGTTGCTCAGGGAATCGAAGTCACGCTTCCCGCCAATAACCAGGAACTGGCGGCGCAGATCGGGACGGTACGTGAACTGGTCTCCCGCAATCTGTCACGGCTCCAGTCCGAAGGCGTGGTCAGCATCGACGGTCGCAACCTGGTGATCCGCGATCGGAAAGCGCTCGAATCCGTTCTTGCCTCTGCAGGATAGCTCACCTTCTCTGTCATTCCCAGCCGCGAAGCGGCGAGGAATCTGCTGCCCCTGCCTGTGACAAAAGTCATCGTCATTCGATCCAGCCTCGCTTAGTCTGATCCCACAAGGGCGATACCAGACTAGGAGGATGTTGATGAGTGCAATTACGGAGAAAACGGTTCGAGAACTGGCGCTGGAAACCTCAACCGCGACGCGCGTCTTCGAGAGACTGGGGATCGACTATTGCTGCGGAGGCGATAAGTCGCTTGAAGAAGCGTGCCGCGCCGCCAAACTCCCGATTGAGCAAGTGCAGCGGGAACTGGATGCAGCGCAACGGGAAGCTCAATCTGGGGTCACTCATGACTGGCAGCACGAACCTTTGTCTTACCTGGTAGTTCACATCAACTCCACGCATCACAAGTATGTTCGGCAGGAGATTGGGCGCATCACGCCGCTGCTTGAAAAAGTCTGCGGCGTGCATGGCAAGAATCATCCGGAATTGCTCCACATCCAGGCTGTTTTTCGGGGCTTGGCGCAGGAACTGACCCAGCACATGATGAAGGAAGAGATGGTCCTGTTCCCTTACATCGTGCGCATGGAGGAAGCTGTACTGCAGGGAGAGCCGGTGCTGCCTCCGCCATTCGGAACGGTCGCGAACCCGCTCGCCATGATGGAACTTGAGCACGATTCCGCAGGCAAGGCGTTGCGGGGGATCCGTTCAGCCAGCAACAATTATGTTGCTCCCGACGGTGCTTGCGCCAGCTATCAAGCGTTGTACCGCGCGCTGGCGGAGTTTGAGGCCGACCTGCACCAGCACATCCATTTGGAGAACAACATACTTTTCCCGCGAGCGATGGCGATGGAAGGGCAGGGGCTAGGGGCCAGGGGCTAGGGGTCAGTACGCAGTTAAATATGAATCAAGAGTCGACCCAGTACACGATAAGGAGTACCGACCCCCGACCCCTGACCACTGTCATCTCTGGCTGACGGCGCTAGCCGTTAAATACACGGCAACCAGGCCGAGTAAAAGCACCGCGCCTTCGACGCGAGTCGACCAGACGTGCCACGCGTCAAACTGGACTCGTAGCGGATTATCGAGAGTAACCTTGGCGAAGTCGCCTACCTGCCCGCGCAGCGTGTCCATCCGCGGGATGATCCAGAACTGCGAGAACAACGTCAGGGCCAGCATCAGGATGATGAGAACGTGACGCATGGCGAACAGGTGCGCAGCGCCATCGCTGAGGCGGCTGTAGAGCAGCGAACTGGCGAGGAAGACGATGCCCGAAATGATCGCAATCCAGTGCAGCTTGCCCAAAGCGCGGCCGACAACGTTGCCCGCGAGATGCGTGTCGGGCAGGACCTGAAATGCAGTGGGCGCGAGCACGAAGGCGAAGAAGATAAGACCGCCGATCCACACGACGAGCGATAAGAACATTAAGTAGCGGAGGAATGACATGACGGGAGAATTATAGACGGCTGGTGTCCAACGTTAGCCTGTGGGCGGCGGCTAGACCGGAACAGCGACGTTCTCGACGATCTCTTTCAGCACTTCATCCGACTGCTCCGACTTCTTCAGAGTCGAGGCATAGAGACCGTTCACGACGACGCGGTGAGCGAAAACGGGAACGATCAGCGGTTTAAGATCGTCCGGCGTGCAGAAAGATCGCCCTTCCAGAAACGCCATCGCTTGCGCGGCGCGGTAGAGAGCCTGCGATCCACGCGGCGAGACGCCCAGCGACAGGAATTCCGATTCGCGCGTGCGCCGCACAACTTCGAGCGCGTAATTGACCAGGGAATCATCCACGCGAACATTCTTCACTGCCTGCTGCATCTCGACCACGTCCGCTCCGCTAAGAACGGGGCGGAGATCGTTGAGGCGCTCGACTCCCGCTTCGGAGCGCAGGATCTGCCGCTCGGCCTGGGCATCGGGATATCCCATGCGTACGCGCATCAGGAAGCGGTCGAGTTGCGACTCGGGCAGCGGATACGTTCCGTGATGCTCCACCGGATTCTGCGTCGCGATCACCAGAAACGGCTGCGGCAACTCGTAAGAGTGTGCATCCACCGTGACCTGGCCTTCGTTCATGGCTTCGAGCAGCGCGGACTGGGTTTTTGGTGTCGTGCGGTTGATCTCGTCGGCCAGCAGAACGTTCGTGAAGACCGGACCGCGCTTGAATTCGAACTGTTGTTCGTTCACCGAGTAGACGGAAATTCCCAAAACATCGGAGGGCAGCATGTCGCTGGTGAACTGCACGCGCTGAAAGGTGCAGTCGATGGCGCGCGCGAGGGCCTGTCCGAGGGTGGTCTTGCCGACTCCCGGAACGCCTTCGATGAGCAGATGTCCACGGGCGAAGATGCTGACCAGCGCGAGGCGGACCACGTCGTCTTTACCGCGAATCACGCGGCGCAGGGCCTTTTCGAGTTCAGCGGCTTTGCGGGATACGGCAATGGCAGTCTCAGGCGACATTCCTTCGATTCTACTATTCGATGCGGAGAGGGCGGAGTTACCGACGTACCGCAGCTTCTAGCTTCTAGCTACTAGCTACTCGAAACGTCCCGTAACCCCCACCGGTAGAAGAACGCGGCCTTGCGCTTTCCTTGCAAAGCGTACTTCATGCAATCAGCCGCTAGAAGATAGCAGCTAGTAGCTAGAAGCTGCTTTACTGCATAAACTCCGCAGGCCTTCCCGTCAGCCGCTCGATGCGCTTGGCTATCGGCGGATGCGTGGAGAACAGGCTTCCCAGATTCATTCCCAGCAGCGGCTGAATGATGAACAGGTGTGCGGTGGACGGGCTGGCTTGCATCGGCAACCGGCGCGAATACGCGTCGAGCTTCTGCAAGGCACTCGCCAGTGCGTACGGATTGCCTGTGTAATGCGCGCCGGAAGCATCTGCTTGATATTCGCGCGAGCGCGAGACCGCCAACTGAATCAGCATCGCCGCGATGGGGGCAACGATAATCATGAACAGGGCGGCCAAGCCACCACCGCCGCGATCTTCGCGGTCGCGTCCCCCGTATCCGCCGAAGATCATTCCCCACTTCGCGATATTGGCGAGCATCGTGATCGCTCCGGCGATCGTTGCGGCCACCGAACTGATCAGGATGTCCCGGTTATTGACATGCCCTAATTCGTGGGCGAGCACGCCTTCGAGCTCTTCGTCATTCAGCAATTGCAGAATGCCATGCGTGACCGCAACCGATGCGTGGCTCGGATTGCGTCCGGTGGCGAAGGCATTCGGCGACTCGGTCGGGATCACGTACATCTTCGGCATCGGAATGCCGATCTTCTGCGTCAGGCGCTCAACCGCAGCGTAGGCGCGCGGCAATTCCTCGCGCGTCACGGGCTGGGCGCGATACATGGCCAGAGCAATCTTGTCGGAGAAGAAGTACGAGACGAAGTTCATGACGGCTGCAAAGATCAGCGCCAGGAACATTCCGTTCTGGCCCCCGAACGCGCGCCCGATGAACATCAGCAGCAACGTTAGAGCAGTCAGCAGGAAAGCGGTTTTGAAAGTGTTTCCCATGGTTTTAGTTCTCAGTTTTCAGCTGCCAGTTCCTCAGTGAGCAGCGAACTACCGCTACGCATTGGATTGTTCCAGATCGTGGGGAGATGCATCCGTGCCGTTTTGCGAAATTCGGGGTGAAGAGCGGGATTGTCCACCTCCCCCTCGGTCTATTGTAATCTTCAACTTAGCCGAAGATCGATGACTGACGGGATTTGGTGGTGCCTCAGTTCGAATTCTGACCACATCCTTCGCCAAACGGCGGTCATCCCGAGCGGAGCCGCTTTTCAGGCGAAGCGAGGGATCTCCCGAAGCACGTGGGAGATCTCTCGTCCCGCTGGTGAAACCGCGGGATTTCGGGATGACGTCGAGTAGAGATTTCAACCTACGGAGGCACTGCTCGGGATTTCCGCCTAGCGCCGCCTCAACTCCAGCTCCATCACCCTTCGCAGCGCCGCATTAATCCGTGTCTGATACCGCTTTCCATCCCTCTTGAACCACGCCAGCACATCCGCATCCAGCCGCAACGTAACCGGCTTCTTCAGCGGCCGATAAAACTGCAGCGCCACACCCAGCGGCAGCTTCAAGGTCTTAGCCTTGGCGCGTTTCGACGCGCCCGCCCTCCGCCCTGTGGAAAACTTTGCGGTTTTCGTTCCGCCCCGCCTTTTTTTCGCCTTCGCAACCTGTTGCATATGCGTATGTTACACCCTGTAAAGATGATAATGTATGTACAATTCTGTAAAAATAGTGTTCCTGCAGGAACACTATGTAAAACTTCAGCCCGCCAGGTCCTCTGACGTAACCTCTTCCAACTCAATTACTTCATGCACGTCCTCGGTCATAAAGGCAAACGCCTCCTGCGGCACAGGATTCTGCCACACGGGCGCAAACGACTGCCTATGCAGAGGCGTGGGCCCTAACTCGCGCAGTACGGCCAGATGCTTTGGCGTGCTGTACCCCTTGTGCGACGCCAAGCCATACGCCGGAAACACCACGTCCCACTCGCGCATGATGCGGTCGCGTTCCACCTTGGCGAGAATCGATGCCGCCGCAATCGAGGCTGATAGTGCATCGCCGTGAATGATCGCCTGCTGCGTCACATCACAGTCCAGCTTCACCGCGTCCACAAGAAGATGGTCCGCGCCAGGCGTCAGTCGCAACACAGCTTCGCGCATGGCTGCGCGCGATGCATGGTAGATATTGATCTGATCGATCCGAGCCGCGTCTACCGCGGCCACCGCCCACGAAACCGCATGCTCGCGGATGCGCTCGGCCAGCACCTCGCGCCTCTCCGGCAGCAACAGCTTCGAATCGCGCAGGCCGCGCACTCGATACGCCGGATCAAGAATGACCGCCGCGGCCACCACGCATCCAAACAGCGACCCGCGGCCCACTTCATCCACGCCAGCCACGAGGCGAGCGCCAGTGCTCCAGGCCTTCTTTTCATAGCGCAACGTGCAGCGCAGACGTTTGAGCAGGCGCAGCTTGGCCGCGGAAGGCGACAGCTTGCGAACGGGCGCTGACTTGAGCACAGAAGCCAAGGGAGTTGCCTTCATCTTGCGCGACTCGCGCCAATTCTTCAAGCGGATTTCCTGCGTCCTTTGTGCCTGACATTCCTGCACTGCAATAGCACGGTCAGGCCAGCACTCGTGCACGCGGGTAATACCACCTGGTAACACGCTGGAGATTACGAACGGCCAATTGTCCACACAGACATGTACTGCTAAGTTTGCTCAAGAAGGACGACCAGCTTTGACTCAGAATTTCAATCCGTCGCCAGAAGATGGCTGGCTCACGAGCAAGGTGGTTCACCTTGCCCTTCCGGTGCGCTGGAGCCTGATGGGCCAGGAAGGCCGCGGGACTCCTGAAATCGCCTGCACCTATGACATCCATCCCAACGGCGCGCGCCTGGTGGGTTCGCGCGAGGTAAACATTGGTGATCTGGTCATGATTGAGCGCGGACGCAACAAGGCCGTGTGCCAGGTCATCTGGGCCGCGGACCCAAAGTCCTCTCTGCGTGGGCAATTCAGCGTGCAGTGCGTCGAAAACAAGACGCCATGGGACGACGAGTTGCGCCAGATGGAAGAGCAATATCAGCCCATCATCGTCGAAGGATTGCAGCGCTATCGCTCCTACGGGCACGCCGACCCAAACCGCCGGCGCCGTCCGCGCTTTCACGTCGAGGGGCAGGCCGAACTGATCCACGGCGTACAGCACGCTTCCGCGGAATTGGAGCAGCTCTCCGAATTTGGCGCGCGTGTTCTTACGGTCGATCCGCTCAAACCAGGCAAAGATTTCCGCATGACGCTTAACGTCTTCGACATCAGCGTCGCGCTCAAGGCTCAAGTGAAGTACCTCGTCGGCAATCTCGGGATGGGCGTGGAGTTTCAGGAAATTCGCCGCGGCGATCGCCCGCTGCTGCAGTACGTGTTGAGCAAGCTGAAGGCAAAGCGCGTCGAAGACTTCGTGCCGGTTGAGGTGGTAACAGATCATCTCGTCGCCGCCGCCGGATAGGCCACCCGCCACTCGCGACGCGTGCTATCCTTCCGCGCATGCGTCGACCTGTCCGGATTATTTCCTTCCTGCTCACGCTCGCTCTGAGCCAGTTGCCACTCTACGCACGCGTTGTGCGCGTCGAGACCCTTTCCCGGACGGATGTGCTGAATGGCAAGCCGTTCGGCGACACCGGCGCCTATGAGCGCATCACCGCACGCGTCTATTTCTCTGTTTCAGTCGCGAACCTGCACAACGCGCGCATCGTGGACCTGCACAACGCAGTCAACCTCAAGAACGGTGAGGTCGAATTCTCCGCGGACGTTGTCATCTTGCAGCCGAAGGATGGGCGCAAGAGCAATGGATCGATGCTGCTGGAAGTTCCCAACCGTGGCCACGCGCGTATCGTATCGATCGTCGATGGCGGCGATTGGGATGTCTCCCACGACGCCGGAGACGCATGGCTCTTGCGCAATGGCTTCACCATCGCCGCTCTCGGTTGGCAATGGGATGCGACCGGACCAAACGCGTTGCGGCTCTATGCCCCCATCGCCAAAGAAAATGGAAAGACCATCACCGGCCTACTGCGCGGCGATCTGATGCTCGCAAAGCCAATGGATGAAATTCCTCTCGGGCATCTCATGCTGCGCAATATTGGGGGCAGCGAGTACGCGGTGGCCGCACCGGATGACCCACGCAACGTGCTGACAGTTCGCGATTCGCGCGAGGCGCCTCGCCAGATTGTTCCGAAATCGAGTTGGCAATTCGCCCACACCGTCGATGGGAAGCTCACGACAAGCGATCGCTCCATCCATCTCGACGGTGGTTTCCAGCCCGGCAAGATTTATGAGTATGTGTACGTTGTCGCCGATCCCGTTGGGGCCGGACTGGGCTTTGCGGCGGTGCGCGACTTCGCTGCTTACGCCAAGCATGCGTCCGATGCGATGACGCCTGCGTTGCGCGTTTATGGGGAAGGCATCTCGCAGAACGGGCGCTTTCTGCGCGACTTTCTCTACCAAGGATTCAACGCCGATGAAGATGGCAACATGGCGCTCGATGGCGTGCTGGCACACGTTGCGGGGGCAGGGCGTGGCGATTTCAATTACCGTTTTGCGCAGCCCTCGCGCGACGCGCAGCCCACGTCATCCGTGTTCTTTCCTACCGATATTTTTCCGTTCACCGATCAGCCTGAAACCGATCCTGTGACCGGAGAGACTGGCGGCTTGCTCGACCGCGCGACCGCAGAAAAAGTTGTGCCCAAGATCTTTTTCTCGAACACGTCGTATGAGTACTGGGGACGCGCGTGCGCATTGATTCACACCAGCGCGGATGGCAAGAAGGACGCGGCGATCTCAGACAATGTTCGCATCTACCACTTCACAGGGCTGCAGCATTTTTCGGGGCCGTTCCCACCAGAAAAAGGAGACAGTGATCTGCTTGGCCAGCAGCCGCAGTCGCCCCTGCCCGTGCGTTATTTCTGGAGGTCAATGATCGCGAACCTGGATGCGTGGGTGCGCACCAACACGCTGCCGCCGCCGAGCAGCTATCCGAAAATTTCGGATGGCACGCTGGTTTCGATCAAAGACTATGCGTTCCCGGCCATCCCTGGCGTGAACCTGCCGCAGGAAGCAAATTCGGGTTCTCGTCTCGACTTCGGGCCGAATTGGCACGATGGGATTTTGAGCGTTCAGCCGCCGAAAGTTGGGCAAGCTTTTCCTGTGCTTGTGCCACAAGTGAATCTGGATGGCAATGAACGCGACGGCGTCCGCCTGCCCGAGATCACGGTTCCGCTGGCGACGTACGCGAGTTGGAATCTGCGCGACCCATCGATTGGCGCGCCCGATCAGCGAGTTTCGTTTGAGGCGTCGTATATCCCGTTTCCAAAGACGGCAGCCGAGCGGCAGAAGAAGAGCGATCCCAGACTTTCTATCGCGGAACGATATAAAAGCACGGACGACTATCTCACGCGCTACACGGTTGCACTGGACGACCTGGTCAAGCAGCGCTGGATTCTGCCCGAAGACCGCGATGCGGTCCTGCATCGCGGCGAGCAGGAGTGGGACGAGGCGACGAAGTGAGTTCGGCGATAGTACCCATGAGTCTATTGCGCAGTCGCCGCCGAAACATGTACGCGTGGGTTGATGGAGAGGAAGCATGGCATATCTAATTGGGGTTGGCGTTGCCATAGCCGTGTGCGTTTTCGCAGCACTGTCTGGATTTGATCGCGACCGCGTCTTCTATCCGACGCTGGTCGTAGTCGTTGCACACTATTACATTTTGTTTGCCGCCGTCGGGAATTCCACGCAAGCGCTT
>Ga0070730_10002844_pt1 | contig 15679 bp, 15 predicted proteins | sample Coa_R1_3_FD_66447 | JGI IMG/M metagenome (GOLD analysis project Ga0070730, IMG submission 66447) | Surface soil microbial communities from Centralia Pennsylvania, which are recovering from an underground coalmine fire - Coalmine... | ecosystem: Environmental > Terrestrial > Soil > Unclassified ...
GAACAGGTCGCCTTGCGGGCCGCCATAGAGCGAAACTATGTCCCCCGGATCGACGCCTTCGATCGATTTCACTGTGGCCGTCCGCCTGTGCTTCGTCCCAAGCATGCGCTCTTCGCGGTTCAGGACCAAGATCGGCTTTCGGAGACCCGCCGTAGGTCGAGGCTAGGCGGCCGCCGATCCTGACCCTGGCGGCGGACACGTCGCCGGGCGTGCATGACATGCTGTGGATGTCCTGCGATCCGCTGCTCTACGCCGCCCTGAACGTGAAAGGCCACCACCCCAACTGCCACCAGAACTTCCTGAAGGCCGAGGCCGGCTGGGCGCCGAGCGAGGTTCCCGACCGGGTGAACTTCTTCCAGAACACGACGGTGACCGCCCAGGGGGCGCTCGAGACGGGCACGGCGCTGAGCAGGGCCGGCGACGCCGTCACCCTTCGCGCCGCCTGCGGGGCCGGCTGAGGCCCCTCGAAGGAGCCGGGTCCCTTCGCAGACATCCTCGTCGGAGCCGAGGCGGAGGTCAGGCATGGACACCGCGCGACGGTCGGACGAAGGTTCGGCGGGTCCGTTCGCGGACGTTGGTCGAGAGGGGGCGGCGGACGTGGGGACCTGGCGGACCGATCGCAGACGCCTCCTGGCCCCGGCCGGGGCCAGCCTCGCGCGGCCGAAGATCACCCACTGCACCGGGGCCGCGGTCGCGCTGGCTCTGTCGGCCGGCGCGCGCGCCGAGGCGTGCACGATCATCGACGCCTACGCCCCCGTTCCGGCCGTGGCGGCGGCGACGGCGGGCCAGCCGGACGCCGCGCAGCTGGCGGCGTTCGAGCGCGCGGTGGCCCAGCGCCATCCGGGGCTCTACCGGAAGGACGTGCTGGGGGTGGCGCCGGGACCGGTCATGGACCGCCTGATCCTTCGAGCGCTCGCCGCGGCGCGGTCGGATCCGCCCAGCCCGGCGTTCGTTTCCGGGCTTCGGGACGACATCGCGCGCCGCCTGGCGAGGTTTCGCCGCCTGCCGGGCTTCCGCTGTGGGTTCGACACCTATCTGGCGGACACCCTGGGGCAGATGGACGGCGCGGGCCGTGTGGTCGACGGCCGGCCGGCATTGGTGATCGGGGTCGGCGCCCTGCAGACGGAAAGCAGGTCGATATCGCTCCGGATGCTGATCACTCACGAAATCTTCCATCGCTACCACGACGAGGTCGGCGGCTTCAGCGACGATCCGGCCGATCGGCAGGCGATCTGGCGGGCGCTGTGGGCCGAGGGGCTGGCGACCTACGCCAGCAAAGTCCTGACACCGGGGGCGTCGACGGGCGATGCGCTGATGCTGCCCAAGGACTTGGAGGCGCGCGCCGCGCCGATGACGCGCGAGCTGGCCTCGGCGCTGCTGGCGGCGGCGGATCGGATCGACGCGGGTGTTTTTCGGACCTACTTCACCTCTGGCAACGCCGATGTGGCGCGGCGCGGCCTGCCATGGCGATCGGGCTACTACATCGGCTATCTGGTGGCCGAGCGGCTCGCTCACCGCTTCTCCCTCGCCCAGCTCGCCCACCTCAGGGGCGAGGACGCCCACCGCCTGGTGCTCGAGACCCTTCAACAGCTGCAGCGGGACGGCGGCGGCGGGTGAGACCACAGCGAGGACATTCCCCATGATGCGAAGCTCGACCGGATGGCTGGCCGCCGCGGTCATCGCCTGCGCGGCGCCGGCGGCCCGGAGCCAGCCCGCGGCCCCTGTCGCGCAGCAGACCGAGGCGGACGCCTACACGCGCTACGAACTGCTGGCGCCAGGGTCGGGAAAGTTCCGTATACTGTACGAGGTGACGGCGACGACGCCGGGGGCGGTGGTCTACGACAACCCGATCCGTCGGGGGTCGGTCGCCAGCGACGAGCGGGTGGTCGACATGGCGACCGGGCGACCGCTGGAGCACGAGACCGTCCCCGCGGCGGCGGCGCGGGCGGACGGGGTGACCGGGAACGCCGCCGACCAGTACCTGCGCGTCCGGCTGGCGCGGCCCGTGCCGCCGGGGGGCGGCGGCGGCAGGATCCTGATCGACAAGACCTATGAGGACCGGGCCAGCTACAGGGTGGAGGCGGACGGAACCCTCACGTTCGACCGCCCCCTCGGCATCAAGCGCAACACGGTGGTGCTGCCGGCCGGCTATGAGCTGGTCGCCTGCAATGTGCCCAGCCAGGTGCTGCAGGACCCGGACGGGCGCGTGCGCGTCAGCTTCTGGAACGACAGCCCGGCCCTGGCGCCGCTGGTCCTGAAGGCGCGGCCGGCGAAGGGGCTCGCGGCGCCGGGTCCCGGCACCGCCGCCCTGGCGGACCGGGCGCACCAGAGCCGCGACATCGTCTACGACCTGCACCCGCCGGAAACCCACGCCTTCAGCCTCTACCACGACTACACCGAGACCAAGGCCGGGACCGACCACTATGTGAACGTGGTGCGCGCCGGCAGCCGCGTGCAGGATCCGGGCGGCCGCGACCTCGACACCGGGGCGGTGCTGCGCCCGCAGGTGCTGAAGGGCGAGGCGATCGCGGCGGCCGGCGTCCACGAGGAGGACCTGACGGTGACGCCGGACGCCGAGGTGGTGGTCTTCCACTACGACCCCGTGCCGCCCGGCGGCTCGAAGCGGCTGCGCATGAGCGAGACCTATGTCGACGCCGAACGCTACCGGATCGAAGGCGGCGAACTGGTCTGGCGCCGCAGCTTCGGCCGCGCGCACGACGTGGTGATCCTGCCGGCCGGCTGGGCCTTGAGCGCCAGTTCGATCCCGGCGGTGGTGACGACGGACCCGGACGGCCGGGTGCGGCTGGAGTTCACCAACCCCCGCCCGGACGAGATCGACACGATGATCACGGCGCATCGGGCGCGGTGAGGGGGCACGCAAAGGCCCAACCTTGACAAGCTGCGTCGCCGCCGTGCACTGGCGGCCGAAGCAGGTACGCGGGCGCAGCGGTCATGACTGAAGCCGTCGAAAACCTCATCCTCGAACCTGCAGCGACTCGAGGCTGGTCAGGTTCGCATCGAGTGCGGCCTGATGGAAATCAAGTCCCGGCTGGCCAATATCCAAGCGACCTAAGTATCCCTTCGGCAAAATATTAGTCACATAGCCAGATCGATTGCCCAACTCAGCGCCTCCTAGGTCGAACGCCGCGTGAAGAGGGTGGTGATGTCCGGCCTTCCGGGGAGCGGCAAATCGACCGTCGCCGCGGCTCTGGCCGAGCACCTGGGGTTCTGCCTGATCTCGAAGGACGCCATGCTGATGACGCTCTACGAGGCCTTCGGGTTCGGCGCCGGCGACGCGGCTGCGTCGATGCGGACGGGCGCGGCGGCGTGGGCGGTGTTCTGGATGCAGGCGCGCTCGAGTCCGAGGGCCGTTCTCGACACCAACATTCAACCCTCCGACCCCCGGCAAATGAGCGCGCTGAGATCGCTCGGCGGAACTATGGTGGAGGTGCGATGCGAGTGTCCGGCCGAGCTCGCCACCGCGAGATACGCGGCGCGCGGGAAGATCGGCCATCCGGCGCAGCGCCACATGGCGCTGGATGACGAACGCCTGGCCCTCTACGCTCGGCCAATTGGCGTCGGGGACATCATCATCGTCGATACGAGCCTCCCAGTGGACCTGGATTCGGTCGCGGGGCAGGTTCGGCAAAAACTTGGACTTTGACGCAGAAGGCGCCGTCGATGTCTGAGAAGCGTCCCACCGCGACGACCGGGGTCCCCCTGCCGCCAGGCGTGATCCAGCCGTTCTTTCTGCGCCTGCAGCGCCGAGGCTCGGACGCCGGGTCGCTGATCTCGCTGATACCCCAGCAGCCCGATTGGGCCGTCCGCCGCCCGGTTCGCGTGACCTGTGAGCGATCCGGGGATAGCTGGACCTTCACGACCACCGTCGGACCTCAGGAGCGGGCGCCGTAGAGCGTGAGGACGTCGCGCTTGAGCGCGGCCTGGCTCTCCGGCCGCGAATAGAACATGTGGCCGCCGGGATAGACCTTCACCTGCAGGCGGTCTTCCGGCCCCATCGACGGGATCTGCGCGACGACCATCTTCGATTGGAAGTAGGGGCACGACAGGTCGTCGTAGCCGTGGACGATCAGGGCCTTGAGCTTGGGATCGATGGCCAGGGCCTCGCGCAGGTCGGACGCCGATTCGATGCTGGTGAACCAGTGCTTCTCCCAGCGGCTGTTCACATCCTGGTTGAGGACCTCGTAGTGGGCGTCGAGTTTCCAGCCGACCTCCCGGTTCACGAAGTCGACCATGGCGGAGGTGGTCGGGGCGATGATGCCCAGCAGGATCGGATCGCCGATGCGCTGGTCGGGCGCCAGCGGATAGGGATCGAAGGCGGTGACGTTGGTGTCGTACCAGCTGCCCAGCCGTCCCTCGTCGCGGTAGAGCGTCCGCAGGAAGGCGCGGCTCTCGATCCGCCCACCCATGCGCCGGACCTCGGCCGGGTCGAGACCGGTGTAGGGCGCCACCCGGGCCACGATCCGGTCGACGGCCGCCTTGTCGCGGACGCCGCGCAGCAGGTCCAGCATGTAGTCCGTACGCGCGTAGCTCTCGACATCGGCCATCAGCTCCGGCGTCAGCGTCTTGCCCTCGCGCTCGTAGTGGGCGGCCGCCATCGACGGCAGCGTGGCGGCCCACGACATGGGCGAGGTGTCGGGGTCGCTGGCGGCGCGGCCGTCCAGGGCCGGGGAGACCATCACCACGCCCGAAACGCCCACGCCCATCGTCGTCTGGAGGTGGTGGGCGATAGCCGGGGCCCGGAAGCCTCCGTAGCTCTCACCGACGACGTACTTCGGCGAGGTCATCCGTCCGTTCTTCGCGAGCCAGTCGTAGACGACGCGGGAGAGGTAGCCGATGTCGCCTTCGATGGTGAAGAAGGCCTTGTTCGTCTCGTCGGCCTTGAGCAGCGAGCGCGAATAGCCGGTGCCGACGGGATCGATGAACACCAGGTCGGTGAAATCGAGCCAGGTGCCGGGATTGTCCCTGAGGATGGCGGAATCGGAGGGACTGTCGCCCTGGGCGCCGAACTGGATGTGTTTGGGGCCGATCGCCCCGAGGTTGAGGAAAGCCGAGGCCGCGCCGGGGCCGCCGTTGAACGCGAAGGTGACCGGGCGGGACGGATCTCGCGGACCATCGAGGACATAGGCCGTGAAGACGATCTCGGCGGTCTTGCGCCCCTCGCCGTCGTGAAGGGTGAGGGAGCCCACGGTCGCGGTGTAGCCGAGGAGCTTGCCGCCCAGGCGGATGCTCTGCTTGACGCTGGCGTCGGCGGGGAACGGCGGCGGCGCGACCTTGTCGCTCTTGTCCGCCGCCGGGGCGTCCGTCTTGGGCGCCGGGTCGGCCGCGACGGCCCCGCTCGTGGCCAGGGCGAGGCCGGCGGCGAGGGCCGCGCCGGCCAGCGGGGCGATGGAGAAGCGTCGCATGCAGGTCCTTCCCGGGGAGACGGCGGCTATCAGCTCTCGGCCGACCGTCACGCGGGTAGACCGAGCGGCGGTATGCGGCACGCGGCGTCGTATTCGGCCTTCAGCCGCGCCACAAGCTCGGCCACGCTGGGGATGTCGTCGATCAGGTCGACGCCCTGGCCGGCGCTCCACAGGTTGCGCCAGGGGGCGACGCCTTCGGGGAGGTGGTCGTGGCGCATGCCGCGGCCGAGCGGTTCGGGGAGGTCGTCGGGGTCGAGGCCGGCCATGCGCAGCGACTGCGTCAGCCAGTTGGCGGCGACCCCGGCCACCTTGGGCGTGTACATCAGGTCCGAGGAGGTCTGGCTGACCAGCAGCTCCTTGTAGGCGGCCGGCGCCTCGGACTCGCGGGTGGCGATGAAGCGGGTGCCGAGATAGGCGAGGTCGGCGCCGAGGATTTCGGCGGCCCGGATCGTCGCCCCGTCCGAGACCGCGCCGGCCAGGACGATGATGCCGTCGAACATCGCCCTGATGCGGCGGATCAGGGCCAGGTGGCTGATGGTCCCCGAGTGGCCGCCGCCCCCGGCGCCGATGCAGATCAGGCCGTCGACCCCGGCGGCGATGGCCTTCTCGGCGAAGCGCAGCGAGGTGACGTCGTGCATGATCCGAAAGCCGGCGTCGTGGGCGCGGCGGGCCATGTCCGTGGGATCGCCGCCGACGGTGATCAGCATCGCCACCCCGTAGCGGTGGAAAAGGTCGAAGTGGGCCTTCAGCTCGTCGTCGGGAAACCGGGTCGGCAGGTTGACGGCGATGGGCGCGGCTTTTCGCCCGACCTGCTGCTCGTGCGCCTCGAGGTCGGCGCGGATGTCGGCGAGCCAGGCCGAGAAAGTCTCGAAATCGCGAGCGTTCTGCCGCGGCAGCCCGCCGATCACCCCGGCCTTGCAGGCCTCGCGGATCAGGTCGGGGCCGGTGACCAGGAACATCGGCGCGCAGACCGCCGGCAGGGTCAGGGACGCTCTCAGTTCAGGATCGAGGGCCACGGCGGTTCCTTCAGGGTTGGACGAAAGGATCGAGGCCCTCTCATGCCTGCGGCGCCGAACCCGGAGCAAGCCCTGGAATTCGGTGATAGGATCGAGGTCCCATGGACTTTCGGCCCTATGCCCTCGAGGATCTGCCGGGCGTCCTTCGGCTGTGCGCCCAAGAAGGTACGTCCCTGCCCCACATCGCGATGAGTGGATTTCGGCTTTACCCTGAGTACAGCGGCCCTGACCGGGAGCGGACGGAGATCGTCTGGAGAGCCGGGCGCAGGGTCTCCGGGAGGACAGGATCTTGACCGACATCCGGATGCTGACGAACACGGACGAATGGGTTCTGCGGAACGTCGCCGAAGGCGTGTTCGACAAGCCAGTCGACGGGAGCCTGATTGCGGAGTTCCTCGGTGACCCCCGCCATCACATCTGCGTCGCCATCGAGGACGGCGCCGTCGTCGGCTTCGCCTCGGCCGTCCACTACGTCCACCCCGACAAGCCGACGGAGCTGTGGATCAACGAGGTCGGCGTCGCCGCGGCGTTCCAGCGCAAGGGACTGGCGAAGGCCATCCTCCAGGCGTTGCTGTCACACGCCAGGTCAATCGGCTGCGGCGAGGCCTGGGTGCTGACGGACGAGGACAACGCCCCGGCGCGGGCTCTTTACAAATCGGCGGGCGGCCAGGAGACGCCGCGGAACGTAGTGGTGACCTTCACACTGGCGTGATTCCGCACCGGCGTGCAGGAATGCTGTCGGCGGCGGGGGGCGGACGAGATGGCGGAGGGGCTAGGTCTGATACCGGCGGAGCGGCGCGAGGCGGTGCGCACGGCTCTGGCGGCCGCCTTCGGCGCGCGTCCGGTCGTCGGCTGGCGCCTGTTGCAAGGTGGGGTGTCCGGGGCCCTCATCTGGCGCGTCGAGGTGGGGGAGACTTCGTACGTTCTGCGGCTGGAGCCCGAACGCATCGCCCTCGACCACCGGCAACGCGGCTACGCCTGCATGAGCGCCGCGGCGTCGGCGGGCGTGGCCCCGATGGCGCGATACGCCGATCCGGTGGCCGGCGTCGCGGTCATCGACTTCGTGGACGCCCGCCCCCTGTCGGAACATCCGGGCGGACCCGCGGGCTTGGCGCGGGCGCTCGGCGGCCTCATTGCGCGGATCCAGGCGACGCCGCCCTTCCCCCTGCTGAACGGCGAGGCGGATGTGATCGCCGCCCTGCTCGCCGGCCTGGACGCGTCGGGGCTGTTGGCCCCGGGGTTGCTGGATCCGCACGCGGACGGCCTCGCCAGGATTCGCGCCGCCTGTCCGTTGGATCCGTCGTCGTTCGTCTCCAGCCACAACGATCCCAACCCGCGCAACATGCTGTTCGACGGCCAGCGGGTCTGGCTGGTCGACTGGGAGCTGGCGTTCCGCAACGATCCGCTGTTCGACATCGCGATCCTGACGACCGAACTGGTGACGACGCCGGAACTAGAAGCCCTCCTGGTCGCGGCGTGGGCTGGCCGGCCGTCGGATCCGGCCTTGCGGGCGCGGCTTGCCGTGACGCGCCTGCTCACCCGGCTGTTCTACGGCTGCATCGCGCTGGAGGCGTTCGCCGGCCTTCCCCGCTCCGTGCCCGAGACGAGCCTCAAGGCTCTTACGCCGGCCGGGTTTCGTGACGCCGTGGCCGAGGGCCGCCTGGGCGAGGGATCCGAAATCGCCTGGGCCTTCGGCAAGATGTCACTCGCCGCCTTCATCGCCGGCCTCGCCGCGCCGGGTTTCGAGCCGGCGCTGGCGCTAGCGCAAACGCCATCCAGGTGGGATCACCTGGATGGCGATGATTTGCGCTAGAGTCATACACTGGAGCGTTCGCTGATCGCCGAACCAGTTCCCACTTCGGCGGCGAACGCCCTGGCGCGGGAAAGCGCCGCCGGCTTCGTGGCCAACAGGCAAGCTGTCAAAGAATTCACGTGACGAATTCCGGGTCATTGTTTCAAGGCTCTCGCATGAGCCTTGCCCGTTTTTTGCCACCGTCTCTGCTTGCCGCGGTGTCGATCGTCGCCTTCGCTCCGGCGCAGGCCGCCCTGCCCCGTTTCCCCCAGCCCTATGGCGACCGCATCGTCTTCGTAGCGGACGGCAATATCTGGTCCGTGCCCAAGACGGGGGGCATCGCCGAGCGGCTGACCAGTGCGCAGGGCCAGGACCTGATGCCGCGCGTGTCACCGGACGGCCGGTGGATCGCCTATACCGAGGCCAGCAAGGCGGGGACCGACATCTGGGTCATTCCGGCGGCCGGCGGCGCGGCGCGGCGGCTGACCTACCATCCCACCACCGAGGCCGGGACCGGCGGGCGGCACGGGCCTGACAACATGGTGGTCACCTGGACGCCCGATTCCCAGTTCGTGGTGTCCCTGACCAAGCGCGACCAGTGGAACAGCTGGATCCAGTACATGTACAAGGTCCCCGTGTCGGGCGGCCTGCCGGTCCCGATGGCGATCGACAGCGCGGTGGGCCTGGCGACGTTCGCGCCGGACGGGCGCACCATCGCCTACAACCGCATCTTCCGGAATTTCCGCACCTGGAAGCGCTACAACGGCGGCCTCGCCCAGCAGGTGTTCACCTACGATTTCGACACGCGGAAGCTCGTGCAGATCACCGACTGGTCGGGCACCAACACCTCGCCGATGTGGTGGCGGCGGCGGATCTATTTCCTGTCGGACCGCGACGCCCAGAGGCGGGCGAACATCTGGGTCTATGACGAGGACAGCAAGCAGACCCGGCAGGTCACCCACTTCACCGACTACGATATCGACTTCCCGGCCCTGGGCGGCGACGGCATCGCCTTCCAGCAGGGCGGCAAGCTCTTCCTGCTCGACCTGCCCAGCGAGCAGCTGCACGAGGTTCCGGTCGCCGTCCCCGACGACAATCCGCGCACCCGGCCGCACGTGGCCGACGTCAAGGACCAGATCCGCGCCAGCGACCCGGCGCAGCAGGTAGACTTCGCCCTGGCCCCCAACGGCAAGCGCACCCTGTTTTCCGCCCGCGGCGATATCTTCAGCGTGCCCACCGAGGAGGGCGCGACCCGGGACCTCACCGGCACGCCCGGCATCGACGAGGACCACCCGGCCTGGTCGCCCGACGGCAGGACCATCGCCTACACCACCGACGTCGGCGGCGCGCAGCAGATCGCCGTGCGGCCCGCCGAGGGGGGCGCCGAGCGGGTGCTGACGGCGTTCCCGAAGGGCTATTTCTACGGCCCGCTGTTCTCGCCGGACGGCCGGATGCTGGCGTTCAGCGACGGCGAGCACCGCCTGTGGCTGGTCAACGTGGCCGGCGGCCCGCCGCGGCAGGTCGCCCAGGACAAGCTCAACGAGATCCACGACCAGTCGTTCTCGCCCGACGCCCGCTGGCTCGCCTTCAGCATGGCCACCGAGACGCGCCGCAACGACCTTTATCTCTACGACATCGCCGGCGGGCGGCTGACGCGGGTGGGCGACGGGACCAGCATCGACGCCAATCCGGTGTGGTCGCCCGACGGCAAGTACCTCTACTTCACCTCCAACCGGCACGAGAATCCGGTTCCGTCGGACTCCGAGTTCGACTTCGCCATCCTCAAGTCGATGGGGGTCTACGCCATGCCGCTGGCCCGCGACACCGTCTCGCCGATGGAGCCGCGGTCCGACGAGGCGGACACCGGGCCGGCCCCAGAAAACGGCCCGGGCATGCCGCAGACCGCGTCCGGCCGCACCAAGCCCGCCCGGCCCCTGAGCGCCGAGGAGGCCAAGGGCGAGCACGGCAAGCCGGCCCCCGAGCATCCGGGGCCGATCGCGCCGATCCGGGTGGACCTGGAGGGGCTGATGGGCCGGGCCGTGGCGCTGCCGATCGAGCCCGGCGAGATCGCCCAGCTCGATGCGCGCACCGACCGCATCTACTACCTGACGCAGCCAATCGGCATGATCGAGGGCGCCCTCAACGGCGAGAAGCCGGCGCTGCACTTCTACGACTTCAAGAAGCGCAAGGATTCGGTGGTCACGCAGGACGTCGACGCCTACTCCCTATCGCTCGATGGTCAGCATGTGCTGGTCAGGCGCAAGAGCGACTACACCGTCCTGGACACCAAGGCCGACGCCGCCAAGGACGACGACAGCAGGAAGAAGCTCGACCTCGGCCATATGCGCGTGCTGGTCGATCCGCCCGCCGAGTGGGCCGAGATGTTCGACAACGCCTGGCGGCTGGAGCGGGACATGTTCTTCTCGCCGGTGATGAACGGCCAGGACTGGAACGCCGTCCGCGACAGCTACCGCAAGCTGCTGCCGCAGCTCGGCTCGCGCGAGGACCTCAACTATCTGATCGGCCAGATGCTGGGCGAGATCGGCAACTCGCACACCTACGTCGGCGACGGCGACGATGGCGACACCGGGCCGAAGGTGCACACGGCGCTGCTCGGCGTCGACTGGACGCTCGATCCGGCTTCCGGCCGCTACCGCTTCGCGACCATCTACCCGGGCGACAACACCCGCGACGCCTATCGCAGCCCCCTCGCTCAGCCGGGCCTGAACGTGAAGGCGGGGGACTACCTGCTGGCGGTCAACGGCGTGGAGCTGCGCGCGCCCGCCGATCCCGACAGCCTGATGCAGCTCGCCGATGCCGAGACCACCGTGGAGCTGACGGTATCCGACAGTCCCGCGGGCGCGCGGCGCCATGTGGTGGTGAGGCCCGTGGCGCAGGAGCTGGGCCTGCGCGAGGCGGCCTGGATCGCCCACAACCGCGCGACGGTGGACCGCCTCAGCGGCGGGCGGATCGGCTACGTCTACATGTCCGACATGGAGCAGCTGGGGCTGCAGCAGTTCGTGCGCCAGTTCTACTCGCAGCTGAACAAGCAGGCGCTGATCATGGACGATCGCTGGAACGGCGGCGGCTTCATCGCGCCCTACGCCCTGGAGCGCCTGCGCCGGATGCTGGTGAGCCTGGCGGTCAACCGGGAAGGCGCCATCGGGACCGAGCCGCAGGAGGTGCTGAACGGGCCGAAGGTCGCCCTGCTGAACCACTGGTCGGCGTCGGACGGCGACATCTTCCCCTATCTGTTCAAGCTCTACGGCCTGGGCAAGCTGGTCGGCACCCGCTCCTGGGGCGGGGTCCGCGGCATCCGCGGCGAGTGGCGCATGCTGGACGGCGGCTACGTCACCATCCCGGAGGAGGCGCTCTACACCCCCGACAGCCAGTGGGCGGTGGAGAACCACGGCGTCGACCCCGACATCGAGGTCGAGAACCAGCCCGCGGACCTCCTCGCGGGCCACGACGCCCAGCTGGAGACCGCGGTCGATGTCCTGATGAAGCAGATTGCCGGCAGGCCCGCCGGCCTGCCCCGCCCGCCGCCGCTGCTACCGCCCTATCCGGCGAGCGGCGTCGTGCCGCCGCAGCCTTAGCGGCGCAGCACCGCAGGGGGGGCGCCGCTCCGCCATCAAACGTATCCTTTTTGCTCGCCGGACCGTCTAGAGATCGAAGGCGGAGGGAACGATGACGGCGCCGGTGACCGACGAGACGGCCCGTACGATGCGGGCGCTGTGGTTCGACTACCTGGACGCCGTCCAGGCCGAGCGGCCGAAGCTGCATGCTTTTTGCCTGAGACTGACCGGCACGGTGTGGGACGCCGAGGACCTGGCGCAGGACACCCTGCTGCGCGGCTTCGGGTCCATCGGACGGTGCGATATGTCGCCGCCGAAGGAGGACGGGACGGGCGGCCGCTGGTTCGACAAGCCGCAGGCCTATCTGGCGCAGATCGCCACCAACCTGTGGATCGACCGTTGGCGGCGGTCCGGCCGCGATACGACGGTGAGCGAAACCGACGCCGGGAGCGAGGACCCCGCCCCGGTGATCACCCGGTCCGCGGGCGCCACGCTGTTCGAGCGGGCCGCGCCGCAGGAGCGCGCCGCCGTAGTGCTGAAGGACGTGTTCGACTTCTCCCTGGAGGAGATCGCCGCGATGCTCGCCACCTCGCCCGGGGCGGTGAAGGCGGCGCTGCACCGGGGCCGCGGCAAGCTTCGCGAGGCGACGACCGCCGTCCCGGCGCGCACCAATCCGGCGTCTGCGGCGCTGATCGACCGGTTCATCGCCGCCTTCAACGCCCGGGACGTGAGCGCGATCACGGCGTTACTGCTCGAGTCCGTCACCTACGAGCCGCAGGGCGTCGGCGGCGAGCGGGGAACGCGGGGGATCTGGCTAAAGGTCCCTGTTCCGGACGTCGTCTCCGCCGAGCGCCACATCGTCGACGGCGAGCCGGTGGTCGCCTTCACCTTCGTGACTGGCGGCGTGAAGCGGCTGGGCGGGTTGGAACGGCTCGAGGAAGTCGAGGGCCGGATCTCGCGGATCATCAACTACTACTTCTGCCCCGACACCCTGGCCCACGCCGCCGCGGCGCTGGGCATGGCGCCCTGGTCGAACGGCTACCACCAGGAGGGCGAGACCCTGTCCAGGATGATCGCCACCGCCGGCTTGCCCTGGGCCTGACCATCCTCGCCCAAGTCGCTTCAACTGCCGTCCAGTTTGGCGAAGGCTTCGCGGACCGCGCGCATGGCTTCCACGGCGCGGGGGATGCCGGCGTAGAGGGAGAGGTGGTTCACGACCTCTTCGATCTCGACGCGGGTCAGGCCGTGGCGCAGGCCGGCGGGGGCGTGGACGGCGAGTTCGGCCGTGGCGCCCAGGCTCGTCAGGATGGCGATGACCACGATCGAGCGGTCCCGGCGCGAGAGCTGCGGACGGCACCAGATCTCGCCGAACGCCCAGCGATAGGCGACGACGCCCACCTCGCCCAGCATCGTCTCCATACGCTCCAGGCCCGCGGCGGGGTTGAGCACGCCCTTCCATCCGGTGATGGTGCAGAGGACGTCGGCCCCGTCGCGGTCGCGCTCCTGGTCCGACTTCGAGGCCGCCGCCTCGCGGGCCGGAAGCTGCTCCGCGCCGGACGCCGCCAGCAGCGCCTTGTCGATGCGCCGGCTGGAGGCCATCGCGGCCGGGAATCCGGCGTAGGCGGCGACGTGGAGAAGGATCTCCTCGATCTCGTCGGGCCTGAGGCCGTTGCGCAGGCCGTTGGCGGTGTGCGCCACCAGCTCTTCGTCCCGCGCCTGGGCGGCCAGCACCGAGATGACCAACAGCGAGCGGTCGCGGCGGCTGAGCTGCGGGCGCGACCACATGGCCCCGACGACATCGAAGGCCATGCTGCCCAGGGCCCCCTGGCGGCGGGCGAAACTGGCGGCGATGCGTTCGGGTTCAACGCCCGGGGCGAAGCATTCGAACGTCTCGGCGGCGCTGGCGTGGCGCTGGGCGTAGGTCTCTGACGCGGCCATGGCGGGGCTCCGGGCTGGGGCGGGGTCGCCGCACTATGGCGCCCCGGGCGGCAATACCAAACCCCGCGGGTCCAGGTAGGGTGGCGCTGGACGACCAAGGGGGAGCGCATGGACCTCAATGAACGAACGGGCGCCGTGAAGGCCTGGCTCGACGCCAAGCCGGGCGCGGCCACGGAGCCCGCCGCCGCCGGCACGCTGATCTACAAGGTGATGGGGAAGATGTTCGCCATCCTCTCCACCCGTGGATTCGAGGGGGTCAGCCTGAAGTGCGACCCGCACCTGGCCGAGATCCTGCGTGAGCAATACGCCGGCGTCGGCCACCGCTACCACCTCGATCGCCGGCACTGGATTAGCGTACGCCTCGGCGCCGATGTGCCGCTGGAGGAGGTCGAACGCCTTACGGCGCAATCCTACGATTTGGTGTGCGCGGGTCTCACCCGCAAACAGAGGGCCGAGCTCGAAGGCCAGAGCGGGCTCAGTTCTTCCTGAGGGCGGAAGACACTGGCCCCGACCTGAGCCGGGACCAGCGGCCGTCTTCAGGCCGCGTCGACCAGGACGATCTCGGCGTCTTCGAGGGCCTTCACGCGCAGGGTATCGACGCCGCGGATGGCCGCCCCGTCGCGGTGACCGACGCGGACGCCGTCGACTTCGACCGCGCCGACCGCCGGCACGAGGTAGCCGTGGCGGCGGGCGCCGAGGGGATAGTCGATGACCTGGCCAGCCTTGAGCGTGGCGCCCAGCACGCGGGCGTCGGTGCGGATCGGCAGGGCGTCGGCGTCGGCCGCGTCGCCGGAGGCGAGGACCACGAAACGGCCGGCGCGGTCGTCCTTGGGGAACGGCCGGGCGCCCCAGGCGGGCGCGCCGCCGCGGCGGTCGGGCTCGATCCAGATCTGGAAGAGCGTGGTTGCTTCCGGCTCGCGGTTGTACTCGCTGTGCACGATGCCCGAGCCGGCGGACATCACTTGCACGTCGCCGGCCTCGGTGCGGCCGGTGTTGCCCAGGCTGTCCTTGTGGGTGATCGCGCCTTTGCGGACATAGGTGATGATCTCCATGTCGTTGTGCGGATGCGGCGGGAAGCCGCTGTTCGGGGCGATGGTGTCGTCGTTCCAGACGCGCAGGGCGCCCCAGTGGACCCGGGCCGGATCGTAGTAGCTGGCGAACGAGAAGTGGTGCTTGGCCTTCAGCCAGCCGTGGTCGGCGCCGCCGAGGCTGTCGAAGGGTCGGACATCGATCATGACGTGTCTCCTGTGACGGGGTGGGATTGTTGACCGCACAGGTGGGGGCGGGACAGGGTTGATAGAATGGATACAATGGAAAGCCACGGTTGCCGGAATCTGCACGATGAGCCTCCCCGACTTCGAGGCCTGGGCGATCTTCGCCAAGGTGGTTGAGAGCGGCTCGTTCGCGCGGGCGGCGGCGGCGCTGCGCCTCTCCAAGCCCACCGTCTCCAAAGCGGTGAGCCGCCTCGAGCTGCGCCTGGGCGCGGCGCTCCTGCACCGGACCTCCCGGCGGCTCACCCTCACCGACACCGGGACCCGGGCGCTGGAGCGGGCGCGGCGAATCCTCGAGGAGGGTGAGGCTGTCGAGGCCGACGTCGTCGACCAGGCGGCGGCGCCGCGGGGGCGGGTGCGCGTGGCCGCGCCGATGTCGTTCGGGATCGCCCACGTGGCGCCGATCCTGCCGGAATTCATGGAACAGCACCCCGAGGTGGAGATCGACCTGCAGCTGGGCGACGAGCAGGTCGACCTGGTGGGCGGGGGCTTCGACCTGGCGCTGCGGATCGCCAGCCTGCCGGACTCCAGCCTGAGGACCCGGCGCCTGTGCACCGTGCGCCGGCCGCTGGTCGGCGCGCCCGGCTATTTCGCCCGCCACGGCCGGCCAGGGCATCCCGCGGATCTCGATCGGCACCGCGCCCTCATCTACACCAACCAGCCC
>Ga0070730_10002845_pt1 | contig 15678 bp, 10 predicted proteins | sample Coa_R1_3_FD_66447 | JGI IMG/M metagenome (GOLD analysis project Ga0070730, IMG submission 66447) | Surface soil microbial communities from Centralia Pennsylvania, which are recovering from an underground coalmine fire - Coalmine... | ecosystem: Environmental > Terrestrial > Soil > Unclassified ...
CAGCCGAGCGCCATCGCCCGTGGACTGGCTTCAAGGCACACTCGCACGCTCGGCCTGATTACAGCAGATTTCGGTGACTATTTCTTCAATCAGGTGATTGCGGGGGCAGAAATTGAGGCTCGCAAGCATGGCTATTTCGTCATGTTGGGTAGTACGGAGCGCAATCCTAAGGATGAACCGGAATACCTGCGTCTCCTGACGGAGCGACAGGTCGAAGGGATACTTTTTGCCTTGCCCAGTACGGAGGTTGATACCCGACCCCTGGAAAATTTGTTGAAAGACGGCGTTCCGGTCGTTACAACAGCCTACCATCTACCCAATCACCGACTGACTGTCGTAGACGTAGACAACGTAGACGGCGCGGAGAAAGCGACACAACATCTGCTCGACTCTGGACATCACCAGATTGCAACGATTACCGGCCCCAGGCAGTGGAAATCTGTCAGTGATCGCCACGTCGGCTATCGAGCAGCGCTTGAAAACGCAGGTCTACAGGCTGACCCGGCGCTCGCCGTCGAGGGCGATTGGACCTACGTGAGTGGATATAAGGCCATTGAGGAATTGCTGGGCAGGAAAGTGCAGTTTACAGGGATTTTTGCCCAGAGCGATCAAATGGCAATTGGCGCAATGCGCGCCTTGCGCGATGCAGGCAAGCGTATTCCTGAAGACATCTCAATTGTCGGCTACGATGACATCCCGGTTGCAGCCTATTGCGACCCACCTTTGACGACAATGCGCCAGCCCATGCGTGAGGTGGGCCAGGTCGCCGCCCGACTGCTCATACAGACTATCGAGAATGCGGACATTATCGAGGAGGAAGTTTTGTTGAAAACCGAATTGATCCGGCGCAATTCGTGTGTTTGAGGTTCATTTAGCCTGTAGGAGAAGCATGGCGTTGAAAGGGAAAGGGTTTTGACCAGTCCTGGTAGATAGGCAACCCTTTCCGCTTTGCGGCATCGTCGGAGAACTTCCAGACGGTGCGCACCGCATCAGTATAACTTTAATCCCTCATAGATGGTTACGAAGATGCGGTGCTTATCGGGCTGGTCGAGTCAGGAGGTGACATTTTATCAGCGAAGTCAACCACCGTATCTTTTGTGAATCAAGTTCCAATAGCAATTTGAAGACTGGCTCTAATGAGGAGAATAAGCAATGTTTTCGACTTTAAGAGTAAGACGTTTGGTTTCTCTATCGCTTTTCCTGACGTTGGCCCTGACCGCGTTTGCGGTAGTGCCTACAAGTGCCCAGAGCAAGCCGTCAGGGACAATCACCGTCTGGGGATGGCAGGCGACACAGGACAGCATCTTCAAGACCGGCGTGTTGCAGGATTTTAACGCTGCGTATCCAGATATTAAGGTCAACTGGGTCGTCTATGCCCCCGGCGACGTCTACCAAAAATTGCCCCTGGCGCTCTCCGCTGGTACAGGCGCACCGGACGTGTCGGTAGTAGAAGACAGCCATCTGGCCCAGTTCGTGTATCTGGGTGGCCTGTCAGACCTCACCGACAAAGCCAAACCTTATGTGGATAAAATCCTCCCTTACAAATGGACACAAGGCACCAAAGACGGCAAGAATTACTCGATTCCGTGGGATAGCGGCCCTGTCGTGCTCTTCTACCGGCGCGATGTCTTCAAGAAGGCTGGTCTGAAAGACGATCCCGATAGTGTTAGCGCAGCCGTTGCGACCTGGGACAATTACCTTACAACCTGCCAGACGATCAAAGATAAGACCGGCTTCCTGTGCTTCCCCAGTAACAAAGCGAACAACGACGCCAGAATCTACGAAATGATGCTCTGGCAGCAGGGCCTCGGCTATACCGATGGCAATGGCAAGGTTACTGTGGATAGCGCAGGCAACGTCGCCACGCTGGAAGAGCTTGGCAAATTCTGGAAGGCGGGCTTACTCAGCGATCAACAACCCTGGATGCAAGGGTGGTATGATGATTTTGCCAGCCTGACCAAACCAGTCGCCAGCCTGCCGGAAGCGGCGTGGATGGGTGTATTCCTGAAGTCCTGGATCGCGCCCGGCACGGCGGGCCAATGGGGCGTCGCGCAGATGCCTGCTATGAAGGCGGGCCAGGCGCGAACGGCAAATGACGGCGGTTCGTCCTTCGTCATCCCGGATCAGAGCCAAAATAAGGATGCCGCCTGGGCATTCGTTGAGTTTGTAGCAACCCATGCGCAAGAGCAGAACAAGATTTTCGCCTATAGCGACTTCTTCCCATCACTGCCCGCCGCTTATGACGATGCCCTGTACATTGAACCCGATACCTTCTTTGGTGGCGAGCCAACCCGGCAGCTTTACGTTCAGGAAGTCAAGCTGATTCCTCAGGCCTTTGTGTACGGGCAGTACTATAGCGAGCAAAATGGCTATGTTGCAACGGCCATTCAAAAATTCGCTACCGGTAAAATGTCGGCGGCGGATGCGCTCAAGGAAGCAGCAACCGCGATTCGGCAAAAGGAAAACTTGAACTAAGGATTTCCCCCTATCCCCTTCCCCGTTAAGGGGGAAGGGGAAAAGATGCTCTGTAGGGACAATCAGGGCCTTGTCCGAGGTGACAGGAGCCAGATCAGGATGGTCAACAGATCCCCTCTCCGGCTGTTTGCGAGAGGGGGCCAGGGTTTCGGTCAATCCGGTGTGGCCGCCCAATGTATTGGTTCGTCTCGTAAACCGTGAGTGTGAATGTTTCCTGGGAGGTCAGTCTATGGCCGAACTAGCCACCATCCGCCAGCAGCCAATAGCCCAGACGACGCAACCATCCTTGTGGCATAGGATGTGGAAGGCCCGCTGGCCGTACTTATTTGTTGCGCCTTTCTACATATCCTTTTCAATATTTGCGCTGTTCCCGGTCGCTTTTTCGATCTACCTCAGCCTTACCGAGTGGAATGGTCTTGCCCCGATCAAATTTGTTGGACTCAACAATTACAGCTTACTGCTAAAGGATCAGCTTTTCTGGCAATCGATCATTAACGGCCTCACGCTATTTGTCATGTATGTGCCGATCATGGTGGTTCTGGCCCTGGTGCTGGCGGTGATTTTGAATTCCAAACGCATACGGGCCTATCGCGTCTTTCGCGCCTTGATCTTTCTGCCGTATATTACCAACATGGTCGCCGCCGGGTTTACTTTCCAACTTATGCTCAACCAGCAGCAAGGGCTGTTCAATACGCTTCTCGGTATGGTCGGCATTGCTCCGGTTCCCTGGCTGCAAGATACATTTTGGGCAAAAGTGTCGTTGTGTTTGCTCATCCTGTGGGCCTACCTCGGCTATCACATGATAATCATGCTGGCGGGCCTGCAAACAATCCCTGGTGAATTGACCGAGGCCGCCGAGATTGACGGAGCCAGTCGAGTCCAGGCGTTTCTGTACATTACCGTTCCACTCATGCGCCCTACCATCTTTTTTTCAGTCGTGCTTTCCACGATTGGCAGCTTTGATCTCTTTACCGAAGTGAATTCACTCTTCGGCGGTACCAGCGGGCCGATCAACACTGCATTGACGCCGATTATCCACATCTTTAACCAGGCTTTTGGCGCCAACCGATTGGGCTATGCCTCGGCGGCGGCCTACGTCTATTTTGCATTCGTATTCGTGCTGACACTGTTCCAGGTCCGTTACGTCGGTCGCCAGCAAACTTGAGTGGAGGGCGATATGTCAACTGTGATGCCCATGCGGAGGCGAGTGACTCGCACTGCCGAAGATGTGGCGATGTATGGGTTCTTGATCGCCGTGTCGGCGTTCATGATCTTGCCATTCCTGTGGATGCTCAGTACGTCGTTCAAATCGGCAGATGAGATATTTGCGTCCCCGCCAATTTTTCTGTCGGCCAAAGCCGATCTCCACGCCTATGCCTATCTTTTCGATCATAATATCCTGAGTGCAGTCGGCAATACATTTCTGATCGCCACTTCAGCCACGCTGCTTGAACTGTTTTTCTGCTCGCTGGGCGGCTATGCCTTCGCCAAGTTCAAATTTCCCGGCCAGACCGCCATGTTCACCTTCCTGTTAGGAACGATGATCATCCCCTTCACCGTGATCATGGTGCCGCTGTACGTAATCATGCGCGACTTCAGGTGGATCGATACGTTCTGGCCGCTCATCGTCCCTGGCGCGGCCAATGCTTTCGGAATCTTCTTTATGCGGCAATACATTCTGTCGCTGTCCGATGAACTGCTAGACGCGGGCCGCATTGACGGCGCGACGGAGTTCGGCCTGTACTGGCGAATTGTGCTGCCCATTATCGCGCCTGGCATGACGGCGCTGGGGTTGATTTTCTTTATGAGTTCCTGGAATTCCTTTTTGTGGCCGCTCATTATCCTGAAATCGCAGGAAAAATTTACACTGCCACTGCTCATCCGGTCCATGACTGGCCCGGCAGGGCGCACGGTCTACGACATTCAAATGGCCGCTTCGATCATCAGTATCATTCCTTTGCTCATTATCTTCTTGATCTTCCAGCGCCGGATTGTGGAGGGTATTCAAGCTGGCGCGATTCGAGGTTAAGGAAGGCCCTCATGTTTCACTTCGGAGTTGATTATTATCCCGAGCAATGGCCTGAAGAGCGCTGGGGGGAAGATGCCCGGCTGATGGCTGAGGCTGGTTTCAACGTCGTACGATTGGCCGAATTTGCCTGGGCAAAACTGGAGCCGTCCGAGGGTGACTTCAATTTTGACTGGCTGGATCGCGCGCTGTCTGTAATGAGCGAACGGGGCATTCAGGCGATCCTGGGTACGCCTAGCGGGTCGCCACCGGCATGGCTGATGACACGTTACCCGGAAGTATTTCGGATGCGTGCAGACGGGCGCTACCTCACCTTTGGCAACCGGCGCGAATATTGCCCCAACAACCCGCTTTATCGAGAGTACGTGCGGCGGATCGTGACCTGTATGGCCGAACGCTATGCGGGTCATCCGTCGGTGATTGGCTGGCAGATCGATAATGAGTTTGGTGACCGCTGCTATTGCCCGGTTTGCACATCCGCCTTTCAAGATTGGCTGTGTAAACGTTATATCTCTCTGGACGAACTCAACCAGAAATGGGGCACTGTGTTTTGGAGCCATACCTATAGCGATTGGTCACAGATTCCAGTCCCTTTGACGACTAGCAATGCGCCAAACCCTGGCCTTGCCCTGGATTTTTCTCGCTTCGCTTCCGACTCCTACGTGGACTTTCAGCAGGCGCAGATTGACATTCTACGGCATCTCTGTCCCAAGCATTTCATCACTCACAATTTGATGGGCTTCCAGTACGACCAGTTGGATTACTTCGACCTGGCTCGACCTCTCGATTTTGTTGCGTGGGATAATTACCCTCGCAACCAATGGAGTTTTCATGCTGACGTGGACTCCAGTGGGCTTGCATTAGCCGCCGACACCATGCGTGGTCTCAAACGTCAGAACTTTTGGGTAATGGAACAGCAGGCGGGGGCAGGTGGCTGGGAAAGCCTCGCGGTAAGCCCGCGCCCTGGCGAACTGCGACTGTGGGCCTATCAGGCCATTGCTCACGGGGCAGATGGCGTGCTCTTTTTTCGCTGGCGAACGGCTCGCTACGGCACGGAACAAAACTGGCATGGCCTCCTGGACTACAATGCCAACCCGGGCCGCCGTTACCAGGAAATCAAGAAAATGGGCGCTGAGTTGCATAAAGTCGGCGATAGAATCGCCACTTCGAAAGTGAAGCCCAGTATTGCGATGCTGCTATCCTATCCTTCACGTTTCGCCTTTCAGGTTCAAGCGATCAATCCCCAGTTCAACTATTCGGCGCATTTTCACCAATTCTACAAGGCGCTGCACCGGCATGGCGTGGCGATAGACGTGGTCGAACCAGAAACTGATCTGACGGCTTACAAACTGGTCATTGCGCCAGCGCTTACCGTGATGCCGGAACGTGTTGCTGACAATCTCAGGAAGTATGTAAAGTTGGGCGGTGTACTGGTCGCTACGCCCAGAACCGGTATCAAGGACGAAGCGAACGCCGTAGTGGATTTGCCTCTCCCTGGGTTGCTATCAGACGTATTCGGGATTGTCGTCGAAGAGTATGATTCACTTCCGCCAGGTGTAGAACAGGTGCTTGAGTTCTCGTTATCGGAACTATCCGTGACCAATCCACCATCGGCCAGTATTTTATGTGAAATCCTCATGCCGCGAGGAAGCGAGGTAATAGCACGCTACACCCGCGATTATTACGCTAGCAAACCGGCTATCACTTTGAACCACTTCGGAAATGGGCAGGCGGTGTATGTTGGCACAGTTGGCGCAAGCCCACTATACGATACCCTCGCAGGCTGGCTGCTAGGCGTGGCGGGAGTCCGGCGATTGGTGGCCGCGCCATCCGGCGTTGAAGTTGCCGAACGTTGGCAGGGAGATCGGAGCCTGCTCTTTGTCCTTAACCACACCGAACACGTACAGGAGATCACTCTAAATGGCCTCTACACCAACTTGCTGAATGGTAAGGACACTATCGAAGGGACAATTGTTGTGTCGCCGCGGAACGTCCTGGTACTTGAAAAGGCTTGATGCTCGTGCTACGCGCGTGGCCCGCATGATTGTCGCATTACCAGTTCCGTTTTCAGGATGATGTCTTCGACTGGGTCTTCGGTGTGTTGGACAGTATGGATGAGTAACTGGAGAGCGGCGGTTCCCATGCCGTAACTGCTTTGGCGTACCGTCGTGAGCGGTGGCACATTGTACACAGCGCCCGGAATATCGTCGAAACCCACGACCGAAACATCTTGCGGAACGCGCAAGTTAGAATCGTGCAAAGCCTGGATTGCACCAATTGCCATTCGATCATTGTGCGCGAACAACCCGGTAAACGGCACCTTCCGCTCCAGGAATGTGTGCGCTGCCTCGTATCCGCTTTGATAGGACCAATCGCCCTCTACCAATCGTTCAGGATCGATCCTCAGACCTGCCGCCTCAAGTGCCAGCCTGCCTCCATACATTCTATCAGTTGCGGCTTTCCAGGCCAGGGGGCCGGTAATCATGGCAATATCCCGGTGGCCGTAATCGAGCAAACATTGCACGGCCTGGCGACCCCCATCTACGTTGTCGTGATCCACCACCGGTATCCTGGAGTCTGGGAAACGATAAGCAGCGGTGACGACTGGAATATCTTTATGTACGCTGTCAATGAATTCCAGGGCGCCGGGTTCAGGGATCGGGTAGAAAAAGACCAGCCCTTCCACTTGCCTTTGTTGAACCAGCCTCATGTAGCCGGGTGCGTTGTCCTCGTCCCGGCCATTGCTCCCAAGAATGAGAAAATAGCCTTGCCGATGTGCCTCCGCCTGGGCGCCTGCGATCATCAACCCCAGCGAAGGCTCCTCGAAGTCATTGGCGATCAAGCCAAGAATTCGTGTGGAATGAGATACCAGGCTACGAGCAGCAGCACTGGGCTGGAAGTTGAACCGATCAATGACTTCCTGAACGCGCTGACGAGTTTCAAGCGCGACATCCGGACGGCCATTGATGACGCGGGAAACAGTCGGAACCGACACACCCGCTTCCTGAGCAATCTGAAAAATCGTCGTTGAGTGTCTCTTCTTCAATACATTCTCTCGGTAACGCTTCCGGTAACGCTCCCAATATTAGCATGGCTAGTTTACAATCGTCAACCTGTGCCGGAAATCGTAAGCCCCACCAGACGAATCATCATCACGTTCGATAGGTTGGTGCAGCCGATAGTTGCCGCCAATATCGGTCAGTGTATAAGCATCTTCCGCACCGTTCTGAACTAAACCACAGTCGGCTGAAGCCGACAGGTTAGGGGAACCACTAAAAATGGGCGTTTCAGGCTGAAGCCTGCTGAATGGTTTTAGTCTCAGCTAACCTCCCAATTAAGCAAAAGCTTCCTTCTGAGAAGGGAGCCTATCGTTAGAGGATGCTCTTATTGACCGCGCCGCGGCTGCATTTCTTAACTATACATCCCCGCGATCCAATTAGCGGCGGATAAGCCTATTTACGCGATGGACAGAAATACCAAATTCCTCTGCTAAATCGACAGCGCGTTTACCTGCCAGGTAGCGCCGGACAATTTCTTGATTACGTTCAACTTTCGGTGGTATCATGCTGCTAGCCGGTTTAGTAGGATTCTGCCTATCTCCGTACATCATCCAAAGGACGATTGCCACAGCAATGCCCATCGAGTCACGTGATGTGGTTTCGTAGCCCGCCGGGAGTAAAATTTAATAATAATGTAATATTATTACAAATAAGTGAACCGTCGCCCGAAAGACTTATATGGTGACGACGCGCATTATTGGCAGCGGTGCGGTGATGTCTCTGCCAGGATCGGTTTTGCAGTACTGCACGGTAACTGCCTATACTTGATCGGCCGATTGCTGGTTCAAAAGCATTGACCGAGTCCGCTCGAGGTCGTAAATCACGCCTAAGCTGGACTTTGAACATGACAACGCTTTAACCATGAGCCGCTAGATGAGAAGCCGAGCAAGAGGCTATCAAATGCTCTCAGCCTTTTCACATATTGGTGTGATCTCGAGATATTGAAAAGTCCCGACCAGTTCTTCCCCTTGCCCTGACGATGAGCAGACTCGGATAATTTAGATGTTCAAGGTCCAGCGAAGAAGCCATTTGGAATGTCTGAAATAGTGGCTAAACTGGGGGATGAGACCCAAACGATATACGAGCGATTTAGATGATTTATTCCGGCATGACCCATCTCATGGTCAGGCTCTTGGCTCGAAAGCACGCTACCTAAGCGTTCCAAGTGGCTTCTGAATTTATGCTGCACCAGTAGTTGTTAACGTTACGGGGAAATATAGTGCCAATCTCAAACAAAATTTTATCAACAATCGACGACCAACTCGTATTACAAATTTTAATCGGTATTGCCGGGCTGTTATGGGCAGTGCTTTTGATTGGCAACGCATATTTGAAACCGTTCTCATCTACGCTGATTGATTTCATCGTAATACTGGAGACTTCGTTAGTCGCTATTGGACTCTTATGGAAACGCAGTCCGCAGCTAGCCCGATACGCCTTCATACTCGCAATGAATGGCTTTTCGGGCGGTGCTTTGATCGCTTTCCATTCCCCTGCGTTTTTATATATTTTTTCTGCCAACCTTATCTTATCGATGTTGTTGCTCAAGAGTTATTTTGCGTGGGCTAACTTGCTCATTACCAGTGCGTACACGCTATCAATTGGTTCTACATTATCTACGCCCGAGAACGTACTGGGAGCGTGCTTTTTGCAGTGGACAGTATCAATTATTATTTGGCTCTTTGTGCGTACTTATCGACAAAGTTCTATCAACGACCTAATGCATCAGGCGTACATCGGCGAACAGATTAGGAATGCACGCGACCAACGTGCAGAATTGTCTTTTCTCAACAAGCAACTTTCCCAATCGCAAGAACATCTATCTAATATGAATTTGCAATTGATAAGTATGCGCAACGTAGCTCAAGAAGCACAGAAACTCAAGGCACGTTTTGCCGCCAATGTCAGCCATGAACTGCGCACACCAATCAATTTGATTATCGGTTTTAGCGAAGTGATTGCTTTTGGTCAGGAGGTTTACCGTTCACCATTACCGCGAGAATATCTCGCAGATTTTCACGCAATCCATCGGAATGCGATGCATCTTCGGAGTTTAATCAACGATATTCTTGATATTTCTCAGATGGAAGCTGCACATTTAGCCATCGTCGGGGAAGAGATTTCTCCAGAAGACGTTATTCTTGAGGCAACCGACTTGATTAGAGAAATGGTTATCAAGAAAGGGTTAGCCTTCAACATTGTTTTGCCGAAACAGGCGTTACCCAGTGTATGGATGGATCGAACGCGCATTCGGCAAGTGCTGCTTAATCTTATCGCCAATGCTAACCGTTTCACTGATGAAGGCAGCATTACTGTGACCGCGCAGCTTGAAGCTGATGAGTATTTGAAAGTGTCGATTAAGGATACAGGGCAGGGTATTCGTGCAGGCGAACTTGCTCACGTTTTTGAAGAATTTTATAAGTCCAATTCAACCGAAATGCAGGAACAAAACAGCTCCGGGCTGGGCCTGACCCTCAGCAAGCAACTCATTCACATGCATGGAGGCAATATGACGGCTGAAAGCGCTGGAATTCCAGGGCAAGGCAGCACATTTTCATTTACGCTGCCCATATTAGACAATCGCCGCGTTCAGCTTTATGCATCCCCGGAAGCAACCGGAACGCCACCAGGATCGAACTGCTTAGTCGTGTTCGATGAAGACAAGGCCGTCTCATATCTGTTCAAGCGATATATCGTGCGGCATCAGGTCGTTTGCGTCCAAAGTATAGAAGATGCTCTACAACTTGTCCGTGAAGTAAAGCCATTCGCCTTTGTTGTAGATGGGCGGTACGCTGATCAGGAATTTTTAAATCAAATCCGGCAACTTAGTCCTGGTACGATGGTCATTCAATGTTCAATGCCAAGCGGACGACGAATGGTTCAAGCTTATGGAGCAACCGAATATCTCGTTAAACCAGTTTCTCGCGAGTCACTTCTCAATCTTGTAGAAGGGTTGGCAAAACCAGTTACCAGTTTTCTTATCATTGATAAAAACCGAGACGTGGTGCGCATGTTTCAGGGAATGTTGCGGAGCATTTCGGATCATTACCGAATATTTCAGGCATTTGATACTAGTCAGGGATTAGTAGTGATTCGCAGTAAGCATCCCGATGTAGTTATTTTGGATTTTCCAGCACCTGACACCGAAGGTATGACTATCATCGAACAGCTAAAAAACGACCCCACACTGAAGGATATTGCTATTGTTTTCGTATCCGCACGCGGTGCAAACGATGCCATTGCCTCCATCGCCAGTGGAGAGATTATTGTGTCGCGGAAGGACGAGTTTAAGGCGACAGAACTCGTTAACTACATCAATGCGCTTGTGTCAGAAATGCCTTATGAACATGATGGCGTCAGTCACTAAACTGCCTTGATTACGTAATCAGTGGGACTATGTCATGTTTATGCGTTCAAGAACTTGACGAGGTCTCGGGGATCAGGCGGTTTTTTAAGATACCCATTCGCGCCAAGAGATAGTGCAATTTGCGAAATATCGAGAACGGAACATACGAGCACCGGAATATCTTTGGTAACCGGGTGGCTTTTCAGCGTGTGTAGCACCTGCCAACCATCGATGCCGGGCATCATGACGTCGAGTATGATGAGCACTGGGTGCGCTTCGTGTGCCAGTTCTATTCCTTTTTGTCCGTTGACTGCCTTGATGCACTGATACGAGTAGCCGCTTAGATAATGCCCAATTAAACGGACTAGGTCCGGGTTGTCATCTATGATAAGAATTTTCTGTTGTTGGGTCGGGATCACCATAGTCAGATTCATTGGTGCAGACGGATCATCCGAGAATTTAAGCTGAACATGCAAATTCTCGCTCAAATAGCTAATCGTTTCGTTATTCGCCAAAGCCTCGACCAAATCACGCTGTTCAATCCGATAATCATTCGAGGAGAACCGAATGATATTATCCGGCACGCCAGCGATGCAAGATACATTTAAATTTCCCTGTTGCGTCATATACGTAGTCAACTGATCGATCAGAACCACAATCAGTTGGCGAGCAATGGATGGATTGATATATGAATTTTGGGTATAGCCATCACTACCTAGTTTGATGAGAATCTGTCGCCCATCTACCAGTGGTCGAACGATATGGATGGCTTCAGTGAGCAGAATGTCCAAATCGACGGTTGCCAGTTCAGATGCTTGTTGCACACGGTGGAGTTCACTCTCAATCGAAATGTCTTGAACAGTGTCCTCGGTTTGGGATTCTTGACTGCGTTCTTGGATGCGTTCCCACATCAGCGCGCTAATGGCCTCAAGCGCCCTACGATGCTCCCGATAATACTGACTGTCCCCAACAGCAAGCTGGTCAATCACTTCAGAGTGGGTTTGCCCTTCGATATAGTGCAATTGCAAGATGTTATAGACCCTGGCTTGTCTACTGTACATACTGGAGTCTCCAAGCGGTTTCAGAGACGCAATAAGTGCCTGCACAATTAAGCGGTACTGTTTTGCCATTTCGATTCCCGGTTCATTGGGAACAAGGCTTTTAACCAGTACCGATTGACGCAATAAGTTAATGTCATACAGGTGCAATAGGCTCTCTTGGACCTGTTCCACGAAATCGTCCGGTGGGGAATCCCATCGGTTAATCATCGCGTTTCCTTTTGTTTGTCAGTTCTCATCTATGGTCTATTTAGTCTAGGCCAAAATCCGGGTTTTGGATCATTAGAATGGTAGCTTTATGGCAGCACTGTGGGAGTCTCATCTTGATTTCGACATGATATTCTATCTTGTGGGGAAATTACTTCCCCTAGAGCATATTCTTTTTAGTAGGAGGTTCACACAATGAAGTCTCGTAGAATTAGTTTAGTTGCCGTTATTGCGATGTTACTCGCAGCTGTTCCGAGCGTGAGCCAGGCGCAAACAGCTTCACCTGATGTGGTTACGTTGAAGTACCACACCTGGTTTCCACCGCAATCCGCGCTTCAGCCCGTTATCGATCAGTTCGAGAAAGACAACCCAAATATCAAGGTCGAATTGGACGTTCAGGAATCGACCAAGTATCAGCAAAGCCTGCCCTTAAGCCTTAACAACGGCGAAGCAATTGATGTGGTAGGTGTGCAGGCTAGCGCAATGGTCGAACAAATCCGCTCGAACCTACAACCTCTTGACCCATTGATGGTCAAGTATGTTGGCAAGGACTGGCAGAGTCAGTTTATTCCGGCAAACCTAAAAGCAGCAGAAGGGCTTGCGTCCGACGGCAATCTGTACTTTGTGCCCGTTGGACGCCTCGGGAGCGCCGTGGGATTCTACAATGGCGCTGTCTTTGATGAACTGGGTCTGAAGGCTCCGCAAACTTATGCTGACCTGGTCAGTGTCGCCAAGACCATTCGTGCCAAGAAACCGGATATGATACCGATGGTATTCCCCGCCGACAATTGGTTCCAGGATGAACTGGTACTAACCATCGTTGGCCAGGACGACCCCCAATTCTTCAACAATATCCGCTATAAGGATGGCAAGTGGGACACAGATTCGTACATTAAGGCACTGACTGAGTACAAGCAGATGTACACAGACGGCGTACTTTCCCTCGATAATCAGGATATTCAATACAACGACGCCAGCCAAGCGTTCTATACTGGCAAAGCTGCGATGTATTTCAACGGTACCTGGGAAGCCGGACTACTTTCTGCGCCCTGGCGAGCAACCAACAAAAATACTCTGACGGACGTTGGCTTGTTTGCGCTACCGGTCTTTACAAGTACCGGCACCGCGTCCCTGCGATCTTTCATCGAAGTAGGACTGGGGATTCCCACCTCCTCAACCCACCCGGCCGAAGCAGTGAAGCTCATCCAGTATCTGACTCAAGGGCCAGGACTGGCGATGTTGATGACGAACTTCTTCGTTGTGCCGGGCAAGGTCGGGTTCCAAATGGACAGCTCGCTGCTAACAACCCAGCGCGCCAAGGATGGCTATGCATTACTCGAAAAACTGGTTGACAATCCGGCAAGTGATCGAAACAACCTGTCGGCGTTGTCGGCGCAGATTGGAAACGAAATTCAAGCTATGATCACTAAGAATGTATCCCCCGCAGATACGGCAAAAGCGATCCAGGCTGATTACGCCAGTGGACGCTACAAATAGCTGTACTGTCAATCTCTATTCACCTCTTTTGTTTAGCATCGTCGCCAACACTTTGAAGTAAGTGAACTTGTCTGGCCTGTAAACAACCTATCAATGCGCAATAACAGCCAGACAAGTTCCTTCGTAGCAACCCATAAACGAGTGGCATGCGGACTTAACTCAGTTTCAACCGCTAAACTGGTCAGATCGAGCTGTAATTTACTTCTTGAACATCTCACGCACGGTAGTTTTTAAAAACATCTAATATGGAAAGAATAATGAACCTTACAGAGCAAGCGGTGCTCCAAAACACACCTGGCACAACTTCCATTGTTAAAGACAAACGAAACAAGCGAAAGCATAAGCATAACGGCCCCGCGCTCTTCTTCTTGCTTCCAAGTCTGGCCTTTTACGCGGTGTTTTATGTATACGCTTTCTATTTCCTGATTCAGACCAGTTTTCAGCAGGTTACGCTGTCATTTCGCAATGCCAAGCCAGTAGGGTTGCAAAACTATTCCCTGGTCCTGACGCACGATCTATTCTATTCCGCACTCCTCAATACCTTTGTTTTTGCCGGTATTCTTATCCTCGCCAGCCTCACGCTTGGATTCGTGTTAGCAGTCATCCTATCATTCAAGATTCCTGGTCGAGCAGTTTTCTTTTCAATATTTCTCTTGCCGACTTTGATTCCGCCGAGCATGATCGCCTCAGTTTTTGCCTCCATGCTGGAATACCGTTTTGGCACATTGAATGAGCTCCTAAGGAGCGTTGGCCTGGACGCTTTAGCTCAACGCTGGCTGGTCGATCCCCAACTGGCATATATGGCAGTTATTTCCATTTTTGTGTACCTGATTGGTTTACCGATCTTGTATTACACTGCCGATCTCTCAACGATTGATACCTCCGTGATTGAAGCCGCGCTGATCGATGGCGCAAACGTCTTTCAGCTATTTCGTTTGATCCTGTTTCCACTGTTAAACAGCGCGCACAAGACCGTTATTGTGACCACGTTTCTAAGTATATTTCGGGCCTTTGAAATTGTGTTTTTGTTCACGGGTGGTGGGCCAAGTAACACAACAGATATAACGAGCACCTATATCTATACCTTTATGAGGACAGGTAACAATATAGGCTATGTTTCAGCAGCCTCCGTAATTGTTCTATTCTTCGCGCTCGTATTTTCCGTTATCCAACTGTCCTTATATCGCCGTAACCGCAATGAGAGATAAGTAGCCACCATGAATATGATTAAATCTTCAAAGCGCGACCTGATTATTATGCAGGTAATCTTGATTGTCATCGCCATTGTCTGGGTATTTCCTTTGCTTTCGGCCATCGATCGCTCACTCGTAAACCAGGGAGTCGACAATTATATTTCATTGTTCACTAACCCGATCAACGGCATTCCTATCACAAGCCTTTATATCAATTCAGCGATTATTGCCTTTTCCCATGTTGTATTTGTATTGTGCGTAGGCTCAATGGCAGGCTTTGCGTTTTCAAAGCTAGACTTTTTTGGGAAAGAATTCATTTACTATGCCGTCGTCATTTGTCTGGCGGTTCCAGGAACTGTCGTCCTGGTGCCATTATTCTTCACGCTTAAACAGCTAGGACTACTCAATTCATATTTAGGGGTCGCGCTTTCTGAAGCTGCACTTACGTTGCCTTTTGCCATCCTAATGCTCCGGAATTATGGCGATAACATTCCTCACGAATTTACTGAAGCCGCTACAATTGACGGTGCCGGGTGGTGGGATCTGTTCATCAGTATTTACGTACCACTGGCCCGCCCGGCGTTGATCAATTTAGCAACCTTGTCGGCATTGTGGTCTTTTCAGGACTTCTTGCTACCCGCTGTATTTATTACCGATTCTAAGCTCACGACGGCTGCTGTTGCCGCCCAAACATTTCGAGATTATCAAGGCTTTACGGCTGAGAATATTGGACGCTATAACGCGAGTCTCGTTCTCCTCGCGTTGCCTGCCCTGGTATTGTTAATATTCGGTCAACGATTCATCGTGTCCGGTTTAA
>Ga0070730_10002846_pt1 | contig 15676 bp, 10 predicted proteins | sample Coa_R1_3_FD_66447 | JGI IMG/M metagenome (GOLD analysis project Ga0070730, IMG submission 66447) | Surface soil microbial communities from Centralia Pennsylvania, which are recovering from an underground coalmine fire - Coalmine... | ecosystem: Environmental > Terrestrial > Soil > Unclassified ...
CCTGCACTGGATTGCGAAAGGCTACTACGTCAAACATCGCGTCTTTTTCGCGGACGAGCTAACGGCCATTAGGGCGGGGTATCGACCCTGTGCCACATGCATGAAAGAGCGATATTGCGTGTGGAAGAAGGCACAGTCTCATGTGAGTGGAAGAGAAGACGCGCTCACACTCTATCGAACATTGCTGGGCTATTAAAGCGCGGGGTCCATAACTTAAGGAGTCATATAACTTCTCATAGAAAACAAAGTAGTTGACTGGGCGGAGGAGGTGGGATTCGAACCCACGAAGGCTATTCACCTTACACGATTTCCAGTCGTGCTCACTAGACCACTATGAGACTCCTCCAGGGAAAGCGGAGAGAGTGGGATTCGAACCCACGAGGGCTTGCACCCTACCGCTTTTCGAGAGCGGCACATTCGACCACTCTGACATCTCTCCGCAGAGGAGTATAGCATATCCCCAGTGACCTGTCTACTATTCATTGTCGTTCAGTTCGCCATTTTCGTATAACCAGCGAGCGAACTGAATGTGACAATCATCGGCCATGCGTTGACGGACTTCGATATTATCATAGAGGTGCTCACGCAAATTGATCAACTGGATGGCCTCTTCCCACACAAAACCTCTATCCAGGAGTTGCTCCAGTAACAACTGATCTCTCTTCTCATCAAGAGTAGAGAGTTCCTGTTTCACATAGTGGGGGAAAGGCTCACTATACTCAGAAAAGCCTTGTTGTTTATTTTTCACAACCGATCTCCTCAAAAAAGCCACAAGAAATACAACCACACCACCCAGAGCACATACGCTTCTGCACTCTTTTATCGACGCGGACCGAGCAAACTATAGCATGGCCAGGGCAGGTGACTTTCGCCTGAGCAAACAAGGGACCTCTGTCAATAGGAAAGCTGTAGCAATTTCTCTACACTGTCTATAGAAGTTGAAGGGTGGATCTGAGGCAACGAGCATTCTAGACTGAAAGGAAGTTACCGTATGAGAGCATCAGTAACCACCAATGACACCTGGACTGAATTTGTGGCAACCAGGCGCCAGGAATTGCGTGATAGATTGATTACTGAGTATGCACCTCTTGTACGCTTTGTTGTAGGGAGGTTAGGTATCCCTCCCACAAGTCTCTTAGAAGCGGAAGATCTGGTAAGCTATGGTATGATCGGGCTCATCAATGCAATTGATCGCTTTGATCCTGGCCGTGGAGTCCGCTTTGAGGCCTTTGCGACATCGCGTATTCGAGGGGCAGTAATAGATCAATTACGAGCACTCAACTGGTTACCGCGCTCGGCAGTTTCGCGTATGCGACAGATCGAGGTCGCGCTGGCTCACCTGGAACAGCGTCTGGGGCGCTGTGCCAGAGAAGAAGAGGTAGCCAACGAGCTAGGCGTCTCAATCGCCCGCTACCGTCAGATGCTGCTAGAGATGAGCACCACCGTCCTATCACTTGATGCTCCGCTGAGCGCCTTTATGCAAGATGATGAAGCGACAGTGCTCAGTGATTTGCTGGAAGATCAGGCTGCTATCGGACCAGCGGAAGAGGTAGAGCGTAACGAGCTAACCCATTCACTGAGTGCGGCGATCGAGCATCTACCAGAACGTGAACAATTGCTGCTCGCTTTATACTATCAGGAAGAACTCACCATGAAGGAGATCAGCAAAGTGGTCAATGTTTCAGAATCGCGGGTCTGTCAGCTCCACACACAAGCTATTATGCGCCTGCGAGGAGCATTAAGCGCCTATCGAGCCAATCCCGGCGACTCGACCAACGACCCAAAAGTCATCACAGGTCGAAAAATGCCGGTGTCCAGGTCCACAACCACAAGGAGTGCGAACAATCAGCAATCAATGGCCAATCGAGGGTCTCACCCTGGACGCAGAGTTTCGTAAGTATTGGAGTAGGAGTTTGTGAGACATTGATCACCTAATGAGTCACCCATATACACCGATAGTACAATGTAAGTACAATGTATAGTGACAGGGGTAATCGATGGCATATGCATGACCACCATGCAATGAGTTTTCTTATTTGGGAGGGATTTCCATGAAAGTAGGGACGGTGAGCACATATCTTCATCTTGTGCATATGAAGAAGAAGGTTCTATCCAGGAAAAAAGAGGGAGGTGATGGACATGAAAACCCCTGGATGAGCCAGGTTGCCAGGTCAAGACGCCCATTAGTGCTCAAACGTGATGTCAATATGCCGCAAGCTAGCTCAGAAGGCCGTGCAGCACGGCTGGAACAACTGTGTGAGCAAGTCAGGGCAGGAGCCTACGTTATTGATAGTAAAGCACTGGCCGAGTCCATGTTGGCAAACGAAACACATTTTCTGGAAGGTCAGCAAGAGTGACTGATTACTTCTTAGAAGATATACCCGAAAGTGCATTTCCCAGCGTCTAAGCAAGGGAATATGTTTTCAAAAACCTGGCGAAGTGGGGGCATTTGGAGCGTCTTGTTTTATTGATAAGCGCTAGATTATCTAAGAACAATCACGTGAGAAAACGCTCTCCTTTGAAGGGGTTAGTAGTACCCATAGCTATCAACAAGTGTACCGGAGAGAAGGGGTCCATGCCAGGCAGCACACGCGCTCCTCGCCCCTCTCTTAACAATAGGAACGTTTGCTTCCTACCCGCGCTTACTAAAGAAGGGGTATCAGCAAGCGGAGGTTTGATGAAGGGAGTCTTCCATGCTCGTATTGCGACGAAAAGTTGGTGAAAGTATTGTGCTTGCTGGTGTGATCAACATTTCAGTGCTGGCAGTTGAAGGTGAGCGCGTCAAAATTGGTATCAGTGCGCCACCGGATGTAACAATTGTACGTGAGGAACTGTTACGTGTCACTTCTCCAGAACCCTCACCAGAACCGGGCGCACCAGTACAACAACACTAACTGATCAAACAGAAAAAGAAAAGAGGAGATAGTGCTGAGAACATGGTTTCGCGAAACCATGTTCTCAGCACTATCTCCTCATAACTCCTACGGCTGCACACCAGTCTCTGACTTGCTGTGGCCGTTGAGATGCTCGGCAGGCAGCGGAGCAGGCGACTCTGGCTGGGGAGCGGACTCCTGTCGGATGAACTCCTCGGTCAATTCATAAGCAACATCATCATGATGTTGAATAGGCGGAGACTTCATCAGGTAGGAGCTGGGCCCTTCTAACGTGCCGCTGATACCACGATCAAGGGCTAGTTTGACCATACGCACAGCATCGATGACAACTCCGGCGGAATTGGGAGAATCCCAGACCTCAAGTTTGAGTTCCACATTCAGAGGAACATCACCAAATGTACGACCCTCCAGGCGAATATAGGCCCATTTGCGATCGGTGAGCCAGGCTACATAATCAGAGGGACCAATATGCACATTGTCCTCTCCCAATTCGTAGTCCAATTGGCTGGTTACCGCGTTCGTCTTACTGATCTTCTTGGACTCCAGGCGTTCGCGCTCCAGCATATTGTAGAAGTCAGTATTGCCACCAACATTCAACTGCATAGTACGCTCTACCTTTACGCCACGCTCGCGGAAGAGGCGCGCCAGTTTGCGGTGCACAATCGTTGCACCGACCTGGCTCTTAATATCATCACCGATCATAGGCAATCCAGCTTCTTTGAAGCGGTTCTGCCAGTATTGTTCACGTGCTATAAACACGGGAATACAGTTCACAAAACCCACCCCGGCCTGCAGAATCTGCTCAACATACCATTTTGTGGCGGTCTCAGATCCAACTGGGAGGTAGTTAATGACCACATCTGTGCCGGTATCCTTCAGGATACTGACAACATCATTGGTTGGTCCGGGCGCTTTCTTGATGATCTTGGAAAGGTACTTGCCGAGTCCGTCGTGTGTCATACCACGATGGACCATTACTCCCTGCTTTGGCACGTCAGCAAAACGGTAGGTATTATTGGGTGCGGCATAGATAGCCTCCCCCAGATCTTTCCCTACCTTGTTTGTATCAATATCAAAGGCAGCAGAAAATTCAATATCGTGGATATGATAGCCACCCAGATTCACGTGCATTAAACCTGGCACGAAATCATCTGGTTGCGCATCCCGATAGTAATGAACCCCCTGTACTAACGAACTGGCACAGTTTCCAACGCCAATCACGGCCACGCGTACTTTTTTGTTTTCTGACACGTCAGAACTCCTCATCGCTAATAGTCAACCTATCCCTGCGTACTAGTATACAACGTTACAGTGATATGATATCCTCACTAAGCAGAGACATACTATGAACTGGTATACAAAACTAATGTGAACTATAAAATACTCACACTCGTGCCTGGCCTCTCAGCGCCACAGGTGGTCCAGGCAACATGAGTTTGTCGGTTTTTCTGTGGGTGGGCTAGCAAGCACCATTTGTTACAACCTGGGAATACTACACAACTTATTTCCGCTGCTTTATTGTTGAGCATAAAGTACTAGGCAAGGGGTCAGATTCGTCTACAGGAATGATATAGAAGTGTTATAATACAAGCGCCAGTTTGATACACATTCATCACTATCTTAACAAGTGCGTTCGCCCCGCGTAGGAGGACCTCTGGTGGGCCTCCAGGGGCTACTAGAGGCCACCAGAGGTCCTCCTACGCGAGAAGAAGCCAGGGCTTTTCTCAGAGTCATACATCAGGAGTCCGCATGAGCACGCTCACACCCCTACTCACAACGTATCGAGTTGCAGCCATCCAGTACGAGCCAACAAGCCAGACGCCAGACGCCAAAGAGCGAAATATCCAGGACCTGCTTACCCTGGCCGAGGAAGCCATCCAGCATGGAGCACGACTGATTGTATTACCAGAGATGGCAACTACGGGCTACTGTTGGGCCTCACGCGAGGAAATTGCCCCTTTAGTAGAACCCATTCCAGGCCCGACAACGCGGCTTTTTCAGCAACTGGCGACGCAACATGGCTGTTATATCGCAGTGAGCCTGCCTGAAGTTGATCCCGCAACCCAGGTCTACTACAATAGTATGGCGCTGCTCGGCCCAGAGGGACTGGTCGGCAGCTATCGCAAAATCCACTCTTATATAGCAGAGCCGCGCTGGGCTCGCGATGGGGATCTGGGAATGCCCGTGTGGGATACACCTCTGGGCCGCTTGAGTCCAATGATCTGCATGGATGCGATGTACTTCGAGGCGGCACGCATTCCCGCGTTGCATGGAGCAGATGTACTGCTCTTTCCTACGAACTGGGTTGATGATAAAAGCCCCGCGAACTGGTGGATTGCACGTGCTTTTGAGAACGGTGTGTATGTGATCGCGGCCAATCGTTATGGCCAGGAGCGAGGTGTCCAGTTCACCGGGGGGAGTTGTGTGATTAACCCGGATGGCTCGCTACAATCCTATCGAGATACTGGGGACGGGATTGTCTATGGTGAAGTCGATCTACAACGTAGTCATGATAAACGCTGGGGAGATGCCAGTGAGATGATGGGCGATCGCCTGATAGATCGTCAACCAGGTGAATATACCACGCTGGTACAGAATAGCTATCTGTGGGAACCATTGCGCTACCATAGCCTCTACGGATCAGAAGCGCTCCCTGGCGGGCAACTTTCTTGTGTCGGCATCATCCAGACCGACATGCAGAATTTCGCTACGCAGTCACAGACTGAAACATTACAGATGCTGCATGAATTGATAAGCACATTGATGCGAGACAACGAGCCAGCCTGCCCAGATATCCTGGTACTGCCCGAGTTGCTATTGCCAGGACCAGTGCCAGCAGGTATGCAGGATATAACACCAGAACAGATTATTGCTCACTACCAGCAGGGAGCAATCCAGATTCCCGGACCCGAAACACAAGCCCTGGTAGCGATGGCAGGTGCATTGCAGATCAGTATGGTGATTGGCGTAGCCGAGAGAGCCGGGGACACCTGTTACAACACCGTACTGCTTATTGACCCGGAGGGGATTTATGGCACATACCGCAAACTCCACCTGAGCGCGCGTGACCGCCTGTGGGCCAGCCCCGGTGATCTAGGTCTACCCACCTTCGACACGCCAGCAGGCCGGATCGGACTTGCAACAGGCTATGATGTGCTCTTCCCGGAAACATTGCGTGTGTTGGCCGGCAAAGGGGTAGACCTGGTCTGCGCCCCCACACTGCTCAATTTTCCTGATCCAATTGGCCTGGCGCCCAGTAGCATACCACAGACCATTCCCCCATCAAGCGGGGAATACGACCCTCTACACTATCTGATCTGGCGGGTGCGAGCGGCAGAACATAATGTCTATCTGGCCGTGGCCAACTGGCATGGAGAGCAGTCCGGTATTAGGGCCAACGGCCTGAGTGGTATCTTCTCACCTACCTATCAGGCCTATCCTCTCTCAGAAATCATTGCCGATGAAGATGGTTTGATGATGATGACGATTGATACCCGTGAGCAGCGCACGGGGCAGCGCACCACACGAACGCTTGGGTACAGCCCCGGTGATATGGCTGGTTCTCTGACAGGGGAACTGGCCTATAATATCCTGGACAGTATCCCAGGGAATGTTGTGCGCAGTAAACCGCTTTTGCGCAAACGGCAGCCATTCTGGTATCTCGACCTGATAAAAAACTCGCTTTAACACAACAATAGTAAGAAATACACCACTTACCCTCCTAAACTATTGACGGACCATCTGCTTGTTCGGTATACTGCTGGCACCATATTTTGCATCGATGCAAGAGAGAGCCAGGAGCAGGGAATGGAGATATTTGCAACCAAGAGGCTGACTCTGGGCTACCTTCGTAAACTCAGTGGCTATAATTATATCGCCACGGCTATCGCGACGCTGATGACATTTTTTAGCGCGTCCTGGATGCTCTTCCAGTTGAGTGGGGCAAGCACTACGGCCACTATCGCCATGTGGGGATATGCAGTAGCAGAATTGCTCGGCGCCATCTGGATCTTCCAGGCTGTCTATATGGCCTATTATGGAGCTGTCCGTCTGGAGCGTCGTCATCGTGTGGGCTGGCTGCTCATCGGTCTGGCACAGGCTGTAGTAGCCTTGGGGGGAGTCTACGTCAACAGCCAGCCGTCTCTGAGCCTGGACCCCACACCAGCAGATTTCTTCTTTCTCCCCGCTTATCCGCTCTTCTTACTTGGGTTGAGCGTGATGTTCTCTTCCACGCGCTTTCGCCTGCGTACAGCCCTGGACGCTCTCATTATCACGCTCTGCTTACTGGGTGTAGCCTGGTTTTTTGTGATCGGCCCAGCATTCTTGACGCAGCAAGGAACAGCCGTCTCCTTGCTGCACCTGCTGAAACTGGCAATTGTGTTCGCATATCCCTTTGGTGATCTGTTACTCCTGCTAACCCTCCTTCTTCTGATCAAAAATGGTATAGCAAAGGTCGTGCGCCTCTCTGTGGGCCTGATTGTACTGGGCCTCATAATGAGTGTCTGGGCAGATGGGGCCTACGCCTATACCCTGATTTTTACCAGGACCTATCACAGCGGCACAGCTTATATTGATCCATTCTGGATTGTCACTGCGCTGTTGGTAGGATTGGCAGCGCTCTATCAATATAATGCGCTGGCGCGTAGAGCTTATAGTGAGCAGATGCACCCTTCCAGGCGGGTCACCGCTAGCGACCCGGAGACGCGAAATGATAGCGCAAACAACACATGGCGACAATTCCAGCATCTGTTAGTTTTCCTGACCTATATTATCAATCTGGGACTCATCATCACCGGTTTTACCACTCGCAATGAGGCACTCACTCGTCCTCTCATAGTGCTGGCCATCTTTATCGGATCGCTCATCCTGCTGCGTCAATGGCAGGCCACGAGTGAGCACGAAATGTTGTTAAAGGAGCGTGAGCAGCGGTACCGAGATGCTGAACGATTACAATACATGGTCACTCAACTCACAGAGGAGCACGATCTCGCTCGTTTGCGTGAGTTAGTGGTCAGGATGGCAACAACCGAGATGGAATTCAAAGCCGCAATGCTACTGCTGGCCGAGACATACAGGCAGCCGCTTCCTCCTCAGACCCATCTTTTCGTCAATGCGGCTTCGAAGTCGATACAGGCAAAACAATGGAGGTTGCAAGGGGACAACATCCTTTACCGTACCACACGAACAACAGAGACCATCAAAGTGATGTGGAGCACGCAGTTGGCAGGCATACCCGAGGAGATCCTGACCTGGGGGCGAGAGGAGGGCATCCATGCGTTGACCTTTTTCCCGCTCATCTATCAAGATAAAATTCTGGGCAGTCTGGGCTTTGCAGGTTCAGCTCCATCACAACTAAGCAATCGAGAACAAGGCATCGCGCGGTCTTATGCCGAGCAAGTTGCCACTGTGATCGAGCATGCTCTCCTTTACCAGGCGGCACGCGACCACGCGAACTTTGCGGGCGCGCTGGTCAATGTTGCTACTAGACTTAACGCTGCAGTGGCCGAACCGGCTGAAATCAGCCAACTGATCTGCCAGGAAGGGGCCAAGGTACTGAACGCCGATTATGCAGTGCTCTATATTACAGGAGATGATGGCATCCTGACGCCGATGTCAGCCTTTATGAGTCCTCCCATGCTCTCGCGGGAGGAAGAGCAGGAACCACCATTGGCGCTAACTGATTGGCCAACCTTTCATATCTCTGAATACGACACGCTGGTTAACCATACGCAATTGCCCACCCTCTTTGATATTGTACAGCCAACTCCCTCTCCTCCTCCAGAGCGCCGGAGTAGAGTGACACGCCCTCTTCCTCCCGATGAGATCAGCTCTTCCAGGCAGCAGATCCAATCGATACGTCAGAAACTGTTGCAGCAGGGGGTATATACGGCGATACTGGCTCCCCTGATAGCAGGAGGAAAAGCGATAGGAATATTGATTCTGGCTCGTTCAATAGCAACAGAAAGAGACAATAAACGTTCTTTCGATATCGCGGATCTGCCAGATGTGCAAGATTTTGTGAAGAGAGTCGCAATTGGCTTTCACAATGCGCAGTTGTACCAGCACATCCAGAGTGCAAACCAGCAATTACAGGAACTCGATCATCTGAAAGATCAGTTTATGATAACCGCCTCACATGAATTACGCACACCACTCACCGCAGTACAGGGCTATATTGAATTGATGGCTCAATATGATGAGGTGCTACCAGTCGAGCAGCGACGAGAATTTCTGCAGAAGGCGCAACGTGGCTGTGAGGAGCTAGTATTACTGCTGGGACATGTGATGGATGCTAGCCGCTTAGAGATGGAAGCCGCCCTGATAGCGGCGCAGATCCAGGCAGTTTCACTGCAAGAAGAGATCGATGACCTGCTTGTCCTGATCGAGCCACAGATAACTCAGGAGAAGCGCGAGGTCAGCGTACAGCTACCGGCACAGGTCTTCGTTTATGTCGATCCTATTCGCTTTCGCCAGGTCTTGATGAATATCAGTGTCAATGCCTTGAAGTACTCACAGCCGGGCACTCCTCTTGCTATCGCCGCCCATGAGAGCGTTGAGCAGGGGCAAGTGGTGATTAGTATCAGCGATAAGGGCAAGGGGATTGCACCAGAGGATCAGACGCATCTTTTCCAGCGCTTCGTCCGGCTGGAAAGAGATGTTAATAGCCCGATCCGGGGATCGGGCTTAGGCTTATATATCTCGCGTCGCTTACTAGAAGCCATGGGTGGGAAGATCTGGCTTGAGAGTCAAGGCATTCCAGGCGAAGGTTCGACCTTCCACATTCAATTACCGATGGCATAACCTGCTGTTTTATTTTTTGTTACCTTCTTTGCCGGCTACAGCAGCGGCTTCAGCCTGCTTTTTTACCAGCAGTGGAGCATGTTGCTCGCAGAAGCGGAAACTACGACCGCCAGGCAATAATTGCGCATATGCAGCTGGCTCACCGCACGTATCGCAGCGACCAACATGGGTTTTTACGGCTTTCATCGAAAAAGAAGACCTCCTAATTCGGCATCTATGTTATTGGGCACTGCGTGCCCACAATATTGTATTGCGTGTGCCTCTATCATACCACAAAATCAACGTCTGTAGAGTTACTTCTACTAACTACGAGAGTGTCACAAGGCGCTTCCCCTTCCCCCATGACGAGCGACGCATGCCTCCTACACGTTGAGAGAGGTCCACCCCTGCGGGAGGCCCCTTTGTTGAGTCTTCTGTGAGAGAATTGTCTTATGTAATACATGAAGAAATTTCTTCTCTATGAAGACAAACAAAGAGGCAAGCTATGGCTGATCTAGAGTCTCAGGCGTGCTCAGAGGCTGACTTAGCAGGTAATGATCTCTGAGGGAGAGAGCGAAGCGAAAAAAAAGAAAGGGCAAAGTGGGCGACTGTATACTATAGGTAGTGGTGAATGGTGATCGTTGGGGTGCCAATATGCTCTGGTGAGCATTGCTCCGATCAGGAGTGAAGAGATGTGTCTCCGGGATATCCCGTTGAGCTTTCCTCCGACTCTGCATCGTTGCAGCGAGCTCCAGGACATACTACGATCATCATCACCACCGCAAACCACCTCGTCTTGTTCATTCCCCTTTTCTAGAAGGGCCGGGAAGAGATCAATGCCGATCTTTTCCCGGCCTTTGCTTACAGCTGTTTTTTCCGTAGGAGGCAACTCATCAACATATTGCGCAAGGTAGGCCAGAGTTGCTCAAGATCCTTTTCTTCAGAGGGATGAGGCACATGAGAGGGAGAGCCCCAGCGGTCACGCACAAACAATTCGGTCAAATGCCAGAAAGAGGAAGACTTCTGAGGCAAGTGCTGGCCCAACATCTGGCTATACTCATAGGGTGTCTGCCAGGATCTGGGGGCCAGACCGGCCCAACTGGCGAGATGACAGAAACGCCAGTACATGCCAGCGACAAAGCTGCTATTGGCATACAGATTGCGCCACCAATAAGTAGCAATAGCGGCCAGCAACAGACAGAAAGAGAGTAGTAGCGACCCAATAGACAAGCCCATAAGAACGTTCTGGTTCACCACAGGATCTGTAGGAACAGAAGCATGCGAGGCAGGAGTTGCAGTCTTCGACGGCGCGGGGATAGGAGTTTTGTCAACATGAGGCGTTGGGACAGCAGGTTTGGTTGAGTTCTTCGTCGTCATGGTGGGGACCGGAGTCGGCGTGATAGGAGATTGAGCAGAAGGAGTAGCATTAGGCGAGTAGCCAGGGGTGGGATCAAAGCTGACCCAGCCATAGTTAGGAAAATAGGCCTGGACCCAACTATGCGCATCGCTGCCCAGCACAGACCAGACCTGGCGCTGCGCATCGAAATGACCGGAGCTGAAGCCATTCACGACACGAGTCGGAACTCCCAGCATACGTCCCATCACCGCCATAGCAGTGGCATAGTAGGTGCAGTAGCCAACACGGGTTTGCAAAAGATAGTCTACGACATCGACATGCGTGGGGATGGGAGGATTATTCACGCGATAGGTAAAATCATGTTGATTGCTCAGATGAGTCTCCAGCATCTTCATAGCGCTGTAGGCATTGGGGCTACCCTGCGTCCACTGATGGAGAGTGTTGGCGACATTGGGCGAGAGGTCAGAAGGGTTTTCGGTATAGTACAAAGCCAGTTTAGCATAGTCATTATCGGCACTCCACATATCCTGGTTAGACTTTGGCAGAGGAATAGCCACCAGATCAGGCGAATTGAAAGGGAGGATAAGAGAGGTAACCTGGTAATTCTCGCCTTTCAAAAGCGGATCTTGTTGGGTCCAGGCTGCGGCCTTGACATCGCTATACACCTGGGTGGCCACACTAAAGCTGGATGGTTGGGCCGGAGCGAAGAGATAGTGTTTGGAGCCATCGGGGGGCACAACCATTTTCACAGAGACGGTCGTCTTAGTAAAATCATCCCTGGTATTGTCGATAGGGAGAGGTTCTCCTGGATTGTAGGTAGCACTATTGGAAGGGGTTAAAGAGAGAGTCCAGGTATGGCCATCAAAACGATTGTAGGTAAAACCCTCCAGGTAGTGGGGCCGCTTATCTGAAGCGTTATAGAGCAAGACCTCACCGACAGGCAGTTCCACGTTGCCCGAAATCGTTAATTGATCACCGAAGAAGTTGGTGGGAGGCTGATAGGGCTTGAGCATTGAGGCAGGATCTTGCAAAGAGACATGGCCATTAGCGACATTATTGACAGCATTATCGACCCCATCCCAAAACACCTTGCCACCCTGAGATTGACCTTGAATAGGAATGAACCAGCTTGCCAGCAGAGTAATGACCATCAAAAGAGAGGCTATCTGCATACAACGCCAGGTCATAGAGCGTAACCAGGTACGATCTGTATAGAGGCCCTCCTGCGTCCACTGGAGTACCTGGGTTACCAGGCGCATACGGGCAATCAGCAAGATCAAGGCCCCCACCAGAACGAGCACCAGGACCAGAGCGAGCGTTTCCTGGCGGACATAATTGAGATTGACCAGCATAATCGAGCAATAGACCAGAGCCACCAGCCAGGGCAGATGGGCGCGATAGATCAACCAACTTCCAAAATAGCCCAGGAAGAAGCAGAGAAAGGTGAGATAGAAGAAAAAGATACTCTCACCAGAAGCAAGCAAAGCCGCCGAGGCAAACTGGCCAGTCAAGGCGGAGCGCAGATTGCCAAGAAGTTGCAGCCAGGAGAGATGAAATGCCACAGTGCTGGTCAGCCAGATAGCCAACCAGTGACCGGCCACGCAGGCCGCGATATGCAAGATAGCCTGCGGGAAGCGAGAGGTTTTGGCGACCCCAAGGCCAATGAGCAAACCAAGAGCCGGGCTCCAGAGCAGAAGGTTGCTATGAGAGACCCAATTGGCGGCAATAATGGAGAAGACCACACAGTAGAGCGCCACAGCCAGCAGGAGAAGGACCAGCCAACCCTCAAAAGGAGCAAAAACCAGGCGACGACGGCGTGGCCCAGAAGAATGTGCAGTAACGGGCCTGGGGCGATCAGGTTTTTTAGGCACCCGGGGTTGGAAGAAAGGTTCATACCTGGGCTCGGGAACCTCAATGTTCGGCGAGCGATTGGCATCAATAACACTGGACCGCATTAAGCACTCCTAATGATACAGCAGCGACAAATCCACATATATTTTCTTATATATTACGCAGTATACAACGTAGCAACTAGAAAATCTCTATATTGGCAATTATTTGGGAAAAAATATTTATATTTCTATATGAAGAACGCATCAGAATGTCATTTTAGAACACTGTAGGCCAACTTGTCTATAGATCGATAGTCTCTAGCCTATGAGGCGCGGGGGTTATTCCTGCCAAAGGAGAGGAGGAGGAGGGTAGGAGCCAGCAGGAGGCAGAACGCTCCAAAGACAAAAGAGGCAGAGAGACTAACATTAGATTGTAGCCAACCAGCCATAGTAGGGCCGATGCTAAAGCCAACGCTCCAGGTGACAGAATAGAAACCAGCCAGGGTTGAACGTTGGCGATCTGAAACCTGCTCCATGGCGAAGGCAGCATAGACAGGCTCAATCAGTGTACGCATAAAGGAGCGCGTATATTCGCCAGCGATGGCGAGGGGGAGAGTAGGAGCAAAACCGATCAGGATCATCAGGGGAGCGCTGAGATACTGGACCGTAGTGACGAGGCGCAATTTGCTCCAACGTTTAACAAAGAGGGGTGCGGTAAGCGAGAAGAGGCCAGCAGCGAGGCCCGAGATAGTGAAGATAATGCCCAGAGGGCCAGGAAGCAACTGGAAACGCAGGATAAAGTAGAGTTGGATCAGGGCCACCACAGCGCCCTCGCCCATCGTAAAAACCAGATCGGGAATTAACAATTGCAGAAAGAGTCGCACCGGCCATTGAGCCTTTGGTGCTGGCAACGCCGACGCATCTGCTGATCGAACCTGTTTGGGCGCACGAGCCCGCCTTGTCTCCTTGAGGAACCAGAGAGGCAGGCCAAAGACAAAGGTAAAGAGCGCGGCAGCCAACACACCCCAGCGCAGGGGGAGCGTGCTGGCTGCCGAGACATGTAGAATGCCAGCGACATACTCAGGAATAGCGCCACCCAACAGATTGCCCAATGCGCCAATGCCCAACAGGAGAAAGCTATTGAGCGCCAACACCCCAATCCGCTGGCGCTCAGTTGTACTCTCCGTCAGGAGGGGAAGATTGGTGACCCAGTAGCCCGTCGAGACAAAGCCCTGGATCAGGCTCAATCCAAGTAGAAAAGGGGCGTTGGTTGCCAGAGCAATCGACGCCAGAAAGAGAGGAGTGAGCGCAGCAGTCAGGAGGAGCACAGGTTTACGACCGAGACGATCCGAGAGGATACCAACGGGAACGGCACCAATGAGCGCGCCAATAGCAGGCATAGCATTAAATATACCGATAAAGTCAGGACGATACCCCAGGCTATGCACATAATAAGAAAGAGTCAGAGCAGCCAGGCTCAACACCACCCTGTACGCTTCACAACTATCAAAATGGGTTCGTCTTCCTCTTTACGCTTCAATTTGTATTGGTACTCCTGAAAATCGGCAAGGGTCACGGTCTGCTCTCTGAGGTATTGCATATCCGTCCAGGTAAGGTAGCACGAGTGGGTTTCTGTAAGCTTTACCGTTCTCTCAACCTTCACCTGATGTGCTTTTGTGCGGATCGTTGCCCACGTCCGAACAGGTAGGGCACGCATGGCTTCTAACTGGGTTGCCTGTGGGTAGAGTTCTGCCAACAGGGTAAGCTCTTCTTCTGTCCAGTCTTTACTACCTGCGTTTCCACGGTAGAAAATCGCCTGCTCAACTCCCCAGTTATCATAGTTCCAGCGTATCTCTACAGAATAAAAGTGAGCGCTCAAAAATTTGATAGACAAAGATTCGATGAGCAATCCTAATAAGGCTTTCCGCTCTGGAAATGGTTTAAAGTCCCATAACTCCTCTAGATCTTCTAGCTCCTCCTCAAGTGTGCCCAGCGTATCTTGTTGTAAGGCTCGCTTGTATCGTGCTTCGTCTGCTTCTGCCTTGGTGCGTCGTGCGACGCTTCTTGCTATTTGGGCTTCCACCTCCTGAATAACTGCATCCGTTTTTATCTTCTTCAGGTTCTCAGTCAGTGCGGCAACATCTTCATTGATGGTTTCAATTTCACGCTTCAGCTCTTTGAGCTTTTTATTGATGGCTACTTTTCTAGCTGCACGTTGCTGGTTGAGATTATTCAAGTCAAGCGTATGGAGCTTTTCAAACAGCCGCTTTACAACAACCGTTTCCAACACATCGGCGTAGATAAACAATACATGCTCTTCAGCTAAGCCCATTTGTTCACGGCGAATAATCCTGTATCCCCACTTCTTGAAAGCACCATGCCAATATACGCCACCATCCTCTGAGACTGCCTTCAGGAGTGGTTGCCTATCGTCGAGGGTTCTTTCCTGGTTGTAGCGTACCTGTTTAACCCTGCCTGTTGGTGTGCTATCTGGCCGAAAGTCGCGCAGGCGGTCATAAGCAGACCAGAATATTTCTTCTGGTACAATGGCAGGGTGGTTTTTCTCTCGGTAGACTTCACCATCCTGGATCTGGCGGCGGAAATTGCCTATGTAGACCTCGTTGGTAAGTATATATCTTAATGCATCCTCTGAGACAAGATAGCCTCTTGCTGTTGGTGTGAGCGTAAACCGGATAATGGGTATCCCTGGTTGAAATGGGGGGAAGACAAAGGGCATTTCACGGACTTCCAGGCATAATGCTCTAAAGTCATACCCTAACTCGATAAAACGAATAAAAATCCAAAGGATCACT